>Ga0308399_1000547_pt1 | contig 13300 bp, 10 predicted proteins | sample HotsprSampOS1260_FD_202367 | JGI IMG/M metagenome (GOLD analysis project Ga0308399, IMG submission 202367) | Hot spring phototrophic mat microbial communities from Octopus Spring, Yellowstone National Park, Wyoming, United States - 20060914_OS12-60 ... | reverse complement strand
GTCCATCATCTAGTTCTCCTGATTTGAGCCAGGGTATTGTACCGCCGTAGTAACCAGCAACATTTCGTTTTGGGGTACCACCACTGGTCGTTTTACAAATATCGCCTAATCTCCTCCACTCCCACCCTTTCGGCAACTCCCAGCGTTCCATCATGCCTCCTCCTCCCCATTGCTCACCAGAGCGTGCAGGCGTTCCATGGCGGCGTGCAGTTCGCGCTGCCGTTCGAGCAGGCGGGCGGTCAGCTCGGCGGGGCGCGGCAGCTTGGCGCGTTCGCCCCGATAGGGGTTGCGGGCGCTCAGGTCGTAGCCACGGGCGTGCAGGTCGTCAAGGGTTTCGACCCAATACGGTCGGCTGGCCGTCTCGCCTGCGGTGCGCACCTCGGCAGCCAGCGGGAAGGGCCGTTCCCCCTCACCGTCCAGCCAACGCTTCCACTGATCCCAGAGACGGCGGGCTTCGGTGAAGTGTTCATCCAGGATCGGGCTACCCTTGCTGAATTTCTTCAGCCCGGCGGGCAGGGGCAGTTCATAGTACCAGGTCTCGTTGCGCGCCAGCGGATTGCGGATATGGCTGCCCTCGGTGCGGCGGAAGAAGAGCAGGGCGGTCTTTACATCCGAATAGGGTGCAAACGCTCCCGGCGGCAGGCTGATGACAGCGAACAGGTGGAAATCGTCCAGGAGCATGCGTTTGACCTCGGCAAACGCTCCGCTGCGAAAGAGCGTGCCTTCGGGAACAACCACCGCAGCGCGGGCGTTGGCGGTCGGTTTCAGTTTCTTGATAATATGCTGCAAAAAGAGCAACTCAGTCGCATTGCTAGGGACAGGAAAATTCTGCTGAATATGCCGGCCCTCCTTGCCGCCAAAGGGCGGGTTCGTGAGCACAATATCGAAACGCTCAGCAACGCTTGTTCGAACATTCTCTTCCAGCGTATTGCGGCGTGCGATATTCGGCGTCGTTACCCCGTGAAGGATGAGATTCATCGTCCCCAGCAGGGCGGCCAGGGCTTTTTTCTCCTGCCCGTAAAAGGTGCGCTGCTGCAACGTTTCCAGGTCTTCCAATGTGCGGGCGTTTTTTTCCATCCAGAGATGCGCCTGCGCTAAGAAGCCGGCTGAACCACACGCCGGGTCATACACTGTCTCGCCGATCTGTGGGTCAATGACCTCGACCATGAAACGGATGATCGGGCGTGGGGTGTGGAACTCGCCAGCAATCTGGTTCTCTTGACCCATCCGCGCCAGCAGGTCTTCGTAGAAGCGGGTGATGGTAAAGAAATCATCGTCACGGTCAAAGTCAATCTCGTTGATAATTGTTAGCACTTCTTTCAGATTATAATCCGAGGCACAAACCGGTACATTACGTACCACTGTCTGATCGCCGATGCTCTCGTCGGAAAACAGTCTAGCGATGGTGTTGGCCAGCGGCGAACCGTTCAGGCTTGCCAGTCCCGGCAGCAATCGGCCACGCACAAATGCAACGAGTTGCCCTCTACTTGAATCCCATTTCTGAAGCGCTTCCGGGCCAGCCCAGGCATCCCAGGCGAGATCGGGTGGGAGTACTGGAATGTAGGTCTCACCGCGAAAGGCAGCTTCCTGGGCGCGTTTTTTCTCTTCCTGGTCAAAAAACTTAAGGAACAGCAACCAGGCAAGATGTTCGGTGTATTGCATCACGCCGCCGACATTGTTATCGCGGCGCAAAATGTCACAGGCGCGCCACAGATCGGCGCCGAGCGTTTCGTTAAGTCCAAGACTGAGTTGCATCGATCAGGTCTCCGTTTCTGGCTTCAGGTCTGGTTTTGGTTGCGCGCGGTGCGGGCTGAAGCCCTTTCCGCGATTCTTGCAGGCGGGCTGAAGCCCTTTCTGAGGGCGTGAAAGCCCCTGCGGGGCTATGGCGTCCATCACCGTCCACTTGCTGAAAGGGCGCCTGGTTGATCCAGCCCGCAGGGCTTGCACGATGTGAGGCAGGGCTTCAGCCCGCCGATCACGACGCCCGCCGACCGATTTTGCCTTCGATCCCTGCGTGACGCCCGCGCCTCTTGTGTGCGGGCTGAAGCCCTCTCTGAGGGCACGGAAGCCCCTGCGGGGCTATGCGAGACCGGAGTTCCTGCGCGTGTGTGTGCAGGCATTGAGCGCGGAATGCATCCCCTGGCGCGTCTTCCAGAGAACCGTTCACGAATCGCGCGCTATTCTTCGTCATGGCTCTCTTCATAAGCGTCGATGGTCGTTTTGTTTGCGTGATGTTCCTTTTGCCGTGCAGCATACGCCATCACCGTTTCCAGCGACTGTTCGCCAATGCTCAATGCGCCATATCCGCTTTGCCATTTGAATTGACCATCGCTGTCCGGCATACGGTTAATAGCATACGCGCTTGCGCCTTTGAGATGACGGACACATTCCGCTACTCCTATCCGCTACCGCCAACAACGCTGTGTGCGCCACCGTTGCGTTCGCCCGCCGCACATGCCCTGATCCCCCCGTGATCATGCACGAGACCGCACGCGTCTTTGTCGCATCTGTTGCGCTATACGTCTGAATCGCGCTGCTGGAGAAAACAGTGTGCGGGGCGGCGCTACCTTGCCCAACGGGATGCGCCCCTCGCCGTACGGTCGCTGGCTCCTGATCCAACGTTCCTGGCGCACGCCGCACTGAGCGACGATCCTGCTCGCCGTCATCCGCTGCCATGGAACGGACGTGAACGCCATGCGCGAGATGATCCCCGTCGCCGCCGCGCACGACGTGCCTGCCGCCGCCGCTACCTGCCGTCGTCGCAGCACCGCCGCTTTCCGATCCCGCTGCACTCGTCCAGATCACAAGCGGCGCCCAAGCGTCGTCACTTCCGTTTCACGCATGGATCGCGGCAAACCCAGCACTGCAGGCAACCGCGGCAGCGACGACCGTGCTGCGCGCAGCAGCGCTGTCGGTTCTCGCGTGCGCTGCTGCGCGCAGCACCGTACTTGCGGCAGCGCTCATTGGATAACGTGCACGCTGCGCAGCGCCCCGACCGTAACGTCTTGACGCAACGCCTGGCGTCTTCCAGTCGGAAACCCGCTTTCCATTGGACGACGAATCTCTCGCCGCACTGCCACCGTCGGGACCCATTCCCGCACGCCGCGCACTCGCCGTGCAGACTGGGACATGCGAGTCTGGCAATCTCCGGTGTGTGGCAAGGGATTCGCGCGGACGTTGTGCGGTCACGGGCACATCTTTGCCAACATCGCCGAAGCGTTGTGCGACAATGGACGATCCGTCGCTCTGCCGTTCGACGATGCACGATCGCACGGTCGCCAACTCGCTAACCATCCATCGTCCGGCGCATGCGCTACGATTCCGCATCTCCGGACGGCCGCGCTCGACGTGCTGACGGCGACGCCATTGGGGAAGACGCAGCGTCTCTGTCGCCTCATGCCGGACACGATCCGAAGCGTTGTGCGCGGTGACCACAATATGCTGGCGGCAAACGCGGCAGGCGCCATGGTGTGCATACCGTTCCGAATCTCGTCGTTCGGCATGCGGCGTGGCGTTTGGCCGCGCATCATCAATCGTTTCCCCGGATGCAAGACATTCGGGTGGATGAAGGATACACACAAAGGTTCAATGAAGGGAGGCGCCAGACCACGACGATACGCCTGCATGTCATCGAAAAACCGCCTGGACAAACGGGATGTGCGGTCATCCCGAAGCGATGGGTGGGAGAACGCTCGATGGCGTGAGCGGGACGCAATCGCTGGGAGCGGCGAATAATTATTCGCCGCAACAACCGCACCCCAGAATCAAGCGACGCCTTGCTTTATCCCGGTTCGCGTGCAATGCTCCTGCATAGGCTTTATCCGGGGTGTTCGTTTTTGATCACGCTCCGAGAAAATGCTTCACGGAGACGGTCGAGGGCTGCGCGCGCAGTTTTCCAGTGCTCATCTGCGCCTGCGGGATCAATCCCACCTTTGAGTTCACCCAAAGCACTATACGACTCAGCCTTCTCATAGCGGGTAGATTGCAATACGTCGGGACTGAGATTGAACAGGCACATATCTACATTGCTCTTGACCAAAGGCGCCGTCAGATTGTAAATCAAGGTGCGATGCTTGCTTTCACTTTCCCAACCCAATCCACGCAGCGAACGTTCAATTTCTGAGTCGTCTTCGGTCATATCAACCCAATGTCCGGTTTTCGTGTGGTTCCATCTGTAACGGATGCCAGCACTACTCAGTGTAGAAATAATGGTGCGGGTCAGTTTTCTCTGCGCCGGAATGCCGCCGATATTGCGCATCGAACCGCCAGGTGCATCACCGCGTCAGTAAACATCTGAACACCGGCTCTTCGACGAACTTTTCTCCTGCCGGCTCAAGGAAATTCTTGATGAGACCGCTGATGGCTTCCGCTTTATCTTCTGGCAACAGATGAACAAGCGCTTTGTCGGACAATCCCGCTGCCGTGAGCAGGCCTGACTCTATGCCCCTGATATCCAGCAAATCAGCAGGAGTTCTGGCTTTTGACACGGCTGCTTGTAATGCCCTGGCTTCGGCAACGTAAGGCGGAGCACGACGATTCTTTTCAAGCGCACGTGCAACAACGCTTGCACGTGTGGCTTCATAGGTTGGAACAAGGGCATCACCGGAACTCAGATGATCCTTGTAAGGAGGCGAGGGAATATCATTTTCGCCAGACGTAGACGCATTTGCGCAAAGATTTCCGCCCATGCTCCCCCATCTGTTGGCTACTATTGCCTTTGCCATCAGGCAAGACAAGAATATGTTCGACAGAAAAACCCAATGTTTCGGCAATATCAGACAGAATCATATCGACTGAAATACTTGCGCCAGCATATCGCACATTGTCATTGACCATAAACAACCGGGCGCCGGGCTTAAGCACGCGCGCACACTCCGCTATCACGCAAGCCATCTCATAAAAATAGCCGCGGACCATTCTGGGGATGCCATTGTTATTCAAAGCCTTTTGCGCTTTTTGGTCTTCCAGGTAGTTCAGAATGGACTGGAACAGTTCCTGCTCATCGGCGGCAGCCAGCGCCGTTGTCCATCGTGGATTAATGCTCAGTACATCCTTGGTGCGATTTTCCACGGTACAACTGAGCATCTCCTGGCGGAGTCGCAGCAGCCCTTGCTCATCGATGCCGAGCAGGGCCAGCTCCAGGGCATACGTGCGCGTGTAATCGTAACGGTTACAGTAGGGCGGAGAGGTCATAATGGCATCATATATGCCATCAGGCAACTCAGGCAATATGCGCAGGCATGATCCATCGTATAAACGAATGTTCCCTTGCAGTTTTTCTGCGGGAAATAAACTCGCCTGATGCACGAGGGAAACATCCGACAGAATTTCGTTGATTTTAGCACAAATGGCTCGATCAAAATCCAGAATCTCACCCTTATCGAAGATTTTCTTACCTTGTGTACGTCCAGATCGATGGTCCCACCGGAGATATTGTCCATCCTTACGGGTAAAACTGACCGACTCCAAAACACACAATAGAGCGAAGCGCAAGACAGCCTGAACTCTGGCGTTCTCCTGTTGACATGCCCCCATATATCTCTCAATAGATTCTTTTGTTTTCTCAGGATATGCTCCTTGGGTTATTCGCAGCTCTGGCAAAGGGAGGCGTTTTTCTGATCGATCCCAGATCTTTGATTCCATCCACCGATTTAATCTTTCAAAATCTTCGGGAGTAAACTCTGTGTCCAAAATTCGTTTGACGCTCATAATTTCAAGACCGATAGGGAGCAATTCGATACCGTCAGCATCTATACCCATCGCACTTGCTACAAACAACGTCGTTCCGCTGCCGGCAAAAGGATCGAGGATTCTTCCTGAGGCTATCTTGTATTTGTGAAAGAGGTATTCCACAAGAGCAGCCGAAAATGCTTCTTTGAACTTGTACCAGCGATAGACAGGTCTTATCTTGTTGGCTTGAAAACTGACAAGAAGGCGCGAGAGCGAGGGATGAACAATGAATTTACTTTTGAACCGCAGAAATAACTGCTCGTCGAGGTGATCTATCTCGCTGAGAAGCATGTTCTGTTCTCCAGACGAAGTATTGGAAACCTTGACCGGATTGAGCATCACGTTGCGCTCCAGATTCGTAACAGTTGAAACAAGGATAGCCGGCAATGCGTCGAACTGCTCGCCACGATTATGAGAGCGCCCGATCCACACGCTCGACCGCCGGCGCAGCGATCTGCTCGCCCTGCGCATTGGGAAGGGAGACATACGCTCCGGCGAGCCATTCGGCGAGTTTGCGCGCCTCGCCCCGGCTCAGGTATGTTCGCTGCGTATCAACCACAGTGGTGCAATGCCATACTGCCGCTGGCGTCCACTGCGAAAAGGAACAGCGCGCCAGCCTTTCGAGTTCATCGGTATACGTATCGGAAGCCTGCGTGGGTGCGCGACACATATTGCGCCGCTCAGGGAATAGATTGACCTGATCGGCATAGAGGATGCCGCCATCGGCGCGCGCCAGCGCCCCCGCCCGTGCGACCTGCCGCCCGACGCACAGCGTCGCTTCGATATCCAGTCCCCCCGGCAGACCGGCTTCGTCGACGCCGGGCGGCAATTCCACAAATGGAACCGACCGGTCATCGGAGCAGAGCAGATCGCGCATGCCACGCGCCAGGCTGCTCTTCCCTGCGCCGGCTGGCGCGCCCACCGCCATCCCCCGCAGGCGCGGCTCGACTTCCAGCAGCAGCAATGCCTGTTGCGCAAATTCCAGACCAACCAGTGCAGGCAGGGGAAGTGTCGCCATTACAAACGCACCGTCTTACTCTGCGCCCTCAAGCGAAAGGTTACAACAAATACGCCCAGACGCACAACTGCGCCATCAGGCAGCGCAACCGGCGTCTGCGGCGTGAGCGCCGCGTCGTTCACGAACGTTCCATTGGCGCTGCCCAGGTCGGTGATCGTCCACTGACCGCTGGCATAGCGCAGCAGCGCATGCCGCCGGCTGACACCGCTGGATCGCGCATCGAAGGGTGACAGATCGATATCGGGGAAGATGTGATCCGCCGGGTCCTGACACCCAATCAGCATCTCGGCGCGATCGGTCGGCAGCGGCACGGTTCGCCCATCGTTCAGCACCAGCGCAAACGGCGGAACGGCGACCGGATCGGTCATCGTTAGAAGTTCGGTTTCAAGTCGCGCAAGTTCACTACGGGCGCGTTCGAGCATCGCATTGATCGTCGCCTGGTCCTGCTCGAGTTTGCGAATCTCCTCCTGTTTGCGCCCAATCTCCTCGACTTTCGCCAGTGTGCGCTGCGCATTCGCCAACGTTTGCTGCGCAATCTGAAGTTCCGCTGCTGCGCAATCTGAAGTTCCGCCTCTTTGCGCGCCAACCTGGCGCGCAAAGAGGCGGAACTTCCCCGGTGATTGCGCGCAACGATGAGGGTTGATTTTGGAGCGCCTGCTCATCGGCAGCGATAGAGCTGCGGGTCGCCGCGATTTCCCCGGTCAATGCACTGATCGTCCGTTGCGCATCGGCGATCTCCTGCGCCAGCGCCTGTCGCGTTGTGCATGGGCGCGCTGTTGCGATTATAGCACCGAATCTTGTCGTCCTCTGCACCTTCTGATATACTCACCCCGAACACTTGTGCAGATATGCTGTTCTGTTGGAGGATGCATGCAACTTCTCTGGATCGATCCGCGAGCGCTGGAGCCAGACCCGCAGGGCGTTCGCGAGGACCCTGGCGATATTGATGGACTGGCGACGACGATTGCTGAGTATGGCTTGCTGCAACCACTCGGCGTCGTCGATCTCGGACGCAGCCGCTACCGGGTGGCGTATGGCAACCGACGGCGGCTTGCTGCGCTGAAATTGGGGCTGGAACAGGTGCCATGCGTGCTGCTCGATCCTGATGATCCGCGGGCATTCCTGCGCCAGTTGACCGAAAATCTTCAGCGCCGCGACCTGAACGACCTCGAGCAGGCGCGCGCGTTTCAGAAATTGCGCGAACAGATCGCGCTGGATCGCGGCATCAGCGATGAGAACGCGCTCGATGAAGCCACTGCGCGCATGGTCGGTCTCTCACCCCGCACCGTGCGGCGCTACCTTGGCTTGCTCGACCTGCCGCTCGAAATTCAGGAGTACTTGCGGAAAGGCGAACTGAACGTCACCCAGGCGCAACATCTGCGACGTGTGCCGAATGAACGCACGCAGATCGAACTGGCGCGCGCTGCGGTTGAAGAAGGCATGTCGGCAGCCGAGATCAGTCGCCTGGCGAGTTTTTTCGCCGCCAACCCCAATCTTTCGCTCGATGATGCGCTGCACGCGCTGCAACAGGGGATCGATCCCACCGCTGGCGCGCCGGTTGTTGCTCGTCCATCGTCTGACGGTTCGTTGCTCAAGGGCGCTGCAGCCGGTATACTGCCCGACGATGAGCACGACGCCGATCTGTGGGATGAGGAAACGTCGGATGCAGACCTGGACGCTCCCGACATCGAGGAAGAGACAATTGAGAATCAGCCAAAGAACAAAGCGCGCGTCTTCCGCATCCGTTCACTCGACCAGATGCTCGACGAAACCGACCGCCTGTTCCGTGCGCATGCCGAGGGCGATCTGATCAAGTGGGTGCGCAAGGATCAGGATGCGCCGATGAAAGTCGGGCTGCTGCTGAAGCAACTCGAGGCGCTGTCACGCGCCTTGCGCGAGATCGCGCGTCAGCAGAACTGGGTCTTCGAGGATGGGTGATTCACATCCTGGGTGCGCGGGTGTCGCGCGTGCAGGGTGCGCAGGCGTATCGCGTGCAGGGTGCGCAGGCGTGTCGTCCGCAAGCAGCGATACGACCCATCTTCTTCTCTCCTGATTAGAGCATCAATGACGCTCAATTCCCTCTCTCCCGCGCGCGGAGAGAGGGGACAAGGGGGGTGAGGGAAAAGGCGCATCAGCACGCTCCAACTCCCCCTTCTCCCCTTGTGGGAGAAGGGGGACGGGGGGGGGATGAGGGGCAAACGCGCTCGAAAATACAGAAAACCGCCCATTTCTCCCAGGAACTCTCCCTTCCCTGAGCGCCCTATCGCCCTCCATGCCGGTCAGGGTGACGCACTGGACGAAGAGACGTTGTGACAGGAAGAAGACGGTCAGCACCGGAATCAGGGTGATGATCGACACCGCCATCAGCAAGTTGAACTGGGGGAAGTTCTGTCCGCGGAACAGGTTCAGCCCGAGTGCGAGGGTGTACAGACCCTGCGAGCGAATGGAGATCAGCGGATCGAGCAAGTTGCTCCAGTTCCCAATGAACGCAAAAATTGCCACAGTCGCCAGCGCAGGTTTGGAGAGCAGCAGAATGATCTCGAAGAAGATACGCAACGATGAGGCGCCATCGATACGCGCGGCATCATCGAGTTCGGTTGGGATCGTCATAAAGAACTGCCGCAACAAAAAGATGAAGAACGCATACCCGAACCACGCTGGCAGGATCAGGGGACAGAGCGTGTTCACCAACCCCATCTGGCTGAACAACAGAAAGCGCGGCACGATGGTCACCTCGCGCGGAATCATCAGCGTCGCCAGCAGCGTCAGGAAGAGAATGCCGCGCCCGCGGGCGCGCAGTCGTGCGAAACCGAATACCGCTGGGGAACAGGAGATCAGGTTGCCGATCACATTCGCGGAGGTGACGATCGGCAAATTGATCAGGAAGGTATTGAAGGGAAGAATAGTCCAGCCGCGCGGATAGTTCTGCCAGAGAAACGTCGTCGGAAAAAAACTGGGCGGGTAGGGAAACACATCTTCGCTCTGCTTCAGCGATGTTGAGACCATCCACAGAAACGGCAGAATAAATACCACATCGAGCGCAAGAACGACGTGCTGTGATTGAGAGAAGCGGTTGAGATCGGCGATGAAAGCCTTCAGTGCATTTTGCGTTGCCTTAGCGATCTGACGCACATCCCCCGATGTCTGCGCTCTGGACTGCTGCTCACGTTCTTTCTCGAAGGTGCGGAAGGGACTGCCGTCGGCAACCTCCAGTGAGGCGTAGATTGCGCCGGCAAGCGTGAGACTGCCGTGATACCGCATGTCGTACAGATCGACCGCCTGCTGCGCCAGACGGTCACCGGGTCTGCTCCGCTTGAGCGTATCGTTCAAAATGCGCGTTTTGCCAATGCCGCCGGGACCGTACAGGGCGATAATGGATGGTCCTGAAGCGTCAGAGAGCGCTGTATCGATCTGTTCGAGGATTGCCCTGCGCCCGATCAGGTCAGGCGTCGCCCACGCGCCGGTGTAGCGTTCCTTTGTTCATCGGAATGAGCGGCGTCTTCCCCCAGGATGCTGCGATGGTATACGGCGCGCTGATCGAAGTACCCGCGGCTGCCCGGATACTTCTGCGCCCATGTTGCGTACAGGTCTGCCGCACACTCGTGCAGGCGTCGCCAGACGTCTTTGCGTTGCAATTTCAGGCGCTGTTCGAGCACGGTGCGAACCGCTTCATCGAGCACGTATCGTTTATCCTGCCAGCGCACCAGGTTGGTTTCGAGCAGGCGATCGCGCAACTCACGCATAGCCGAAATTGAGTATGCTGAACCTTCCGGTTTTGTGTTACGCAACTCCGCCAGCAGATAGGGCATCTCATTTTCGCAGAACCCATCTTTGAGCACACACAGCGCATCGAACGCTTCACGCAGACGGTGACGCCGGTCTTCTGGCACGACCTCCAGCAGGCGGTTGGCGACATCTTCAAGCACGCCGGCATCGATGGTCTCTCGGTCGAGCGCCTGTTCGAGACTCTCATCCCCCGCCATTCTGTCGAGCGCCTGACGCACGAATGCGCCGGCAAGCAACTCATTGGTGAGCGGATACCCGCCCCCCAGATCGATGACCCGCTGCGCCAGCCGGGTGAGCGCCTCATCGGACAGACCGGCGACCGCAGGCGGGAGATCGGGCGCGTTGCTGAGCGATCGTCGAATCTGTTCGACAACCTGTTCGACAGAGAAAGGGGTGAGCGATTGTTCATCACGTTCGGTGCGCAGATAGGGCGACTTCCAGAGGTACGGGCGCCCGTGTCCGGTCATGACGATCATGACACGCGGCAACGCTGCAAACGCGGCGAGCAGGTAGCGTTCCAGATGATCGAGAAAACTCCAGTTCGTCTCAAACACCGAGTCCAGAATCAGACAGATCACCAGGTGTGGTTCTGATTCCAGCTTACGTTTGACATCCTGCGCCAGCCACGCGGAGAGATCGCGCACCGGCGCGTAAGGAGCGCGAACGACATCGAGTTGTTCTGCGACCCAGGCGACCAGTTTCTGAAGTAATAATTCATAGTGTCGCTCATCTCCCGCTGCGATCCTGTGCGCATCATCGTCGGTGATATGCCACTCTTGTTTATCGACCGTCAACCCCTCAGGCGGCGGTGCAAGGTTGACCAACAACGACACAATGCGATAGTCCGGCAGCGCCTCTTCTTTCAAAATGGAGCAATGGAGATGCAACGCCAGCCAGCTTTTTCCTAACCCGCGTTCACCGCGAAACACGATTGTCCGCACTTGTTCAGCATCTCCTCCTCCACGTGCGATGTTTTGGAGCGCCCTGTTTACCGTTTCGATCTCTTGCTCGCGATTGACAAAGAGATCTGGACGGTACACCGGCGGATTGGTCAGAGCCATAGTATCCTCCCTTTTGCTCGATGGAGGGGGACAGACGCGACGCGCGCCTGCGTTCCTCCAGGATCGACTGCAACGATCCTTAAACACGCGACGCAGGCGGTTGCGTGCGCTGCGCCGCGTGGTGTCGATACCATGCGATGGCGTGGTGAATATCGTCTTCATCAAGTTGCCCTCCGTTTTCCAGACGCGCTGCATAGCGCAGCAATGCCTGCCGGGTCACCTGGAGCGCGACGCGCGGCAGGGGCGGCAGGTTCGCCACAATCTGGCGTTCGACATCGGTCAGAGCCGGTGTGCTGATGGCATCGAGCGACTCGAAGCGTTCTTCAGAAGCGGCAGAAATGCGCTTCCGCAGCATGCTGACCAGCACATCGTGATTCCAGACAATATGCGCCACACGTGCGGCGATGGTATGATGGTGAAAATAGCCGGTTCCATGAGATCGGGGATGAACAGTTTGATGAAGGTGTTTGACCGGACCCACGCTTCAGCACGATCAAACAGGTCGAAGACCCACGTTGACGCACATCGCGCATCCGCCTGGTTCTCGTACATGGCGTCGATGCCATCGATCAGGAGGAGGATATGACTGAACCCAAGCGCACCGGTCACCATCTCGACAAATGCCTGGAATACATCCTCCGCCTGCCCGCGCATGGCATCGGCGCCGGGATCTGCTAAGGCGTTACAGAACAGGTTGACCACGTCAGGCGACGGCGGCGCGGTGAGGGCATACGTTCGTTCCAGCAGCGGGGGCAGGCCGGCGGGAGTGCCGGTTTCGCGCAGCATGGCCAGGTAGTAATCGAGTGGTCCAGGCAAACCGGCGCGCAGGATGGCGGCAGTCGCCCGAATGGTCGCGTCTGGTGATCTGAGCAACCGCTCCGGACGAAATGCCAGCCCGGTGAGTAACGCGCAGGTTCCGGCTTCAAGCAACAGGTGCAGATGCTGTGGAGCAGTCGGCGGTTTGCCCGTCAACGGCGCCATGCCCAAGTTGTAGGGCAGCGGGAACGGATACGTTCCGCCAATATCGAACCAGCACGTCCGGGTGACGACAACGCGCATGGCGGTTTTGCCGCCGCCCGGCGGAGCGACAATGATGGTCGGTTTATTGCCCAGTGCTACACGGAATATTTCGAGGTTAACAGTGTATTCGGATAGATAGGGATCACTCGATGCTTCCAGATGAACATACGGGTCGAACCGCAGACCGATGCACCGGAACCAGTCGGAAGGTGAGAGAGTACGCTTGTCAGGATCATCGTTCTCGTTCACAATAGTCATACTATCGTCCACACGTGTCAACTATTTTTTTTATCGGCGCGTTTGAGGGTTGCGGCATGTGACGCTGCGCTATCGAGAAATGGCTTTTTCGCATCAGAATAACACAGAACGTATGTTCATCAGCCTGATAATGAGCCGCTGTTTCGTAGCATACCACGTCGATTTCTCTGTACGTTTGCACCTGCCCTTCAATCCGGTCACACAATGCTCAGCATCATCTCACCGGAATCTCACCGGCAGTTTCCGGCAGCAACTTGTGTCGAACGGATGATGTACAACTGGCAGGACGGGTGCAGGAGGGAGCGGATTCATCACAATCCGCTCAAATCGCTCGTCGCTCTTGATACCGCGCAGCGCATTACCTTCTCGGATGTCGCCCTGTTTCTCATGCAATCGCAAGTTGGCCCGGGCGATGCGCGCCCATTCG
>Ga0308399_1000545_pt1 | contig 13311 bp, 7 predicted proteins | sample HotsprSampOS1260_FD_202367 | JGI IMG/M metagenome (GOLD analysis project Ga0308399, IMG submission 202367) | Hot spring phototrophic mat microbial communities from Octopus Spring, Yellowstone National Park, Wyoming, United States - 20060914_OS12-60 ... | reverse complement strand
CCTTGTTGGTGAAGGTGAGTAACAGGATTCGCTCCGGCGGCACGCCCTGTTCCAAGAGGTAGGCTACTCGGTAAGTTAACAGACGCGTTTTGCCGCTGCCGGCCCCGGCAATGACCAAGGCGGGCCCCGGGGGGGCGGTCACCGCAGCCAACTGCTGCGGGTTCAGGTCCCGTTCGTAATCGATTTGCCAGCGGACCGCAGGGCGAAACGAATGCAATGCATACTCACGCGCCATCCCATCCATTTAAGGGGCAACGCCCCGGGCTGGCCAAGGCAAAAGGGGGTCTCTTGTTGCGGGGGGGCACTCGGACCTCTTCCGGTCCTCGTCGCCTCTCTGGCTTTCAGAAGAATTCGGTGGACTGTCCCAGATGCTCAGGGCCGGTCGCTGGGAAGCGTGCTCTCCGGCGCGGGCGGAACTTTCGGAAACCAAAGCCGGCAGGAAACTGTGAACGTTTGGTGCGAGTTTTGACATGGTTCGTTGCCATCGGGCTTGAGGCAGGGCAACATTTCCAGGAGGACGATCATGAGCTTCGCGCTGAAGGATTGGTGGCTGACCTGGGCGCTCAAGGCTCGCTCTGCCGAGATCCGCCGCCGTGCGGTGGAAAGACTTGAGGGGCGCACCGATGCAGCAGCGTTGGCGCTGTTGCAACGAGCCGTGCAGGATCCCGACGCGGCCGTTCGCCGCAGTGCTGTTGCAGCCCTGGGACGGTTCAAGGAAGAAGAGGCCATAGCACTGTTGGTGCGGTGTTTGCGCGATCCGGACGAGCAGGTTCAGGAAACCGCCGTGGTGGCGCTGCGGCATACAGAAAGTCGGTCGGTCCTTCCGGCCCTGGTGGGTCTGTTGGGGCAGGGGAGTGCTCGTCTGCAGCACCGCCTGGCGCAAACCTTGCAGGCGCTGGGATGGCGCCCGTCGGGTCCCGAGGAAGAGGCGCTGTACGCCGTAGCGAATGGCGACTACGACCGGGCTGCTGCCATAGGAGGGCCGGCCATTCCCCTTCTGGCGCGGCGCCTGCGCCAAGGGGATTATGCGGAACGGCAGGCCGTGGTCCGAGCCTTGACCCGGGGGTCGGATCCGGGCGTTCCCCGCTTGTTGACCGAGGCGTTGCGCGATATGGATGCCACCGTGCGTACAGCCGCGGCTGATGGCCTGGCTGCGTTGGGTGCAAAAGAAGCGGTCCCTCCGCTGATTCGCGCTTTGAAGGATCCAGTTCACACTGTGCGCGCTGCTGCCGCCGCTGCGTTGGGGCAGTTGCAGGATTTGCAGGCGGTCCAACCCTTGATCGCTGCACTTGAGGATCCCCAGTGGGAAGTGCGAGTGGCAGCCTTGGAAGCGCTCGGACGTCTGGGGGATCGCCGGGCCTTCTCTTCCGTGGCTGCCTGTCTGGAGGACTCGGAGGAGGAAGTGCGGCAACAGGCCGCCGAGACCCTGGGCGTGGTGGGTGATGCGTCGGTGGTGGAGAAGTTGATTCGCACCCTGTTGGACCCGCACGCCGGCGTGCGCCAGGCTGCTGCACGGGCATTGCACCGGATCGATCCCTGCTGGCAACGATCGCAGCAGGCCCAGGAACTGCTGCCGGTCGTGGAGGCCGCTCTGCAGAGCCGCGAGGCCGGTGTCCAACTGGCCGCGGCCAACCTGATCAGACAGATCACCGGGCTGAGCCCTGCCGAGCTGGCCCAACAACGTTCACCCGTTCACCTTGCACAACGCCACGTCATGGCTGCCCAGACGCTCGAAAGCCTGGCAAAGGACGCCGACCCGGATGTGCGCCTGGCAGCCGTTCAGACGCTGGGACGCCTGCGCCTCAGTCGCAGCTTGGCCGTGCTCCAAGACTGTTTGTTAGATCCGGATCCGGAAGTGGCGGCTGCTGCTCGGGAAGCGCTCTCCGCTTGCCATGGCTCCTGAGTCTCCTGCTTACCCGGTTGGGGTCGCACGACGGGCTTGCGTTTTGTTCGTGGACGATGACCCGGCCTTTTTAGAGACCCTGGCAGAATTGATGGCCACCTTTAGCCAAGGTCGTTGGGAGATCCTGACCGCCACCAGTGCCAGCCAGGCATTCCAACTCCTCCAAGGGCGTTCGGTAGACCTGGTGGTGCTGGACGTGGAGATGCAGGCTATCGATGGCATCCAGGTTCTATCTCTTCTCAACCGCAGCCATCCGCATCTGCAAAAGGCCGTGTTGACCGGGTATGCCACGGAAAATTACCGCACGGCGTGCTTGGCCCAGGGAGCCGAGCTGTTTCTGGAAAAACCCAGCAGCCCGGATGGCTGGGCCTCCGTTCATACTGCCCTGCAGCAACTGCTGGACTTTCCACCCGAGCGAGGATTCCGGGGCGTGTTGCGCCGCGTGGCCCTGCCGGACATCCTGCAGATGGAGTGCCTGGGCAAAAGCTCTTCCGTGCTGGAGGTGACGGCCGGCACTCAGACCGGGCGCATTTACATTGACCAGGGCCAAATCGTCCATGCCGAGCTGGGCGACACCAGCGGGGAGACGGCCTTTTACCGACTGCTGGCCCTGCCCGGGGGGCATTTCGTGGTCCAACCCTTCCGCGAGCCTCCCAGCCGGTCCGTCAGTAGCCCTTGGGAGTTCTTGCTGATGGAGGCAGCGCGCCTTCATGACGAGTTGCAGGCTGAACTTCTTGGAGTTGAGGACACGGCGCTACCCGCAGGCAGCCCCGCGGTGGAGGCGACTTCTGCAGTTTTCACCGAGGTGCCGGGAACCGCAGGGTTGACGGAACGCCCACCGGCTCTAGAGCCAAATCCGACGCGGTCGCCGGCTGTCTCGGTGCTCCAGCCAGACTCGCCGAGCCCGAAGCCGTGGGCCGGCGGACTCCGACCGGCCGCTCCAACCGGAGCCCGCCTTGCAGTGCGCGAGTTGTTGATTTGCGCCGCACACGGCGAAATCCTCTACGAGTGGAACTGTCCCGATCGCGCCGCTTGGATTAACATCCTTGAATTTGTCTCGCAAAAGGTAGGGCGCATGATTCCGGGCGAGCAGTTGGGTGAATTCGATCGGCTTGAAATCGTGGCGGGTTCGGCCCGCTGGGTGATTGTGCTGCGCCCCGGCCGTGCCGTGTTGATGGGGTGGGGGCCACCGCCAGAGCGTTCTACCAGACCCCAAACGAGTCGGCATGCCGGTGAAACTCGGACCGCTTGGATCCAGTGGCTTCGCAGTGCCGCGCCGCCCCGGGGCGTTGTGTTGCGGGCGTTGCGGTTCCCGGACCGCACGGTGGTCTGCGACGTGGAAGCGCGCGATTGGTCCCCGGCTTGGTTGGATCACCTGGGGCGGGGAATTCTCGATGCGTACGAGGTGCTGGCAGCTCACCGGATTCAGCCAGATCGGTTACGTTGGCTTTTTGCTCAAGTGGCCGTGGATTGTAGCCGGCACGAGAGTGGCGCCCTGCTGCTGGTTTTGAGCCAGCCCCTTGGCGTACACGCCTCGCCCGACGTGGTGGCCCTGCTGGAGGCGTTTCAACGCTTGGATCTCGGCTCGCAACCGGTCGGCGATTCTGCAGGGTCCTGAGTCGGGCGCAGCGCGTCGGCTCGGCCTGTCTCGTGAAGGGACGGAAAACCAGGCAAGCCGGAGATTGTTCCGAGCGTTATCGTCCGGCCTTCTGGTTCCGGACCACCGGGTGCGGATAGATCCACCCGCGCAATCTGCCTTCTGCCGGCAGGGCCCTCTTGGCTTCCGCGGCCGGGCAGGCCGAACTCACACCAGCACCACCTCCGTGGTGGTGGCCTCGGGATCCCAGCCCCGCGGGGGTTGGCTGTCCACGGCAGCGATGTCCTTGATGGAAAGCTGGCGCCCGCGGGCCCTGGCCTGGCGCACTTCCACTTGCGAGGGATCGCACGTTTGTTGGTGAATCTTCTGGTGCGGTGCCGGGTTGTATCGGATGTAAAGGCGCGGCGGCGTATCCGGGGCCAAAAACAACAGCCGTCCCTTGTCGGGGACCAGCGAGTAAATCTTGTTGAGGATCATGCCCCCAAAGGTGAAGCGCTTGAGGTAATTGGCGCGCCGATCGTGGTACACACAGGTGAAAATGCGCTCCCGTTCCGGCAGCCCGCAGTATATCACCTCGGAACCGACGAACAGTTTCTCGGGTAAGTCGATCATTTTGTAAGTGCCGTCGCGAAAGACCAGCAGGATCCGATCGTAACGGGTGCATTCGAGCTTGAACTCGTCGCCACTGACCTTGTAACCCACGTAGCCCGCTTCCCGATCGTAACTGACCTTGAACGCCTTGAACGCCACGGCGCGGGCATCGACCTCTTCGTGTCGGGCGGACTTGGTCGTTCGCCGGGGATACTCGGGGCCATACCGTTCCAGCAAACGTTCCAGGTGCGCGATGGCGTAGGCGGTCAGATTCTTCAAATGCCGCCGGGTTTCCTTCAGCTCGGCCTGGACGTTCTGCAGCTCCCGACGATGCTGCTCGATGTCAAAGAGCGAGATCCGCCGGATTCGCACCTGCAGAAGCCGCTCCACGTCCTCGTCCGTGAGGTCTCGTCGGAGCTGGCGGCGGAACGGTTGGAACCCCTCGTAAACGGCGGCCCTGACCGCCTCCGCGCTCCGGCATTGCTCGATGCGTTTGTAGATGCGTTCCTCGATGAAAATGCGTTCCAGGGTGCGGAAGTGCAGTTCGTCTTCCAGTTGGCGCTCGCGCAGTTCCAGTTCACGGCGAAGGATTTCCACCAGTTGGGCTGTATTCTCGCGCAGCACTTCGCTCACCGTCATTTCTACCGGCCGGTGATCCTTGATTACCACGATCCGGCTGGTAAGCGTGACTTCGCAGTCGGTGAAGGCATACAGGGCATCCACGAGCTGTTCCGGGTCCACCCCGGGCGGGACCTTGATCTCGATGGCCACCGATTCGGAGGTGAAATCGTGAATGGACCGCACTTTCAGTTTGCCCTTGCGCACGGCGTCCTCGATGGACGCGATGAGGGATTCGGTCGTGGTCCCCGGGGGAATCTCGGTGATAACCACCGTGTGCGGGTCCTTGACTCGAATGCGCGCCCGCACCTTTACACTGCCCCGGCCGTCCTGATAGTCGCGAGCGTCCATCAGGCCGCCGGTGGGGAAGTCTGGCAAGACCTTAAAGGGCTGGCCCTTCAGGATGGCGATCTGGGCCTGCAGAAGCTCAGGAAAGTTATGCGGCAGAATCCGGGCCGAAAGACCGACCGCGATTCCTTCCGTGCCCAACATCAGGGCCAGCGGCAGTTTCGAGGGCAGTGCCACCGGTTCCCGATTTCGTCCATCATAACTGGCCACCAGCTCCGTGATCGCATCGTTGAACAGTTCGTTTCGGGCCAGATCAGTGAGCCGGCACTCGATGTAGCGTGCCGCTGCCGGTGGATCGCCCGTGTAAATGTTTCCGAAATTTCCCTGCCCCTCGATCAGGTAACGTTTGTTGGCCAGAACCACCAGGGCCTCGTAGATCGAGGCGTCCCCGTGCGGGTGAAACTTCATCGTGTCGCCCACCACGTTGGCCACCTTCGTGAACCGGCCGTCGTCACTGAGGTGCATGGCCCAGAGGATGCGGCGCTGGACCGGCTTGAGGCCGTCGGCCAGGCTCGGAATGGCCCGGTCACGAATCACGTAGCTGGCATATTCGAGAAAACTACGGTCCACCCGCTGGTGCAGAGGAAGTTCAATGCGTTTGGGATCGAACGGCCGGTGCGGTGTGGCCGGCACCGGCTCGGCCTGCACATGCGGCTCCCCGTTGCCGCCTCCGCCAGCGCCTTCGCCCTGGCCGGAAACCGGGTCGGGCGACCGGTTTCGTCCCACCTGAGTGCCGGAAGGTGAATCCGGGGCGGCCAGATCAGATCCGGCGCCTTTGTCCGCTTTACCTCCAGACAACGGCAGTTCTGGTTGACTGTGCGCTGCTTTTCGTTTCCGTCCGCTCATCGGAACTCCAGGTTATCGTGGCAAAGTCCTTTAAACCAAGTCTGGGATGCGCGAGGATCCACAGGCCGGCCCATTTCAGTTTTTCAGCGAAGTAGGGCGGCGGAGCTAGTGAAACCAACTGTCAATGCCCCAAGGGAAGGAAACAGCGCCCCAAACCTCCCACACCAGCCACCGTCCGAAATGAAAAGGCCAAGCCCTGAATCCCAGTATAGCCGCCGCAAGGCAGGGGCCGGATCATCCGCCGGCGCTCCCCAGCAGCTCCGCTACGCCTCTGAAGGCTTCCCCAGCGGTGGCCAGCCACTGCACTCCATGCGCTATCGGGACTCCGCACGGCCCCTTCGAGCTCGCGAAGCGTTCGAGGTGCGCCAGCTTGCTGGCGATGTCGGACCACCGCACTGCTGCCAGTCCCCTACCGCACCACCCCTGCTTCCCACAAACGACCGGAGTGTCTGGGGACCCGACCACCCACGCCGTTGGAGGCACCAGTTCCATCCCGGCCCGGAGCGGCTAAACCCGAACAGACGGCCTCGGCCTGAAGACCGCAAAGCTCCGCCTGCAAAGCTCCTTTCCCCCTCCGCAGCCGCCGAGGGGGCCGACGGTAGGCAGAAAAACCCAAACCCGCCCTCGAGTTGGTTGGTTATGCTCAAAAGGGTGCAATTCAGTTTTTGAACAACCCTCTACATTCTTGCGATTTGTGCCGGTCAGAGCCGGCGGGAACGTTGAGGGATCACGCGTTCTTTACGCGGCTTCCTGTGACGGACGCTCAGAAAGGGGGAATACTCTGGTAAAGCAGTGGGCGGAAAATTGTGCGTGCACGCTCGCGGAGGCGGAGCTATCCATAGGGTGCGATGATGTCCCGCGAAATCCGGAACCTGGCCCTGATCGGATTCATGGGCTCCGGCAAGACTGCCGTGGGCCGCATGGCGGCTGCCCAACTGTCGTTCGATTTTGTGGACACCGACGCGTTGATCGAAGCGGCTGCCGGGCTGACCATTCCCGAGATCTTCGCAAAAGAAGGCGAGGCAGGCTTCCGGAACTGGGAACGTCAAGTCGTGCGCACCTTGGAGACGCGTACGCGGACAGTGATTGCCACGGGCGGAGGCCTGCCGACCTATGACGATCATCTGGATCAACTGAAACGACACGCCCTGGTAGTCTGTCTCTGGGCCTCTCCGGAGACGCTCTATGAACGTGTTCGCCACCATGATCACCGCCCCTTGCTGCAGACGACTGATCCCTTGGCACGAATTCGGGAGCTGCTGAGTCGACGCGAGCCGTTCTACAGGCAGGCCGACGTACTGATACACACCGAACAACGGTCCATCCGCGAAGTGGTGGCTCAAGTGGTCCATGCCTTTCGAACCCATCAACAGCGAACCGCTTGAGGCCTCACGCGGTGCCTTGCTGGCCGCGGGTAGCCAGCCCGTGTCCGCACCTACGCAGCGGCTTTCGGCCGTGGTAGACCTCCCCCCTACCACCGAACCCGGCGCTCTGGAGGCCTTCAGGGAAGGGATTCGCGCCAGGGCATTGTCTCTGGGATTTGACGAGTGCCGTTTTACCACGGCCGCACCTCCGGCCCGTGGAGCGTATCTGGAACGTTGGCTGGCGGCAGGCCGACACGGTTCCATGGAATGGTTGGCTCGGAGTCGGGAAAAGCGGCTGGACCCGGGGCGTGTCTTGCCCGGGGCCAGGACGGTGATCGTTGTGGCGGCCAGCTATGCAAGGCCGGATACCATCATGGGTCGCGGAGGTATCGGGCCTGAAGGCGTGGTAGCTCGGTATGCGCGCGGCGTGGATTATCATCGGTGGATGGGGCAACGTCTCAAGGCCCTTGCGGCCCATCTGGAAGCCGTCGGCCCACCAGGAACCCGCGCCTTGTGGTACGTGGACACTGGCCCGCTGCTTGAACGTGAATTGGCCGAACGCGCCGGGGTGGGCTTCGTAGGTAAGCACACCCAATTGGTCAGCCGGCGCTGGGGCAACTGGCTGCTGCTGGGAGCGGTTCTCACCACTTGGGCTCTGCCGCCGGATCCTCCGGAGGTCAACCGGTGCGGCCGTTGTACCCGGTGTGTGCAGGCCTGTCCGACTGGAGCGATCGTGGCCCCCTTCGAACTGGACGCACGCTTGTGCATTTCCTATCTGACGATCGAGCTGCGCGGCTCCATCCCGGTAGAATTGCGGCCTGCCATCGGCAACCGCATTTTTGGTTGCGACGACTGTTTGGCGGTTTGCCCCTGGAACCGGTTCGCTCAGACGGGGCACCTCATGCGGGAGTTTTACCGGTCGGATCTCGAAGGACCGGACCTGCTCGAACTTCTGAATCTGGACGACCAGGAATTTCGCCGGCGCTTTGCAACCACGCCCCTGGCCCGGGCCAAACTTTCCGGGCTGCGCCGCAACGTGTCCGTGGCTCTGGGCAATGTGGGCGATGCCCGGTGTCGTCCAGCCCTGGAAAAGGCGGCCCGCGATCCGGATCCGGTGGTTGCAGAACATGCCCTTTGGGCTCTGCAACGGCTGCGAGAGCGCGGCTTCTAGAACTTGCCGGCCAAAAAAAGAGACCCAGGGCGTGGCTGATCCGGCGGGCGAGGGTTCTGCCAGGGTCACAGGGCCTTGGAACCCGCCTGTGCCCAGGCCAGCACGCCACCAGCCTCGGGAAAATGCCGGGCAAAGCCCCTAATCGCAATCCGCAGCTCTACTTATACTTTTCGGCATCCGTTTGACTTTCGCTGGCCGTCATGGTTATCTAGGCCCGTCACCGCAAGCCGAGTGCGGACGCTCTTTGGACAGGGATCCTTGGCAGGGATCTGAGCCAGATTTTCGGTCAGGGCTCGGTACAGGTCCTGACCGAGTTCTCCCTGATCCCTCTGTGTACTGTTCGTTACTCCCCGGGCCTCTCGGCCACCCCCTGGCCGTTTGGCCCGGTTTTTTATGGTCCGCTGCCGAGGATGGCAGTCTGCTTGGAATGGCTCCTCCATGAGGATCGGGCTATGGCAAACCTTGCGGCCAGGCTTGGCGCGCCTGCGCAGGGGAATGTCCCTACCGGAACGGTTGGGAGCTGCTTCTGACGTTATGTCATGTCGGTTGGCGCGGAACTTTATGGGCATTCCGCAGAGCGTTCTTCCGGCGCAGCGGAAAGTCCGAAAAGTCCAAGGGTAGTCCGAGAACGCGGGACGGGCAGAGGGTGAGTCTACCTGCGCGCGGCACCCGGTGCCGGCGACCTGCCCCCTGTTCAAGGCAGCGGCCCGAGGCTGGAAGTCGGTGGGAAGCTCTTCTCCGTGAAGATCAGCTGCATGGCCCGTTGGGAGAATCTCTCTTCCCCAAAGAAGCCGGGCGGCCCTTGCGGACCGCCCGGCTCCGTTTTCAAGCCAGGTCAGCGACCCGGCGATCGTTTAGTTGCGGGCGCGATAGAACTTCGCTCCTGGCGTGATGTTGACGCGATATGGCGAGGTTGCGCCTGCCACATCGGTGTAGGGTCCTGTTACGTTGTCAGCCTGCTGCAACGTGCCCGTGAAGGTGAGGATGATCTGGTTGCCCTCGCGGGCGATGGACAGCGTAGGAGGCGGCTGGATCGTGACGGCTCGGAACGCCTTGATCGGGCTGTTCGGAGCGTTGATCAGCGCGCGGCTGCCATCCGGCTGGACGGTGAACCATTCGCAGTTGTCGCCGCCACCTCCTTCGAAGTACATCAGTCGCATCGGGTAAACACCCGGCTGCGGCACGACGATATCGAAGCTGGTGTCGGATGAACCCCGACCGCCATCGAAGAACCCGAGAGCGCCCTCCGCATCCCAGGAGATCGGGATGGGATTGAGGGTGGCGATGACGTCGTTGGTCGCAGCGGCTGCGATCAGCCTGTTACCGTGCTCCAGCATGATCATGGCCGCAGGGATGTCTTGGTAACCTTCGGCACCAACACCCATCTCAATGGGGATGGGACCATTGATGCCTGCCGCCTGCTCCACCTCGTCGCGGTCGTTAACCACGATGACGGCCACCGCTCCGGCCTGCAGGCAGTTGCGGATCTTGGCACTGAAGCCGACCGCTCCACGCCGGCAAATGGCGATGTTACCGGCCACAGCAGCCGCGTTGTTGAGCGGCGTGTTCGCCAGGATGGGATCCGTGGGCACCAGCTTGGCTGTGATAGGTGCGTTGGTCAGCGGGCGGGCTGTACCGGCAGGCGCATGGATGGCGTAATAGCCACCGGCCACTGCAGCAGGCGCGCTTACGATGAGCGCCCCATTCTTGGCCGGGCGTTGGTGGCCCTGGGTGACCAGGAAGCCATCATCGCTGTTGACGCCCATCCGATAGGCACCGGCCTGCGGTAAGACCAAGTAGGTCAACACCTCAACCGAGTAGCCAGCCTTGGTGAGCAGCTCGCTCTGCGGGATATCGGGATCCGGCAGACCCGGCAGTCCGGGCGGGAAGCTGTCCGGCCAGTCGGGCTCGCGGAAGTTGCCTTGCTGATTGGGGCCACCGGACCACGGCACGCCGTCCAACTCACTGTTCCAGTTGATCACTCCGGCGTACTCGAAGTAGCCACCGACCATCTGGGCTTGGTCTCTGGCTCCGTTCGGGCGAAGGTAGCCCGCCAGAAGTTGTTCTGCCGCGTAAATCCGGGTCAATGGATAGACACCGTCCCATTCACCCGGAGCCGTCCAACCGAAGATCGGCTTCCAGGTCAACACCCGGAATCCAGGCTTGGCCGTGTCTTGAGCACCCAGCGGCAAGCCGCCTGAGAGCACCTTGTAAGCCGAAGCTTGGAACCGCCAAGTATAATTGTACTGGGTCCCAGCGCTGTCGGTGAAGGACAGCTCGACAACGTTGGTCGAGAAGCTGGGCCAAAACCCACCGGGCCCCACGGGTGGGTGGGTCACTACGGTGGTGGCGCCCGACGTAATGGTCGGACTGACCGTGTTGCCGTTGACCCTCAGCACAATCGAGCCAGCGTTAACCGTAGTGGTGCCGTTGGCTAACTCGATCCGGATTCCACGGTCCGGACTCACATCCACGGCGTCACGCACCGGGACGGCCGATTGTACATAGCAACCTGCGCCGGTAGCGTTGACCCAAGCCTTAAGGGCCTGAGGCGTGGCATTGCTGTTGACCAGGTGGAGGTTATCCCCATCCCGGGTGTACCATTCCACGTTGAAGCCACCAGCCCGGTTGTAAATGATGCCGCGGATCGGATAAATGCCAGGTTGGTCCACGATGATGCGCTGCTGGGTGGGCGCATTGACACCTACCGAGCTTCCGCGGCCGCCGTCAAAAAAGGAGATAATGTCGCCCATCCGGTCGCGGGCGTTGCGTGCAGTGGTCAAACGGAACCCGTCGTCACTGTTGACCACCATGATGTAATCACCGGCCGTGGGAAACTCGACGTAGGCAAACCATTCGATGGTGCCGTCGTCGGTACTGGTCTTGGCCGGGTTAGACCCGAAACCGAGATTACGCAAGTCGTAGTCGGCACCGTCCCAGCGGCCGAATGCGCTGCCGCCTACCACAAAGTTTCCTACGGGCGTGCCATCTGGGCCGCTGTTTTGGTAGTCAATGATGTCGGTGGAGGTCGGGACAGGACCTGTGATCAGGTTGGGCCCCCAGAGACCGAGGATCTGTTCCTCTGTCCAGTTCAACTTGTTGTCGCCCAAGCGGTTGCGGTTCTGGGCCAAAGTTTGGTAAATAGCGCCGAAGGCGATGCCCCGAGGTTGGCCGGCTACTGCCGAAGCGGGCAGGGCATAGGCAGTTGGCATCGCAAAGTAACCAGGGGTGGTGGCGTTGACGGTACTTGTCAGCGTTTGGCCCAAGTTGCTCTGGAAGGTCACTCGCACGACATTGGGCGAATTCGGCGGCAGGCGATTGGCCTGGGTATAGAGGATCCGGGTTTCGTTGCCGACCTTGCTCACGCTTACACTCGCGGTGACGTTTTGATCGTTCCAGATGACCTCGGTGACGTTGGTCAGAGCGCTCGGGAGCGTGTCTTCAATGATGAGGGTCCAACCGCGAAGGTCAGCATTCACTTGGAGAGATTTGACCACCGGTTCGATGGCCGGGGTGGTTTCCAAGCGAATGTTATCAAAGTGTACGTGTTGGTTGGCACCACCGGTCCGACCGGCCAGAATCAGACGGCCTTTGTGAACCGAGTAGTCTTGGAGCTGGTAGCCGTCAAGGATCTTGCGGCCTTTCCAAGTGACGTAAACCTTGTTATCGGCTGTCTTTTCCACCACCAAGGGGCACCATTCCAAGTGGGTGTAGCTCAGGCCCCCGTCGTTGAGCCAGGCACCCGTCTGCAGCGAGTCGGTCACGTCGCAACCGCCTCCGTGGCGGTTCATCATTACCACCTGGATGAGGGTGCGGTCGTCCACGCGCACGGCGATGCCTTCCCGGTCACGATTGTCCGGGGTGTCGGGCAACCAGTTGCCCTGCCAAGCATCAAAGATCACCGCCACACCTGTCTTGGAGCCGTTTTCGGGCAAACCGCTACCGGCCGGGTTTTGGGCCTCCGGCCAAGCTGTCCCCACCGGCGAAGCCGAAGACGATCCCACGGCCCGTAAAGGGATCCACGTATTGTACGATGTTACTGAGGGCCGGGTCGTTCTCGCGAACGTAGCTGATACTGAACCCGTCCGCAGGACGTGCCGTGGAGCCGTTGCCTGCACGCACGTCCATCGTCAACTTGAAGGCCTTGACGGGGGCACCGTTATCGATGTCCGGAAAGACTACGGCCAAACTCCGGCTCCCCGCTGCGGGCGTTAACTGCAGGAACCCGCCTGTGGGTGGGTTCCCGTCGGTGTACTTTTTCCAATCCTCGTTGAAGAATGGTGGTCGCATCTCCGGCGATGACGAGGGCCTGCAACGCTGGATCGTTCCAGTCATCGAAGGTCCAGAAGGCTGTGCCAGCCCCGGCGCGGAACGTGGTGAGGCCCACGACCAGCGCTGTGCCCAAGGCAAGGGTGAAGGATCGGGTTCGCATAGGACGCCTGAATCCTTACCGACAAGGCTGAAGGGTTCACCCGGAGCGTGAACGAAATATCGGTCGGGGCGGTCTAATCTGGCATGGCCAAATTCATCACGCTCCAGCCCCAGAGGTTTTTCGTCGAATTCCGCCACTCCCACCAGGCCAGTGTGCAGGGCGGGCAGTTGGCCGTGGCCGCCTTGCTGGAGGAGTTTGGTCTGGCCGAACGCATCGAGCGCGAGCCGGCGCTGGACCCGCGCACGCACCGGGGCAAAGGCTACACGCCCCTGGTCTACGTGACCCAACTGCTCCACTGCTTCAGCAGCGGGGGCGTCTCGCTGGCCGACGCCGAGCGGCTCAACCAGGACGAACCCTTCAAGGCGTTCCTGGGGGTGGAGAAGCTGCCCGATCCGACCAGCATCGGGGAATGGTTGCGCGACATGGGCGAACCGGGTGGGC
>Ga0308399_1000535_pt1 | contig 13398 bp, 11 predicted proteins | sample HotsprSampOS1260_FD_202367 | JGI IMG/M metagenome (GOLD analysis project Ga0308399, IMG submission 202367) | Hot spring phototrophic mat microbial communities from Octopus Spring, Yellowstone National Park, Wyoming, United States - 20060914_OS12-60 ... | reverse complement strand
GAGTTTTTACACGTTGGCGGGCTGGGCGTGGAATTTGATGCAGGCGTTGAAGCTGTTGCACCTGCCCCAGGAAGAATCTCCGAAGCGGATGCGGACGCTGATTCGGCATTTGCTGTTGATCCCGGTGGAGTTGAAGCGGCATGCGCGGCAATTGAAAGCCTGTTTGTATGCGCCGGCGGGCTGGGTGGCGTGGTGGCGGGGACTGTTGGAGGAATTGTTGCCGCGCTGTCGGGTCTTGAGCGGGGTGGGATCGGTGGACAGCGGCTGAAGGGGTCGGTTGGGCCGAAGAATTTCTCCAAGAGGCGCGCCTGGGTGAACGGCGGAGGGGGCACTGTGCCTTGGCGAGGTGGTTGAGGGTGTGAGAAGGCGGAGTTGAGGCGGGCGGAGGCTTGCCTCGGGCCGATGGATGCGCTCTGCCGCCCCTTCGAAGGGGGTCGAAGAATCCAAGGGAAGGTGCCCCGCGGTCGTTTCTCGTCCTGCACCCGCCTCCAACCAAAGTCGGTAAGGATTCAGGTGGAAGGCGCACTGGGAGGCACAAAGGAAAGCCGCACTTGAGCGGTGGGAAGCTGAACGACGAATCGAATTGGAAAAGCGCGAAACCGAAGACCGACTCCGGCTCGAACGGGCAAAGACAGCTGCCGAGATCGCCAAACTTAACGCCGAGGAGCAGGCCAAACGCGAGTATGCGTGGAATGAAAGGGTTAAAGCCGAAGCTGCCGCAAGGTTGGCCGACGCTGCCATGTTAAATGCGCTGAACCGACCGGTCATTAACTACTATTATCCCGTGTGGCATTGACTTGATTCGCAAGCGGTCTGCGAACTACGGGCCGGCGTGGTTGGCCCAGACGTTGTGCGTCGCGTTCGGCGTGCGGTTCGGCACGCTGAGCTTCAACACCTTCAGCGAGGTGATCTTTCAATTCCGTGTGACCCCCGCGCTGCTGCTCAAAGGGATGCTGTTCGCGGTTGCGGTGGGCATTGCGGGCAGTTTGCTGCCGGCAATCCGAGCCGCGCGTCTCCCCGTGATCGCGGCCCTGCGGGCCGTTTGAATCCGCGTCCCCGCCGCCCGCGCCCCGGCGGGTTCAGCGCGCCTGTCGCACGCGCACGGTGTAGCGTTTGGCCTTGTCGTTCATCGAGACAAAGCGCACCGCTTCGGTCGCGTTCTCGGTGAGAATCACCGTTTGGAAGGGCGTTTCGTCGCCGGTGCTGATGCCGTTGACGTCTTTGAAGACGCAGTTGGCCTGCACTTCGATGCGGCGGTTCTCCCGGTTGCGCAGTTGTACGACGACCTCGAGCCGCCCGTCTTCGAGCGTTCGGCCAAGGGGCTGGCCCGCGACGGTTACGGAGCGTTGCACCCCGGGGTCGAGCGAGACAACCGGCTCGATGGTCTCGTAAGCGGGTGTTTTGGAGGGTTGCGGCACATACGGCCCCTTGTCGTAGGTGCTCTTGCAGCCCAGCAGCGCGAACGCGGCCAGGGCAATCGGCAGGATGGCAATAGTTGCGGTTTTCATTGGCTCTGCGGTGTGGTTGAAGCGTCGCTGACAAACACGGCGGTGTCACGCGCCGCGTCGGCGACGCGGATGGTGATGTGCTTGGTGAGTTTGGCGACGACCTTGTCGCCGGGTTCGAGAAATTCGACGGTCAACTCGTGTTCGCCGGGCGGCAGCATGAGCGTGGCGCAACTGATGTATTGCGGCAGGTTGTCCTAGGTGCGGGTGTCGGCTTCCGGACGCGCCCCGGCCGCCACCAGCTTGCTCGCAAGCCCGGCGAGCATCAGGCCCAGACCGACTTCGTCCGCCGCGCTGTTGCGGCCCTGCCCGGCGGTGGCAAGAACGGCGCCGCCAATGATCGCGGCGTCGCCCGCGGTGTCCGTCGTGGCTTTGAACACGGCCTTGTTGCCGAGAATGTGGTCCATGACCCGCCCGCCGCGGGTGGTGGCTTGGTAGTACAGGTCGTCGGTCGGCGCGACGAAGAGATTGAGCCGGCCGGTTTTGATGCGCGCCCCGATGAGCGCGGTTTTGCGCGTCTGAAAACGCAATTGCTCGCGATACTCGCCGGTGGCGTATTTGATCGGGCCGGGACCGAATTCCACGAACACCAACACGTTGGCTCTGGGATTGTAATCGGGCAGGGTCACGTTGCGGGCGTTGGCGCGGGCGCGCTTGAGCGCGTCAGAACCGTCGCCGCCGAGCTTGGTCGTGGCCAGTCCGTCGAGATAATCCGGCAGCACCCAGTCGCCGGCGTAGGTTTTGTCCACGGCGTCGCTGTCCTCGAATTCGGCGCTTCGAAAACAGGCGCGCGCGTTGTCGAGCTGGCCGTCGCGCCAGTAGAGAATCCCCGGTAGATGTAGGCCATGCTGCGCTCGTAGGGCTCGCCGATGAACGTCTTGCGCGATTCGGGATGGAAATAGCCCCGTGCCTTGCGGGCTTCAGGGTCTTTGCCGTAGATGCCCTGAAGCGTGAGGATCGCGTCATCGAGCAATGACTTCGCGAGGTCGAAGCGTCCCTGGCGCAGCGCGGCCGCGGCGGTGCGATATTGCCACAGAACGCGGTCGCGAGGCAGCCCTTCGGCAATCATGCGCGGGCCGTCCACGAGAATGTCGCCGGTCAACGGCACCCTCGGCGCGCGCGTGGCAGCGCACCCGGAAAACACCAGCAACCCGAGCAGCGCGACGTTCAACGCAAATGCGCTCAGTCGCACCGAGCACGGCGAGCTCCGCGCCGTTTTCAACCGCGTCATGCGGTGTGCGCGTCTTTGCGTTTGAAGGCTCATGGCTCGGCTCCAGCCGCGAGGCGCGCACCGCTTCACCTAAGCCCCGCCCGGCTCAGGGTTGTCGGGCGGCTGCGCGTGTGCGTGGATCGGCTCACGGACATGGCTGTGGCCTACCGATACGCCCGCGTCTTCCAGGCCCTGTTTTTTGATCTCGGCGTTGTCCTCCCACACGATGGCACTGGTGCGCGCGTCAATGAGCTGGAACGCATACAGGATGTAATCGCTCGTGCCCTTGGAGGTGCGCGTGGAAAGGCCCTGCAATGAGCCCGTGAGGAAATAATCCGCGCCCTTGAACTCCTGCACGTTCGGGTCGCTGGCGGCGGTCACAGCGCCCTCACGCTTGAGATTGCGCTCCTTCTCGAGCGTCGCCATCCGGTCCCGGGCCAGAAACACCACCTTGCCCCGGCACTTGGAATTCAGCTCGCTGCGGATCCGCGTCAGAAAAATGTCCTTGTTGATGGGAAACCGCGTTTGGTTGTCCACCGGATCGAGCACGATGATCGGCGGCGTGGTCGCGTTGGCAATTTGCGGTATCGCCAGAATGCTCCGCGCCATCTTGTCGGTCACCGCCACCAGGTCCTACGATTCGATGCCCGTGCCGGCGACGAATCCCTGTTCGTCCGGGTTCATGCGCGTGACCGGCACGCCGGACGGATTTTTCACGCCGCTCGAGGCGCAACCGGTCAGCACCGCCAGGAGCGTGATAGGAAGAACGTGTTTGGTGATGGATGCTTTCATGGTCGTTGTGTTGGCGTTGAAACGTGTCTCATTACGAATGAACGCGGAGGAGCACGGGAGGAAAGGCCCACGGCAACAGGGCCGCAGGCGCGATGGGTTTCCGTCCGTGTCGTTCCGTGTTCATCCGCGGTTCATTCTTTCGTCAAAACTTCGGCGCGTCCGGCACACGCGGCGCGTCGGGCATCGCCGACGGCGGCCGCGTCCAGAAATACGTCGAGGTCGGACAGGGCTTGGACGTGATCTCCGTCGGCGTTCGCGCAATCTGCGGATCAGGCTGCCGGCTCCTCGCCAGCGCCGGTTCGGTTCGCGGAGCGGCTTGCGGGCTGTAAACGGTTCGGTGTTCCACCGCGCGGCTGCGTTCGTGTTCCCGCGCGACCGTTTCGGCGATGCTGCCGACCACCAAGCCCGACGCGGCGCCAATGGCTGCGCCCATACCAGCGTCGCCCGTTCCAGCGCCGATGAGCGCACCGGAAGCTGCGCCCAGCAACGTGCCGCCGAGCGCGTAGTCCGGACGCCGATCGCCGCGGTAATACCACCCCGGCGCGCAATACCGGTTCGGCGCGTAATACACGTAGGCGCTTTGCCCGCAACTGCGGTAGCCGTAATCGAAGCTGACCTCGGCCACCGGCACACAGTCATACGCCGGACGCTCGCAGGCCCCGGAGCGGCGCGCTTCGCCCGCGATGGCGCCCGCCACCAGGCCAATCCCCGCGCCGATGGCAGCGCCATTGCCGGAGAAACCGTGCCGACAATCCGCGCCGGCAAGGCCGCCGATCAACGCGCCCAGGGCTGCGCCCCCCAGCGCTTTGGGATTGAACAGTTGTCCCTCTGCCGGAAGCAGCACCGCGCTGCCAACCAGGGCAAAAAATACCTTTTTCATGGCTGCTGCAAATTCGACGCCTGAGCCGGGTGTTCTTATTCGCCGCTCCACCATAGCACGCCCCGGCTCCGGCGTAAATTCGCGCCGAAAGCCCGGACGCGTCAGCGGGGACGTTCACGATCCCGCCGCGCCGTTACTTCGTTCGCTGCGCGGGCGGATCGGGACTGCCCTCCACCAGCCAGCGCAACAGACGGAACTGAAATTCATACACCTGCCGGAGCGTGGCGTCGGGCTCGACGTCGCCGGTCACGCCCATTCGCACATCGGCAAATCGCGCGCCGATGCCCAGCACGGTGACGCTGCCGCGTCCGACCTGCGCCCGCGCCGCGACGGGTCGGCCGTTGAGTCGGGCGAACGGCTCGCCGCCGACCACTTCGCGGGCGGCCTGCACATCAATCGCCGGCCAGCCTTCGCCGACCTCGAGTTTGCCGTCGGGTTGCGGGTGAGCGCGCAGTTCCAGCTTGAACGGCGCGAGCAGCGCGGCGGCGGTGGAGTTGGTGTTCTCGACTGAATCGAGCACGAGGATGTGGCCGCCGGCTTCGACGTAGCGACGCGCGGCTTCCACAAACGCCGCGTTCACCGGGCGCGTCGGATACAGGAACACGACCAGGTCATCGGCCAGCGCCGCCGGGCCTGTTTCGCGGCGGATGAAGTAGCCCAGGCGCAAAATCCAGCGCTCGAAAATGCCGAATCCGTTGGCTTTGCCCTCGATGAACCCGTTCTTCGAGAGCGGCCCGTCGCAAATCGTCCGGTCAATCGTCACCCAGTGAAGCGGCCGCTGGGGGGATGGCAACTGAAACGACCGTGTCTGCGCCGCGACCACGGCGGCCACCGTCAACGCCCAAGCCGCCGCCGCCAAACAGACCAGCGGCAGGAACAGGCCGGTCGGCTTTCGGCGGCGCGCCAGCACCCATGCGCCCGCCGCCACGCTCAGTCCGAAAAGCCACCCCCGCGGGTTGCCGATGCGGTCGCGCCGGTTCAGCCATTCCATCATCCCGCGCAGCAGTTCCAGTTTGCCCGGCTCGAACGTGCAGAAGTTCGAGAAGATCGTCGAGTCGGTGAACGCCAGCACGCGGCCCTTGCCGTAGCGCGCCGCCCACAACTGCACAAACGCCCCGTAGCGCATGTCGGCGCGGTCCTGCGCCGGCGGGTAGAAGTTGCTGGCGTGATAATCGGCCGGGGCGTTCTTCAGGCCGGTCGAGGTGATGACGCTGCGCCCGCGCCACGGCGCGAACGGCCGGATCGAGCACGACACGGCGAAGTCCATTCCCCGCACGGCCGACACGACCGGATGCCGCGCGAATGACGGCACGTAAAACTGGTCGAAGAACGAATCAATGCCGAAGAGGCAATCGTAGCGATACTCGAAGCCAAAGCGGCGCGCGATCTGGTTGAGATGGTAGCCCGTGCCGAACACGTCGGTGTGCTCGCCGATCAGGAGCAGCCCGCCGCCCTGCTCGACGAACCGGACAACGGCCTCGACCTCCTGCGGCCGATACGGCTCGGTGGGCACCTTGAGCACCAGCACGTCCACGTTGGCGAGCAGGGCGTCGGTGAGCGGCTCTTTGATGCGGCTCATCTCGTAGAACCGCGTCAAGAAATCGTAAATGCACCAGTAATTGTAGCCGGACAGGTGGCCGTACCATTCGGTGTCCATGGGACGGTCGGTCGGCTCCCATTTCGAATGGAACTCGTCCACGGCGATGCGCCCGGCTTTGCGCTGGCCGACCGGGTCCCAAACGACGCCCAACGTCACACAAACGACCGCAAGCGCCACCGGCACGCCTGCGCCGACCAGCTCGCGCCAAGACGCTGTGCCGCGTGGCGCAACCTGGGCCGGCGAAGCCGCGCCCTGGGGAGACCGGGAAGCTGTTGGCGCGGCGCTCGCCTCGTTCTGGAGGAAGTGGGTCATCCAGCGCGCCTGCAAGAACAGCAGCGGCACGTCCAGAGTGATCAACACCCCCGCGCTCCAGAACGGCCACATGATGTCGAGCGGCTCTTCGTATTCCGTCCGCAACGCGCTGTGAATCACCCAGCCAGCCAGCAATGCGACGCGCAGCGGCAGCCAGATGAGCACCGGCGCGGCCCACGGCATGAGATGCCGCACCCACGCGCCAAGGAGCGCGCGCCAGTGACCGCGTGATGCTTGCGGCCCGGCCTTTGCAGGGCGGTTCTTCGGTTTGCTTTGAGGAGCCGTGGCTGCAGCAGGCGCAGCGGCGGATTTCAGAGGGTCGGCGCGCAGCGCGAGCCAGACTGCCAGACCGCTGACCAGGAAGCACCACGTGTGCGGCGGCAAAAGCAACTCCCACGTCGCCCCCAGCGCGTGAACCTGCCGCATGGTGAACAGGTGAATCGTCGTTTGCTCGGCGGCGGCTTCCATCCCGAACAGTCGGCAGACCTCTGCCAGCACCCACGCCAGCGGCGACGGGAGCTCGTGCGAATATGAAGTCCACGTGCGGTAAAGCAACAGCGCCAGATCCTGCAAGCCGAGCAACAGGCCGGACCATGTCAGGCCCTGGGCGAGCGCCGTTCTCCAGCGCGCCAAACCACCCGGATCCGTGTGCTCTGAGCCGCTCGCAAGCTGGGCTTCGCGTCGCGAATTGAGCAGCAGTCCCGCGGCGAGCAACAGCGGCGCGGCGCGATCCGGCCACGGCGCGACCCAGATCGGGGCAAGCAGCAGCACCGCGCACAACAAACCGAGCGGGCCGCCCGGCAAGGGCAGTTTCGGCAAACCGCCGTTGCCGAGCGCCGACGCGCCCGTGCGGCTTGCGGGGAAATGAGCGGCCACGAGCAGCGCGCTACCGGCCAACACGAGCGCCGCCCACGCCGCCCATTGCGGCGCGCGGTAATAGCCCGTGCCCACCAGCCACGAGGCCGCCAGCAAAAATCCGCCTGTCCAGAGTCGCGTCATGGTTCCGCAGTTGGCTCCGCCTCCGGCGTCGCGGACGCTCGCGGCGTCGGCCTGGGCGGCGTCCACATCGGCTGGTCGTTGAGGTAGGTCAGAAACCAGCGCCAGAAATCGGCGTTCTCGCGCATGCCCTCGAACGGTTCGCCGCCCTCGTTTTCCAGGTTCTGGCAGGTGGCAAACAGGCTGTCGGCCACGACCACGAACTTGCCGCGCCCGATGCGGCGCATTCCGATGACCATGGGGTCGGCGCCGGTCAGGGGATTGCGCGGGCCGTAAGCGATCGGTTGCGCGTCCGGCTCAGTGCACTCGACCGACCAGCCCGCGTGGAAACGGACGTAGGCCATGTAATCGCCGCCGTTGTAGTAGGGCGCTTTGAAGTGGCCGAACGGTTTCGGCTCGGGACCGTAGCCCTCCGCCGCGCCGCGTCCGCCCACGTAAAATCCGAAGTCCGCCAACAACGACCGGCTGGCCGCCGATTCCGGCCAGCCGACGGTGATGATGAAGATGCCGCCGTTCTCGACGAAGCGCCGGACCGCTGCCCGTTCGCGCGCCGAGAAGGGCCGACCCGGCGCTGCCGAGACCACCAGTCCGGCGCGTTCCAGCCGTTGCTCGGTGAACTCGGGCAGGCCGAGCACCACGTAGCCGCTGCGCATCAATGTCAGTTGCAGTCCGCCCAGCCCGCTCGGTCGCCACGACTCGCCGCTGGCGCGCTCCAAGTGGGTGGTGTCCACGTAGGCGAGGAGGTTGGGCCCCGGTCCTCGCCCGTCGGGCAGGACGTTGGCCATGCGGGCTGTCCACGCTGAAGCGGCCGCGGTGGCCGCAGCGAGAGCCAACGCGATGGCGACCAGCACCGGCGCTCGCCGCTGGTGCACGGCCAACCCGGCCAGCGCCAGCAGGCCGAGCAAGCCGACCGCGAACCGCCAGCCGGCGAAATCCGCCCGCTGGCAAAGCGTGGCGAACAGGGCCGCCACGTACGGATGCGAACCGTAGAGGATGCCGTTGGTGAAGCCGGAGGTATCGCCAAACACGACCACGCGACCACGCCCCCAACGTTGTTCGGCCGCGAGCACTACGTCACCCAGTCGCTCGCCGGCGTCGTATTTCTGGTTGCCCATCATCGAGCCGCCCTTGGATTCGTCGTTGGTGGCGTCGCCGGGATCGTTCCAGCCCCAGCGCCCGATGAGGAACGGTCGGGCCGGCCAGCGCGCCTCGACGGATGCGCCGATGACCACGCCGAACTGGTTGCGGTCGTCGCGGATGCCCATCGCTGCCGGATGGGCCAGGGCCTGATAGGAATGCAGCCAGCCACCGACGGCGAACATGGCGGAGTCGAACGCCACGCGCATGGCCGTGGGGCCGAGCACATCGTTGAAACGATTGCCGCCGTCCTTTTCGCGCACCGTGTGCTCGCCCAAGAGCAACAGCGAGCCACCGCGCGCGACGAAGCTCTGGATGCGCTCCAATTGCCCCGGCGCCCAGGGTTTGTTCGGGAAGATCAGCACCAGCAGGTCGGCGCCCTCCAGGTCCGCCGCGGACAGCTCGGGTGAGATGACGCAACGCGCGCCGTAGCGTTGCCAGAACTCCGGCCAGATGCCGTACATGCCCACGGTCAACCGCCCGTATTGGCCGTGCTCGGGCTTGAGCCAGTTGAGAAAGCCTTTCTCGTAAACGACGATCTTGCGGCCCTGCAAACTGAGTCGTTTGGGCTGGAGCAGCGTGACCACCGGCACGGCCAGCGCCAGCGCCAGGGCGGCGGCGGTGCCGGCGTCGAGCGCGCCGAGCCAGCGGCGCAACACGCTCGGCCGCGTGTAAGCATTCTGGCCGCGGGCCGCGGCGGCTGCGGTAGAAGCCGCGGGCGTGGCGGGTTGCGCGGAGACGGCTGCCCGCGAGCCAAGCCGCCACGCGGCGAGCGTCACCACGGGCAGATGCAGAAGGAATCCCAGCAACGGCAATTGCCACAGCACGACGTCGCCCAACGGCTTGGTCTTGCCCGGCAAGCCGGGGAAGGCGGATTTGACCTCGATTTCAGGCAGCCATTGTCGCCAGCGCGGGAACGCGGCCAGCAGAACCAAATAAGTGATGTGCGCCAGAAGAATCGCCGCGCCCCAGCGGAGCGCGTGGATGCGCTTGGGCGGCGGCTGGAATTCCCGGAGCAGCAGCAGACAAAACGCGAACGAAAGGACCAGGTAATCCAAGCCCGCAAAGGTCGGGCCGACCGACAGCGGCCAGGGCAGAACTGCGCTGAGGCCGCGGCTGATGGCCTGCGCGAAACGATCCGCGATCCACCAACCCCAGGGAATCAGCGTGACCGCGAATTGATAGAGGGCAAACAGGAGCGTGGCCGAAGCGGCTGCGCGGAGGGGTGGGCTGACCTGGCCGAGCCGGCCCGCTGCCAGCCAGCCGAGCGTCAGCGCGCAGGCGAGCACGTGAAGGACAGGATGCGGAGCGGCCAGGCACGCCGCGACCGTGGCGAGTTGGAGGAGCGACCCGAACCGGCGTTTCCAGGGAAGCGGTTGCCAGCGGGTGACGGCCAAAACGCCGCCGAGCAACAGCAAGCCGACCAGAACGCGTCGCAGCGGATGCGCGAGCAGCCCGACCGAGCCGGCGGCGACCCAGGCGGCCGCCAGGCCGGAGATGGACGCAATAACAGCACCAGCCTCGCGGTTTGGCGAGGCCGGGCTGAACGATTTTTCCTGGCCCTGGTTGGAAAGGCCCATCGTCTTCGGTTCTGCCTACACCGAAGACTTAACCCGAAAGGGCCTCACCCAGCAAGCCGCGCCGAATATTGGCCACGGGCGCGTTTGCGGGCGACCGCTCGGCCACCGGTTGGTCGAGCCGGGGCGCGGGCGCGGCGCGCTCGACGCGTTCCGAACTCGGGCGCGTCAATGGCGTCTTCAGAGTCGCGGCTGTCGCAACCTCCGGACAGCGCTCCGTGCCGACCGGGCAGATCCGTTCCGGCAGGGCCGACTTGCGAACCCCGACCACAGTGCGTGGGGTGGTAGAGTTCGGCGGCGCCAACAACCCAAACTGATTCGTCACGCACTGACCTGTCGGGTCCACCGGGCAGAACGTCGGCATCGTTGGACATTGAGTCTCCAACGGCGGGCATTCGGTGATGACCACCGGACATCGCGTTGGAGTCTCGGGACACCGCGTCTTCGTCGAAGGGCATAGGGTCTCGACGCTCGGGCATTGCGTTTGTGACTCCGGACAACGGGTGGTCACGGGCGGACATTGCGTCTCGGTCGGCGGACACTGGGTGATCGAACCCGGCGTGGCGCAATACGTCTTGACCAGCGGGCAGACGGTTTGGACCGGCGGGCAAATGGTGTCCGCGGGGCGGCAAACCGTCGGCGTCGGCGGACACTGCGTCTCGATCGGCGGGCATTGGGTTGCCACGGGCGGACATTGCGTGGGTGAACCGCCGGCCGCCGAACACTGCGTCGCCACGGGCGGACATTGGGTTTGGATTGGCGGACATTGCGTAGGTGTCGGCGGGCATTCGGTGGTCCTGGGCGGACAACGTGTGGTCAGCGGCGGACATTGCGTTTCGACCGCCGGGCAGGTGGTAGTGCTGGTCTGGCAAACCGTCACCGTCGCCGGGCATTGAGTCGGATTGTTCGCCGGGCATTGCGTGGTGACCGGCGGGCAACGCGTCGTCAGCGGCGGACACTGCGTCTCGGTGGTGGCCGTGCCGCACTGCGTGGTAATGACCGGGCACTGTGTGGGAGACGGCGGACATTGCGTCGTTATTGGCGGACACCGCGTTTCTGTTGCTGGACATTTCGTTTCGACCGGCGGACAGACGGTGGACGTGCCAGCCGGTGAACACGTCGTCGGCAGCGGCGGGCATTGCGTCTGCACCATCGGACAGCGGGTCTGCACTGCCGGGCAATACGTTTGTTCGGGCGGACATTGCGTCTGTGCCGGTGGACACTGCGTGGTCACAGGCGGACAACGCGTGGGAGCCTCGGGGCAGACCGTATCGGCGATTTGACATTGCGTGGCCACAGGCGGGCAATGCGTCGCGGTGGCCGCCGTGATGGGGCATTGGGTCTGGACCGGCGGACATTTGGTTTCGCTCGTCGGGCATTGCGTTTCAACCACCGGACAGACGGTCGTCTTGTTGGCGCACTGCGTCACCGTAGGCGGGCAGTGCGTGGTGACCGACGGGCAACGCGTCTCCCACACCGGGCAGGTCGTCTCCTGCACCGGACACTTGGTTGCGACATTGGGGCAAACGGTGTCCACCACGCGGCAGGTCGTCGGCGTCGGCGGACAAGTGGTGGCGGTGGTGGGACACACCGTGGCGGCGGTCGCAAGGCAAACCGTCGGCGTCGGCGGACAGGTGGTGTTGGCCGGCGGGCATTTCGTGGCGGCCGGCGGGCATTTGGTCGCGGCTGTGGGACATTGCGTGGCGTTGACCGGGCATCTTGTTGCCTGCGGCGGGCAGGTGGTGATTTTGACCGGGCACTTGGTGTCTACCGGCGGGCACTTGGTGTCCACGGACGGGCACTGGGTTGCCACTGCCGGACAGGCCGTCGCGGCATTGGCGCAGACCGTCGGTGTCGGCGGACACGTGGTCAAGACCGGCGGACATTGCGTCGCCGCGGGCGGGCACTTGGTGCTCGCGGGTGGACAACGCGTGGCCGCTGGCGGACAAACCGTCAGCTTCACCGAGCACACCGTGGGGACCGCGGGACATTGGGTTTGCACAGGGGGACATTTGGTGATGGCCGGAGGACATTGCGTCGGGACAGCCGGGCAGACCGTGTCCACCGCGCGACAAACCGTCGGCGTAGGCGGACAATGCGTGTCTACGGTCGGGCACTGCGTTTGGACAACCGGGCAACGCGTGTCGGTGGGCGGACAACGCGTCTCGATCGCCGGGCAAATGGTGTCAGCGGCCTGGCAATGCGTAGCCACACCCGGACATTGCGTGCTCACGCCGGGGCACTGCGTGTCCACCGGCGGACACTTTGTTGCTTCCGCCGGGCAACGCGTGTCCACGGCCGGGCAGGTGGTGTCTTGAATCGGACAGCGCGTCGGGAGCGGCGGGCATTTCGTTTCGTAAATCGGGCAGCGGGTTTCCTTGGCCGGGCATTTGGTCAGTTCTGCAGGACAAGCCGTCGGGACCGAGGGGCACAGGGTTTCCGTAGGCGGGCATTTGGTTTGGCGAGGCGGGCAGCGGGTTGACGATGCGGGGCACACGGTGTCCGCAACATGGCAAATCGTCGGCTGCGGCGGGCACTGCGTCTGAATTACCGGACAGCGCGTGTCCACGACCGGGCAACGCGTGTCAACGGGCGGACAAATCGTCTGGAAAGTGGGGCACTGCGTTTCGACTGCCGGGCATTGGGTTAGGACGGCCGGGCAAACCGTATGTGTGGCCGGACAGCCGGTTTCCTGTGCCGGGCATTGGGTCGGCAACGCGGGGCATTTCGTTGCAGTCGGCGGGCAGGCCGTGGCTTTGGGCGGACAAACCGTGACGGTGGCCGGGCAGGTGGTGGCCGCGACGGGCACAATCGTCACCACCGGCACGGGGGCTACTCCGGCTTTCTGGTCGTCAACTGTGATTTCGGTAAAGACATCAAAAAAGCTGGCCATATGCAGCCGCACGTATCGGCCAAGCTCGTTCAGTTGAAGAATGGCCGGGCTGTGGTTACCGCCCTCGACGTCTTCCCAGGGGCCGCCGGGGTCGTTGGCGGTTTGCAGCCAACCGTCGCCGTCCCACTCCGCCTTGATTTCGCCGGGGTTGTCCCCGGGCGAAAGGCGGAGCTGCGTCGGGCTGAGGTTGTGAATCGCGCTTTCGAGCAACGCGGAGTCGTCCGCGCGACTCAGCGGCGCGTGCCAGAGCAGCAGGCCGCAGAAAAATGAGGTGAGGAGAAAGCAGATCCTCCTCAGGGATTGGCGGAAAACCGTCGTTCGCGACGAGCCGCGAAGGAAGGGCGTCGTTTTCATTCACGCAACAGGGTTTATCCAAGGGTAACCTCGCTGCGCTCGGTGACCAACAGAGGGCTCAGCCAGCGAGTGTGGCCCTGTAGGTTTATTCTTTACCGCGCCATCAGTCATGCGTCACCTGAGTTCGCGCGCAGATTAGCAG
>Ga0308399_1000534_pt1 | contig 13408 bp, 13 predicted proteins | sample HotsprSampOS1260_FD_202367 | JGI IMG/M metagenome (GOLD analysis project Ga0308399, IMG submission 202367) | Hot spring phototrophic mat microbial communities from Octopus Spring, Yellowstone National Park, Wyoming, United States - 20060914_OS12-60 ... | reverse complement strand
GGGCTGGAGCGTGATGAATTTGGCCATGCCAGATTAGACCGCCCCGACCGGTATTTTGTTCACCCTCCGGGTGAACCTTTTACCCTGGTCGGTAAGGATTCAGGCGCAACCCGCATGCCCGCTGGACGGTGCAGCCGAAGGACGTAGAGGAGCTCAGCGGCCTGCAACGTCGGCTGTTGGAAAACGTGGCCTCTGCAGTGAAACCCGGGGGGCGTCTCTTCTACGCCGTCTGCACCCTGACACGCGCCGAAACAGTGGAGGTCGTTCAGGCCTTTGAAGCTGCTCATCCCGAGTTCGAGCCGTTGCCACTGCGCTGGCCCTTGCCGGGCCTGCCCGACTGGCAGACCCCCACGCTGCTGCTCTGGCCCCAAGACACCGGTGGCAATGGGATGTTTATCGCCGCCTGGCGCCGGCGCAAGGAAGCGCCACCCACCCGCACAGCTCCGGTCATGGCTCAGTTGGACCGAAACAAGTCATCCGAAGCCGGGGAGGCGGAATCTTCCCAGACCCTGTTGGGACCGGCCGACCGAATGAGCACAGAGTTACCGGCAAAGTAAAAGGCCAGCGGCGTTCCCCACGGATCCACCAGTTCGCCCTTGGCGTTGCGCTCGTTCTTGCGGACGGTCAGGATCACAATCTTTTCCGGACCCTGTCCTGCCAAAGCCCGGGCAATGTCCAAATTCTGGCCAGTGGGGTAATGGCCGGTGAATTCCTTATACTGTTGCAGCGCCAACAGCAGATTCCCGGCGTCTTCGACAAACCGGGCCCGTTGTGCGTCCAGACGCGCTGCCGACCAACGCAGCCATTGCCAACCTGCCCCGAGTAGCCCCAGGGCAATCAAAGTCACCCACAGGAGCTTCTTCACACAGGTTCCGAGGGGCAGGATCGATGCCAACCGTCTTCTGGGGCCGGGACAAAACCAAGGAGGATCGACGTTAGCAGTTTCCGTGGCCCACGATGGGCGCCCGGGGCACAGGCTCAACCCGATTGAGAGGCTGCTTTGCGTTGCCTCGCAGCAAAGGCAAATCCGCACCTTTTCAAAGCACGGCCCAGACGCGTACGCGCGATGGGTCCGGGTTTGGAGTCGGCCTTCTAGCATGGGTCCGAGGCGCCCAATGCCTCTGCCAGGGCTGCCTTCTTGAGTGCGGCTCGAATTCCGTGCCCATGGTGCAACAGAGCAAGTGGCTCGGCTGGAGCTGCTTGTGCTTGCCTCAGCCGGCGTGGAGGACGCCGGAACCTGGGGGAGTCGCCGGTCCTTCATTTCCCCTCGGCTGGGAAGCAAGCCAACGGTAGGCAGGGCCCAGCTGCGACAGCCTTTATGGGCGACACTCAGCAACAAAGCGTGGACGGGCTTCCTAGTAAGCTCACTGGGTGCGGCACAGGAGTCACTCGGCCTTTTCCGCGGTCGCGGGCGTGGCGATTTACCGAGAGAAGCGCGGTAGCCGGCCGGCTGTGGCAGCCTGGTCGAATGCTCTGGATGTGGACCCGGCCGGCTCGAGCGGGGGTCTCGGGGGACCTCTGCCTGTGCGGGGCCGCCCGATCCGGGTCCCGGCTCGAAGGGCAGGGATCGCCCGCCACGCGGCGGTGCCAGGGAACGTGCCCGGACGATCCAGTTGAAACCTTGCCCCGGGCCGCGGCTCAGAAGAATGAGGCGGCCCTGTTCGGTTCTGCGGGTCGGCCACGGTCATTAGAATTTGACACGGTCATCAGCAGGAGTAGGCTACATTGCGACGGCAGCCCCCGGGGCGGCGTCACCGTCGGGCCCGTGGGAAAAACTCACGCGGGTTCGGCGTTGGATCTGGGGAACGTTGGTACGATGAGCGACACAACACAGACGATTTCGTCACCGCCGTCGGCGGTGCGAGAGCATCCGATTCAGGAAGCCGTCATTCGGATTGCCGGGAATTCGCAGGACGGCATCCAAGCCATGGGGAACATTTTGGCCCGGCTGGCCGGTCGGACGGAGCAGGAGGTCATGACCTTCATGACCATTCCTTCCACGATTTCCGGGGGGCCTTCGATCTTTCAGTTACGGATCGGTTCCGGGGAAGTACTCAGTGCGGGGGATGAGGCGGATTTCCTGCTAGCTTTCTACCAACACTCTTACGACGAGCACATTCATTCCCTGCGCAAGGGGGGCATTGTCCTGTACGACAGCGATCATGTGGAGCCGAAGCCGGAGTGGCAGAGGGATTACATCCACATCGGGGTTCCCATCACGACCCAAACCATCGAGGCCATTGGCGGAACTGCCAAGGACAAGGGGAAGAACATTTTCGCGCTGGGGCTGGTGGCGCGGATGTACGACCTGAACGTACCGCGGTTGGAGCAACTGATCGCCGAACGGTTTCGCGGCAAGGACGAGAGCGTGGTTCGCAACGCTCTGCACGCGTTCCATGCAGGCTATGCCTATGCAGCTCAACATCTGCAGGATATCTTCCGGATGGCCGAGAGCCGCAAGCGGGAACGGGTGCAGGTGGTGATGAACGGCAACGAGGCGCTGGCCTATGGGCTCATTGCAGCGGGAGTCCGGTTCGGTGCGGCCTACCCGATTACGCCGTGGTCGGACGTCATGGAGACGCTGCGGCGGGAACTGCCCAAGTACGGGGGCATGTTCATCCAGTGCGAGGACGAGATTGCGGCGATTTCGATGGCCATTGGCGCCAGCTATGCTGGTCGGGTGGCGGTGACCGGCTCCAGCGGGCCGGGCATTTCGCTCAAGAGCGAAGCCGTGGGCTGGGCGGTGAACGCAGAGGTCCCGTTGGTCGTCATCGACATCCAGCGGGGTGGTCCGTCCACGGGACTACCGACCAACGTGGAGCAGTCCGATTTGTACATTGCCTGTTTTGGCAGCCACGGAGATGCGCCGCGGGTGGTGCTGGCTCCGGCCGATGTGGAGGACTGTTTTTACACGGCCATTGAAGCTGTTAACATTGCGCGTCAGTACAGCGTTCCGGTCTTCATCCTGAGCGATCAATCCATTGCCACCCGGATCGAAGCCTTTCCAGAACCGGAACTGTCGAAGGTGTGCCAGGACATCTCTCCGGACTTTACGCCCGTGCCCGAGCACAAGCCTTACGATTTGAGCGCTCCGGACGGCATTACTCACCACATTCCGCCCGGCACCAAGGTGCTCAACGGCAAATATCCGGTATTGCCGGGCTTGGAACACGACGAGATGGGCCATCCGTCGGCTTCGCCCAAGATGCACATGGCGATGACGGCCAAGCGGCGTCGGAAGCTTCAGGCGCTGGCCCGGACCCTGCCGCGACCGGAGCCTTACGGGGCCAAGCAGGGCGAGGTGCTGTTGATCGGTTGGGGCTCCACGCGCGGTCCCATCCGTGAGGCTGTGGACCGGGCTCGCGCACAGGGGCTGAGCGTGGCGGCGCTGCATTTGCGCTACCTCAATCCCCTCCCCAACGGCCTGGAGGAGATCTTCGCCGGTTTCCGGCATATCTTTGTGGTAGAAATGAACGATGAAGGCCTTTATGGCTATGGCCAGTTGGCTTCCCTGTTACGGGCCCGCTACTGCAATCCAACCATCCGTGGCATCAACAAGACCGATGGTTTGACTTTCAAGGTGCGCGAGATTTTGGAACGTCTGCACGAAAAGCTGGCCGCCCTCCAGGGCTCGCCGGTAACCGTGCAGGCATGAACCTCCAACGTGTTTTCCATCATGAGCACTGCCACCCTGTCCACTGACCCGCAACGGCCCATGGTTTCGACCGTCGAGGAACCCAAGCCTCTGACGAAAAAGGAACTGGCGGCCGATCATCCCACGTGGTGTCCCGGCTGCGGCGACTTCTCCGTGCTGGCCATCTACTTTAAGCTGATGGAACGCGCCCGTATCCGGCACGAGAACATCGTGACCGTTTCGGGCATCGGTTGCTCGAGCCGGTTCCCGTATTTCGTCCAGGCTCACGGCGCCCATTTCATTCATGGTCGGGCCCTACCGTTTGCCAGCGGCGTGTCACTGACTCGGCCGGAGCTGCACGTGTTCGTGTTCAGCGGGGACGGGGACGCCTTCTCGATCGGGGGCAACCATTTCATCCATGCGGCGCGGCGCAACGTCAATCTCACCCTGGTGGTCATGGACAATCAGGTCTACGGTCTGACCAAGAAACAGACCTCGCCGACCTCGCCGCCGGGTTTCAAGAGCAAGACCGATCCCTGGGGCGCCGTGGATCAACCGCTCAACCCCATCAAGCAAGCCATCGCTGCCGGAGCGACCTTTGTGGCGCGGGCCGCCCATACGAATCCCAATCACCTTTTGCAGATGATGGAAGCGGCGCTCCACCACGAGGGGTTCAGCTTCATCGAATGCCTCAGCGAGTGCGTCGAGTTTTACGAGGGTGCCTTCGACGGCGCCAACCCGAGGAAAGGCGGCGTGTTCAACACCGTGCCGGCCAATCACGATGTCACGGACGAAGTGGCGGCGTATCAGTTGGCCGACGCGCCGTTCCCCGGCTATTTCGGGATCTTTTATCAAGTCAAACGGCCCACACGGAATCAGCGCGAGCAGGAGATCATTCAGGCCGCACGCGAGAAGGTCAAACACCTGCAAGACTGGCAGATTCTTCAGCAAACCTTTGACCGGATGAAATAATCCCCGCTTGGAGGTCGTCGGCCCCGGCCCGTTTGACGCGGCCGGGGTTCTTTTTGGCCCGGAGGCGATCCCTCTGGACTGAAGGCCACGCTGCCGATCCCAAAATGCAGAAAAGGGTACGGTGCGGGAGGATGGCCTTGACCATCCGGCGTCAACCCCAAGTGCGGGGCCTGTCACGGGCGACGCGCCGCCGGGTGTCAAGGCCGGTCGTCAATGTCCATCCGTAGTGCCCTATGATCGTGATCGGCAAGGTAACGGACAGTCCGCGAGCCAAGATCAGGGTCGCTTGGGCAGCTAGGCACAGTGCACAACCATGGTGTATGAAATGCGAACCGACAGCAGGCCCTAGCGTCCGGGAGGCGCGCTACCCCGGTGGATCCCGCCGGCATCATCCGCGCTTGTCCGAAAGACCAGACGCATGAGTCGAGCCGGGGCAGCCACGGAGCGGCTGGGATAGGCCTTTCCCGATAGCGGGACACCGCGCGGAAGGATCTTTCCAGCGCCCGGTAGAGGACTGCACTTCATTGCATGGAGCACCTTTGTGCTATAGCTTCTTGGCGGAGCTCGTACCGGGCGGTAAAGGGAGACCCAGATGCTTGCCTTGGTCCACGGTCGAACACGGCCCAGCGGCTTCACCCTGATCGAACTCTTGGTGGTCCTGGCTGTTGTTGCCCTTCTGATGGCCCTGGTGCTGCCGGCCCTCAGCCGGGGTAAGGCCCGAGCCACCCGTGCAGCTTGCATGAGCAATTTGCGCCAGTTGGCCTTGGCCTGGCAGATGTATGCGGATGATCACAATGATCAGCTCGTGCCCAATGGCTACGGCACGGTTGAAAGCCTCGGCCGGACCCGGCTCTGGGTGCTGGGCGGCACACATCAGGCCCATGCGGCCCACCGGAGCAGCCTGACCAATGCGGATTTCTTGACCGACCCGAGTTACGCTGCGTTTGCCTCCTACCTCCCCTCCGCCAAGGTGTACAAGTGTCCTGCGGACCGGTTGCTGGTGGACGGCCAGCCCAAGGTGCGATCCTATGCCCTGAACGCCTATCTGGGCTGGGCCCATCCGGAGGGCGGTGGGGAGTTCCTGCTCAGCCCCATGCATCAGAACTTTCGGAAGCTCTCAGAACTGGCCTGGGCAGCACCCTCCGAGCGTCTGCAATTTGTGGACGTCGCGCCAGAGTGGCTCTGCCACGCCGCTTTTGGCGTGGCCATGATGGGGGTGTTCTATCAGTTCCCCTCCGCGGAGCACGGGCCTGCCTCGCCCCTTTCGTTTGCGGACGGCCATGTGAGGGTGCAGCGCTGGCAAGACCCCTGGACCGTGCAGATGGCCCGCACTCCTTTTGTCACGCACCTGAACTGGGCGTTTTCGCCTTCGGCCGACCTTCGCTGGCTGCGTGAGCATGCCACCGTTCCGCGGTCTCCCTAAGCGGATCTGTCGTTTCATGAACTCTCGAAAAACCTGGCCCATTGCCATGACCGTCGCCGGCTCCGACAGCGGCGGCGGGGCCGGCATTCAAGCGGATCTGAAAACCTTCGCGGCGCTCCGTGTGCATGGGACCTGTGCGGTCACGTGTCTGACGGCCCAAAACCCGTGCGAGGTGCGTGCAGTTCTGGCGGTTCGGCCGAGTTTCTTGCGTGCTCAACTGGAAACCGTCTGCGCCCAATTGCCGCCGCGTGCTGTGAAGACCGGAATGCTGTACTCGGCCGAACTGATCCGCGCGGTGGCAGAGTTTCGCTTCCCCGACGGCCCGCCTCTGATCGTGGACCCGGTCATGGTCGCCACCAGCGGGGCCCCGCTGCTCCAACGCCGCGCGATGCGCGCCCTGACCACCGCACTGTTGCCCAGGGCCACGCTGATCACGCCGAACCTGCACGAGGCCGAACTGCTTCTGGAGGCCCGGCTTCGTTCTGTGGAGGATCTGAGGGAGGCAGCGCGGACTTTGCACCGCCGCTTTGGGGCGGCTGTTTTGGTGAAAGGTGGGCATTTGGACCGGCTACAGCAGGCGGTGGATTTGTATTACGACGGTCGCACCGAGCTGTTGCTGGAGGCACCCCGCATTCGTGGCCTGCACACGCATGGCACCGGCTGCACGTACGCCGCGGCGATTGCGGCCTACGTGGCGCGTGGTGTTCCGTTGCCCCGCGCCGTGACTGCGGCCAAGCATTTCATCACCCGGGCCCTGGCGCGAGCCTATCGGGCCGCCGGTCACGATGTGCTGTGGCCTGGCGCCTGAGTGTCCACGGCACTGTCCTGCCTCCGGCACGCTCGACACTCTGCCCCGAGCACCGCTCTGCCTGTGCGCCGCGCACCTTGGAGCGAGGCCACCGGTCCAACCGGTTGGACCGTGCCGAACCCCGGGGCAAGGTGTGCCCCGGCGAGAAGCTGGGCGGCAAGGAAGGGCAGCTGCGGCGGCGTGTGCCGTCCTCCCCGGGGGAACCACGCAGTTGTGGGAGCGAGCTCTTACTGAATCAGGGTGATGCGGACAGGCCCCTAGGACAAAGAAGCTCTGACACCGGCCGCCTCCCGGGGGCCCGGCACACGTTGTCCGGCACTTCCCGCGGGAGCCGTAGCCGAGGCAGTCGCCGGCTCAGGACTGGGGGCTTGGCCATTTCTGACCAGCGAGGCTAGCATGGAAAGGGTTCCGAAGGGGTAGCCCGGTTCGGAGCCGGACCGTTCATGGGTCGAACGTTTGTATTTGAATGTCCCAAATGCTACTACCGCGCCTGCGTGGCCGGCGGTGCGGACGAGGGATTTCGTTTTGCCGTACAAACCATCCTGTGCCAGAACTGCAAGGAACTGCATGACGCGGTGGTCCGGTTGCGTGTGCCTTGGAACCCGCCGCTGAGAAGGTCTTGGGGGCTGCAAACGATCAGAGCCCAGGGCAGCTCGGAATCCGGGTCGGTCCCGCGACATCCGCCCCCGTTCCTGCAGGTGCTCAACCGGCTCTGGCCCCGCGGGGTTCGCCATTCCCGATGGATCGAATTCCCACCGATCTGTCCCAAAGGTTCCTGGCACAAGGTTCGGCCCTGGACCCGCCCTGATTGCTGTCCGAAGTGCGGCGTGATCATGGAGCAAAACGCCCTACCCTACCGGCTCTGGGAGTAGGGGAAGCCGATTCCGCCCCGGACCAAAGACCTGCAGCCGCCAGCAATGAGGCCCCGGTTTGCTCGTCCCGGCGACCTCGCCAGGGCTGGGTAGGCGGGATGCCAGGTCGCAGGGTCAAAGGGGCTAGGACAGCCGGCGTGCCCAGGATGGCGGTTGGGCCGTCACCGCCGGGCGGCGTAACCGCGGAAGAATCCGATGCATTGGGCTACGTCCGGCACGTTGTTTTCCCATTTCGTTTCGTACTCGATGGAGATGTTGCCGTTAAAGCCCTGCCGTTTGAGCTCATCGAGCAAGGCGGCCACGTCCAAAACCCCCGCCCCAAAGGGCACATCGGCGGTCTGCCGACCGATGGCGGTGCGGTCCTTCAAGTGAACGCTCACGATGCGCCCTGCCAGCACGCGCAACCCGTCCAAAGGCACGATGCCGGAGGTGGCCCAGTGCCCAGTGTCGGCTGCCGCGCCGATGCGCGGGTCGCGGTTGCGCACCATTTCCAAGACGTTGGTGGGGCTCCAGACGCGATAATTGGGGTTGTTAAGCTGGCGCGGGTGATTATGGATCCCGACGCGGATGTCGTACTCGCGGGCGAGCCGTTCCAGCAGATCTAGCTTGTCCGCATCTTCCGTGGTCACGGCATAAAGATTCAGTTTCCTGGCAAACTCGAAAATGCGGCGCCACTCGGCCTCATCCCGGCCGCTAACGACTCCGTAGTTTACGGCCCGGACCCCGTGGCGTGCCAGGTGTTCCTTCATTTGGGCGATGACTTCGTCGGAGGCGTTATGGTCCCAGCGCGCGTCGCTGTCCGGTCGCAGCCGTTGGCCCGGATAGAATTCGATGACCTTGCCCCCGGCCAGGGCTGTCTTCTCCACCGCCTCGTAGGCCGTAAACCGGTTGAAGGTCCAAGCCTGACAGCCCACCGCAAAGCCGCCGATTTTGAACTCGTCGGGGATGGGGTCGGCCACAACCATGGCTGTGCCCACCAACCAGACTGCAAGGCTGAATCGCACGAATGTGTAAGCCGCTTTCATACTGCTCCTGACGTCTTTGGCTCGCATTGCCCGCCACGGGTTTCTCGGCTGCCCCAGGTTTCGGAGCCCGTCGAGCCCACGCGTCCGCATGGAGCCGCACTCCATGCCTAACGCAAAGACGGAGGCAGTCCAAGAAAATTCGGTGGCATTGGCGCCGGCGCGCGCATTTCACTTTTTGAGCGCCCGCGAGAAGATGCCCCACAAAAACGCGTGATCCCTCCACGTTCCCGCGGCTCTGACCGGCACAAACCGCAGGAATGTGGAGCCTTGTTCGAAAACTGACTTGCACCCTTTTGAGGGGAACCCCACCGACGCGGGCCGCTAAAGAAGTGGAGTGTGCCCATTCAAGGCGTGTGACGGTTTTCCGCCCGCAGGGCGAAGATTCTGGACCCGCGCCGGGAGTTGGGGATCTCCAATGAGGATCGGCCTACGCCTGGCGACCATCAGACGGCACCTTGGTCACAACTCTCGGATCGGCCTTGCCTCCATGCAGACACCGACGGTCACACGCGGTGGGTCGGAAGACAGCCAGCGGCAGCCCAAGGGCAGGGCCACGGCGGGAGCGGGCAGCAGGCAGGTGTGGGCTGTCGCCCACCAGAACCCCGGGAGCGACCTGGAAGGCAGAGGAGGCTTCTCTCCTTTCCTACGGAGACAGGAGCGATGCTGGTTTAGAGGGCACAGGATGGCCTCAGGGAACGGCTTGCCGTTTGAACGGCCGGCCGGCTTGGGCCGCCCAAGCAATGAGAGCCCGGCCAGCGAGATCCGGCCCTCGGACCAGATCCATAACGGATCGGGGGAATTGCGCAACGGACTGTGCTCTGAGGTGTTGCAACTGTGTAGAGGGCGTCTTTGCCGGTGCCTTCGGGAAGCCCGGACCTGTGAGGACGCAGCCGGAAACGAGAACACACGGTCACGGAAAGATCGGTAAGATCGGGAAGAGGCTGACCATGAAGTCGATGCTTGGGTGGCTACTGGCCGGGTGTTTGGTAGGGTCGGGAATGGCCCAGCCGGCCCAGGTTCTGTCCGCTGGCTTAGAGAAACGGTCGCGGGCACCGGGCATTTCTCGGCAATGGGATCAGTCCCTGCGTTGCTTGCAGGAGCAGCTCCGGGCATGGGAGCAGCAGTGGAAGGGGTGGAGCGCGCCTTGGCGCCCGGAGCCGCCCAAGGGATGGGGACCGGACTTGGTATTGCCACCGCTTCGAGGTCCTGATGGCGCCGGCGCGCTCCACTGGCGGCCCCCTTGGAGCCCCCCACGGCCACCCGAAGGCCGCGTCTGGGGTTCGCGCACAGTGAACGGTTGGACGGTCTGGATTGTGCCGTGCGCGCCGGACTCCGAGATCCATGGCGCGGGTAGGGGCGGGGTAAGGACCCTCCGGTGAACCTGTTCGGGGTGGTGGGTCGCTTCTGAAGGCTCCCAACTTCTCGCCCGGGGTGCAGGTTGCGCCGGTAGGACAGGTCGGGCAAGCTATCCGAGCATGAACGGTGCAGCCGCAGCGCAACGCTGGACACTCCGCTGGAGTCGTCGGGAGTGGTCTCGACTGCTCCGGGCGTTCGGATTGTCTGTGTTGCTGCATTTGTTGCTGTATGGCGCCCATATGTTGGCGCGCTACTGGCAGGTGCCGCCGGATTTCCTGCTGCCGGCCAAGCTGCGTCACACCCACCAGCTCCAACAGGCCATCGCCGCGCGGCGGGAGGCTTTGGAGCGGGCGGAGACTCCCCTGATTTTCGTGGAGGTGAGTCCGCATCAGGCCAGCGAGGAGCCGCCGCCTGAAACGCAGTTCTATTCCGATCGGCATTCCCGGGCGGCCAACCCCGAGGCGGATCAGGACACCGGAGTGCCCAAGATCACCGGCACCCAAGATCAGGTGCCCAAGACCGAGGACGTGCCGCGTGTGGAGATCTTCGAGACTTTGCAACCGGCCGTGGCGGCGCCGCAGAGCGCGGAGACGCCGGCGCCGGCCCCGCCGGAGGCCGAGCCGGCCTTGCCGCGTCCCGCGGGGGATCTGGCCGTGGGACGACCCGAGTGGGCTCAACGGCCCGGCGAGGCGGAAACTCCGCGACCGCGGCCACGGACCTTGGCGGAGGCGCGTGCGCGGCAAGCACCGACGGCTCTGCCGGGAGAGAAGATGCGGCAGGACGGAGGTGTGAAACATCGACTGGAATTTGCCGCACTCGATGTCCGAGCGACTCCGTTCGGGGATTACGACGCGGCCTTCGTTCGGGCCGTAGCGGAGCGCTGGTACGCCTTACTGGAGGCCAAGCGCTACGCGGGTTATCAGCGGGGCCGTGTGGTCCTGCGCTTCGTGCTCCACAGCGACGGACGCGTGACGGATCTGCAGGTGATCGAGTCCACCGTGGGTCTGGACCTAAGCCTGATTTGCGAGATGGCGGTGCTGGATCCGGCCCCGTATGCTCCGTGGCCGCGGGAGCTGTGCCGGCTGGTCGAAGGGGGACAACGCAGGGTGCAGTTCACTTTTTACTACAACTGAAGCCCGGGAAATGAACCGGGGCGGAGCACAACCAAACTGAGGCCATGGAATCTGTGGTGTACGTGTTGCTGGTGGTGACCTCGTTGGTCAGCCTCACGGTGATCATCGAACGCGGCCTGGCGCTGCGGTGGCGCAAGGTCGTGCCACCGGAGGTTGAAGCGGCAGTGGAATCCTGCCAGGCGCGGGAAGATGTCCCGATGCTACGTCGGGTTTGCGAGCAATACGGTTCGCCCCTGAGCCGGCTGTTGTTGCTGGCCATCGAACACCTGCATCTGTCCAAGGAAGAGACGGTCAGTGCCCTGGAAACGCGCGCGCGCCACGAAGTGGTGCAACTGGAGCGGGGGCTGGTGGTTCTGGAGGTCGCAGTAGGTGTGGCGCCGCTTTTGGGACTGGTGGGCACCATTGTGGGCATGATCACCTTGTTTGCCGACATCGGGCACGCGGGGTTGGGTGACGCTGCGCGCCTGGCGCAGGGGATTGCCCTGATCCTGAACGCGACCCTTCTGGGGTTGTTGATTGCCATCCCCTCTCTGGTGGCTTGGTGCTACTTCAATCGGAAAATTGAAACCCTGTCGGTGGAGATGGAGACCTTGTGCGACGAGTTTGTGCGGCGCCAATATCGACCGCACGAGCAGTTGGTGGGGAAAAGGTGAGGCCGTTGCCGGCCATCGCGCTTGAGATCCAGCCGCACGCGCCATGCGTTTCTACATCAAGTCCCGGCGCCAGACGCCCACGGTGATCATCGTGGCCCTGATCGACGTGCTCATCGTGCTCATCATTTTTCTGATGGTCACCACGACCTTCAAACAGCAGCCTGCCGTTCGGCTGGCCTTGCCCGAGTCCACTCAGGCCCAGCGTCCCGGGGCGCAGGAAGATGCGCCCTTGGTCATTGCGGTGGATGCGGAAGGCCGGCTGTGGTGGGGCACTGAGGCCCGGCCGGTCGAGGCAGACAGCTTGGTGCCGCGCCTCAAAGAGGAGGCGACGCGACGTCCCAATCTACGCCTTGCCCTGAGCGCAGACGAAAAGGCTCCTTTCGGCCAGATCGTCAAGGTGATGGACGCGGCTAAGGAGGCCGGCGTACGCACGGTGAGTGCGTTTGCGCGGGAACCGGGACGGCGTTGAGGGTCTCCGTGCTGCGCGAGCCGCACCGTCGGCTCGAGGAGACGGTTTTCGGACCGATTCGGTGCACGTAGGTTTTGGATCGCAGAGCCCGGCGCAGAATGGTCGTGGGCCATCGATCCGGCCCGGGTCACAACTTTCCCTTGCCGGCCCGCACAGCTACCAGGCGTCCCCGGCGCGCCGAAGTGTTGCTGGGCGCAAGCTCGGAGCATTTCTGCCCATGCATTTCGGGCTGGCTATGCTACACAGGACGGACGCGCCCTTGCCGAGTAGCCGGCACCAACCTGCGGGAGTGTTCCTCCACCTTGAGCTGGGCCGGTCGCAGCCCCTGCTCAAATGTGGCTAGAGCCCCGGCCAGATTTGGCTGCGCGAAGGGAAAGTTCCCGTCCCAAGCAAAGCCCTCCCCACACGACTCCGGGATTCGACCTGAGCTGCGAAACGGGGAATGGAGATGTGCAGGGCTTCGAGTGCCGGTTGTCCGACTGCAGATGGAACTTCCGGGACCCGGCGGACGGGACGGTGTCACGCCGCGCAGCGCCCGTGCACGCCAGGGTCTGGCTGACTCGGGTTCTCCTCTTTGCCCGAGAGGTTGGTTCGGGGCAGCAAGACCTGACGTTTCTATTCGAGGCCGAGGAATGCTGCATTCTGGGGTTGCGGGCTCTTAGGTCGACTGTCAGTCGCAGCTTCCTGCCAAAGAAAACCCCTCTCGGTCGGCCCGGGAGGGGTTGGTAAGTCAAAACTACAGACTTTAGAACTTGTAGATCACGTTGGCAGCGAGCAGGACCGAGTTACGGCGATTAAACCCGCTGTTGGAAGTGAAATAGGTCCCCTCGTCGGCGTGATCCCAGCGAACCTCGGCCCGGGTCAGCACGTTCTGCCACAGGTGGTATTGGACGGTGCCGGTGAGCGCCCAGACTTGATTGTGGTCAGCGCCCGGCGCCAGTCCGGGCCAGAGGTTTGCGACGCTGGTGGCCAGTTCGCCGCGCAAGTGCAGGCTGAGTTTCTCGGTCGCGGCGTAGGAACCATACACACTGACGGCCCAAGCATCGCCGGTCTGGTCATGCAG
>Ga0308399_1000531_pt1 | contig 13454 bp, 10 predicted proteins | sample HotsprSampOS1260_FD_202367 | JGI IMG/M metagenome (GOLD analysis project Ga0308399, IMG submission 202367) | Hot spring phototrophic mat microbial communities from Octopus Spring, Yellowstone National Park, Wyoming, United States - 20060914_OS12-60 ... | reverse complement strand
CTCGCAGATCTTCGAGCTGCAACTCTTCCTCGGACAAGGGTTGCAGCTCGAAGATCTGCGAGCGTGAAACCAGGGGCGCATTGATGAAAAAAAACGGGTTTTCTGTCGTGGCACCGATGAGCCGGATCACCCCGCTCTCCACCTCCGGCAACAGCACGTCCTGTTGCGCACGGTTGAAACGGTGGATCTCGTCCAAGAACAGAATGGTGGGTCGTCCGGTGTTGCCCAGCCGATGCGCGGCCTGCGTCAGGACCCGCCGCAAATCGGTTACCGTGGCCTCCACACCGCTCAGGCGTTCGAAGGGGCAGCGGGTCCGAAGCGCGATGATTTGGGCCAGCGAGGTTTTCCCTGTACCCGGTGGTCCATACAGGATCAGCGATTGAATCCGATCTGCCTCGATGGCGCGGCGCAACAATTGGCCTGGGCCCAGAATGTGGGTTTGGCCTACAAACTCCTCCAGAGTACGCGGGCGCATCCGCGCCGCCAACGGCGCGGGGCCGGCGGCAACCGGTTCTGGCTCGGGTGGGTTCAACGTCCCGTGCCAATGGAACAGATCATCCTCGGGCACGCTGCCAAGGTACTCCCATGCCCGGGTGGGTCCCAAGTCGGAAATGCTTGTGGGCCTTCAGCAGGCGGCGCAGCTCCGGCTCCGGGTCTGCTCCGGCCCGGCTCTTCTGCCAAGGCTCAAAGATTGCGCGAGCCGAGCCGGCCTTGGGCCGGACTGCTGCCCAGCCCCGGCAGCCGGGTCGAAACCCGAGCCTGAGCCGCATCGCCCTGGGAATTCGCGCCCTTGAGCGGTCGGCTGCGGCACTCACTCCGGCACCAACTGGCGTGCTGGACGATCCCGGCTGCCCCGCGGGTCCGGGCTGCCTGTGTGACGCGGGGCTGTCCGCGCACAATGATCGGCCTGGCCATGCCGTGATTGCATTCGGTCGTCTTGCTGGGGTAAGGTCCGTTTCCGGAACAAATGACATTATGCTGGTGGTCCATGTTCACGTGCAGGTGAAACCCGAGTGTATTCAGGCATTCCTGGATGCTACCTTGGCCAACGCGCGCGAGAGTCTCAAGGAACCTGGAGTGGCCAGGTTCGACGTACTGCAGCAGGAGAACGACCCAACCCGATTTGTTCTGGTGGAGGTGTATCGGTCACCGGATGCGCCCGCGGCGCACAAGGCCACGCCCCATTATGCCACTTGGCGTGACACCGTGGCCCCCATGATGGCCGTGCCTCGCACCAGCGTCCGCCACCGGAACTGCTTCCCGGCTGACTGTGCATGGTAACGCTTCCTGACCCGAGCTCTCAAAGCGCAGCCACTGGCCTGCCGGCAGGGGTGCGGCTTCCGATCCGCACTTCCACTGTGGCCTTTCTGCGACCGAAGCCCCTGTGAAACCCACCGATTTACGCGGCATCCTGCAGTACGTGCCCCAGTTCCGGGATCGCACCTTTGTGATTGCCCTGGACGGCGCAGTGGTTACGGACGAAAACTTCGCCAACCTTCTGCTGGACATCGCCGTCCTGCGGTCGCTCAACATTCATGTGGTGCTGGTCCACGGCGCGGCAGCCCAGATCGAGGCCCTGGCCCGGGAACAGCAAGTCCAGCCTTCCGACCTGGACGGGGACGGAATCACCGACGCCACCACCCTGCGCCTGGCCCTCACCGCGTCCAACCGTCTGACACACGAAATCTTGGAGGGCCTGGCCGCCACCGACCTGCGCGGGGCCTGTCCCAACGCCATCGTGGCCTATCCAGCCGGGATCCTCCATGGCGTGGACCAGCTCTACACCGGCAAGGTGGAACGGGTGGACACCGGCCTGGTGGAGACCCTCCTGGAGCATGCCATCATTCCGGTCATCCCCCCCCTTGGGTTCGACGGGGAGGGTCACACGTTTCGCCTTAACTCCGATAGCGTGGCCCTGGCTGTAGCCACGGCGTTGAAGGCGGTCAAACTGATCTTCGTGACCACATACGATGCCCTTGAACATCACGGCCAGCCCATCCGCCAAACCCTGGTGGCCGAACTGGAACAGTTGCTGGCCCAGGCACCGGAGGGATTTCCGCCGGCGCTGCTTTCCAAAGCGCGCCACGCCGCCGCCGCCTGCCGCGCCGGTGTGCAGCGCGTTCACATCATCAACGGCCGGATCAGCGAGGGGTTGTTGGCCGAGGTGTTTTCCAACGAGGGTATTGGCACCCTGGTCTACGCCGATGAATACCAGCAAATCCGGCGCGCCCTCAAAAAGGACGCCCGGACCATTTACGCCCTCATCCAACAGGCCGTGGCCAACGAAGAACTGCTGCGACGCAGCCGCGCGGCCATCGAAAAACAGATTGGCGATTACTACCTTTTTGAAATCGACCGCAATCCGGTGGCCTGTATTGCCCTGCATGTCTATCCAGAAGAGGCCAAGGGCGAACTGGCCTGTCTCTACGTCAAACCCAGCCACGAGAACCAGGGCATCGGCCGGAAACTCATCCAGTTTGTGGAAAACCGGGCGCGCGAGCTGGGTCTGCGTGAGCTGTTTGCGCTGTCCACTCAGACCTTCACCTACTTCCAGACCAAGGCCGGATTCAGCGAGGGGACACCCGACGACCTACCGCCGGCTCGTCGGGAAAAATACGAGCAGAGCGGCCGGCGCTCCAAGATCCTGGTTAAGAAACTTCGCTAAGCAAACCGGCCGCCCGTAGAGGTTCCTTGCCCACCCTGCCTTTCCATGGCCACCTGTATTGTCAGCACCGGTCCTCCCAAACGCATCGGCTTCATCTCCACACGCTTCCGGGGTACCGACGGCGTCACCTTGGAGGCACGCAAATGGGCCCAGATCCTTCAAGGCATGGGCCACTGCTGCTTCTGGATGGCCGGAGAGTTGGACGCCCCTCCGGAAAGCAGCCATGCCGTCCCCCTGGCTTACTTTGGCCACCCCGAGCTGGTCGAACTGCAGGCGCAACTGTTCGGCATCACCACGCGGAGTCGATCCCTTACCGACCGCATCCAGTACCTGAAAGAGCGGCTCAAGGACGACATCTACCGTTTCCTGGATCGGTTCCAAATCGAGGTGGTTATCCCGGAGAACATTTTGTCCCTGCCCATGCACCTGCCCTTGGGCTTGGCCATGACTGAGGTGCTGGCCGAGACCGGCCTGCCCGCCATCGCGCATCACCACGACTTCACGTGGGAACGGGAGCGTTACGTATTGTCCGCCGTCAACGATTACCTCCGCGCCGCCTTCCCGCCCTCGCTGCACCGGATCGAGCATGTGGTGATCAACTCGATGGCCCAAAAGGAACTGGCCCGGCGCTGCAGTCTGCCATCGGCCATCATCCCCAACGTGCTGGATTTCGAGACTCCGCCGCCGGTTCTGGACGACTACAACCGCGACCTGCGCCGCGAGATCGGACTGGCCGAAGACGACTGGTTGATCCTCCAACCCACCCGCGTGGTCCCCCGCAAGGGCATCGAACACGCCATCGAACTGGTCCGACGCCTCAAAGATCCCAGGGCCAAACTGGTCATCTCCCACCCAGCCGGAGACGAAGGGAACGCCTACGTGGCCATGTTGCAGGACCGAATCGTGGATGCCGGCATCGAGGTCCGCTTCATCGCCGATCGCGTGGCCGAGCGCCGTGGCCTTAACGCCGCCGGCCAGAAGGTCTACACCCTCTTTGACGTCTACCTGCACGCCGATCTGGTGACGTATCCCAGCTACTACGAGGGCTTCGGCAACGCCTTCCTCGAGGCCATCTATTTCGGCAAACCCATCGTCGTGAACACGTACGCCGTGTACGCACGCGACCTGGCTCCCCTCGGATTCCGCACCATCTCCATGTCCAACCTGGTCACCCGCGACATTGTCGAGCAGGTGCGTGAAATCCTGCAAAATCCATCGCTTCGCCAGGAATGGGCCCGCATCAACTACGACCTCGGCCTGAAATACTTCTCCTACGCGGTGGCCCGCCGGAAACTGGCTGCGCGGCTGGCCAATCTTTTCGGGGAAAGCCTCTAAAAAACACCGGCCGACCTGAAACGCTCCGGCTGCGTGCCTCGCCGGGCCCGCAGCCCAACCCGGCCCCTGTCCGGGCCCCCTGCGCGGCAGCCTCCGTTGTTTCTGCGGCCTCGGACGGCGGCTTCCCAGCGGCGGTGAAGGCTCTGTTCCAAGGTTGACGCCGCCTCGGTCTGCCCACCCAGCCGATGTGGGCAGGGGGCTTCTGTCCTCCCCACAGCAGATTCGAAGACCCTGTCGTCCCTTGTTCGAACCGTGCCGGCATCGTCAACTCTGCCTTGCCGGGGATTCATGTCGGGTCTGAAGGGCTCACCGGCTCCTCCGGCCCGCCACCGAACTGCCCCCGGGCCCATGGGACGCGCGCCTCCCGAGCCTTCACGAAAATCGCGGGCCCTCTTTTTCGGTTCATGAGTGTCCTACATCCTGGCGGCCAGGCTGCCTCCCTTCTTCGGCACCACCCGGATCGGTTTTCGAGGGTGACATCCCCCGAGCGCCTGTGTATCTAACGAACTAACCCAGGTGTGCGGACCGGCTCGGAAGGCCCTCCAGCCCTACGCACTGGAAGGTCGACAACAGAAGGGACACTTTCAAACCACCAAGCTCCGAATTCGTTGCCATGCTGCTTCTGACTTTGCGTACCGCCCGGATGAGCGTCCGCTGCCGGTGGTGGACGTGCGGCAGGTTCGCTCCCTTGGGGCTGATGGCGTTTGCGGCGGCAGTTGCGCTCGGGACGGGCTGCAGCCCGGCCCGGTACCGCAAGGCAGCGGATCGGGCCGCCTACGGGGTGATCCGCGAGAAAAGTCCCCAGGTCCCCAACATGGACCCCGACTTTTCCTTGGAGCGGACCAACCTGCTCCAACTGGAGACCCTACCGGTGAACGAGCGTGTGGAAGAGTTCCTGGGGCCGGACGGTGAACAGGAAAGGGGCGCGCGACTGGTCCGGCTGGAAGACGCGCTGGCCCTGGCCGTCAGCCATAGTCGGGCCTATCAAGCACGCAAGGAGCAGCTCTACCTTTCGGCGTTGGCACTGACCTTGACCCGACACAATTTCCGGCCGCTCTTCTCGGCCCGCGGGCAGGGGGCCCTAGGCGGGCAGACCGAGCGCGCGGTGCGCTATGAGCTGGATCAGGCCACGGGCGAGCTGCGGCCGGTGCTGAGCGATGCCTTGGTCGAACGCCGCACAGTGAGCGGCTCGGGTGCAGTCCAAGCCTCGTGGCTGATCCAGGACGTCGGGCGCCTAAGCGCTTCCCTGACGACCTCGTTCCTGCGATTCCTGGCCTGTGGACAACGCCCTTCCTCCCAGTTGACGGCCACCTTCGTGCGCCCCCTGGTGCGCGACGCCGGCTACCAACAGCAGATGGAAGCCCTGACCCAGGCCGAACGCCAAATGCTCTACGAGCTGCGCGACTTCGTCCAGTACCGCCGCGACTTCAGCGTCCAGATCGCCTCCGCTTACTACAACGTGCTGGGGGATCGCGACCGCGTCCGCAATGCCTACCTCAACCTCCAAAGTTCCCGGCGCAATGCCGAACGAACCCGTGCCTTGGCCCAGGAAGGCCGCGTGACCCAGACCGACCTCGGACGCCTGGCCCAGCAGGAGCTGTCTGCCGAAAGTGCCTGGATCAACGCCGTCCGCAGCTACAAACAGTCCCTGGACAACTTCAAACTCCTGCTGGGCCTGCCCCTGGACGCCAACATCGTCCTGGACGATCGTGAACTGGAAGCCCTCCAGATCAAACATCCCGACCTCAGCGTGGAAGATTCCATTCGCATCGCCCTGGCGGCCAGGCTTGACTACCTGAATCTCCAGGACCAGGTGGCGGACGCCGAACGCAAGGCCCAACTGGCCGCCAACCAGCTCAAACCCCGTGTGGACCTGACGACTTCGGTCACCCTTCGTAGCAATCCGGACGACACCACCGGGTTGCCCCTGCCCGAAACCGGCCGCTACAGTTACAGTGCCGGGCTGGAGGTCGATCCCGGCCTGGACCGGACCAGCGAACGCAATGCCTACCGTGCCGCCCTCATCCAGCTGGACCAGGCTGCCCGTCGCCTCGAGCAACGCGAAGATGAAATCAAGCTCGAGGTGCGCGACAGTTGGCGGGCCCTGGACCAGGCCAAACGGAATTACGAAATCAGCGAAATCGGCGTGCGATTGGCCGAACGCCGTGTCGAGGAGCAAAACATCCTAGCCGAGCTGGGCCGCGCCCGGGCTCAGGACCTGGTCGATGCCCAGAACGACCTGGTCAATTCCCGCAACCAACGCACCCAGGCCCTGGTCGCCCACACCATCGCCCGTCTGCAGTTTTGGAACAACCTGGGGATCCTATACATCAAGGACCGCGGTCAATGGCAGGAGGTGGAACATGTTCAAGCTCCCTGAACTCCGCCAACAATGGCGCCGGCACCCTCGCGTGCGCTGACGGATGATCGCGCTGGGGATCGGCCTCGTCATCGGCTGGGCCCTGTGGCCAAGTCGAACCGTCCCAACCCAGGGCGTCACCTTTGCCGTACGGCGGGGCTCCCTCGAGATCACTGTGCTCGGATCCGGTAGCATCGAGGCCCTCGAATTCCAGGAAGTCAAATGCGAGGTGCGCGTCGGATATCAGGGCACCAAGATCCTCCGCATCGTCGAGGAAGGTTACCTGGTCACCGAAGAGGACGTCCGGCAGGGCAAGGTCCTAGTGGAGTTGGACTCTTCCGAAATCGAAAAACAGCTCGTTCAGCAGGAGATCCAGTTCCAAAACGCCGCCGCCAGCCTCACCGATGCCGAGCAGAACTACCAAATCCAGCTCAACCAAAACCTGACCGACCTGGCCGCCGCGGAACAAAAGGTGCGCTTTGCCCGGATGGACCTCGACAAGTTCCTCGGCGACACTGTCGCCGAGGCTGTCTTGCGTCAACTCGGCCTGGACCTCCTTTTAGCCCAGGTGGCCACGAACCGCATTCCGATCGCAGATCCGGTATCCGCCCGACGCCCCAACACTCCCACGGCCCGTGACCAGCGGGCCGATTTACCCACGGGCCGGTCCCACACCGCAGGCGGCCCTTCGCCTCCGCTTCCTGACCTGCCGGTGGACGACCCCTCCCTTGCTGCGCTCGTTGACCTGCTCGAATCCAAGGCCAATCTCTCCCCAGCCACAGCACCGCAGGCCCACGCTGCGGCGCAAGAGCCCGACCTTCCCACCGAGGCCAGCTTCCGGCTGCCTTCGCCGCAGCAGGTGGATTTTTCCCGCTACGCCAGCCTGGAAGCCCTGGGGGATGGTGAGGCCAAACAACGGCTCCGCAAACTCGAAGACGATCTTCAAGTGGCCCAAAAAGAGCTCGGCCAGGCCACCACCACCCTAGAGGGAACCCGGCGCCTCTTCGAAAAAGGCTTCGTCACCCGCAACGACCTCCAACGCGATGAGATCGCCTACGAAAACAGCCGGCTCAAAGTTCAGACTGCCGAGACTGCCCGCGCCCTCTACCTGAAATACGAATTCACCCGCACCGCCGAAGAAACCTTGTCCAGATACCTCGACGCCATACGAGACCTGGACCGGACACGGCGCCAGGCCATTTCGAAACTGGCTCAGGCCGAGGCGCGGCTGCGTTCCGCCCAGGCCCAGTACGAGATCCAGCGCCGTCAACGCGAGGATCTGCAGCGACAACTGTCCAAATGCGTGATCCGGGCCGTTAAACCAGGTCTGGTGGTTTACGGCACCGGACGCCAGGACATGGTCATTGTTTACGGGGGCGAGGAGCCCATCCGCGAAGGGGCCACCGTGCGCGAGCGCCAAACCATTATCACCATCCCCGACATGACCCGCATGGCCGTCAACGTGCGCATCCACGAAAGTTCCATCAAAAAGGTTCGGAAGGGTCAAAAAGCCCGCATCACAGTGGAGGCGTTTCCCGACACCGTACTCACCGGAGAAGTGACCCGCGTGGCCCTGCTGCCCGATTCCCAGAACCGATGGATGAACCCGGACCTGAAGGTCTACAGCACCACCGTCACCATCGAGGGCGCGCATGAATGGCTCAAGCCGGGCATGAGCGCCAAGGTAGAGATCCTGGTCGACCGGCTCGACGACGTCGTGTACGTGCCGGTCCAGGCCGTGGTGCCGACGGAGCGCGGCCACGTCTGTTATGTGGCCCACGGCCGCCGCATCGAACGACGCCCGGTCCAAATCGGCCAGTTCAACGACGAATTCATCCAGATCAAGGACGGGTTGCGCGAGGGTGAACTGGTCCTGCTGCGGCCGCCGGGCCCTTTGGAAGGGCCGACCGCACCCCCGGCCGACCCCGCAGTTCCTCCCGCTGTGCCAGCCCAGGCCGCAGAAGGTCCGCGTTCTTTCTCCCAGCCCGGTCGCAGTTGAATCCCATGCCCGAGCCGATTGTCCAGCTCCAGGACGTGCACAAACACTACCACATGGGGCGCGTGGTGGTCGAAGCCCTGCGGGGCATCTCCCTGACCATCCAGCCCGGCGAATACGTTGGTGTCATGGGCCCTTCCGGCTGCGGCAAGTCCACCCTGCTGAACCTGCTGGGTTGTCTCGACCGTCCCACCGCCGGCCGGTACTGGTTGGGCGGCCAGGATGTATCGGCCCTGGACGATGACGCCCTCGCAGCCATTCGGGGCACGCGCCTGGGGTTCGTCTTCCAGTCCTACAACCTGATCCCCCAGCTCACCGTGGTGGAAAACATCGAAGTCCCTCTCTTCTATCAGGGCTGGCCGGAAACCCTCAGCCGGGAACGCGCCCGGCAAATGGCCGAACGGGTGGGTTTGGCCGACCGCCTCCATCATCGGCCCTTCGAGCTGTCCGGCGGCCAACAACAACGCGTTGCCATTGCCCGCGCCCTGGTCAATGATCCACTGCTCATCTTGGCCGACGAGCCCACGGGCAACTTGGACTCCGTCTCGGGTCGCGAAATCCTCCAGATCTTCGACGAACTCCATGCCCAGGGGAAAACCCTGATCCTGGTCACCCACGACGCGGGCGTGGCTGACCGCGCCCAACGCATCCTGCGCCTGCGCGACGGCTTTCTGGAAAGCGACGAGCGCAGATCCCTGTCCCCTGCTTTGCGCGCCTGATGAGCATGCTCCTGCCCAGCTCTGGTTGGCATTGCCCCTGCCGCGCTGCACCAAAGCCCCACAAACCTGCTACCCCCACGTGCGGTCCGAAGGAGGGCCCCGGCGGCCTTGCGCACCCGGGCTTTCGTCCTTCACCCTTGGCCCGGGAGGTCCGGCCGTGAACCCCATGCTGAACCATCCCCACCCTGTCCCCGGCGCGGTCTGGAGCCGGTTGCGGCGGACCCTCCGGTTGGGCATTCGCAGCCTTTGGCTGCACCGGTTGCGCTCGCTGCTGACCGTGCTGGGCATCGTCTTCGGAGTTTGTTCGGTGATTGCCATGCTGGCCATCGGCGAGGGCGCCAGCTACGAGGCCCAGGAACAAATCAAAAACCTCGGCAGCCAGAACATCATCCTCCGCAGCGTTAAGCCGCCCGAGGACCAAAAGGTCTCAGAACGCGCCACCCGGAGTTTCGTCTTGCAATACGGCCTGACCTGTACCGACCTGCGCCGCATTCGTGCCACCATTCCCGGCGTTACCCTCGTGGTACCGGCCCGCATCATCCGCGAATATGCCTGGAACCGCACCCGGCGAGTGGATTGCGAAGTCGTGGGCACCGTTCCCTGGTATCCGGAGATGCGAAATCACCAGATTGCGCTGGGCCGATTTTTCACCGATCTGGACCTCGAAACCGGTGCCAGCGTCTGCGTTCTGGGGGCCGAACTGGTACGGGAGTTGTTCCCCTTGGAATCTCCATTGGGCCGGGAAATCCGCGTTGGCGGCCATTACTACAGGGTCATCGGCGTCATGGCACCTCATCCCGTCGGCACCGTGCGGGAGAACGACCCACAGCTCTCCGAGACCGGCGAATCGCAGCGAGCCGGCACGCCACGAATCTACATTCCCCTGGAGACGGCACGCCACCGCTACGGCGAGACCCTGGTCCGTCAGCGCGCCGGCAGTATCGAGGTGGAGCGCGTGGCCTTGCACGAGGTCATCGTCAAGGTCCATCGGCTGGAACAGGTCACGGCGGCGGCGGAAGCGATCCGGCGCGTCCTCGAGCATGGTCATCCCAAACGCGATTACGAGATCATCATTCCGCTCGAACTGCTCAAACGGGCGGAACGCACCAAGCAGATCTTCAACGTTGTGCTGGGCTCCATCGCTGCCATCTCGCTGTTGGTGGGGGGAATCGGGATCATGAACATCATGCTGGCCAGCGTGACGGAGCGGACTCGCGAGATTGGCATTCGCCGTGCGCTGGGGGCGCGGCGCCGGGACATCGTGATGCAGTTTCTGGTGGAGACGGTGTTGCTGAGCGCCTCGGGTGGGCTCATCGGCGTACTCTTGGGGACTGCCATTCCGTTCGTGGTGACCTGGACGGCCGGTATGAAGACCCTGATTACCTGGTGGTCACCCCTGCTGGCCTTTGGGATCTCGGCTTTGGTGGGAGTGGTCTTCGGTCTCTACCCGGCCCTTCGCGCCGCACGGATGGATCCGGTGGAAGCGCTGCGGCATGAGTGATCCGCGCCCGGCCGCCAGCACACCCCAGGGCCTGCCGCCGCACGGGCCCGGGCCGCCGCTTCAGGTCTTGTCCGGTCGAAACGGCAGCGCCAGCTTGCCGGTGGGAACCAGATCGGCTTCGTCCGGTCCGTGCTGGATCTTTTCGTTGAGCAGATACAGAAACACGGCAAACAACAGCAGGTAGATCAAGCCAAACAAGATCAGCGAGCTCAGCACCACCTCCGGCTTCAGCAGCGGCGATACACCCTCGGAGGTCCGCATCAGCCCGTACACCACCCAGGGTTGCCGCCCAATCTCGGCGGCAAACCAGCCGGCCTGATTGGCGATCTGGGGCCCGAGCACCGACAACACCAGCAGCCAGAGCAACCAGCGTCGCGTCTCGAGGGTGCCACGATAGGCATGGTACGCTCCCAGCGCAGCCAGAGCGATCATGGCAAAGCCCACCCCCACCATCAGATGATAAAACTGGAACGACCGGTTTACCGGCGGCCAATCCTCCCGCGGAAATTCCTTCAAACCGGTCACCGGCTTGTCCACGTCCCCATGGGTCAGCCAGCTCAACAGGCCCGGAATGGCCAGGCCGTACACCTTTTCCTCGCGTTCATTGACCCAGCCAAACAGGTACAGCGGGGCGCGACTCGTCGTCTCGTAAAGTCCTTCAAAAGCTGCCAGCTTGGCCGGCTGATTCTTGGCGACGCCCACGGCGCTGATGTGGCCGGTGACCAGTTGCAAGAGCGAAGCAGCCAAACCGAAGGCCAGCCCATACTTCAGGCAGGCCCGGGCAAAGTCGTGATGCCGCCCTTTCAACAGGTACCAAGCACCCACGCTGACCACCAGAAACGCCCCGGCCTGCCAGCACCCGCAAATCACATGCGACAGCCGGTGCATCGAGGAAGGATTGAACACCATGGCCCAGAAATCCGTGATTTCCGCGCGCGGCCCCAGGGGCGTGTCCACGATGTGAAATCCTGCCGGCGTTTGCATCCACGAATTGGCCACCACAATCCAGATGGCGCTGAAATGAGCCCCCAGACAAACCATGCAGGTGGCAAAAAAATGCGTGCTGCGCTTAACCTTGTCCCAACCAAACAGCAGCACCGCCAGAAAACCGGACTCCAGGAAGAACGCAAAAATCCCCTCTGCCGCCAGTGCACTGCCGAAGACATCCCCCACAAAGCGCGAGTAATTGGCCCAGTTCGTGCCGAACTCGAACTCCAGCACGATCCCCGAGGCCACACCAATGGCAAACGTCAGGGCAAAGACCCGGGTCCAAAACCGGGCCAGTTGATGGAACAAGGGATTGTCGGTTTTGAGCCACAACGATTCGAAAATGACCAGCATCACCCCCAAGCCGATGCTCAGCGGCGGATACAGATAATGGAACGCCGCCGTCAGAGCGAACTGCACCCGCGACAAGGTAACCACATCCATAACGGCGGCAATTTGCCCCGGCTACATGGCTCGGACAAGCGCAAGCGCCATCGCGCATCTGCCCGGCAGCGGGCTTCCAGCAAACCCGCCCCACCAAGCATCCAGCCCCAAGGCCCGGATCTTTCCCTCCATGGGCCCTGCAGGCCTCGGCGGACGCATGGCGCGGCCTCCCCCAATGGCCTCGGCTGTGCCTCCGGCGCACCGGAAGCGCGACGGCGTCCGGCATGGTGATGGGAGAGGGCGCAGCCTCCGGCTGCCCATCCGCCCAGAAAGCGACGTTGATCGCTCGCACCCCTTGCACCGCGGGCGGCGAGGGTACCTGAAGCGGGCGAAGCTTTGGACCTGCAGCCCTTGGGCTGATGCCGGCGGCGCGCATGGACACTGGCGTCGGGCCACCCTTACCATGTCGCATGCTTTTGGGAGCTCACTGCTCAACGGCCGGCGGGTTGACAACGGCGCTGGATCGCGCGCGACGCATCGGGGCCGACAGTTGCCAGCTGTTCGTCAAGAACAACATGCAATGGTTCGGCTCGACCCTGGACGACGCAGAAGTGGCGGCCTTTCGTGCCGCCCGCGCCGCTTCCGGTCTGGCCTGCGTATTTGCCCACGCCGGTTACCTGATCAACCTGGCCTCCCCACACTCCGTCCAATGGGAAAAATCGATCCGATCCCTGATCCAGGAACTGGAACGGGCTGCCGCTCTGGAGTTGCCGTTTCTGGTCCTGCACCCGGGCGCCCATCTGGGGTCGGGCGAATTGCCCGGGTTACATCGAGTGGTAAAAGCCCTTGACGAAGCGTTAGCGGCCACCAGGACCTTGAAGATCCGGGTGGCGCTGGAAAACACGGCCGGGCAAGGTGCCTGCCTCGGAGCGGAACTGTGGCACCTGACTTGGGTTTTCGAGCGGGTTCGTAGCCCGGAACGATTGGCAGTATGTCTGGACACGGCGCATCTACTGGCGGCGGGCCATGACCTCCGCTCCCCCGCCGGCTGGGACCGCGTGATCCGGGAAGTCGACCGGGCCGTGGGGCTCGAGCAGATCGTGGCTTTTCACCTTAACGATTCAAAGGCGCCGCTCGGATCCCGCGTGGACCGACACGAGCACATCGGACAGGGTCACTTGGGGCGGAAAACCTTCCGCCACATCGTCAACGACCCGCGGTTTTCCCAACACCCCGCCTGCTTGGAAACGCCCAAGTCCGAGGACCTTCATGAGGACAGGGAAAACCTGGCGCTGCTCCGTTCCCTGTGCGGTCAGCCGACCTCCACCGTCCCGGGCAAGGTGGCCAAGAAACGCTCGCGGAAATGTTGACCGTCAGGAAGGGCAATTTGGCGGAGAGAGGGGGATTCGAACCCCCGATACGGGTTTAAGCCCGTATAACGGTTTAGCAAACCGTCGCCTTCAGCCACTCGGCCATCTCTCCGTCCTGTGTTGATGACTTCCGGGCCG
>Ga0308399_1000527_pt1 | contig 13543 bp, 15 predicted proteins | sample HotsprSampOS1260_FD_202367 | JGI IMG/M metagenome (GOLD analysis project Ga0308399, IMG submission 202367) | Hot spring phototrophic mat microbial communities from Octopus Spring, Yellowstone National Park, Wyoming, United States - 20060914_OS12-60 ... | reverse complement strand
CGGCGTGGACGGCGATTTCAGCAATTTCGGCTCGTTGAAGAGCACTGAAAGTCGTTTAGCAGCGCAGCCGACGCCGGAACGTCGCTCAATTTCAGCAATTTCGGCTCGTTGAAGAGCACTGAAAGCGTCAAATGAGGCAACAGCGCGCTTCCGACCGTAATATTTCAGCAATTTCGGCTCGTTGAAGAGCACTGAAAGTTTCGGTCACACGAATAGGAACATGCCGTCCATTTCAATTTCAGCAATTTCGGCTCGTTGAAGAGCACTGAAAGACGGTTCGGCAAGATTGATACGCGCATCGATGCGTTTATTTCAGCAATTTCGGCTCGTTGAAGAGCACTGAAAGCGTTGCATCTTTTGTCGTCGGGATCAAGCGCTGAAGATTTCAGCAATTTCGGCTCGTTGAAGAGCACTGAAAGGCGACTTCCCCAACGTTCTCCTCGTACCGCGTGCTCAATTTCAGCAATTTCGGCTCGTTGAAGAGCACTGAAAGGCGTCGAGCGCGGCTTCGATTTGCGGCGCGCGCGGCAGATTTCAGCAATTTCGGCTCGTTGAAGAGCACTGAAAGGGCAAGTTGGCGGCGCGATTCGAGCGACAGTATCGATTTCAGCAATTTCGGCTCGTTGAAGAGCACTGAAAGGCGCCGTCGCCGTATCCGAAACGCCGCGCCCCATCATTTCAGCAATTTCGGCTCGTTGAAGAGCACTGAAAGGGCGGATTGGTCTCGAACGGGCGCGACGCGGCGGTCAAAATTTCAGCAATTTCGGCTCGTTGAAGAGCACTGAAAGTCGTTCAGCGTCGCGTTCAGCGAGCACGTGCGCTTCCTAATTTCAGCAATTTCGGCTCGTTGAAGAGCACTGAAAGTCGGGCGTCTACATCGCGCTGTTGGTAAGCGCGACATTTCAGCAATTTCGGCTCGTTGAAGAGCACTGAAAGACCCGCGACTCTCGTCGGTCAACGTTGCGAGCATCATTTCAGCAATTTCGGCTCGTTGAAGAGCACTGAAAGTTGACAACCGCGCGATAATGCGGTATACTGTTTGCATTTCAGCAATTTCGGCTCGTTGAAGAGCACTGAAAGAACTGACGAGATAGCGCGCGTTCGCTGGCGGCGTAATTTCAGCAATTTCGGCTCGTTGAAGAGCACTGAAAGTTCTGATGATCGACTACGCGCACAGTATACCACGCGCATTTCAGCAATTTCGGCTCGTTGAAGAGCACTGAAAGGCGCTTGCGGCATCCCGTAGACGTACCGCGCGTAGGAATTTCAGCAATTTCGGCTCGTTGAAGAGCACTGAAAGCGAAGCGTGTGAGGTGCCCCACGCGTCCGGTGGATATTTCAGCAATTTCGGCTCGTTGAAGAGCACTGAAAGATATTGTCGTACAACTCGCGGTATACTCCAACTTCTATTTCAGCAATTTCGGCTCGTTGAAGAGCACTGAAAGGCCATGGCAGCGGGACGTCCGCGTCCCAGTTCCGCAATTTCAGCAATTTCGGCTCGTTGAAGAGCACTGAAAGGCGCCCGCTGCCGCAGCCCCCGCTGCTGTCACAACATTTCAGCAATTTCGGCTCGTTGAAGAGCACTGAAAGGATGCCGCTGCGTCGCCAGATGAACCGCGCCCATCCGGAATTTCAGCAATTTCGGCTCGTTGAAGAGCACTGAAAGACTATTCGGCAATGGAACAGCGCATCGCCGCCGATCTCTATTTCAGCAATTTCGGCTCGTTGAAGAGCACTGAAAGTCTGCGCGTCGTCCGGCGCGGGTGCGTTGGCGATGCATTTCAGCAATTTCGGCTCGTTGAAGAGCACTGAAAGTCCAACAGTGCACGGAGATGACTCGACCTCCGGTGCAATTTCAGCAATTTCGGCTCGTTGAAGAGCACTGAAAGCTCAACGACGCCCCGCGCGGCGGGAAGACCTCGGCGATTTCAGCAATTTCGGCTCGTTGAAGAGCACTGAAAGTTCGGCGATTTGATCACCACAATATTCGGACAGTCGATTTCAGCAATTTCGGCTCGTTGAAGAGCACTGAAAGTTGCATTAGATACTGCCGTCCAGGCTGTATTGTCGGATTTCAGCAATTTCGGCTCGTTGAAGAGCACTGAAAGTACGCGAGAATGAAGAAGCACGCCGCCGCCACGCCCGATTTCAGCAATTTCGGCTCGTTGAAGAGCACTGAAAGGCTTTATAAACTGCGACGCGCGTTTGATGTAGATATATTTCAGCAATTTCGGCTCGTTGAAGAGCACTGAAAGGGCGAAGTCGGCGAGGTCGTAGTAGCGGTCGCTGGATTTCAGCAATTTCGGCTCGTTGAAGAGCACTGAAAGCGACGGGAAAGCGGTTGGAGTGGCGGATGAACTTGATTTCAGCAATTTCGGCTCGTTGAAGAGCACTGAAAGACGGCGCGGGTAACAACACCGTTAGCCCGTTTGTCGAATTTCAGCAATTTCGGCTCGTTGAAGAGCACTGAAAGTCGACGTTCAGGCGGAACCCTACCCCGGCGTTCACGATTTCAGCAATTTCGGCTCGTTGAAGAGCACTGAAAGGTCGTTAGCCTAGCACACAAGTTCCTATCTGTCAAGGGATTTCAGCAATTTCGGCTCGTTGAAGAGCACTGAAAGCCAAATACGAGATCGTCAACGATCTGGACGGCTACGATTTCAGCAATTTCGGCTCGTTGAAGAGCACTGAAAGCAACACAAACCGCACCGTGCGCTGCGCGTCCCACGTCGCATTTCAGCAATTTCGGCTCGTTGAAGAGCACTGAAAGCTTGACGGCGCGTAGCGCGGCAGCACTTGCCGCAAGATTTCAGCAATTTCGGCTCGTTGAAGAGCACTGAAAGCCGGGCTACGCGCGCTCCGGCGTGATGACGCAGATCGATTTCAGCAATTTCGGCTCGTTGAAGAGCACTGAAAGCGGTGCAACAAGCAGTGCAGTTTGCAACCGCGCTGGTATTTCAGCAATTTCGGCTCGTTGAAGAGCACTGAAAGGACGCGATGTGTATCAACCAGCGCTACCTCGACATCATTTCAGCAATTTCGGCTCGTTGAAGAGCACTGAAAGCTCTTAGGAAGGTATCAAGATCGCGATAAGCGATCTGAATTTCAGCAATTTCGGCTCGTTGAAGAGCACTGAAAGGTTCGCCCGAAACGACAAGCCGTATTCGTTGCATACGTTATTTCAGCAATTTCGGCTCGTTGAAGAGCACTGAAAGGTGACGTGTACGGGTAGCGTCGTGAAATGTCAACGTATTTCAGCAATTTCGGCTCGTTGAAGAGCACTGAAAGACAGATCGCGGGCATACCCTACATCGGCTTCGGGCACCATTTCAGCAATTTCGGCTCGTTGAAGAGCACTGAAAGTTGATGATTCGGTTGAGAATCGCGCGAACATCAGCGATTTCAGCAATTTCGGCTCGTTGAAGAGCACTGAAAGTTTCCCATTTCCGCAGGACTCTTCAAGCCCGTCAAGCATTTCAGCAATTTCGGCTCGTTGAAGAGCACTGAAAGGTACTTGCGACCGCAGGACGGCGGCACGCATCCGCCGATTTCAGCAATTTCGGCTCGTTGAAGAGCACTGAAAGCGGATTATCGACGTTGTAGCCCGCGCGCGATACAAATTTCAGCAATTTCGGCTCGTTGAAGAGCACTGAAAGGTCAAGCAACGTCGTGTAGCCGCTATTGACCACAATGATTTCAGCAATTTCGGCTCGTTGAAGAGCACTGAAAGACGAGTCGTATGTGCGCACGACGCCCAAGCGTCAAATTTCAGCAATTTCGGCTCGTTGAAGAGCACTGAAAGCTGGTACTGTACGGCGCTGTGAATGTCATTGTTGTAATTTCAGCAATTTCGGCTCGTTGAAGAGCACTGAAAGGCGACAGAATGGGATCGACTGTACCTCGATCTGTACATTTCAGCAATTTCGGCTCGTTGAAGAGCACTGAAAGTCACAAAATCATCGGGATTGAACGAGACGGTATACGATTTCAGCAATTTCGGCTCGTTGAAGAGCACTGAAAGGATGCCGGGCGCGTCCTGGTTGTTCGCGTCAACGATAATTTCAGCAATTTCGGCTCGTTGAAGAGCACTGAAAGCCCGAAGCGCGCGAGGCGTGTGAGGTTATCGATCTATTTCAGCAATTTCGGCTCGTTGAAGAGCACTGAAAGATCTCGTTGAAGCCCGCCGCGCCCGCGCCCGCAATCGATTTCAGCAATTTCGGCTCGTTGAAGAGCACTGAAAGCGATCAACGCGGATTGTGTCGATGTCGTATATCTCTATTTCAGCAATTTCGGCTCGTTGAAGAGCACTGAAAGAGTTGCGACGCGGGCTGCGGTTGTTCGGAAAGAACATTTCAGCAATTTCGGCTCGTTGAAGAGCACTGAAAGCGTCGCTGGGGTCAAGCGCGCTCAACGTCACACTGGATTTCAGCAATTTCGGCTCGTTGAAGAGCACTGAAAGCGTGCGCGATGTCTTCTCCGCAGACAACGCGCTTTGATTTCAGCAATTTCGGCTCGTTGAAGAGCACTGAAAGGTCAAAGATAGTGTTCGCGGCAGAACCGGATGCTTCGATTTCAGCAATTTCGGCTCGTTGAAGAGCACTGAAAGACGATCAGTACCCCAACATCGTTGTAATTCGTTCCGCAATTTCAGCAATTTCGGCTCGTTGAAGAGCACTGAAAGGGTGGGTTGAGATCGTGCATATTGCGCCCGTCCGTAAGGATTTCAGCAATTTCGGCTCGTTGAAGAGCACTGAAAGCCTTTCTTGATGTGTGTTTATTGCTTACGTCTCTACTATTTCAGCAATTTCGGCTCGTTGAAGAGCACTGAAAGTTCTTCTAACTCTTGATGCGGGATGGGGTCAATCTTATTTCAGCAATTTCGGCTCGTTGAAGAGCACTGAAAGGACTGTTGTGACGCCCGCGCCCGGCGCGGGTTGGTCAATTTCAGCAATTTCGGCTCGTTGAAGAGCACTGAAAGCTGGAGCGCCCGAATATCGCGCTGCACCAACCCCACCATTTCAGCAATTTCGGCTCGTTGAAGAGCACTGAAAGAAGGAAAAGAAAGGAAGGAGAGGAACCCGAATATGTTATTTCAGCAATTTCGGCTCGTTGAAGAGCACTGAAAGCGTTGGAAACGAAAGGAGAGGAGCGTACTGAAGGCTTTAATTTCAGCAATTTCGGCTCGTTGAAGAGCACTGAAAGGAAGATGACCGCCAGCGCCGACTGAACTTCCGCCGGAATTTCAGCAATTTCGGCTCGTTGAAGAGCACTGAAAGTCGCGTCGTTCGATCTCGACGCAGACGACGCGCGGCATTTCAGCAATTTCGGCTCGTTGAAGAGCACTGAAAGCTTCGTACTGCTTCCGTCGCCGGAAGACGTACTCCATTTCAGCAATTTCGGCTCGTTGAAGAGCACTGAAAGTTTTGTGTGCCGTCCTTTCTTGATGTGTGTTTATTGATTTCAGCAATTTCGGCTCGTTGAAGAGCACTGAAAGCGCGCGTCGCTACCACGATCCACAGTCTGGATAAGAATTTCAGCAATTTCGGCTCGTTGAAGAGCACTGAAAGTCATACGCCCGCTCGCCGTATCGTACTACGTCCACATTTCAGCAATTTCGGCTCGTTGAAGAGCACTGAAAGGCAGCGCGTCAACGTTGACGGTCACGCCGATCGCTATTTCAGCAATTTCGGCTCGTTGAAGAGCACTGAAAGCGTCAACGACGGATTGCGGCAGAATGGTGGTGCGATATTTCAGCAATTTCGGCTCGTTGAAGAGCACTGAAAGGCTCACCGGGAGAGTGCACCCGCATCTGAAGATCGCATTTCAGCAATTTCGGCTCGTTGAAGAGCACTGAAAGTTGGCAGCGCGTTGCGTCGCTTGAAGAGGTGCGACGATTTCAGCAATTTCGGCTCGTTGAAGAGCACTGAAAGTCGTAATCTCCCACGGCAGCGACGCGAGGGCGTTCATTTCAGCAATTTCGGCTCGTTGAAGAGCACTGAAAGCGAAATGCGGTTGCAGCATTGCCGCGACCTCACGCGCGATTTCAGCAATTTCGGCTCGTTGAAGAGCACTGAAAGACGATGTTCAAAGAACTCATTCAAAACGGCAAAGGATTTCAGCAATTTCGGCTCGTTGAAGAGCACTGAAAGCAAGATTGAGCGCTTTGATGTCGTAGCGCTCGGTCGATTTCAGCAATTTCGGCTCGTTGAAGAGCACTGAAAGGTACCGAAGCGCGCGTAGTCAGTCTGAGTTACTCAGAATTTCAGCAATTTCGGCTCGTTGAAGAGCACTGAAAGCCTAACTGAATGATTGATTATCGTGCCTACAGTATACCATTTCAGCAATTTCGGCTCGTTGAAGAGCACTGAAAGAGGCTACGAGACCGTCGCAGAGATCTTCGAGTACGATTTCAGCAATTTCGGCTCGTTGAAGAGCACTGAAAGTCGTTGTTTTCAGGAGGTTAGCAATGTGGGTGAAAGATTTCAGCAATTTCGGCTCGTTGAAGAGCACTGAAAGGATGGGGCTTGGTGGGTGCGGCGGGTCGTCTAGATGATTTCAGCAATTTCGGCTCGTTGAAGAGCACTGAAAGCGGAACGCTGATCGTCGAGGTCGACGAAGACCGCACATTTCAGCAATTTCGGCTCGTTGAAGAGCACTGAAAGACGCGGGGTTATTTCATTTCACAAGGAGGGTTGAATTTCAGCAATTTCGGCTCGTTGAAGAGCACTGAAAGCGTGCACTGGCGCTTCAACATAAACGAACCGTCTTTCATTTCAGCAATTTCGGCTCGTTGAAGAGCACTGAAAGAGTACATCACGCCAGGCATGCTTGGCGTACCGCCGCCATTTCAGCAATTTCGGCTCGTTGAAGAGCACTGAAAGGACCAATACGTACAACGTCGCAATCACGTACTGCATCATATTTCAGCAATTTCGGCTCGTTGAAGAGCACTGAAAGCGCTACGATCCCGAACAGCACAGCATCGAGTTGGGCGCGATTTCAGCAATTTCGGCTCGTTGAAGAGCACTGAAAGCGCCGACAACGAGGGCGAGGTGTTTCTTCCACGCTACATTTCAGCAATTTCGGCTCGTTGAAGAGCACTGAAAGGCGTCCTCGCGCGGGTGCGGGTGACGGGGACGCTCAATTTCAGCAATTTCGGCTCGTTGAAGAGCACTGAAAGTGGCGTGTTAGGACCCTGGCGCAATTCATTTAATGAATTTCAGCAATTTCGGCTCGTTGAAGAGCACTGAAAGCTTCTAAGCCGGCGTCTACTACGCCGATCCTTACCCTATTTCAGCAATTTCGGCTCGTTGAAGAGCACTGAAAGTCTCTCGCAGCGCCGGATACTGTCTGATCAGTTCCGCCATTTCAGCAATTTCGGCTCGTTGAAGAGCACTGAAAGGCGAGGTCGCCGCGCGTCGGCGCAAGCGCGCGCTGGATTTCAGCAATTTCGGCTCGTTGAAGAGCACTGAAAGAATGCCCAAACGACGTTCTTCACCAAAGCCCTCGCGCGAATTTCAGCAATTTCGGCTCGTTGAAGAGCACTGAAAGCTCTCGGTCCCGACCCGAGCATCTGCGAACCAAAATATTTCAGCAATTTCGGCTCGTTGAAGAGCACTGAAAGGTTCGGGGAGATGAGTTTCAACGAGCAGCTCGTGGTTGAATTTCAGCAATTTCGGCTCGTTGAAGAGCACTGAAAGACGCGCTCGTTGATGTAGGAAGCGGTCGGCGGCTGCGGAATTTCAGCAATTTCGGCTCGTTGAAGAGCACTGAAAGCGCGTTTGTAGATCAGTCTTTTGTTTCGTACTAACCAAATTTCAGCAATTTCGGCTCGTTGAAGAGCACTGAAAGGCGTTTCTCTCCTTCTGCGCGCTGCATCTCGCTGCAATTTCAGCAATTTCGGCTCGTTGAAGAGCACTGAAAGGATGCCGACGTCGGTCTGCCATACCTCAACATCAACGATTTCAGCAATTTCGGCTCGTTGAAGAGCACTGAAAGCGATAGTAGATCGTCAATGAAGCGTACCACTGGTATTGAATTTCAGCAATTTCGGCTCGTTGAAGAGCACTGAAAGCCAACACGCCGCCCGCAACCGTAAAATATCCGACTTGTATTTCAGCAATTTCGGCTCGTTGAAGAGCACTGAAAGGGACGGCAGTTTCCAACGCGACGGTGAAGATAGACGATTTCAGCAATTTCGGCTCGTTGAAGAGCACTGAAAGGGCGGAACGCGCTCTCCAGACGCGGGTAGAGCGTCTGGATTTCAGCAATTTCGGCTCGTTGAAGAGCACTGAAAGTTCGCAGCGTCTTCCTCAGACGCTCCGCTTCCAGAACATTTCAGCAATTTCGGCTCGTTGAAGAGCACTGAAAGGCGGAAACGCCCGGTCTGGTCGCATCCCAGCGGAACGATTTCAGCAATTTCGGCTCGTTGAAGAGCACTGAAAGCGCGGCCGGATCGGGATCGACGTTCTCGTACCCTTGGATTTCAGCAATTTCGGCTCGTTGAAGAGCACTGAAAGGTCCCCGGGAAAATCCCCGATTTCGGCTCTTTTCGCATTTCAGCAATTTCGGCTCGTTGAAGAGCACTGAAAGTATGATCTCGTAATCATCGACGAGATCGAGCAAGTGCATTTCAGCAATTTCGGCTCGTTGAAGAGCACTGAAAGACCAACACCCCCGCGCCTCACACGCGCGGGGGTTCGATTTCAGCAATTTCGGCTCGTTGAAGAGCACTGAAAGCGGCGAACGTCGCCGACCTCCTCGCGTCCGCCGCGAATTTCAGCAATTTCGGCTCGTTGAAGAGCACTGAAAGTTCTCTGTTATGTACATATTTACTAAGACACGAACGATTTCAGCAATTTCGGCTCGTTGAAGAGCACTGAAAGACCAACACCCCCGCGCCTCACACGCGCGGGGGTTCATTTCAGCAATTTCGGCTCGTTGAAGAGCACTGAAAGCGCGGCGTCGCTCGTATTATCCAACGTCCAGCCGTAGATTTCAGCAATTTCGGCTCGTTGAAGAGCACTGAAAGGTCTTCAAACACAGCAAACGCCAGCGACAGATACGCATTTCAGCAATTTCGGCTCGTTGAAGAGCACTGAAAGCCTCTGCCGCAATCGCGATGCTGGAGAAGACGTACACATTTCAGCAATTTCGGCTCGTTGAAGAGCACTGAAAGAATGCAAAAACACCGACAGTTGCTCGTTCGCCGAGATATTTCAGCAATTTCGGCTCGTTGAAGAGCACTGAAAGGTGCTGGCGGCGAGGTGGGCGTATGTGATGGCGCATTGATTTCAGCAATTTCGGCTCGTTGAAGAGCACTGAAAGGTCTCGTGTGGAGGGAATGCGTCCGAACGTCGCGACGAATTTCAGCAATTTCGGCTCGTTGAAGAGCACTGAAAGTGGGAGATCACAACCCGGCGCGGTACGCTGGTGGCAATTTCAGCAATTTCGGCTCGTTGAAGAGCACTGAAAGGGCGGGTGGCTGACACGCGACGGGCGGCTGGTTTACGATTTCAGCAATTTCGGCTCGTTGAAGAGCACTGAAAGCTTCCGCTAGCCACCGTGTTTTGCCGGTGCCCTTCGATTTCAGCAATTTCGGCTCGTTGAAGAGCACTGAAAGCCGCGCGCGCCACATCGACGACGGTGAGATACTCGATTTCAGCAATTTCGGCTCGTTGAAGAGCACTGAAAGCCAGCGGGTGATTACCGCAGACATCGACATCCAATCCGATTTCAGCAATTTCGGCTCGTTGAAGAGCACTGAAAGGGCGCTTGCCGCCGCGCCGTCGCTCGGCGCGGCGCTATTTCAGCAATTTCGGCTCGTTGAAGAGCACTGAAAGCTCTAACCACCATAACAACCATCAGCATCATGATCAAATTTCAGCAATTTCGGCTCGTTGAAGAGCACTGAAAGTTCGGTGCGCCAGGCGTTGTGACGAGCCGCTATATCGATTTCAGCAATTTCGGCTCGTTGAAGAGCACTGAAAGGTTTGCGGTGAGATCGGTAAACGTCCCTAACGTCAATTTCAGCAATTTCGGCTCGTTGAAGAGCACTGAAAGCGACGCGCGCGACGCGAGCGGTGTGGGAGATCGACAATTTCAGCAATTTCGGCTCGTTGAAGAGCACTGAAAGCGCCTTCGTCAGCGAGTCGCCCGCGACTGCTTGAAATTTCAGCAATTTCGGCTCGTTGAAGAGCACTGAAAGTTGGATGTTCAGAATAAGATGAGTGAGCGCATCGGTCGATTTCAGCAATTTCGGCTCGTTGAAGAGCACTGAAAGTCGTTGAGAACCCGAACCTGAAGGCGCTGAAGGAGAATTTCAGCAATTTCGGCTCGTTGAAGAGCACTGAAAGAAATGCGCTCTCATGGTATCTGTGCGGTAACGGCGTGATTTCAGCAATTTCGGCTCGTTGAAGAGCACTGAAAGGCACCGGCGCGTAGGAACCTTGTCCAGGCTGTGCTTGAAATTTCAGCAATTTCGGCTCGTTGAAGAGCACTGAAAGATTCGCGCGCCCTCTCCAGCGCCTGGTGCTCAATCAGATTTCAGCAATTTCGGCTCGTTGAAGAGCACTGAAAGCGCCGATCTGCCGCAGCGCACCGACGGCGACTTGCATTTCAGCAATTTCGGCTCGTTGAAGAGCACTGAAAGGTTCGACGGATGGGGCGTCGTGCTTGTCGCCGGCAACATTTCAGCAATTTCGGCTCGTTGAAGAGCACTGAAAGCGCTGCTGGCGGTACTGGACGATTGGGGTGCGGATCGATTTCAGCAATTTCGGCTCGTTGAAGAGCACTGAAAGTGCTGATCTCGACATCAGCATAGCGCCAAATGTAAATTTCAGCAATTTCGGCTCGTTGAAGAGCACTGAAAGTCAAGGTGATGATCGATCCGTTTACGTTCGCAATCGTATTTCAGCAATTTCGGCTCGTTGAAGAGCACTGAAAGACGTTGGTGAAGCGACGCTGACGTTTCTCCAAACAATTTCAGCAATTTCGGCTCGTTGAAGAGCACTGAAAGACGTCCACACGCGATCCGTACCAACCCCCGTCGGCCGATTTCAGCAATTTCGGCTCGTTGAAGAGCACTGAAAGCCGGTCTGAGCGGCGCGCCTCAGTTTCTCGCAACGTATTTCAGCAATTTCGGCTCGTTGAAGAGCACTGAAAGAGATGCCGACGTCGGTCTGCCAGATTTCGACATCGACAAATTTCAGCAATTTCGGCTCGTTGAAGAGCACTGAAAGGACGGTGGCGGCGTGACGGGCGCGAGCGTGTACCTCGATTTCAGCAATTTCGGCTCGTTGAAGAGCACTGAAAGCGAGCAACCGTCAACCAGACAGCGCGCAGCATCACGTATTTCAGCAATTTCGGCTCGTTGAAGAGCACTGAAAGCGCCAAAGCGACGCGAGGGCCGCAGATTCGCGCGCGCGCATTTCAGCAATTTCGGCTCGTTGAAGAGCACTGAAAGGCCAAACGTCAACCAGCGCGACGGCTTCGGTATAGATTTCAGCAATTTCGGCTCGTTGAAGAGCACTGAAAGGGACATACGACTGGGAGAAGCACCAGAAGCCGGAAGATTTCAGCAATTTCGGCTCGTTGAAGAGCACTGAAAGTGGGTGTTGACCAGACCGGACGTTTCCGCTGGCTGGACTTATTTCAGCAATTTCGGCTCGTTGAAGAGCACTGAAAGCGCGCGTCGGCGCAAGCGCGCGCTGGACGCCCAACGATTTCAGCAATTTCGGCTCGTTGAAGAGCACTGAAAGGGCTTGATAAGCGACGGGTCGAGTTTGTACGCCATCAATTTCAGCAATTTCGGCTCGTTGAAGAGCACTGAAAGTCTGACGACGGCGCGTAGCGCGGCAGTATCTGCCGCAAATTTCAGCAATTTCGGCTCGTTGAAGAGCACTGAAAGCGCGCAGATAGTTGACAACGCAGCCGTCTAAGTCGATTTCAGCAATTTCGGCTCGTTGAAGAGCACTGAAAGAGGCTACGAGACCGTCGCAGAGATCTTCGAGTACGATTTCAGCAATTTCGGCTCGTTGAAGAGCACTGAAAGAGACGCGCCCGGTATCGGATTTCGTGTGAACGATCTAATTTCAGCAATTTCGGCTCGTTGAAGAGCACTGAAAGACGCGCAGCGCAGCGCGTTCGGCGCGCTGGAACAAGATTTCAGCAATTTCGGCTCGTTGAAGAGCACTGAAAGCGCGGTCGATTGTCTGCAATAACGCATCAAGCGTCGGATTTCAGCAATTTCGGCTCGTTGAAGAGCACTGAAAGAGCTTTTCGTCTTGAAATCGCATCTGTTTCTGTTGATTTCAGCAATTTCGGCTCGTTGAAGAGCACTGAAAGGCATCAATCCGATCCGCTCGCGCTTATATCTGTCGTACAATTTCAGCAATTTCGGCTCGTTGAAGAGCACTGAAAGTCCGGTTGCCCTAGTCCCTGGACTGGACATTACTGGCATTTCAGCAATTTCGGCTCGTTGAAGAGCACTGAAAGGTCGAGGTCGTTGACGATCTCGCACCGAACCGGCTCTGATTTCAGCAATTTCGGCTCGTTGAAGAGCACTGAAAGTCATCGGTTGGGTCAACTCATTGATTGACATCTGGAATTTCAGCAATTTCGGCTCGTTGAAGAGCACTGAAAGGTTCGTGGGTGTCCTGGCGTTGGCCATCGGTGTCACCTATTTCAGCAATTTCGGCTCGTTGAAGAGCACTGAAAGCGCAGATTGGGATCGTTATTGTTGGGCTCGGGTTTCGCGATTTCAGCAATTTCGGCTCGTTGAAGAGCACTGAAAGCGAAAATCACGGTGCGTTCGCTGCCTTCCACCAAAATTTCAGCAATTTCGGCTCGTTGAAGAGCACTGAAAGGCGGCGTCGAATAAGGAGCAGTGGCGGCAGCGCGGCGAATTTCAGCAATTTCGGCTCGTTGAAGAGCACTGAAAGGCCTGATCTCGCTGTTTGCATAGTTGTGCAGGGCGATTTCAGCAATTTCGGCTCGTTGAAGAGCACTGAAAGCAGACGCCGGTCGGCCCACGGGACAATCGTTACACGATTTCAGCAATTTCGGCTCGTTGAAGAGCACTGAAAGTTGAGTGCGTCCTCCACCACCCGCGCTGCTGCGTCCATTTCAGCAATTTCGGCTCGTTGAAGAGCACTGAAAGCCTCTGCCAGCCACTGCGTTTTACCGGTTCCTTTGGATTTCAGCAATTTCGGCTCGTTGAAGAGCACTGAAAGGTGGGCTATAACTTTTGTAATAATTGTGACCGGTCACAATTTCAGCAATTTCGGCTCGTTGAAGAGCACTGAAAGAGCCAATCCACTATCCAGCGCAACTGGGGATTAGAATTTCAGCAATTTCGGCTCGTTGAAGAGCACTGAAAGGCAGCCGCGCCCGAACAACCGTCGCCTCGCAGTTGTCATTTCAGCAATTTCGGCTCGTTGAAGAGCACTGAAAGCGCGGTAGTCGTCCCCCCGCGCGATTTTGCGCGGGCGTATTTCAGCAATTTCGGCTCGTTGAAGAGCACTGAAAGGCGCCGGCATCACGA
>Ga0308399_1000524_pt1 | contig 13609 bp, 14 predicted proteins | sample HotsprSampOS1260_FD_202367 | JGI IMG/M metagenome (GOLD analysis project Ga0308399, IMG submission 202367) | Hot spring phototrophic mat microbial communities from Octopus Spring, Yellowstone National Park, Wyoming, United States - 20060914_OS12-60 ... | reverse complement strand
GTGGGCGTGGGTGACGGCCTACCAGAGCTGTTCACCGACGGCGCGGACGTCGCCCAGGTAATGATGCTGGGCCAGCAGCCGTCGGGCGCGGGTTTTGGCTTGGGCCGTGGTGAGCAGTTGGACTTGGGCCAGAGCGTTGGGCTCGGGCTGTGTGGCGGTGCGAGCGCTTCGATGCATGCCCGGAGGACGAAAAACCTGCAGGGCAATGTGCAGCCTTCACAGTCAACTGACGCTGCCCCAATCACTTACCGCTGCAGGGGAATTGGTCGTGTCTCTCTCCCGGATCAGGAACGAACGGCACATGGCCGCGGTGGCTCCAAGCTGAGTCCAGCCCAGGCCGGCGCCGGCCGAAGAAGACCGAGGCGTGCGAGCGATCGCCCCCGGCGAGGAATCCACCTCCCCAACGCGGCCATTCAGGGTCGGGGTGAGCTCTGATCTAGCGGTTCGTTGCCCGTGGGGGCACTTCAACAACGTTGTTCGGTCGCATTGCGTGGATCATGTAGACGCCGGCTGGGATAGACCTGCGTGGGCCGGCGCGGTGGCAACGAGGAACGGGCCAAAGCAGGAGCGCCAACGTCGTTGGGCTCCAGAGGAGCCGAGCTCGTTCTCTTCACGAGCCCGGAGCTGGGGCCGAGGGATCCGGCCCGGCCCAAGCATCCCATGCGCCGAATTCGGGACAGCAGGAACCGCACAGCGCCACGCAGTCCGGACAGAGAAGATGATCACCCCAGGCCTGCGCGCCAAACCGGCCGCACTGTTCGCACACCTGCTCCTCGCGCCTTGGAGGGGGGCAAGGGACGGGTTCAGGGTTGGGCGTATTTGCGTTCATCGGCTGGCGTCAGCCTGGGTCTGGCTGTGGCGTAGAGCAGGGGGAGAGCCTGCTGTTGGACAGCCCGACGCAGCCTTTGCTGGGTGACGGTTTCTGGGGCCATTTGTGGAGGTTTGTTCCCGCGGCTCGTGAGGCCCCAAGGGCGATCTGGGATGTTCATGGGGCCCAAAACGGTCCAGCAGGGACCGGGCCCCGTTTTGCGGATCCACAGGTTCACGAAGGCGTCTGAGTGGAGTTTCCATGGCTTATGCTGCGGGTTCGAGTTTCCCGTGCATGGCGGGAAACCTTGGAAAGATAGCACAGGGCGGGCTGGAGCTCGAAGATTTGGCCCTGGCTTGGAGCGAGAGTAGCCGGATGCTTGGGGTGCGGGCGCCCGCTGGATCTGGTTTGGTCCGGGGACCATTCTATTGTGGCCTGGGGCGGGGTACCCACGCCGGCGGTGCGGTCAAGCGTTCCACCATCCACTGGCGGAAGGCCGGCAGGTCTTTCCACGCCGTGGCCACGCGGACGGGCCTTCCGGTTGGATCGATGCGAGTGAAACCGTCGTCTGTGACCCGCAGTGGCAGGGTCTCCATTTCGCAGAACTCCTCAGAGACGGCCAGGTAGATGGCCACGCAATCGAACAGAGTGGAAGAGCGTTGTTCGACATTGGCCGGGGCCAGTTCGGGACGTCGGGTGGCCCAGACCCGGTAATTCTCCATGATGGTACGGGGGATGGCCTGTTGCGAGTCACGGACGCGGGCGAAGTCCTCGCCAAACAGATCGACCACGCCGCAGGTGTCCAGCGGGGTGAGGGTGATGTCCCAGGGGGCCGAAAGGACCTTTTGGGCGGCCCGTGGATCGCAGCGGACGTTCCATTCGGCGTCGGGTGTGGGTTTGCCGCCGTAGCCCCGGCGCACGCTGCCGTGCATGCCGATGAATCGGGCACGCTGGGCGATTCGGGGTTCCTGTTCGAGGGCTGCGGCCAGGGTGGGCAGCGGACCGATGGCGATGACGGTGACGGGCTGGGGAGAGCGAAGAATGGTATCGATCAGCGCCCGGACCCCGTTGGTGTGGACGCGGCCCGGGTAACGGCGCAGGTCGTAGTCGCCCACCCAGGGCGCCTGGGATTCGGCACCGCCCACGTGGGGCACTTCGATGCCGAGGCCGATGGGGATGTCCGGTCGCCCCATGGTTTCCAGGAGCTTGGCCAGCAATCGCCCGCGGTAGAGGGGCCGACCGTAGTCGGTGACCACCAGTTTGACGTCCAGTTCGGGGCATTGCAGCAGCAGGCCCAGGGCCCAGGTATCGTCGATGTCATCGCCGATGTCGGTGTCGAGGATGACCGGGATTTTTTGCGGCTGGCGCATGGAGTCGCTTCCGTTTGGAGTTTTGCACCCTTCGGTACCGATGAGGGCCAGGAGCCCGCACGCGCAGAGGGGGAGCCACCCTTGAACACAGAGCTTGCGAGGTCTCATAACCGCTTGTCTTCGATTGGGCGATATTCGGACATGAATTTGCCCGGCTGACAAGTTGGAAGCGCGTGGGCGCCAGGGAAACCTGAATCCTTGCCGACTTTGGCTGGCGCCTGTTCCCAGGCGGGCAAGGGTCCAGGGTCCTGATCAGTGGGAGGCTTTGACCCTTGGGGAGAACCGGGAAAGCTCCTCCATCTTCCTGCAGCCGGCCTCCGAGCGCCTCAGACACCAACCTCCCACACCCTGACCACCCCGCTTGCGCACGCCACCCCGCTCCGCTTCTCCCCAAGCCGGCCCTTTAGGAGAAAAGCTTCGGCCCAACCAACGCGCCTTCAACCGGTCTTCACCCCACCCACCCCGCGCAACTCCCGACACCGCGGCAGCAGTTTGCTCAACAGTCCCCGCCGCAAAGCTACCCAGCTCGCCAGCGCGTGCACATGCGCGTTCCGTTGCTGTGCATGCCGCTTCCACTCTACCGGACTCAGCAGCCACTGCCGAATCAGCCTCCGCATCCGCTTCGGAGTGTCTCCTCGGGCATCTGCAACCGCTTCAACGCCTGCCGCCGATTCCGCCCCCAGCTCGCCAGCGTGGAAAAGCTCTGGCGGGCATTCAGGTCCTGGCACGGCGGAGGGTACAGATCCAAATCCTTCAACCGCTCGCTTCCACCACCGCTCCTTCTCCCCCTTTCAATGTGAGGCTCGGAGGCCAGCCGCGCTGAGCCCTCCTGCTGGTGGGTGGTGAGGAAGGCGGGGCGCCTAAGCAGCTCCTCGGCTGCCTGGTGCCGCACCCCTGGAAAACGTGGCTGACGTTCCCAGCCGCCCGGCTGATCGCCCCACCAGCCGGATTGCGCCGTCTGCACCGTCCCATCGTGCCCGACGGCGGTCTGAGCCTCCGACCGAGCGCCTGAGGGCAACTGGGCTGCCTCGGCTTCCAGCGGCCCGGTCCACTGGTAGCCGCTCACGCGCCCAGGGCCGAAATACTCGGCAATGCGCTCCCGGCAGTGGCCCGCACGGCAGGCGCTGTCGGCATCCCGAGAACTCCGGGCCTTGTCCCAGCCATGCGCGCTGGCTGCCAGCCACTCCGGCAGCCGACCACTCTCCTCCTGATTGCCCCCATCCCAGCTGGGACTCTCCTGCCTCTAGCTGGGGGCGCCCAGCAAGGGGTCGGCCACAAACGGCCCCACCAGCAACCGTTGCCTGCATGGCGCCCGCCGGCCCTCGTACTGGACCGTGGCCCTTTCCAACGACAGCCCGCGGATTTCGATCTGCGGATGCTCGAAGCAACATTCCGTGCGGCCCAAGAGGTGGGAAGCAGCCCGGCTCGGCCCGGGCCAGGGCCAATGGGACCAAATCGCGGCTGAGCCGCTGCAACGGCTGCCAGCCCGGTTCGCCAATGTCCCGCAACCATTCCCCGATGCTGGTCGGATCGGCCAGCTTCTCGACGCCCAGGAACGCCTTGGAAGGGTTGGTTCTCTTTGAGCCGCTCGGCCTCAGTCAGGGACACGCCCCTTCTGGTGAAACCATGGAGCAGTTGGGCCACGTAAGCCAAGAGCGCGCAGCCTTTTCCCTTGGTGCGTGCGCGGGCCCGGCGCCGGCTCGCGGTAGATGCGTTCGGCCAAGCCAAACTCCTCCGGCAAGGAGGCCACGGCCAACTGAGCGCCGTGCACGCTGGCTTGGTTGGGGGTGGCGGAATTCGACGAGACACCTGCGGGGCTGCAGCGTGATGAATTTAGCCGTGCCCGATAGACTGCGCCGACCGATATTCTGTTCGCCCTCCAGAGCAACCTTTCGCTCTTGTGGGCGAGGATTCAGGGCATCGCTCAGGCACCAAACCCGCGAACCCTCGGGCGGCTTGCTTCAACGGCGCTCCGGTGGCACTTTGCGCTTGCCGTGTGGGCCGACACGAAAATAATCAGGCCACGATGCCAACCGGGAAGTACCAGGACATCAAAACTTGGTTGTGCCGACTTTACGCGGACGATCCGCGCCCCTGGCTCGTCGGGTTCAGTGGCGGCAAGGACTCGACGATGGTCGCGTCGCTGGTCGTGGACGCCGTGCTTGCGCAGCCGCTTGAAGCGCGCAAGAAACCCGTCACGATTCTATGCACCGACACCAGGGTCGAGATACCAGCCATTGTCGAAATGGTGGAATCCACCCTCGCCCGCATCCGGCGGTTCTCGGAACAAAACAACCTGAACATCGAGGTCAAACTGCTCCGTCCGCCGCCCGAACAATCCTTTTGGGTCAACATCATTGGGCGCGGCTACCCGCCGCCGAACCGGATTTTCCGCTGGTGCACCCAACGGCTGAAAATTGATCCGGTCACCACCTTCGTGAACCAACGCATGGGACACTGGGGCGAAGCGATTCTCCACCTGGGTGCGCGCCGGGCCGAAAGCGCCACCCGGGCGCAGACAATGGCTGGTCGAGAAAAACGCAACGGCCTGTGTCGTCACCCCGACCTGCCGTGCGTCTGGGTTTCCAATCCCATCGAGCACCTCACCACCGAAGAGGTCTGGGCGTATCTGCTGCAAAAACCGAACCCGTGGGGCGGCGACAACCGCCCTCTCTACAAACTTTACGCCAGCGCCTCCAACGGCGAATGCCCCATCCAAATTGACACCAGCACTCCGAGTTGCGGCCACTCCCGATTCGGCTGCTGGACCTGCACGGTGGTCGAACGCGATAAAGCCAGCGAAGGCCTCCTTGCTGCCGGTGACGAACGCATGGAAAAACTCATCGCGTTCCGCGAAACACTCCTTCAATACCAAAACCCCGCCAACGGCAAACGCGACATGCGGCGCAAGAACGGCGTGGAAGGACCCGGCCCCTTGACCATCGAAGCGCGCCGCGAATTACTCACGCAGCTTCTAGAGTTGCAGGAACAAGTCGGCTTCAGGCTCATCAGCGACGACGAACTTTTCCTCATACAAAACCTCTGGAAAAGCGCGCGCCGCCCCGACGATGGCGGGGGCGTGGCGCGCATCGTGACCCGCCAGAAAGGAATCCTCATGAGCGACTGGAAAGACACCAACCGGCTACGCGAACTCCAAGAGGAAGTTTGCGCCGAGAAAGGCATTAGCGCCGATACGTTGCGACGCCTGCTGGCGAAAGTGGACGAATACAGCGAAAGCCACCGGGCTTTTGGCCTGCCTGACGACCTGCTCAATATTCTCAAAGATGATCTCCGCGAAAATAGCGGCGACAAGGAAGGTAGCGGCAATGTCTGAAGTTTACATCGATTCATTAACGCTTAAGAACTTCGGCCCGTTCTACGGGGAACACACTTTTAACTTCGCGACGCACGATGACCGCTGCGCCATCCTCATCGGGGGAAAGAACGGCGCGGGGAAAACGCATTTGCTTCGTGCGCTCTACCTCGGCGTTGTCGGTGAGACCGGCGTTCACGATTTGAAAAAAGTCGAGCCAGCCAGTGACGCAAGCCGCTTTATCTTCGAAAAGTCGCTGAATCGTCGCGCGGAATCTGAGGGAGAGGATACTGCTTCGCTGAAAGTGACAATTTCGCAGCGCGATGAGAAGGGAAGTCGAAAAGCTATTTTTGTTCGGGAAATTCGCTACAGGCCCAATTCTGCCCCCGTGTGGTATTCCTATGCGGATCGTTTCGACGGTTCCGGTCGCATTGAAGACCCCAAACATATTGAAGCTCTTCGAGATGCACTTTTGCCGCGTCACTTGGCGCGGTTCTTTTTCTTCGATGCCGAGCGTGGACAGAACTTCAGTCTCGGGCAGCAAGATATCGTCGAGGGCATTAGCCGCATTCTAGGTTTGTGGTCTTACGGCGAATTGGAGACAGATTTACGCCAGTTGATCCAACAGAAGATACCCCGCGTCTTCAATGCATCGGAGGGTCGCGAGGCTGCGCAAAGGCTCGCGGAGATTAGCGGCCAGATTGTCACGGCTGAGCAGCAACTCAGAAATACTCGCGACGAATTGAAGAAAGTCGAATCTGAGTTGCAGGAAGCGCAGGAGGAGCTTGCCAAAGTCGAGGAACGCCTAAAAAGTCTGGGCGCAGTTGATCCCGCCGAGTTGGCTCGAGTGCAAGATGAACGCACGAAGCTCGCAGAGACGAAAGCAAGGCTGGAAGCCAAAATTACGGCCGCCTGGGAAGCAGCGATCCCATTGGCGTTGCTCGGGAAATACCGTCGCGAGCTGCATGACTGCCTTGTGCGGGAAGAAAAACGACGCGAATGGGAGCAAAGCAAAAAGGCAGTCGAGCCGAAAATTCCACAAGTAAAACGGGATGTGTTCGATGACGTTCCAAAAGAATATAGACTGACGGACGATGTTCTTGCGTTCTACAGCGACCGGCTCGAACGCGCGCTGCACCGGTTGTTCCACCCACCGCCCGAAGGAATGGCGGATAGGGTGTTCGTGACGGACCGTAGCGACCGTAGTGCCCAAATCCGAGCGCGACTCAGCTCCGGTACGAATTCGTTACGTGGGATCGCGGAACTGTGCGCAAACGTGGAAGCCGTTGACGCAAATCTGCGCAAGCTCGATACGCAGTTGCGGCAATTGAGGCAGGACGCCGGTGCGATGGAGCTTGGAATAAAACTCCATGAGGAGCGGGCACGACTGACACACCAGTGCGAGACTCTGGAGAGGGGTAAAAAAGATCTTACCTTTCAAGTTGAAACTATCTCGAACAAACTCAAAGAACTCAAACGCGAGGAGTCAAACCTGATCATGCTGGTGCAGAAAGCCAAGCAAGGGCAAAGCTTAATTTCTCTGGCGGGGCTTTACCGGCAAGCAGCAGCAGAGATTCGCGCTCGTGCTGCTGACCAATTGCGGCACGAAATTTCCGAGCACGTCGGCGATTTGTGGGTGGAGATTACGCAACGCCACCATGAGTTTCTCGGGATGGAATTTGACAAGAATTGGAACTGTTTCCTTCTGCGTAAAGACGGGAAGAAAGTCAGTTGGGAAGACACGAACACCTCGGCAGGTCAACGACAAGTGCGAATGCTTGCCTTCTACGAAGCGCTGCGGCGGCTGGCGAAAGTCTCGCCGCCGCTCGTCGTGGATACACCGTTAGCCAGGCTCGACAAGGAAGTTAGAGACAGCGTTCTGGACAAGCTTTACCTTTCCGGCCATCAAACCATCATCCTCACAACCAACTCCGAGATCGACCCTGAAGGGCCGTTATTGGAGCGAATTCAGGGCAAGCTCGCTCGCGTCTATACGCTTCATGCGTCCGGTCGCGAGGACAGCGTGAAGTACGAAGTCGAACAAACGATGGACTACTTCGGGAGGAAAATATGAGCTACCACGCTAACAAGATTCGCAGCCTTTTGCGATGTACGCCGAAAGACGCGGTCATGATTGAGGATATCATGCGCAATGACGTGCTTCATACGGTGGCACTCGATTGGCTCACGGAGCAGGAGTTCAACGTGGCCGCAGGAAAAGCGGGGTTGCTCCTTGCAAATAATCGCGCAGATTACGAGGACTACTACGCGGGCACACGCGCCATTACTGCTGAGATGATGGCAGCTAAAGCCAAAAAAGTATAAGAGACAGCTATGAAATTCAAGCCGAGCCTTGAGGCCGAAAAGTTTATTGAAGATGTTCACCAGCGCGTGGGCGCGAAGAACAAAGCCGTTCTCGGTCGGTCGGCATTACTACTCGCAATCGGCGAAGGCGTCCCGCCGGGTTTCAGGCCTGCCGATTCGGGCGGTAAGGACCTCGACGATGAAACGGTGCTTGGGGACGAACTCAAGGATGTTGTCCGTGCCGCTCTGAATCACCGCGCCGGTAAGGAACTCGATGAAGCTGGCTACCGGCAATTGTTTCGGCTTTATTTCGAGTATGGCTGTAAACGGCTCAAAGAGATTTGGGAGGAGGCCGGCAACGATCAAACCAAGTTTGTGGCGTCACTGTTGAAATTGGCAGGTGACGATTTTGCCGGAACCGGCGGGTTCAGGCCGCACGCGCCACCGTTACCGCTCGTCGAAAAGGAAGTGAAGCTGAAGGTGTTGGTGGACGCTCCCGAATGGTCGCTCAACGGCCCCGGCACGAACAACGGTTTGCTGGTAATTTCCGGCCAGCCCGGCAGTGGGAAAAGCCAACTGGCGCTTGATCTCATGGCGCAACTTGCCAACCAGGGCGTACGGTTCGTGTTCTTCGACATGAAAGGCGAGTTGGAGGATGATCCGCAAAATTCGCAACAACACAAGAATCGCACAACGTTCTTGGATCAGACCGGGGCGCAGTATGTCCGTTTGATTCAGCAGGATTTGCCTATCAATCCGCTCTACCGGCTCCAGAATCCAACGGAGAATGCGCAGGTCGCTTACGAGATTGCCAATCTGGTGCGGTGCTTTGCCCCGCAACTCGGCGCGAAACAGGAACGCAACATCAGTGAGTGTTATCAGCGGTTGACCGCGCCTGATTTTCCGTCGCTGGCGTTGGAATTGGAGAACAGCGGGGCGACCGGGGTGGACTTGGCCATCATCCAAAAGATCGAGCGGTTCAACATTTTTGCCAGCGCCGCCACAGCCATGCCGCCTGAGGAATGGTTGCGTCAGTCCGTCGTGATTGATTTCAAGCAGTTCGGCACAGACAGCGAGGCAAAGGCGCTCGTCGCGGCGTTGATTCTGAATTTCCTGATCAAAAAGCTGGGCCAACAGGTCGCGGTCAAGAATGATATTCAGCCGTTGAAGATGGTCTTGTTTGTGGACGAAGCGCATTTGCTGTTGCCCAAGGAACACAAAGCCGGTTTGCTTAGCCAACTTGCCCGGCAGGGCCGGTCGTGGGGATTTCCGGTCTGGCTAGCGTCGCAAGATGCTGATAAGTTCCTGACCACCGGCACGAACGAAACCAACTTCGCACAACTGGCGGAGTGTGGCGTGCATTTCAGTCCGGACATGCTGAGTCCCGCTACTCAAAGGCTGGTGCTGGGCACGGTCGTTCACCAGTCATTCAAGAAAGCCGAAGCCGCCCTCTGCAATCGCGGCAAGTTGCAAACCACCGGTATCGCCCGTCAGTTTTGGAGGGATGGAGGCAAATGAAGCGTTTTGTCGTTCAGGAACACAAAGCCCGGTCGCATCATTTTGACTTTCGGTTGGAGAAGGCCGGCGTGTTCAAGAGCTGGGCCGTGCCGAAGGGTTTGCCAGCCAAGCCGGGCCAAAGGCGGCTGGCCGTGCAGGTGGAAGATCACCCGCTGGAGTGGGGCGACTTCGAGGGAGAGATTCCCGCCGGTCAGCCCGGCGCCGGCACGGTGCGCATCTGGGATCGGGGTTGGTACGATTTGGAGGAGTGGTTGCCCGACCGCATCGGCTTTATCCTGCACGGCGAACGGGTGCAAGGGCGCTACGAGTTGGTGGCCTTCAAACGCGCCGGAAAGAATCAGTGGCTGATGTTGAAACGGAGCGATCAGGCGCGCAAGGCGTGAACGGGTTCTCTCGGCCCACCGCAATGGGCTGAAAAAACCTCCAGGCAAATGCGGCAACTGCCTCCGGAGGATTTCTTTCGATGACAGTTCGAGAGCCGCCCTTTCGTCAGCCGGGATTGTCGGCTTTGACCGGACAGCGGAGGTTGACCCGAATTACCGGCGCAGTTCCGTCGCGATGCGGTCCGACAGTTGTTCCCACGCATCGGCAACCGCGTGAGCGTGGTGGGAGGTCAGCCGGCCAATGCGATGGTGAATCAGCCGTCGGTCCACCGCGGCCAGCTTGGTCAGACGCACCGTTGAGGCCTTTGGCAATCCTGTCTCGGACCCGCCGCATAGCGCGACATCGGTGACATCGCGCGCCGGACGCGTGGTCAGCCGCGCCAGAAGCGCGTCATTCGCATCACAGGCCAAGACCAGTCCCGGCCTGCGTTTCCGCCTCTCCAGGTCCGAGAAGGGAAATTCCACCGAAACCACGTCGCCCACATTACACGTCGTCATACGCTTCGTCGTCGGGCGAGTCGTCTTGGAAGAACCGTTCGAGCGCCAGCCGCTGCCAATCGAGATCCTCCATGTCGCGTCCGATCAACTGCGGCAAGTCTCGGTAGATCCGCAGACGGTCGGCCAACGGCAACGCTTCGATGGCTTTTTCAATCTCCTGCACGGTGCTCATGGCTTCTTTCTCGCGCAATATCTGCTTCCTGCCCGTCGCTTGCGCAAGCGCGCAACTGGGCTGCGGCCCGTTGCAACACAGCCACTGTCGTTTTGATGTGTGCGACGGTGTTTTCGACCCCAAGCGAAAACCGGATCATGTGCCGGGAGGCGGCCGTTTCGGGCTTCATCGCCCTGACGACGTGTGACGGCTCGTCGGAGTCGGCGAGGCAGGCCGAACCTGACGAAGCGCAGATGCCTTCTTGATCGAGCAGGATGAGCAACGCTTCCGATTCGATGCCGTGGAAGCTGATGTTGGTGGTGTTGGCCAGCCGCTGCAACTTGTGGCCGTTCAATTCGGTGTTGGGGATCGAATTCAGGATTCCCTCTTCCAAAGCGTCCCGCAGCGGACGCACCGTCTTGTCGTAACGCGGCAACTTCTTGCGCGCCAGTTCCGCCGCTTTGCCCAGGCCGACAATCAAGGGCACGCTTTCCGTCCCGCCCCGGCGGTTCTTCTCCTGATGGCCGCCCACAATCAGCGGCACAAACGGCGCTTTGCGCCGCACGTACAATGCGCCAATGCCTTTCGGCGCGCCGATTTTGTGGCCGGTGATCGAGAGGTAATCCACCGGCAGCTTCCCCACATCAATCGCCACCTTGCCGCCTGCCTGCACCGCGTCGCAATGGAAGAGCACGCCCCGCGCGCGGCAGATCTTGGCAACCTCCTCCACCGGGAAGAGCACACCCGTCTCGTTGTTTGCCCACATCAACGACACGACGGCGGTGTTTTCCGTAATTGCGTTTTCCAGGTCGGTCAGGCTCAACAATCCGTCGCGGTCCACCGGAAGGTACGTGACGCGGATGCCTCCCCGCTCCAACGTCTGGCAACAATTCAGCACCGAAGAATGCTCGACCGCCGAGGTGACGATGTGGCGTTTGCCGGTGGCCTTCAGCGCGGCCTGAATTGCGGTGTTGTTGCTCTCGGTGGCGCATGACGTGAAGATAATCTCGCCCGGATGCGCCCCGATCAATTCCGCCACCTGCGCCCGCGCTGTTTCGATCACGCCTTTCAGTTTCGCGCCGAATTTGTAGGTGCTGGCCGGGTTGCCCCATTCAGCGGTGAGGTACGGCATCATCGCCTCCAGCACTTCCGGCGCAATGGGCGTCGTGGCGTTGTGGTCGAGGTAAATCATTCGCTTCGCGTGGCCAGTTTAGCCGATCGCGTCAGGCGACGGCAACTTTCCCGGCTGGCAGGTCGGCGCTGGGCCGGGGCGTCGAGCGTGGTTAACCAGGACTGTACTGATCATGCTGCTTGCACTGCGTAATCTTCCGATCGTGTCTCCCACGATTCGGAAGAGAGGCAAAAATCACTCGCCTCAGGCACCAGGACGTTCGCCTTCATTGGCCGGCAGCCGGCGACGCCTTGATCCACGCCACCTCCAGGTGAAACGGCCCGGCTTGCTTGTCGGAAATCAGGAAGCCCACCGAGGTGACTTTCGCCGGGTCAAGCGGCGGTTGGCCGGAGAGCACGCGGCCGCGAAAGGTGGGGACAAAATCCTTGAACGCCAGCCGGTGTTCTTCCCACACGCCGCGTTTGGTCGTGAAGGCGCATTGGTAGATCGGCGCGTCGAAACCGCTCTCAGTTCGCACCGTGAACTTGTACGTCCGGCCGTCGCCCCGCGCGCGCACGACAAACGCGTCGAATCCGGCCAGGTCGTGCCTGGCCGCTGGCGAGCGCACCGAGGCGAAGCCGCCGTTGTTCTCCAGCGACACCTCGCCCCGAAACACCGCCACACCGTTGGTCACGCTGAAGCGGCTTGTGGACACCCCGCCCATCACATCGTCATTCACGATCTGCCAAGCAGGCGTGTTGGGGTTCGAGAAATCGAACAACACTTTTTCTGGTGCCGTCGCCTTCATGGTGAGAATCAAGCACAGGCACGCAACACCGACCAGCATACACGTTGCACGGAGAGCATCGGGGGTCATGGTACGTAATGGGAACTTAAGGGTTCAACCGCCAGAGCGTGAAATTCAGTGCCGCTGCGAAGCTAACCCAGGCCAGATAGGGAGCGAGCAGCCAGGCGGCCGCGCGGCTCACGGGCCGGAAGGCCAGCAAGGTGGCGGCGATTGCAAGCCAGAGGAGCGCAATTGCAGCAAAGGCCACGTCGGGCCGCCGCAGGCCGAAAAAGAGCGGAGTCCATGCGGCATTGAGGACGAGTTGCGCCAGGAACAAGAGCAGCGGTTTGCGCTGCTTGTTCCAACCGCCCTGCCGCGACACCAGCCAGGCGGCCACGGCCATCATTGTGTAAAGTGCCGTCCATACGGGCCCAAAAAGCCAGTCCGGCGGATTCCACGGCGGTTTTCGGAGCGACGCGTACCAATCTCCCGGGGAGAACTGACTGCCGAGGGCCGCTGCGGCGAAGCAGAGCAGTAACCATCCTGCAAGGGCGAATGCGGAGCGAACTCCACGCGGTTGCAGGGTCCGTCCATCGCCTTTGCCCATGCGCGGAGCAGGGCCGGCTGTCTCTTGTTGCATGGCGGCTTTTGCGATGCCCTGGAGCATGCCGGCAAACACGAGCTGGTGCAGCGGCCAAACAGCGTACCAGTAGACCAGTCCCCGAAGACCCACCGGATCAAAAATCGCCGTCTGAGTGAGCCGCGTTCCATGAGCGTCCGGACGCACCTCGAATTCGAGCCAGGCCCGGCCTGGCAGTTTCATTTCGGCATGCAAGCGCAGGCGGCGGCCAGGTTCAAGCGCTTCCACGCGCCAGCAGTCCACCACGTCGCCTGTCTGGAGCCGGGTGGGGTCTCGGCGGCCGCGTTGCATTCCGACCCCACCGATCCACAGGTCGAGTCGGCCCCGCAACCTCCAGAGCCGGTCGGCGTAGTACCAACCCGTCTGGCCGCCGATGCGTTCGACGGCGGCAAAGACGTGGGCAGGGGAGGCAGCCACGTGGATTGCGCGGGAATCGATCCTCCGGTTTCTCCAACGTGTACCGCCCCATGGACGGGAACCGGTGGCTGGAGCGGGCAGTGCGTCTGCCCAGCGGGTTTGCGCGAATTCGGAATCTTCCTCGCGCAGGGCCTGGGCTATGGCCTCGCGGACTCCGATGGGTCGGATGGGGAAGAGGCGCAGGGCGGTGTCATTGCGGACGATGGTGGGGTGCCGGATGCTGTCCACGAGCTTGCGCCCCACGCGGGCATGGAGCGGGGTTACCAAACCGAGCCACAGACTGGAGAGTCGTGGTGTCAACAGGGGCAC
>Ga0308399_1000522_pt1 | contig 13662 bp, 2 predicted proteins | sample HotsprSampOS1260_FD_202367 | JGI IMG/M metagenome (GOLD analysis project Ga0308399, IMG submission 202367) | Hot spring phototrophic mat microbial communities from Octopus Spring, Yellowstone National Park, Wyoming, United States - 20060914_OS12-60 ... | reverse complement strand
GCTGTACGACGAGTGGTTTGAATGATTGCTATCCCGCGTGAGGGATTGAAACCGCCGAATTGACCGTAGCGCGCCAGGCAGCTTCATGGTTTGAATGATTGCTATCCCGCGTGAGGGATTGAAACGCCAACAGCAGCAGCAAACGACGCAGAACGTGACGGTTTGAATGATTGCTATCCCGCGTGAGGGATTGAAACCTCGAAACAGGCGCGCCGCTGGACGAATATTTGATGTTTGAATGATTGCTATCCCGCGTGAGGGATTGAAACACCGACCCGACAAGTGCAGCTGCGCCGCCTGCAGCAGTTTGAATGATTGCTATCCCGCGTGAGGGATTGAAACAAGTTGACGCCGATTAGGTTGCCGACCGTCTCCAGTTTGAATGATTGCTATCCCGCGTGAGGGATTGAAACCGTGCTACCGCCGCCGGCCTGCGCGTCCTTTTCCGGTTTGAATGATTGCTATCCCGCGTGAGGGATTGAAACAGGTGGCAACGCTGGCAAAGCAACTCGGCGCTGACGTGTTTGAATGATTGCTATCCCGCGTGAGGGATTGAAACTCCTGCAAGCGTGCTAAGAGACGCAAGGTCTCTGAGGTTTGAATGATTGCTATCCCGCGTGAGGGATTGAAACCTGGTCTCTTCGATGCTCCTGCCACTCATCGCGGCGTTTGAATGATTGCTATCCCGCGTGAGGGATTGAAACTCCTCGTCAGCGCGCTTCCAGCCGCGATCTCGGTGAGTTTGAATGATTGCTATCCCGCGTGAGGGATTGAAACGTATTTCTCCAGGTCTGCGAGATAGCCGACGGGTCGGTTTGAATGATTGCTATCCCGCGTGAGGGATTGAAACTTTGGGTCAGATGCTATCCGCGCCGCGAATATCGGTTTGAATGATTGCTATCCCGCGTGAGGGATTGAAACCGTCAGCAAGGCGAGCCGACGCCCGGGGGAACGCGGTTTGAATGATTGCTATCCCGCGTGAGGGATTGAAACACTTTGGCATTAACGTCGCTAAGACAACCTGGAACGCGGTTTGAATGATTGCTATCCCGCGTGAGGGATTGAAACGAAAGAGGCCGCGGTCAGCGGCCTCTTTTGCTTTCGTTTGAATGATTGCTATCCCGCGTGAGGGATTGAAACAGCAAGGCCGCGCTCGACGCATCGTCATCGTGCTTGTTTGAATGATTGCTATCCCGCGTGAGGGATTGAAACTTCAGGGAAGCGATGCCGGCACATCGCTAAAGAGGTTTGAATGATTGCTATCCCGCGTGAGGGATTGAAACGTACGGCCAGCGCTCCGGCAGCCTCCATCCACGGTTTGAATGATTGCTATCCCGCGTGAGGGATTGAAACGATCCAGTAGTCACGGAAGCTGCTCGCAAACGAATGGTTTGAATGATTGCTATCCCGCGTGAGGGATTGAAACTAGTGCGTCCTGCGCCACCGGCTTAAGGTCAGCAGTTTGAATGATTGCTATCCCGCGTGAGGGATTGAAACTAGGCCGCGGGCCTGACACGCTCATTCGTCCAGGGTTTGAATGATTGCTATCCCGCGTGAGGGATTGAAACACGTAGCAGCGTCTTCGACCAGTTTCCGCAGAGTGGTTTGAATGATTGCTATCCCGCGTGAGGGATTGAAACGACTCCTTTAACTGTTGACGTCGGCTCGATTGCAGTTTGAATGATTGCTATCCCGCGTGAGGGATTGAAACCAGGGACACACGCATGATTGCTACGTCCTGCCGGTCGTTTGAATGATTGCTATCCCGCGTGAGGGATTGAAACAGCGAAACGCCATCATCCTGGATTTCGGTGACCTATGTTTGAATGATTGCTATCCCGCGTGAGGGATTGAAACCGTTGCGATGCCGTATGCTGGATGGGTTCGCTTGAGTTTGAATGATTGCTATCCCGCGTGAGGGATTGAAACCGCGCCGCAATCGAGCGGCATAAGCAGCGCCAGCGTTTGAATGATTGCTATCCCGCGTGAGGGATTGAAACAACACTGCACTCGCCGTCGCTGCTAGCATTCGCAAGTTTGAATGATTGCTATCCCGCGTGAGGGATTGAAACTCGGCGCATGCTCCTGGGCGGCGAGACGAAGCCAGGAGTTTGAATGATTGCTATCCCGCGTGAGGGATTGAAACCGCCAGCACGTACCTGCGCTGTCGCTCGCTCTTCCAGGTTTGAATGATTGCTATCCCGCGTGAGGGATTGAAACCGCTGAACGCATTCGGATTGGCGGGAGATCAAGCCGGTTTGAATGATTGCTATCCCGCGTGAGGGATTGAAACAGCGCGCAATCATTGAGCGGTTGGCATGGGCGATTGAGTTTGAATGATTGCTATCCCGCGTGAGGGATTGAAACGTGAACTTGAGCACGATGACTTTCGCGCCGATCGTTTGAATGATTGCTATCCCGCGTGAGGGATTGAAACTCTGTCTCCTGTTCCTGCTCGCCAAGCAGCTTTTTGGTTTGAATGATTGCTATCCCGCGTGAGGGATTGAAACCCGGCGAATGCTCCTGGGCGGCGAGACGAGGCCAGGTTTGAATGATTGCTATCCCGCGTGAGGGATTGAAACCGTCACTAAGACGACCTGTTGCTTTCAAAAGTCAGATGTTTGAATGATTGCTATCCCGCGTGAGGGATTGAAACGCTATTCGCAGGAACATTCACCGAACCACCCCAGGTTTGAATGATTGCTATCCCGCGTGAGGGATTGAAACAACGCAAGCGTTACCTCAGCGCCAATCATGCTTAGTTTGAATGATTGCTATCCCGCGTGAGGGATTGAAACAAATGCTGCGCTGATGCGCCTTAACGCCATCTCGTCGTTTGAATGATTGCTATCCCGCGTGAGGGATTGAAACACCTCAGCGCCAATCATGCTTATGCCTATTCAACGTTTGAATGATTGCTATCCCGCGTGAGGGATTGAAACGAGCATGAAGCGCGTGAACGCGGATTAAGCGAAGATGAGGTTTGAATGATTGCTATCCCGCGTGAGGGATTGAAACATCAAAGTAAATCTTCGATTGTCATCATAGCGTCTGTTTGAATGATTGCTATCCCGCGTGAGGGATTGAAACGGCGATCTCCGGCGCGAGATCGCACGCGCCGCTAGACTGTTTGAATGATTGCTATCCCGCGTGAGGGATTGAAACTTGTATGACCGCCGCTTTCCTGCATCGCCCCACTGTTTGAATGATTGCTATCCCGCGTGAGGGATTGAAACAACGCGAATGCGCTCTTGATCGCCGAAGACTGGGACGGTTTGAATGATTGCTATCCCGCGTGAGGGATTGAAACATTGACAGGGACTCGTCGGTAAACATGGGGATAACGATGTTTGAATGATTGCTATCCCGCGTGAGGGATTGAAACACGCGCCTCTGCCTCTTCGGGGTCGTCGGTCTCTGGTTTGAATGATTGCTATCCCGCGTGAGGGATTGAAACGGATGTGCTTGTCAATATCCACATCGCCAAGCAGCTCGGTTTGAATGATTGCTATCCCGCGTGAGGGATTGAAACAGGGCGACTTGCAGGCGGCGCGCGCCGGTGTCGTGTTTGAATGATTGCTATCCCGCGTGAGGGATTGAAACCCCGACAAGCGCTATTTTCCCCGGCGGCGGTCGCATCGGTTTGAATGATTGCTATCCCGCGTGAGGGATTGAAACGATCAGCGGGCCGGCGATGGCGAGGGTGAAGAGGGCGTTTGAATGATTGCTATCCCGCGTGAGGGATTGAAACCTGCTGCCGGTGGATGCCCGCCGTCTCAGCAGCGGGTTTGAATGATTGCTATCCCGCGTGAGGGATTGAAACAACCGAGGAATCATGACAGCACACGTCATAGCCCGGTTTGAATGATTGCTATCCCGCGTGAGGGATTGAAACTAGCTCATCAGTGTTGCTCGCGCCGCTTACGTCCCATGTTTGAATGATTGCTATCCCGCGTGAGGGATTGAAACATGTTCGCCTTGATAAGACAAGGCGAACATCGCTCGTTTGAATGATTGCTATCCCGCGTGAGGGATTGAAACCAATCCGGTGTACCCTGAACATCTTGAGCGTCAAAGTTTGAATGATTGCTATCCCGCGTGAGGGATTGAAACTTTACGCACGCACCAACTATTGGACAAGTCGCCACGTTTGAATGATTGCTATCCCGCGTGAGGGATTGAAACCGCGCCACACTTTCCAGAAATCTTCTGTTGGCTTTGGTTTGAATGATTGCTATCCCGCGTGAGGGATTGAAACCAAGAAGGCGTACCCGTTGATCAGCTCACCGCCGGTTTGAATGATTGCTATCCCGCGTGAGGGATTGAAACCGTTGGCGGGGGCGGGACGGGCGGTGGGGCGGGGTTTGAATGATTGCTATCCCGCGTGAGGGATTGAAACGGGCGCGGCAAGGAAGATGCCGCACCCCGTATCCAGAGTTTGAATGATTGCTATCCCGCGTGAGGGATTGAAACTTGCGCGAGGTGGCGGAGGGCCGGGTGGATGATGGTTTGAATGATTGCTATCCCGCGTGAGGGATTGAAACCTCTGAGAGGACGCGCGGCTGCCTGCGTCCTGGCTTGTTTGAATGATTGCTATCCCGCGTGAGGGATTGAAACCCCAGGCGATTTCTGCGCTGGCGAGGTCGAGGTCGGGTTTGAATGATTGCTATCCCGCGTGAGGGATTGAAACTGAGGATTTCGGCGGCGTTGCTCCAGCCCTCATCGCGTTTGAATGATTGCTATCCCGCGTGAGGGATTGAAACGCGGTATATGGAGAAGGGCTGCCGCCTGTTCCTGGGTTTGAATGATTGCTATCCCGCGTGAGGGATTGAAACTTGCTGGAGGCCGTGAACACGAAGGGGCGGGTGGGTTTGAATGATTGCTATCCCGCGTGAGGGATTGAAACTCGAAGCGCGCCGGGCTGCGCAAACGCGCCTGCTAGTTTGAATGATTGCTATCCCGCGTGAGGGATTGAAACGCTTTGCAGGTCACCGCGCTGGTAAGCGTCGGCGGTTTGAATGATTGCTATCCCGCGTGAGGGATTGAAACTAGTACTCGACGAGTCGCCCGCTCATGCCCTCAGTTTGAATGATTGCTATCCCGCGTGAGGGATTGAAACACATCTCGACGCGGTAACCGGCCTGATCGAACAGGTTTGAATGATTGCTATCCCGCGTGAGGGATTGAAACCGCCGACCATGAGCCACTAGTGGCACACCATGTGGGTGTTTGAATGATTGCTATCCCGCGTGAGGGATTGAAACTGCTCCACTTGCTTAGCGCGGTCGGTGGCAGGATAGAGTTTGAATGATTGCTATCCCGCGTGAGGGATTGAAACTGGCCAATCTGGGCCAATGCGGTAGTCGCCAGCCGTTTGAATGATTGCTATCCCGCGTGAGGGATTGAAACGGCTTGGCCGGCTGCCCCCGGCTGGCCGGCTGCGCGAGGTTTGAATGATTGCTATCCCGCGTGAGGGATTGAAACACAGCTAAGCAAGCCGCGGATATTCGCGCGCTGCGCGTTTGAATGATTGCTATCCCGCGTGAGGGATTGAAACAGGTCTCTTGCTGACCTTGGCCATTCGCCATTCTCGTTTGAATGATTGCTATCCCGCGTGAGGGATTGAAACCTACTATCCCGCTGCCGTCGTCATCAACCGTCGCGTTTGAATGATTGCTATCCCGCGTGAGGGATTGAAACACGCGCAGCCTTCATCATGATACTGGCCGCGCACACGTTTGAATGATTGCTATCCCGCGTGAGGGATTGAAACCTCAGGATTCGTAATACACACGCGCCGCGCATCAGGGGTTTGAATGATTGCTATCCCGCGTGAGGGATTGAAACCAGCGTGAGCGCTGGGTGCGATCTGGAATCGCATCATGGTTTGAATGATTGCTATCCCGCGTGAGGGATTGAAACTGGTTCGGTGGTTATTTGGTAGACGACAGCGGCGAGTTTGAATGATTGCTATCCCGCGTGAGGGATTGAAACACGGGCCTCCGCCTCTTTGGGGTTGTCGCTGGCGGGAGTTTGAATGATTGCTATCCCGCGTGAGGGATTGAAACGATTCTCCAGATCGGCACCTCGGTGGCGGCGCTGCGCAGTTTGAATGATTGCTATCCCGCGTGAGGGATTGAAACACGAAGCTTGCGCAGCTCAGCGGCCTGCTGCCGCGTTTGAATGATTGCTATCCCGCGTGAGGGATTGAAACGGTCGCTCATAATGCTCAGCACTATATCACATGTGGTTTGAATGATTGCTATCCCGCGTGAGGGATTGAAACACGGAATGGAACGATGCCTAAAACGTCACCCTCTGAGTTTGAATGATTGCTATCCCGCGTGAGGGATTGAAACTTCGCCCCGCGCACCATTGCAGAAAAGATTGCCGTGTTTGAATGATTGCTATCCCGCGTGAGGGATTGAAACCTCTGACGATGATGACGATGATGACGATGATGACGATGGTTTGAATGATTGCTATCCCGCGTGAGGGATTGAAACATCCACCTGACCGCCTAGCGTGATGTCGTCCGTGAGTTTGAATGATTGCTATCCCGCGTGAGGGATTGAAACCTATCGGCTCAGCGAGCAGGCCGACAAAATCAATCGTTTGAATGATTGCTATCCCGCGTGAGGGATTGAAACTGCGTCAAAAGACGACCTGGTCGCCCCCTGTGGCGGTTTGAATGATTGCTATCCCGCGTGAGGGATTGAAACGCCCAGAAACAGCAGCGCAGGCGTGAAATCGAGTTGGTTTGAATGATTGCTATCCCGCGTGAGGGATTGAAACTACTTGCTTCTTCGTCGGCGCGTTTCCAGCCAGTTTGAATGATTGCTATCCCGCGTGAGGGATTGAAACACGCCAGCGTTCGCCTCGTAACGCAGCATCCACTCTGTTTGAATGATTGCTATCCCGCGTGAGGGATTGAAACCACGTGTGGCGCACAGCCGCTGACGAGCGCGTATGTTTGAATGATTGCTATCCCGCGTGAGGGATTGAAACGCGCGAGCTCGACCAGTGGCGACGCAAAAGCGAGGTTTGAATGATTGCTATCCCGCGTGAGGGATTGAAACTTGCCGACGGTGAACTGGACAAGCTGCGGCAGCACGTTTGAATGATTGCTATCCCGCGTGAGGGATTGAAACGATCCGCCGCTTGACCGCGAACGCGAGCAACTCGGTTTGAATGATTGCTATCCCGCGTGAGGGATTGAAACGCTCCACAGCACGCTGCCCTCAAGGAGGACAGCGCGTTTGAATGATTGCTATCCCGCGTGAGGGATTGAAACGGCCCAGCAGCGCCACAGCCAGCAGCAACGCCAGGTTTGAATGATTGCTATCCCGCGTGAGGGATTGAAACACGCCACCGATGCGCCGGCGGTCGCGGCCAGCAAGTTTGAATGATTGCTATCCCGCGTGAGGGATTGAAACAGGCAAATCACTCGTTCGCTGCCTAAGCGCACTTGGTTTGAATGATTGCTATCCCGCGTGAGGGATTGAAACCGAAGACCTCGCGAGCGGAATCAAACTTGATTCGTTTGAATGATTGCTATCCCGCGTGAGGGATTGAAACGCGGTGATGGCGCGCGCGGCGCGCTGCTGGTCTTGGTTTGAATGATTGCTATCCCGCGTGAGGGATTGAAACATGATGAACACACTTAAGCGAGAGACGGTGATAGGTTTGAATGATTGCTATCCCGCGTGAGGGATTGAAACCGCGTGGCGAACATCGGTGCGCTGAAGCTATCGCATGTTTGAATGATTGCTATCCCGCGTGAGGGATTGAAACAGCGGGAGGGCGGATGGGTTGATTAGGTCGTTCATGGTTTGAATGATTGCTATCCCGCGTGAGGGATTGAAACGGCTTGGATGTGGCGCATGGCGGCGCGGTAGGCGGGTTTGAATGATTGCTATCCCGCGTGAGGGATTGAAACCCATCGCAATTGACTTCAATCCTTGTGCGTTGCGCGTTTGAATGATTGCTATCCCGCGTGAGGGATTGAAACACCATCTGATTGAACGTGCTATCGAGCTTATGCAAGTTTGAATGATTGCTATCCCGCGTGAGGGATTGAAACGGGCGAGTAGCTCCGTCAATGACAATGAGATCATGTTTGAATGATTGCTATCCCGCGTGAGGGATTGAAACGCTTCAGCATGGCGAACAAGGTCAATAATCCACTGTTTGAATGATTGCTATCCCGCGTGAGGGATTGAAACAGTCGGTATCGTCGTCTTCAGTATCAGTGGGCGTGTTTGAATGATTGCTATCCCGCGTGAGGGATTGAAACACCAAAATCATCCGCAACCGATGAGCGATAAGAAAGTTTGAATGATTGCTATCCCGCGTGAGGGATTGAAACACTGCGTAGCAGCCCGATTGACCGGAATCGGCAGTTTGAATGATTGCTATCCCGCGTGAGGGATTGAAACTGGTCGCTTCCGCCCCACCTAGAAGCACAGTGCCTTGCCTGTTTGAATGATTGCTATCCCGCGTGAGGGATTGAAACATCTCCTGCGTTATCGCGTTTTGGCGATGCGTGCGTTTGAATGATTGCTATCCCGCGTGAGGGATTGAAACAGGACACTGACTTCTTGGCTGGGGATGGCGAACCGTTTGAATGATTGCTATCCCGCGTGAGGGATTGAAACCGAACACCACGAAACACGCCGCCGGCTTCATCCACGGTTTGAATGATTGCTATCCCGCGTGAGGGATTGAAACGGGCTCAGCGATCATTGACCCTGAAGCGCTCGCGGTTGTTTGAATGATTGCTATCCCGCGTGAGGGATTGAAACTGAGCGTTCAATGTCAGCCAACCCCAACACCCCACAGGTTTGAATGATTGCTATCCCGCGTGAGGGATTGAAACCTCGACGAAGCTGTACCCAAGAACGCTTCCTATCACCGTTTGAATGATTGCTATCCCGCGTGAGGGATTGAAACTCTCTCCTGTGATCAAAGTAAATCTGCGATCTGCGCGTTTGAATGATTGCTATCCCGCGTGAGGGATTGAAACAAACAATCCGGCGGCCTCCCCTATCTGCTCTAGCGTTTGAATGATTGCTATCCCGCGTGAGGGATTGAAACGCTAGCTCCGCTCACGTCCCAGCCCCACTTGGTCAGTTTGAATGATTGCTATCCCGCGTGAGGGATTGAAACTATCCTTGTTGTCGCCTTTGCCATCTCTTCCTGCGTTTGAATGATTGCTATCCCGCGTGAGGGATTGAAACTACTCGTGCGCGCTGAGCTGGATCGCCACAGCGAGGTTTGAATGATTGCTATCCCGCGTGAGGGATTGAAACGTCCAGCATCTGCACCTTACATGCGCAGGTGGCAGTTTGAATGATTGCTATCCCGCGTGAGGGATTGAAACGTAGGTGGGGGCGGCGTGGATGATGGTGGCGCCCTGTTTGAATGATTGCTATCCCGCGTGAGGGATTGAAACGTCGGTCTCGGTCTCGCTATCAGCTTCGGGAGTGAAGTTTGAATGATTGCTATCCCGCGTGAGGGATTGAAACGGCTACGCTATGTGGTTTAAGGTTGCCGCCGTCTGTTTGAATGATTGCTATCCCGCGTGAGGGATTGAAACGCGCAGATGATGGTATAATGGGGTTAGTGTAAAAGGTTTGAATGATTGCTATCCCGCGTGAGGGATTGAAACGTGCCAGTCCACTTCTGCTATGGCCGATCCGAGTAGGTTTGAATGATTGCTATCCCGCGTGAGGGATTGAAACTTGATTATACTACCACTCGCTGGTCTGTCAATGGCTGTTTGAATGATTGCTATCCCGCGTGAGGGATTGAAACAGGGCAGCGAACTCTTCGCTGACGCTCACCTCAAGTTTGAATGATTGCTATCCCGCGTGAGGGATTGAAACCGCACGCAGTCGTCGGGGGCGGACGACTGCATCTCGTTTGAATGATTGCTATCCCGCGTGAGGGATTGAAACACCATAGGACCTCCTTTCCCCTGCCCTGTGAGTGCGGTTTGAATGATTGCTATCCCGCGTGAGGGATTGAAACCGGCAGGACGGCCTCGAAGACGCCCTGTGGGGCGTGTTTGAATGATTGCTATCCCGCGTGAGGGATTGAAACCGCCTACCCAGTCGAGGATGTGCGTCTCTCCCGATGGTTTGAATGATTGCTATCCCGCGTGAGGGATTGAAACCTGGTCGGGCGCGTGGACTCAGCTCAGGCCAGCGCCATGTTTGAATGATTGCTATCCCGCGTGAGGGATTGAAACCCCATATCGGGAGCCACTCCAGGCCGTCAAGAATGTTTGAATGATTGCTATCCCGCGTGAGGGATTGAAACGCGCTCGACCGCGGCGCGCACTTCGGCAGCCTCGGCGTTTGAATGATTGCTATCCCGCGTGAGGGATTGAAACCGCTTGCTTGCGACGTGAGAGGGGAGAAATGGGGATGTTTGAATGATTGCTATCCCGCGTGAGGGATTGAAACCGCCATCCCCACATGCCAAAGAATCCGCGTTCTGTTTGAATGATTGCTATCCCGCGTGAGGGATTGAAACAAACTTAATCCTGAAATCAAACTTGCTCCTAGTCAGTTTGAATGATTGCTATCCCGCGTGAGGGATTGAAACGCACAAAACACGACGCGGCCAAAATACGCACTCGCGGTTTGAATGATTGCTATCCCGCGTGAGGGATTGAAACGGGGCATCACATAGAAGGAGGACCGATATGTACAGTGTTTGAATGATTGCTATCCCGCGTGAGGGATTGAAACTCCCTTAATCTCCACCGCCGCGCGCGTGACGCGCGCGCGTTTGAATGATTGCTATCCCGCGTGAGGGATTGAAACTTTGCCCATTTCTCCATGAATACCCTTGCGCCTAGTAGTTTGAATGATTGCTATCCCGCGTGAGGGATTGAAACCTCGAAGTAACCGGCGGCGTCGCCAATGTCTTCAGTTTGAATGATTGCTATCCCGCGTGAGGGATTGAAACCGTCGCTGAAGCGCCCAGCGGCATTGCCTAATTCCTGTTTGAATGATTGCTATCCCGCGTGAGGGATTGAAACCCGTCCAAATCGGTGGGGAAGATGCAGAACCAGGTTTGAATGATTGCTATCCCGCGTGAGGGATTGAAACGTGGCGGGATGATGATCCCCCCAGCCTTAGCGGTTTGAATGATTGCTATCCCGCGTGAGGGATTGAAACAACACGCGCGGGCCAGTCACCCTCAGTAGCGAGGAGTTTGAATGATTGCTATCCCGCGTGAGGGATTGAAACCTGGACAGATCTAGCCCAGCACGCACGCATCTTCGAGGTTTGAATGATTGCTATCCCGCGTGAGGGATTGAAACGGCCAAGGCGCGCTCGCCCTCGGTGCTTTTGGCGGTTTGAATGATTGCTATCCCGCGTGAGGGATTGAAACCCTTACGTCGGCGGACTGGCCGCCGACCGCATGATCGTTTGAATGATTGCTATCCCGCGTGAGGGATTGAAACCGCCGAAATCGACGCCACCCTCACCCCAACCCCGAGTTTGAATGATTGCTATCCCGCGTGAGGGATTGAAACGACCAGTCCATCGCCCGCGGCGAGACGCTCAGCAACACGTTTGAATGATTGCTATCCCGCGTGAGGGATTGAAACCGCATACAGCGCGTTCACAACTGCGACATCCTCGGGTTTGAATGATTGCTATCCCGCGTGAGGGATTGAAACGGGGGTGGTTGGCGGGTGGGAGGGCGCGGCGGGGGGTTTGAATGATTGCTATCCCGCGTGAGGGATTGAAACTCAAGGGCACGCATATTCTCATGCTGGCGTCCGGTTTGAATGATTGCTATCCCGCGTGAGGGATTGAAACGCCTCCCGCCTCTGGCCAATCTGGTGGGGGCTGATGTTTGAATGATTGCTATCCCGCGTGAGGGATTGAAACACCAAAAGAGATGTAGCTGCTCCTAAAAGTTTACGGTTTGAATGATTGCTATCCCGCGTGAGGGATTGAAACCAGCTCGATCAGCGTCGCCGCCTCGACGCGCGCGGTTTGAATGATTGCTATCCCGCGTGAGGGATTGAAACTGACGAGGGGTGGTAGCCCCGAAACGCATATCCCGTTTGAATGATTGCTATCCCGCGTGAGGGATTGAAACCGTGACCGTAGCCTAGCGCTACTCCTGCCGTCGGCTGTTTGAATGATTGCTATCCCGCGTGAGGGATTGAAACTCAGAGAGCGAGAGCAGGTCGACCGGAACACCGCGTTTGAATGATTGCTATCCCGCGTGAGGGATTGAAACCGGCTACTGCGCCGCCGTCCTTTACGATTCAGAGGTTTGAATGATTGCTATCCCGCGTGAGGGATTGAAACAGCGCCCCCCCTAGACCGACCTCGATGTAGATGCCGCGTTTGAATGATTGCTATCCCGCGTGAGGGATTGAAACGGTAAGAATGTACGCGAGCATAACGAACGAGAAAGTTTGAATGATTGCTATCCCGCGTGAGGGATTGAAACGTACCACGCTGACAAGGCCGTTCACGAGTGGGAGAGTTTGAATGATTGCTATCCCGCGTGAGGGATTGAAACTGGAGCTAGGAGTAGATCGCCGTCAGGACCGCTGTCGGTTTGAATGATTGCTATCCCGCGTGAGGGATTGAAACCGCTTGCATTTAACACTCGCTCAACATTTGCTTGTTTGAATGATTGCTATCCCGCGTGAGGGATTGAAACATCTCCGCAAGCCCGCACCAGCGCGCGCAGGTCGGTTTGAATGATTGCTATCCCGCGTGAGGGATTGAAACGCGCGACCTGAAGCCGTGGGAGCATAATCCGCGAGTTTGAATGATTGCTATCCCGCGTGAGGGATTGAAACCTGCGAACTTGAGATCGCTGAAGGAAGTATCGAGTGCGGTTTGAATGATTGCTATCCCGCGTGAGGGATTGAAACTAGTCGGCGCGATCCCCTTCGTCCCGCGCACGCAGAGTTTGAATGATTGCTATCCCGCGTGAGGGATTGAAACGGTTGATTCACCCAACCGTGCTTCCGCAACTCGTCCGTTTGAATGATTGCTATCCCGCGTGAGGGATTGAAACCAGCAAAAGCCTGGACCGCTTCTTCTGATTCAAAGTGTTTGAATGATTGCTATCCCGCGTGAGGGATTGAAACAGCACAACAGCCACGAATAGCGAGACCTCAAGCGGGTTTGAATGATTGCTATCCCGCGTGAGGGATTGAAACGCGGTGGGAGAAGGGCTCGGATCTCGCGTTCGCGTGTTTGAATGATTGCTATCCCGCGTGAGGGATTGAAACGGGCAGTTTCGGTTGCCAGCCGCTTCAGGTTCAGCGGTTTGAATGATTGCTATCCCGCGTGAGGGATTGAAACAAGGATGCCGCGCAGACCGCGATGGCGACCTCGCGCGTTTGAATGATTGCTATCCCGCGTGAGGGATTGAAACGAGGTAATGTCCTTCGCCATTCGCCATTCGCAAATTGTTTGAATGATTGCTATCCCGCGTGAGGGATTGAAACGATGTGGCCTTCCACATCTTCGAGCAATTCTGCGAGTTTGAATGATTGCTATCCCGCGTGAGGGATTGAAACGTCGAAGGGCCGGTCGACCTGGCCGCGCTCGCCCAGTTTGAATGATTGCTATCCCGCGTGAGGGATTGAAACTCCTAGCTCATCGTGCC
>Ga0308399_1000514_pt1 | contig 13787 bp, 10 predicted proteins | sample HotsprSampOS1260_FD_202367 | JGI IMG/M metagenome (GOLD analysis project Ga0308399, IMG submission 202367) | Hot spring phototrophic mat microbial communities from Octopus Spring, Yellowstone National Park, Wyoming, United States - 20060914_OS12-60 ... | reverse complement strand
GCTATTGTGTCTGGACACCTTCTGGCGCAACGAGCGCTGGCATTTGCTCTTCCCGCACACCCGCCCTGCCAACCTGTCCAAAAACTGAAATGCGCCGATTCGATAGCCATCCTCGAACTTCCACTAGACAACTGATGCCTATCTTGCGATATATTCTGCGTTCTGGATATGGAGTTGCAGCAGATTTACCGGTGCCTGTGCAATCCGACCCGGTTGCGGATCGTACACTTGCTCGCCCGCGGTCCTCTGTGCGTTTGCCATGTTCAGGAGAGTCTTGGTCTTCCGCAGGTGGTGGTGAGCAAGCAGCTGACCTATTTGCGACAAAAGGGCCTCGCAGAGGCTCGGCGATATAAGCAATGGGTCATTTACGCTCTGCCCCAGAGTGCTTCCAAGGAACTGGTAGCTCACGTCCGTTGCCTGCAACCGTGCGCCCGGTCTCAGCCGAACCTGCTCGAGGATCTTCGTCGATTGCGAGGTCGTCATCGCGGATGCGAGAGAGTCCCAAAAGTGGCCCCCGTTCTTGGAAGAACGGGCAAATCGGCCTGTAGGCAGCGCTGCAAGGACCCGGCACCAGGGATAAACCCCTATGCCGATGTGCGACCTCCCATGAAAGGTTTCCGGGGTTGCCCCATCCCCAGCCATGTTTATCAAATGCTCCAGGAATTTTCCGGCGTCCTGCTTCCACGCCCTATCGTGCCTACAGTGGGTTCTTTCCGGGTTAACCCACCCCCTAGCCGAGCGGCCGGGCAACATACAAATCTGCGGATGCAGAGACCTGTGGAGACCACCAGCGTCCGGTGCGTTGAAAGCAGCCTCAGAGCGCATCGGGATCGTGCTCGCGCTGTGCTGTTGAACGGCCCCGTGCCCAGCTTGTCCCAGTGTTCCCCAACTCGTGTTGCTTGGCAATTCTCATGGGCCCTTGGGCAACCCGAGGGCAGGGATACGGTGCCTGGCTCTTTGCCGGGGTACAGCGCCCCGGGTTGTAGCCCGCATCCTACAGGGTCTACCGCCTCGCCACCCTTCTCGAGAGTGATGAGCGTGAAAAGGCGTTGTCAAAGAGGCAAACGCTTGCCTGCGCGATCCCCTGCTTTTCGTTTTTACGTCGGGTCATGCCTGGCCGCCTTCATGCCATTCCGGCATTGCCCACGTTTCCGGGATCCACCCCGAAGCGGGAACCCAACGGCAGAGCGCATGGGTGCACTCTATCGCCTCCTGCTGACAACAAGCACGGAAAAATCGTGAAACGATGAAGGACTCCGCATCTTTGGACCCTCAAAAAACCGTGAACTTTAATCTGGACACGCCACGCCCTCCGACCTTGAACCCTGGCATCGATTCTCGGGACAACATCAGGCCTCATCCCTCGCCGGGCGCCGAGCGCTGCGAAGCAGCATCCGGCACGCCGCCTGAACGGAAGCGCCTGAACTTCTTCGAGCGTTACCTGTCGCTCTGGGTGCTGGTCTGCATGGCGATCGGCGTGGCGCTGGGCAAACTGCTGCCCGACACGGTCGCCACCCTGAGCCAACTAGAATTTGGCCAGGGCTCGCAGGTCAACATCCCCATCGCGGTCCTCATCTGGCTGATGATCTACCCGATGATGCTGAAGATTGATTTTGGCTCGCTGGTGGGCGTGACCCAACGGCCCAAGGGCCTGTTGGTGACGCTGTTTGTGAACTGGCTGGTCAAACCTTTCAGCATGGCGTTTTTCGCGTGGCTCTTTCTCCAGCATTTCTTCGCCCCTTGGATCGACCCCGAGACGGCCCGCCACTACACCGCCGGCCTGATCATTCTGGCCACTGCGCCTTGTACCGCCATGGTTTTTGTCTGGAGCTATCTCACCGAAGGCGATCCAGCCTACACACTGGTCCAGGTGGCTCTCAACGACCTGATCATGCTGTTCGCCTTCGCGCCCATCGTCATGTTCCTGTGCGGCGTGGCCAATGTCGTTGTGCCCAGCAAGGTCCTCATCACCTCGGTCGTCGTCTTCATCGTCATCCCGCTGGCGGCCGGTTGGTTCACCCGGACCGTGCTGCTCCGGTCGCACGGCAAAGCATGGTTGGAGAAGCATTTCCTGCCTCGGTTTCATCCGGTGACGGTCGTGGCTTTATTGGCCACCCTGGTGCTGATCTTCGCCTTTCAGGCCGAGAACCTGACGAGCAAATGGTTCGCGGTCATCCTGCTGGCCGTGCCGATTCTGGTGCAGGTCTATTTCAATTCGAGCCTCGCCTACGGGTTAATGTGGCTGTTCAAAGTGCCGCACAATGTGGCCTCGCCCGGCGCGCTCATTGGCGCGAGCAACTTTTTCGAGCTGGCGGTGGCGGTGGCCATCACCCTGTTCGGCCCTGGATCGCCTGCCGCCCTGGCCTGCGTGGTGGGTGTGCTCGTGGAAGTCCCGGTGATGCTATCGGTTTGCAAGTTCTGCAATGCCACGCGGCAATGGTATCAAGACCGCGTCCATGCGAGCTGACAAACCCGGCCTGTGGCGTCTGAAGCATTGGGCACCGCAACGCAGATGGTGCCTGCCTGCATGAGCAACCTGAACCCCAAGCGGCTTCACGAAAGTGCCAGCGATATCGCGCGGTTGCGGTCCACTGTCTGGTTGTGCAGCCGTCCGGGGCAGCCCAATGAAAAAAGCATTTCCCACCGGCTCCGCAGTGACTTCGGCCAAAGCGGAATTCGCAACAGCACAGGGTCCATCCGCTCAGCCGGAAGAGTCGGCTGCCCCGGGAGCATGGTCGTATGCGAACCGGTTGCGCCCTTACACCTCTGGAGGAATCGATGCCCCATCCTCCCCGGCGACCGCCGCGAGAGAAATCTACGCCGGATGGGACCGCTAATCCCGACTGCAGCCGGGGCGACGCAACCCAACCAGCCCCCGGTCTTCCAACGACATGTAGCTCCCATCATGAAGTACCGGCTTCACGAAATCGTAAAAGGCCAGCGTGCAGAGCGCCGTTTCCGCGACGCCCACTGTCGTTAGGCGCAGCCATCGCAGCCTTGGGGGGGCCGGCGGCAGTTCCTCTCCCGAACTTGTTCCCCAGGGGCAGACCCGCAAGCAACCTCCCTTCCGAGTTTCACTGGGAAGCTCCGCTGGGAGCGGATCAACAAAGCCCCTTCCCCATCATGAATCACCGCCTGACTGACGTCATCCGAAGCAACCCTCGTCCGGCTCGACCCCCCTCCCTCCCTAGCCCTCCGACGGCGTCCCCGTAGCACTGGCGCGAGCAGCTTGCGAACCCCGAAACGAAAAGTAATGACCCTTTGGAGACCCTACGGAAGCGGGGGCCTCTGGGAAGGCAAAAAAACTTGCGCACCCGCTGGGCCATGCGGATTTTCTGCTGCCATTGAGGGCTGTTTATGAACGCACATGAACCACAGCCTCCACGCAAGTCATGGGGGCCGCCGCTTTTCGGTGGAACTTGCGGAGAACATGTCGGGCCTCTTCATGAGCGTGAAGTAGGTTTGACGGGGGCCGGTGACACGTCCGCCGGAAATTCGATCGTCTGCACGCTCCTCACAGGGCACCACAGAGTCTACCCACCGAGACTGGTCCGATTGTTTCCGTCGCTGGCCGAGGCGGCCCAAGCTGATTGAAACGAGCTCTGGAATCGTTTGAGGTGCGGGCCCGAGGGATCGTCTTGGGGCGCGGCGGCCCGGCGCGTGGATCCCTGCGGCTCGAAAGGAGCCTAGGGCGCAAGCGCCGGCGGGCTGGCCGTCGGTTCTGTGGACAGGGGCTAAACATCCTTTCAATAGCGTGTTAGCAGGCCTAGCGTCCGGATGCCACCGCTACCTTCATGCTGTGCATCGGGCCCTCAGTTCCACTTTCGATCGGAGCACCTTTGGGATCCTGTGGCATGATGGGTGTGGCGAGAAAACCGTGGCACAGCAGATGAATCTGGTTGGTTCGGGGTAGGCCTGTTGAACCAAACGCTGGTCACCCACATGATCCTGACGGAGAAAATCCCGTTTGTCCAAAGCACGGCCGCCCCGTCGGGATTGGCAGCTACCTTAGTCGATCGACCGGTTAGCGACTTCGGACACGGCGATAACCAACGAGTGCCACCAGACCCAGGGCCAGAAGCGCCCCACTGTGGGGCTCGGGCACCACGGTGAAGTCAAATTGGCTGCCAAAATCGTAGGAGGGGCCTTCCCCTGGCGGGATATCGAACCAATCGATGCCGGCTTCGGGGTCGGCGATCACGGTCAAAAACCCGATGAACCTCAGGGTATCGCCCCGCAAGACGTCCGGATTGCGTCCGACACCAATCTGGAGCGTGCTGAACGCCCAGATGCTGTACGGGCCGACCAAGTCATCTGCCACATTGGGCCCTTGCAGGAAGGCCGCATTCGGGGAAACAAAATCGGCACGGAGCATGTCTGGTTGTCCCCCCGGACCATCCGCAGCAAAAATGACCGGGTTAAAGCGCGCAGATCCGACCAAGCCCAGCCCTGGGCGCCAAACTTGGTACTCCCCGGTCAGAGCCAAGGCCCCGTAGTTGCCAGCGGCACCAAGATTCACGGTGAAGCCAAGGCCCAATCCCAAGGTTCGACCGGACAGATCCGCATTCGCGGTCCAGTCCCCCGTGACTCCCACTTCCACGACCGTCGCGTCAATTCCGCGGAAGGGTTGCGCGGGGGCCTTGGGATCGGTCACAAACCACTGCCCCAACCAAATGCCGCGGTTGTCGGCCCACGTGACCATCTGAGCCGGACCAAAGTTGTCCGCCACCCCTCCGGGTTCGGGACCGCGGGGAACGAACCGGCTGTAGAAGCCAGGCGCTAGTGGGACTGCGATGTCACTGGCAATCGGTCGGGGTGGATTTCCGCGCCAATCGCCGTCGACAGCCAAGAAGTTGGCGCCCACGCCGCCACCGCCCGGGTCCCTCAGCCAGCCAAAGTTCGCATTTGGCTCCGCATGGAAAAAGACAGGGGCACCACCTGCCCCAGCCACTAGCCTGCGCACTCCGTACTCAAATGCTCCAAAGGCCGTACCTGCTTGGAGGGTGAGGAGTTGTGCAGAACCAGAGTTGACCGCAGCAACCAACGCCAAGCCTGCAATCTCCGCGAGGTGCCGCCCGTGCAGCATGGTCCAAGTCGGTTTCATGGTGTGTCATGGTGTGATTTGCTCAGCAGTCGCACTCTTCTTGTCAAGAATTGCTTTTACTGTCAACAAGATTTGTAAATATCGTGCCGATGGGGGCCAAATTCACTTTTGGAGCAACCGCGACAGGAAGCCCACAAGAAACCGATCATCGCTCAACGTTCGCGCGCTTCTGACCGGCAAAAATCGCGGCAATCCGAGAGTGATGCAAAAAGTGAAATGCATCCTACGCGCGGGTAAGGCGGTCCTCGCTGGGCCCGACTCATGCCCGACGAAGGTTCCGTCGCGGGGTTGTCGCGGTAGAAAGGAAGCCGCGCCAGCCAGGTGGGAGATCTCTGCAGGGGGCCATGCCGCAGCGCACAGGACGCTGGCAGGTGTGTCGGCCGCTCGCGGCCTGCGCTGCAGAGCGCGACTCCGCTTTGCAATGGACATGCTCCAGCCCGCCAGAACCGGCGTGTGGCAGCTGCCCTGGCCCGGACTTGTACGAGTCACTTGCGCAGCTGGTCCCCACGGCCTAAGTTTGGGAGGGCAATGGAGTTTGCCCGCCTCCGGTGTTTCCGGAGCAAACCGCCTGAACCGGATTCAGAGCTGATAACTCCTGCCAAAAGCATCAAGGCAGGAGTTTTGCTTTATGATGGGCAACGTCGGGCTCGAGAACATCTGGTTCGTGGCCGCGTTTTGGATGGGGTTGGCGCTGCTGGCCAGCCTGATTTCCATCCGGCTGGGCATTTCGGTGGCGCTCATCGAGATCCTCGTGGGCGTCGGGGTCGGCAACCTCCACACCGCCGACCAGGCGCCGCTGCTGCACACCACCGAGTGGACCAACTTCCTGGCCATGCTCGGCAGCGGGGTGCTGACGTTTCTGGCGGGTGCGGAAATTGATCCGGCGTCGCTCCGCGCCAATCTGCGGGCGAGCCTGAGCATCGGGTTTCTGTCCTTTCTGTTACCGTTTCTTGGGGTTTGGTTCTTCGCGCAATACGTCCTCGGCTGGCCACTGCACCAGGCGTGGATTGCCGGCATCGCACTTTCCACGACGAGCGTGGCCGTCGTTTATGCGGTGATGATCGAAGGCGGCCTCGGCAGCACGCCCCTGGGCAAAACGCTGCTCGCCGCGTGTTTCATCACGGATTTCGGCACCGTGCTGGCGCTCGGCATTTTGTTCGCCGACTTCAACCTCTGGCTGATCGTCTTCGTGGCCGTGACGGCGGTGACGCTCTGGGTCATGCCCAAGTGGACGCAGTCGCTCATCGCGCGGTTCGGGGCCACGCGCGTCAGCGAGCCGGAGGTGAAGTTCATTTTCTTCGTGTTGTTCTTTTTGGGCGGGCTGGCCTCGACCGCGAAAAGCGAAGCGGTGTTGCCGGCCTATCTGTTGGGCCTGGTGGTCGCGGGCGTGTTCCTGCGGGACAAGACGCTGGTGCACCGGATGCGCAGCATCGCTTTTGCGATCTTCACGCCGTTTTACTTCATCAAGGCGGGGTTGTTCGTCTCGCTGCCCGCGCTCTGGAAGGCGGCGGGCCTGATCGCGGTGTTGTTGGCGTTGAAAATGGCCAGCAAATACGTCGGCGTGTGGCCGCTGGCGCGCCTGTGTTACATGCGCTCCGGCGAGGCGCATTACACCGCGCTGCTCATGTCCACCGGCCTGACCTTCGGCACGATCTCGGCGCTGTTCGGCCTGCAAAACAAAATCATCAATCAGGAGCAGTATTCGGTGCTGGTGACTGTGGTCATCCTGAGCGCATTTGTGCCCACGCTGATCGCGCAGAAGTTTTTCCAACCGACCTCGCGCACGATGAACGCATGGGGACGGCTCTATCAGCGCAAGGTTAACCGTTCGGCCAACGCCACCGATCCACCCGCAGCAAAGTGAGGCAACCATGTTCACCAAAATCCTAGTCGGCTATGACGGTTCCAAAGGCGGCAAAGCGGCGTTGCAACGCGCCGCAGTGCTGGCCAAGCATTACAACGCCCAAGTCACCGCCCTCTGGGTGCGCGAGCCGTTGCCGCGCCACTCCGACCTGCCCGGCGAGCCCGACGGGGAAGCCGAGGCGGCAGACGAGTATTTCCGCGAACGCCAGAAAGAGGTGGCCGAAGTCGCCGCGCAACACGGTATCGCCATCCGGTGCGAAACCCGGCGCGGACATCCGGCCAAAACCATCGTGAACTGCGCCAAGGAAGGCGGCTACGACCTGATCGTGGTGGGCCACAGCGACCACTCCGAGTTGTGGGGCCGGCTGTTGGGCGACACCGCCGACCGCATCAGCGACCACGCCCACTGCAGCGTGCTCATCGTAAAGCAGTAGGAAATGAATCCGTGTGCCTGGTTTATCGGCCGAGACAGAGAGGTGGCCCTGCTGGAGCAGCTCCATGCCCAGCGACGCTCCGTCCTGATCCTCGGCCCGGCGGGCGTGGGCAAATCGGCGCTCATCCGCCACGTCGCCACCCGCCTGCCGCTGCTGGTCTGCCCGGAATCGGCGCGGCTGAGCGAAATCTTTGCCGCGCTGGAGCAGTCGCTCGGCCTGGAGGCCGCCGATCTCAAACTGGTCCGGCGCAAGAACCGGTTGCTGGCCGCGCTGGCCCGCACCCAGCCGACCGTCGTGTTCGACGGCGTGGGCTGGACGACGCCGAAACTGGCCTCGTTCTTGGAATGCGTCTGCCAGCGCGCGCCGGTGTGGATCGCCACGCGCTCGGAGCGGCCTTGGGACATCGGCCGTGTTTGGCCCTTGCTCGTGCAGTTCCAGCGCCTCGAGCTTCATCCACTGGCGATTCGGGACACACGCACGCTCGTCGAAGCCGCGATCGGACAGGGGCTGATCCCTCCCGAGGCTGTCCGTATCGTGGACTGGCTGCACCGCCGGTCGGCGGGCAACCCGCAGGTGTTGCGCGAGTTGTTCCAAGAATTGGCCACCGGCCGTTACGACCTGAGCAATCCGCTGGCGTTGCGCCGGCTGGACCTGGATCGGCGCATTCACGAAGTCTTTCCCACGTCGGCGAGGCCCGCACAGCGCGGCCCTGATCCGTGCGACCCATGAACGAAAACCACCAGCGCCACTTGCTCGTCACGTTCCGGCACATTGACCATCTGTTGTCGGAAGCCGAGCGCGTGCTGGCGTCGGCCGGGTCGGCCTCGCCGTTCGCCGAATACACGCAGGACTCGACCCCGGTCCAGCGCAAGGTGATCCACGATTACATCCAGCGGGTGCGCGAAGCGATGGCGCACGCGATGGCCGAGCTGCACCTGCCACGGCCCGCGCCGGTGTGCGGCGCGTTGTGGGCCGCGCGCGGGCACGTCGGGTTTGCCAGCATCGCTGTTGCGGAGATCGAGCCCAAACGCATGACCGGTTATGGCCCGCTCACGGAAACGGATCGGGAGGCGCTCGACCGCGTGGTGGCGGAGTTGAACGCCGCGCTCGACCGGCTGGCGGCGTATCTGGACCAAGGCCCGGCGGCCGATCTCCAGGCCCGATTGCAGCGGCTCGATCAGACCCGCGACGAAGTGCCGCTGCTGCGCGAATTGGAGCGGGTCATCACCGCGCACGGACTGGTCGAGTGCCGCGGCGCACTGGGGATGTTGCTGGATCGGCTGGAAAACCGGACGTTTGAGATCGGCGTCTTTGGCCGGGTCAGTTCCGGCAAATCCTCGCTGCTGAATCATTTGCTGGGCGCGGAGGTGTTGCCGGTGGGGGTCACGCCCGTCACCGCCATCCCCACGCGCGTCCGGTTCGGGCACAGCCCGCGCGCGCTGATTGAGTTTGCGGACCGGCCGCCCGCGGAGATCGAGTTGGCCCGGCTGGCTGAGTTTTCGAGTGAGCCGCAAAATCCCGGCAACACCAAGCACGTCGCCCGCATCTTGGTGGAACTCCCGGCGGCGCGGCTGCGGCAGGGCGTGACGTTTGTGGATACGCCGGGCCTCGGGTCATTGGCCACCGGCGGCGCGGAGGAGACCCTCGCTTACCTGCCCAGGTGCGACCTGGGGCTGGTGTTGGTGGACGCCGGCTCAACGCTGACGCCCGAAGACCTGGCGGTCGTGCAGGCTCTGTATCAGGCGGGGGCGCAGGCCATGGTGCTGGTGAGCAAAGCAGATTTGCTCCAGCCATCCGATCGCGACCGGGCGCTCGCCTACGTGAAACAACAACTGGCCGGCCAGCTCGGCGCAGACGTGCCGGTGTATCTGATCAGCGTGGTGGGCGCGGATGCAGCGCTGTGCGAGGCGTGGTTCGAGCACGAGCTGAAGCCGCTCCTGGAGAAGCACTCGGAACAAGCCGCTGCTTCGCTGCGCCGCAAGATCGGCGCGTTGCGCGAGGCCGTGGTGCGCGCGCTCGAAGCCCGCCTGCAACGCCTGTCGCCGCACGCGCCAGCACCGGCCACTCAGCCCGTGGCCGAGGCGCTCCGCGCCTTGCGCGAAGCCGATTTTTGGTTTGAGCGCGCCGAGAAAGACTGCGCCGAACTGGTGGACGCGACGCCCGGCTTGCAAGAAACCATCTTGGAGGCGACAGCGGCCGAGCTGGTCACGGCTTGGAGGGCGGGGCGGGTGACGTCCGAAGCCGCGGTCGAAGCGCTGCGTCATGCGGTTCGCAAGGTTTTGGCTGACCACAGCGCGAACCTGATGCGCCGGCTGGAGGACCTGCGCCAACAACTGGAGACTGCCCTGGCCAAAGCGCATCGCTCGGTTCAGCCACACGACGACGCGTGCGAGCCGTTGCCCAAGCTGTCCGCGTTACCGTTGTTCGACCCGACGCGCTTGCTGGAACGGGTCAATGTCCGGCCGCCTTTGTGGCGATCCGTGGTCGGGGGAAACGGCCTTCGACGTTACGCGCGGGCTCGACTTCGGGCACAACTGGGTTCGGCGCTGGCCGACGCGCTCGAGGACCATCGGCGCAGGCTGCGCCCCTGGTTGAGACAGACGCTGGCGGAGTACCGCGCCGCTTTCGATGCGCGGGCCGGCCTGGTGCGAGCCCGATTAGAAAGCGGCGCTGGAGTCTCTCATGGGGAAGCGGACCTGGAACTTTTGAGGGCAGATTGGGAACGCCTGCGGGCCATGTTCGTGGGCGACCGGTCCTCTGAGGCGCTCGAAACGGAGTCACCGCTCTGCCGTGGGGCAGAAACCATCGCGCCGTCGCAAATCGGCCGGGCGGATCGGATCGGTGCCAAAGCCCCGGCTGCGCTTGGCCGCCAAGAAGCCCCGGACCGACCTGTTTCCTTCGGCGCGAACATCTCCTGACGATCATGAACGCTTCGAGCCTGACATTCCGTATCCTCGACGCACGAGCCGCCCGCCGAGATGCCGCCGCGGGAGAAGCACCGGCGGCCCGCATTCCTCGCGAGCTCCGCACGGTCAACCCCAAAGACGGCACGGTGCTGCGGCTCATTCCCGCCGGCGAGTTCCTCATGGGTTCGACCCCGGCCCAGATCGAAGCCGCGCGCCGGATGGACATTGGCGGACACGAATTTCTGCTGTTGGACGAGTTGCCCCAGCTCCGTCTCCATGTGCCGGACTTTTACCTCGGCGAATACACCGTCACCAACGAACAGTTCGCCCGCTTTCTCAACGAAACGCAGCCCACGCCCGAACAACTCCAACGCCTCGCCCCCACGCTGGAGCACATCACCCTGGACCGCCACCCGCGCCGCGACCCGCGCTACTGCGTGACGCCGGGTTTCGAAAGGCATCCCGTGGTCCATGTCTCCTGGTTTGGCGCGGAAGCGTATTGTCGCTGGGCCGGATTGCGGTTGCCCACGGAAATCGAATGGGAAAAAGCCGCGCGCGGGCCGGACGGGCGACTCTTCCCCTGGGGCAATGAGTGGCACGACGATTTCCTGCGCTGGTACAACACGGCGCGCGACGGCCAAACCACCGCGCCGGTGGACGCCTATCCGCAAGGCCGTTCGCCCTACGGCATCTTCCAAATGGCCGGCAACGTGGATGAATGGTGTGCCGATGCGTATCAATGGGACGTTTACCGCCGTTACGCCGCGGGCGACCTGCGCCCTCCCCTGAGCGGCGAGAAACGCGTGGTGCGCGGCGGCACGTGCCTTGGCTGGCAGAAAATTCGGTTCCGCTGCGCCCATCGGCGCGGCAACGACCCTGCGCTCGTGAACATCCATTACACCGGCATCCGTTGCGCGGCGGATGCACCGCAGCTCGAGCCATGACGTTCTACTGCACCCAGTGCTGGGCGGAAGTTCCCGCGTCGGCCACCCGCTGCCCCCGGTGCGGAGACGACATCGTGGCCCGACAGTCCCGGTCGGATTACACGGAAAAACTGATCGCCGCCTTGCGCCATCCCGAACCCACCACGCCCGTCCGCGCTGCGTGGATTCTGGGCGAGCGCCGCGAGCGCGCGGCAGTCGAACCGCTGTGTCGCCTGGTGCGCGACTCGTCGGACGCCTTCCTGGTGGAGAGCGCGGTGGAAGCGCTGGGCAAGATCGGCGATGCGCGCGCGGCAGCCACGCTGGAATGGGCGCGCCGGCACCCAAGTCCGCGCGTGCGCCGCCGGGCCGAACAAGCGCTGACCCACTGGCCCGCCCGAACACCTGCGGACACGGCCCGGACCAAACAAGCCCGCGAAGAGACGGCTTCGGTTTTGACAACGGCATCGCTGGCACAAACGCTTGATGAGAACAGGCTCACAACCATGACAACCACCTCGGTCAACGAGTCGGCGCCAAGGGAAACAGGCCGCGTCGGCACGGAAAGTTCCGTGGACAATCTCGCGCCGGGCTCCGATCCCCTCCGCTCCGGGGCGCTTCACACTGCACTGCATCAACTGATCCGCTTGGCCGAGACCTTCAGCCTGCGCGACCTGCAACCGCAGGTGCGCGCTTGCCACGAATTGTTGCAGCGCCGTAACCGGATCGACGTCGCCGTGTTCGGACGGTTCAAGGCGGGCAAAAGTTCCTTCCTCAATCACCTGGTGGGCCGGCCCGTGCTGCCGGTGGGCGTCGTCCCGCTCACGGCCGTGATCACGCGCCTGCGCCCCGGCGAACACGAACGGGCCACGGTGCACTTCCTCAACGGCGAGACGCGCGCCATTGCGCTCACCGACATCGCCCAATTCGTGGACGAAAAGCTCAACCCCGAAAACCGCAAGCAGGTCGCCGCCGTGGAAGTGGACTTGCCGGAGCTGAAAGCGCTCGCGCCGCTCGAATTTGTGGACACGCCCGGATTGGGCAGCGCCTTCGGCCACAACACCGAGGCGGCCCTGAACTGGCTGCCCAACGTCGCAGCCGCCCTCGTCGCGGTCAGTTCGGACGCACCGCTTTCGGAGCGCGACCTTGCCCTGCTCGAGACATTGCAGCGTCACACGCCCCGAATCGTCCTGCTTCTCACCAAGGCCGACCTGCTCACCGAACCGCAGCGCGACGAGGTGCTCCAATTCGTGCGGGAACAGGTGCGCGTCCGCTTCGCCCACAGACAGAGTCAACCCCCATCATCCCCGGCCACCGCCGGGGCCAACGCGCATCCAAGCGCGCACTGGCCGGTGTTCTTTTACTCGATCAAACCCGAATACGCCGCGCTCAAGAGGAAGCTCGTGGCCGAATTGCTCGATCCCCTCCGCACCAGCGGGGCCGAAGCCGGCGCCGAAATTCTGCGGCACAAGTTGCTGTCGCTCGCCCACGCGATCCTCGAGCGGCTGCAGGTGGGGCTGGCTGCGGCCCGGCAGGCGGAGTCGGCCCGCCAGGCCCTCGCGGCCCGCCTGGCCGAGGAGCACCAGCAGTGGGAGCTGCTCAACGCCGAGTTTCGCGTGCTTTCTCACCAGTGGGCCGCCACCGCATTGGACAATTCCCTGAGACAGCTCGAGCCGGCGCGGCTGGCGCTGCGCCGGAAGCTTCAGGCCGAACTGAGCGCGGCGTTCTCCGAATGGCATTTCCGGCTGCCAGATCTGCTCCGGGCCTGGCGCGAGTGGCTTCAGCGTTTTCTCCACCGCGAATTGGCGGAACTTTCCCAGGCGCACCGGGCGACCTTTTGTCAGCCGCTCCACGGTGCGCGCCTGCACTTGAGCCGGGCGCTGCGTGCCTTTCAGGACCGGCTGGCGGCCCACGTGCGCGACGCTCTCGGCATCACGCTGACGCCGCCCGATTTTACGCCGGAACTGCGCGAGCCGGATGCGCCCCCCATCGAGGTCGGCTACGCATTCGACATCGCCCTCGAAATCATTGCACCGCTGGTGCCCATCTCGCTGTTCCGCCGCGCCGTTGAACGCGCCCTCCTCCGCAAAGCGCTCTGGGAAGCTGACAAAAACCTGTCCCGACTCGCAGCCGATTGGGCGCGGCGTGTGGGCGAGGCGATCGCCGACCTGACCGCTCAGGCCGAACGCCATGCCCGCGCCGAACTCGACGCCCTCGATCAGGCCCTCTCCCGGGCCCCGAGCGACGCGCCCGCGTTGCAGGACGCCATCGCCGATCTCGAAGCGCTTCGCGCCCGGCTCACAGCCCGCTGACCCGAATTCGCGGGGCTCCGGAACGCCAAGTTCGGTTGAAACCTTGCCAAAGGAAGACGAGCGAAGTTTGGCCATTTGGCCAAATGTGCAATAGCAATGAACACGGCGTCCCTGGCCCGATAAATGTACAGGAACCTGTAGCGGGTTTGTAACGGAGGCTGGTCAAGCTCAAAATCGCCTATTTTTTCAGATTTTTTCGTCTGGCTTCCCTGCTTGTAATTTATAGCGGCCCGTCGCTACGGTTGCCG
>Ga0308399_1000506_pt1 | contig 13872 bp, 13 predicted proteins | sample HotsprSampOS1260_FD_202367 | JGI IMG/M metagenome (GOLD analysis project Ga0308399, IMG submission 202367) | Hot spring phototrophic mat microbial communities from Octopus Spring, Yellowstone National Park, Wyoming, United States - 20060914_OS12-60 ... | reverse complement strand
ATCGTTGGTGAACAGCGCACCGCCGTCGCCGTAGCAACCGAGCGGCTTGGCAGGGAAGAAGCTGGTGCTGCCGATGGTGGTGACTCCGCAACTGCGCCGGCCGTTTCGGGTGGCGCCGAAGCTCTGGGCGGCATCTTCGATGACCGGCAGGCCGTACTTGGCGGCGATGGCGTTGATGCGATCGTAATCGGGCATCTGCCCGAACAGGCTGACCGGCAAGAGAGCCCGGGTGCGCGGGGTGATGGCTGCCTCGACGCGGTCGATGTCGATGTTGTAGCTGACCGGCTCGATGTCGACGAAGACGGGTCGCGCGCCAACCAGGGCGATGGCTTCGGCCGTGCTGATCCAGGTGAACGGCACCGTGATGACTTCGTCGCCGGGGCCGATCTGAAGGGCGCGCAGAGCGATCTCGAGGGCGTCGGTGCCGCTGGCCACCGTGATGCAGTGGCGGACGCCGACGAACCGGGCCAGTGTAGTTTCCAGTTCCTCAATTTCGGGGCCGAGGATGAATCGCCCGTGCTGCAGGACGGATCGGATGCGCGCGTCGATTTCGGCCTGATAGGCCCGGTACTGGGATTTCAGATCGATGAATTCCATGGAAAGGGTTTTGCAGGGGCCGCCGAGTTTCGATCAAAACCTCGGAGCAGGAAAGTGAACCGGTTGGACCCTACCGAGTGGCGGATCGGCTTCCTGGGAAAGCCACGAAGCACGTTCGGTGGCGCTGGAGGTGTCCTTCAAGAACCACAGAACACACGGCACAGGCAGAATTTTGTTCCGAAAGCCGTAAAGCACACTAGAAACGCAGCGATGGTTTTCCCATAGCCGAGAGCGCGCAGAGCCTACCGAACGGCTGTTGCCCGGCGCACAACGGCGGCCCGGTAACGGCGCCGGCGGAGGCGGCTCAGGAGGCGCCGATGCTGTGAAGGGCAAGTGCATGCGCAGGCAGGGTAGGTTTTGAGATAGGGGTTTCGTGCGGTCTGCGCGAGCCTTGACAATGGGTTTTGGGGGGCTTCTGAGGGGCTCTGAGGTTTTTTCTGCTTCTCTGCCAGTTCCCTGTTTCTCTTTCCGCGTGTTTTGCGTGTTCGGCGGTTTTTCTCTCGGGGCGCTTTCCCGGCGCCGCAGGTTTGCGGATGGCGCTCGAGCTGGGGGTGCGGAGGGACACCGGTTTGTGGACAAGCTACCGCCCTTGGCGGTTCGCCGGGATTTCCCGGCAAACGCCATTTGGCGTTTGTTGGATTGTGCCCGACGTCATGGGTCGGGAGCGACGCCTTGCGGTGTCGCTTGATCCGTGCCGGCCCTGTGGTGGGGCTTGGGCACGACCGTTGGCCGGAGTCACGCCACTGCTGCGGGTCAACTGCCCAGCACCCGCAGGATCAGGGGCAATACGCGCCGGCTGTTGCGGCTCCAGCTTCGCAGCAGCCGAATCCGATCCCGTGCGGCGCTGCGGAGCTGTCCGGGTAATTCCTCGACCAAGGCGGTCATGCGGTCGAGTCGGTGTTCGCCGTCCTCCAGACGCGGTTCGACGCGCTCACGCAGGAAACGTCCGGCCAGGCGGCGGAGTTCGGCCACCGCTTCGTAATGCGTGCGGCGGTCGTCGGACAGGCGGACCCTGCGGACCGCGCCCAGGGTGTGCAGGAACCGGAGTTCCTGGCTGGCGGAACCCTTGCTGATTTGGAGGCGTTCCACCAGTTCGTCCATGGGCAGCGGCCGCGGCGAGATGAACAGCAGTCCGTAGATCTGCCCAAAGGAGGCGGGCTGCCCCAGCAGCCGGGAGAGGCGGACGAAGAAATCGACCACCTCCCGTTCCAGGGCGTTCAGACCGGGGCTTTTCGGGCGGCCCGAGTCCGGCCGCGCCGGCAGCGCTGTGCGGCGTGTCACCAGCACGAGGATGCAAATAAAAGAAGGGCCGGGGTTTGTTCAAGCGAAAATGAACAATCCTCGCCAGTGCGGGTGCGCCAGGAGGGGGTCACCATGCGGCTGCCGTTCCTGGAAGGTGCGCAGGTGTTCAAGGGGTTGGATCGCCGATTTGCCATCAAACGGGCTCTTGGGCAGCGCGCGAGGGGAGCGGACTGGGACGCTCGAGATCTGGCGCCTGAGGGTCGGCGCTTCGCTGGCTCGGCCAAGATGCGCCCTGCGACTGCGCGGAATGACCGGGAGCAACGGCTCGCCGGGACTGGGCCATCGGATCAGGGCCGCGGCGGCTTGACTGCCGCAAGCTTTGCGCGGTGGCGCGGTGCACGGAGCTGGGGCGGCCTTTTGCGGGGGCAAGGGGTGAGCAGCGTGCCTCCAGCATCGGCATGCCCGGGGGGTGTCAGGCCTGTGAGTGCGTAGGCGGCGTGCTTTGCGGTGGATGTGGAGAGGAAGGTTGTGTGCGGGGGAGGGCGAGTCGGGCATGACCGTGCGGAGGACATTGGATGGCGGCAGGCGCGGTGAGTGGGACGGATGGATAGGGGTGACGAGTGGCCGCGCTTCAGACGCAGGAATAGACGAGGGCACGACCCGGTGGCGTAGGCGTGTGGAAGGCATCGGTCGGGGCGCGACGTTCTGGACGCGGCAACGGCGGGAGATTCGAGCGGGCTAGAAAATGTGGCTTGAGAGGACGAAGCTTCGGCGTCCGGGCGCTTCCGTCGACGGTTGACTGTGCGATTTCAGGGCCGCCGTTTTGGGTTCAGGTACCTGAGCCCGCACCGTCCCGAGGGGCCCTTACCACCTCGGATCCTTGGGGGACACAGGGCGGGTGGACAGGTACGGCTTCTGGCTTGACGGGATTGAAGGTGGTGTTAGGAAGGCCGGTGAGGGGTGGCGCCGGGTGACGCCGCTCTCGGGTCTGGTGCGGAAGATCGAGGAGTCGGGATATGAAGACAAGGCGTATGGATTCTGAAGCGGGCCGGGTTGGTCTCCGGCTGACTGGTTTGCGAGGCGCTCTCTGTGGCACCAGGTTCCGGTGGCGGAACGCCCTTGTCGTGTGGGGTTTGGCGGTATGGCTCGGGTGCTGGATGGCCGCGGCGGGTGCGGCGGAAGGAGGATCGGCCAAGCCGTCCGGATCGGCAGGGAGCTCGAGCTCCCGCGCGGCCACTGCTTCGGAATCGCGTCCGCGACCGTTGTCGGGGCGGATTGCCGAGGTCGATCACATTCACAAGACGATCAAGGTGGGCAAGTCGGTGGTGTACATCACCTCCGAGACGCGGATCTTCAAGGATGGCAAGCCGGCCATTTTGGAAGACGCGAAGGTGGGGGACGAGGTGGGCATCAGTTACGTGCGGGCCGAGGATGGGCGGATGTTGGCGCGTTCCGTGCGGATCGGACCGAAGCCGGCTGAGCCTCCAAGGTCGGGTGGGGCGGCTAGGCCGGACGCGCCCACTCCGGCGCCGCCTTCTTCGTCGACTGGCGGACGTTAAGTGGGCGGGCCAGTGGTGAGCTTGTGGAAGGCCGGCTTCCACCCGGGCCCGGTGGTAACGATTCCATGGAGGGCCCGGTTCCACCCGGGCCCTGATCACACCCACAGCGGCGGCAAGCCGCCGCACTGCATGCGCTGGCGCGACTGCGCACGGCGCCTTCGACTTCGCGAAGCGTTTGGAGTGCGCCCGCTTGCTGGCGCTGTCAAAGAGCGACACCACGGCCGGAGACCTACTGTCCCACGCCTATCTTTCAGGCCCGTTCTACAGCCGACCCCGTTCGCTGCTCACCCGACGACATTGCCCATTCGAGGGCCCAGTTCCACCCCAGCCCGGGGGTGGGTGGACCCGCACCGGCGGCAGGGCCCTGAAGACAGGAAAACTCCGCCTGCAGAGCTCCTTGCCCCTGTAGCCACCGAGGTGCCAGTGGCAGGCAGCCCCCCAAACCCGTCCGCTGGGTCGGTAGGTTCTCTTCCACAGGGTCCAATCCACCTTTTGAGCAACCCTCCACATGCGCGCGATTTGTGCCCGCCAGCACCGCGGGAACGTCGAGGGATCAGGCGTTTTGTGTGGGGTTTCCTGTTGCAAGCGCTCAAAAAGCGAAATGCGCCGAATGATTGCGGCAACGGAAAACCGGGTTGCTGGGTTTCGCAGACCTGCTAGGCTGGCCCATTAGGTGGGTGTCGCTTGGGCCGCGGGCCCTGCAGGCACACCGGGCGGAACAAACTCAACCAATCGAAGCACGACCCATGAAAAAGCTCATTACCCTCACCACGCTTAGTTGGATTGGCCTTCTCTGCTGGGCTCAGGCGCAGCCGAAGCTGGCCGAGTTGGTTGCGGAAGTGAACGGCGAATGGATGCTCGGTGAGTGGGTGGCCTACACCGAAAGCGGGGAAGAAATGACCCAGAAGGTCAGTTGGGACCTCGACGAGCATGTCGTGGTCATGCACTTCCAAGCGCCCATGCTCGAAGTCAAGGCCATGACTGGGTTGGACCCGGCATCAGGTCAGGTCAAGTATGTGGGTTTTAGCAACCGCGGCGGGGCGCTCACGGGTACTTGGGGCGAAGCGGACGGCTGGCCACTGCTCCGCCTCCGGGGGGCCAATGCCGATGGTCAGGTCTGGAAGATGGCTCTGTTGTACAAGCGCGTGGACGATAAAACCATGAGGGTGGAGATCCATGGCATGGACGGTGCGGACAACGTGATCCAGCCGGCCCGGACCACCACACAATTCAAGCGCAAAGACAAGAAGCCGCAGAACTGAGCGTCCACTGGGGTCGTTAGACCAGGGCGATGCTGCCCAAAGCTTACCTCTTCCCAAGCGCCGTTCCTCTGCGGGTCTCGGACTTCGACAGGGGTCGGTCGCTTTGTTGTCTCCGGCTTGGCAACGCCGTGGATATTCCGGGTGTTTTGCCTGGCGGTCAGCGGTTTTGATCCCGCGCGGTGGTTTGCGGAGCGAGGTTCACATCGGCGCGGGCGCGCGTCTGCGTTTGCCGGTTAGTCCGTGCCGACAGTGGACGAAACGTTTCCAATATTTCTTCTCCGCGCGACGGGCCCGCACGGTCGAGGCCATGCCGTTGTCTTCGGCCACGCCGTTGTTTCTCCTTTGTCCCCAATGGGATTAGCGGAATTGGCTTGCGTGGTGAACCGACGGTGTGCGCGCGTGCAAAGCCGGTGGGGAGGTCGCTCCTCAGGCGGAGCACAAACAAATACACTGGCGTGTTCGGGGAGCGATAGTTCCATTTGATTGGGGCCTCGGGTTGGTATGTTGCGCGGGCTGGTTATCGGAGTGGCAGGGACGAGAGGCGGCAGGTTTGGTGGGCGAATGGATCTGGCGGGATTTGAAGAGGTCCCCCCTTGCGCATGCGGTGCCGGGCGTTCGAATGAAGAGCAGCCTCAAGAGAGCCTGGCTCATGCTCCCGGGCGCGAAGCTGTTCTTCGCTGCGGTGATACTCTGCACGGCACTGGCCATGAGGGCCGACCTTCGCGGGTTCGTTCCGTTCTGGGCTCTGAGACTTAGGGTCTGGTTGTTTCGAGCGCGGACAGTGGCCTGAGGCGGGTCCGGAAGTGCCGGGGGTTCAGGGCGCCGTGGTTGTCTCGAGGCCGGGGCTGCATTGGACGAACACTTGAAAGGCGCGGCCCAGGTGTTCGGGGTGTGTGAGGGTCTGGAACTGCCGCAGGCGCGTCGTGTTCCAAGCAGGGGGGCCCTGAGTGCGCGCGATCCAGCGTTCGACCACGCGGATGAGAAAAGACTCCTGTCGCTGCCACCAGGCGGTGACCAGGCCTGCACTTTCTCCGGCTTTTTGGAGGGCTGTGAAGAGGACGTGGGCGGTCAGATCCTGCTGGCCGGGGTTTGCCAGGGGATCCGGGACCAGCCGGTGTTTGCGGTAGCCCCGGAGGGTACCGGCTCGGCGATGTGGTTGGAAGCAGTCTTCCGCACGTAGGCCGTAATCCAGCGTCATGAGCCAGCCTTCTTGAATACAGCGGGCCGCCCGGTGCCACCATTCCATGGCTGCGGGACTGAGGTCGAGGGTGAATCCGTCGGGCAGAACCGCCAGCAGTTCTGGAGGCGGCTGGAGACCGCAGGCGTGTAGGATTTGGTTGCGTTCCTGCACCAGCGCCGGGTCGTCCGGAAGGCGCACGAAGACGAACCGGTTTCCGTCCCAGTCCACGCCCCATTCGGACCACAGCCGGGCCTGGGCATTCCAGCAGAACCGCCGGACGGGGAAGGCGTCGAGGAACTCGTTGGAAAAGATGACGCCCCGCACGCTGCGTTCGGGCAGCGGGAGCCAAACCGAGGGGGCGTCGGCGGAAAGATCGGCCGGTTCCCCGGGCCATTGGACCTGCGGGGTCCAGGGGCCCAGGGTGGCTTTTTGCCAGGCTCTGCGTCGTGCGGAGGGCTCGAGGATGACGTACTGGATTCGGGGGGCCAGTTCCGGCCGGTGCTGCGCGAACCATTCAAGGATTTGCCGGGCCAGCCGACCATCATGAGCGGCGGCCTCGACGCACTGGAGTGGTGTGTTCGGGTTGCGTGCCGCCAGTGTGCCCAGCCAGTCGGCCAGTTGGAACGCAAGTAGCTCTGCGAAGAGCGGGCCGACGGAGACGCTGGTGTAGAAGTCGCCGCGGCGGCCCGTAATGTCCGGTTTTTGTTCATAGTATCCAGAACCCGGACAATAGAGGGCCAGGGCCATGAACCGGTCGAAGCGGATCGGGCCGCTTTGACCAATCGATGCAAGAATCGTTGGGACAACCGTGCTCAAGGTTTGCAGGAGTCCGATCCCTGGGTTACCTGGGGCCGGGGCGCTGAGGGCTTTATGGCCAAGATCGACGCATTTTTCAATCTGATGTTCGAGCAGAAGGCCTCGGACCTGCATCTTTCCTCGGGCAACGTCCCGATGCTGCGCATCAACGGGGAGCTGCATCGCATCGACCATCCGCCCTTGGACCCGGATGAGTTGAAGCGGATGCTTTACGAGATTACGCCCGATTACAAGATCAAGGTTTTCGAAGAGACGGGGGACGTCGATTTCGGCTACGAGATTCCCAACATCTCCCGGTTTCGGGCCAACTACTTCATGCAGAAGAACGGCATCAGCGCGGTGTTTCGTCAGATCCCCACGCGGGTGTTGTCGTTCGAGGATTTTGAGAAGATGGACGCGCCTCTGCCGCCGGTGCTCAAGAAATTTGCCATGTTGGAGAAGGGGTTGGTAGTGGTGACGGGTCCCACCGGCTCGGGCAAGTCCACGACGCTGGCGGCCATCATTGACTATGCCAACCGCAACCGGCGCGACCACATCATCACGTTGGAAGACCCGATCGAGTTTGTTCACGAGAGCAAGAATTGTCTGGTGCAGCACCGTGAAGTGGGCGTGCACACCAAGTCGTTTGCGGCGGGGCTGCGGGGGGCGCTGCGGGAGGATCCGGACATCATCCTCATTGGCGAGTTGCGCGACCTGGAAACGATCGAGCTGGCGCTCATTGCGGCGGCCACCGGCCACCTGGTGTTTGGGACGCTGCATACCCCCAGCGCCGCCAAGACCGTCGACCGGATCATCGACGTGTTCCCGGCCGAGCAACAGAACAAGATCCGCGCCACCCTGGCCGAGGCGTTACGGGGCATTGTGGCGCAGAACCTGTTTAAGCGCATCGACCGCAAGGGACGGGTGGCGGCCCTGGAGATTCTGGTTTTCACCACCGCGATTGCCAACCTGGTGCGCGAGGGCAAGACTCACCAGATTCCCGGCATGATCCAAGTAGGCAAAAAACTGGGGAACCAGCCGCTGGACGATGCCATTATGGAGCACCTGCGCATGAAGCGGATCTCGCCCGAGGAGGCCTACGAAAAGTGTTTGGACAAGAAGCGGTTCCGTCCCTTCCTGTCCCATCCGCCCGATGACGAGGAGGTTTGACCGATGCGCCGCCCCGAACTTGACTACCTTTTAACGACGATGCTGCAGAGCCAGCCGGAGGTGTCCGACCTGCTCTTTACGGTGGGCAAACCGCTACAGGTGGAGTCTTATGGCGAGCTCAAACCGGTCCAGACCGATCCGCCGTTAGGGCCTTTGACGCCCTTTCAAACCGAGACGATCGCTCTGAACCTGATCGGGGACAATCCCTGGCACTTGGAGGCATTGTTGCGGCACGGGTCCTGTGATGCGGCTTATACCCTGGGGGATCTGGCGCGGTTTCGCATCAATGTATTTTCGCAGCGTGGACATTACTCGGTGGTGTTGCGCAAGCTCAACACCCGGATTCCCACCCTTGAGGAACTCCGGTTTCCCGAGGTGATGAAACGCATTCCGGAGGAGAAGACCGGACTGGTGCTGGTTACGGGGGCGACCGGCTCGGGCAAATCGACGACGCTGGCTGCCATTCTGAACGAGATCAATCGGACCAAGGCGGTGCACATTGTGACGTTGGAGGACCCGATCGAGTTCGTGCACCAGCACGACAAGGCCACTTTCAACCAGCGGGAGCTGGGGACCGACTTTGACACCTATGCCAATGGTCTGCGTGCAGCCTTGCGCCAGGCACCCAAAGTGATTCTGGTGGGGGAGATGCGTGACCAGGAGACCGTGAAGATCGCCCTGAGTGCTGCTGAGACCGGCCACCTGGTGCTCAGCACCCTGCACACCATCGATGCCGGCCAGACGATCAACCGCATCTTGGGCATGTTTGAACCGGAGGAACAGGACCAGATCCGGCCTCGTCTGGCGGATGCGTTGCGGTGGGTGGTCAGCCAGCGATTGGTGCCCCGAATCGGCGGGGGACGCTATGCGCTGCTGGAAATCATGGGTACCAATCTGCGCGTGCAGGAGACCATTCGCCTGGGCGAAAGCGAGGGCAAAACCTTTTACGAGATCATCGAGGCCAGTCAACCTTTCGGCTGGCGCACATTCGATTACTCCTGCCTGGAGGCCTTTGAAAACGGGTTCATCACCGAGGAAACGGCCATCCAGTACTGCACCAAACGCAGCGTGGTCAGTCGTGGCATCGACAACATCCGCAAGGCACGGGGCGAGCCCACCACTACGTTGACGGGCCTGCGGCTGAAGATGCCCCAGGATGGTTCGCAGCCCGCGCCGGCGACAGCTTCCACCCTCAAACTCAAACTCTGAGCCATGGCCCAGACCTTCGAATTCGTCAGTGCTACCGACAAGCCCGCCCTTGTGGCCTTTTCCACCCCGGAATGGTTGGAAGCGGTTCGTACCGCGCTTCTGGAGCTGGGCTACAAGGTGCATACGGCGGCCACGCATGGGGATTTTCTGGCCCGGTTCAGCCAGATTCGTTATCAGGTGGTGGTGTTGGAAGAGTTGTTTGCGGCCAACAGTCTGGAAGAGAACCTGAGTTTGAAGGCCCTGCAGCAAATGCCCATGAATCAACGTCGCCACGCCACCGTGATCCTGCTGGGCGACTCGTTTCAGACCTTCATGCCCTTGCAGGCGTTTCAGCAGAGTGTGCACGCCGTCATCAACAGTGCCGAGATGTTCCTGCTCAAGCCCCTGTTGGAGAAGGCGGTGGCGGACAAGGAACTGTTCTGTCATGGTTACCAGACCACCCTCCAACGGGTGCTGGCCTCGCCCGGCGTGTCGCCTCTCTGAGTCGGTGGCTACCGTGAAACCAGCGGGGGCTGTTCGTCTGGACCAGGCCCTGGTTGACCGGGGCCTTTGTTCCAGCCGTCAGCAGGCCCAACGGGCCATCTTGGCTGGACGCGTTCTGGTGAACGGGGCGCCGGCGTGCAAACCCGGCCAACGGGTGCGGGCCACGGACACCCTCAGCCTTCGGGAGCCTGAACGTTACGTCAGCCGCGGCGGCTACAAGCTGGAGGCTGCGCTGGCCCAGTTTCGGATCGACCCTACCGGCTGGCGCGTGTTGGATCTGGGCGCGTCCACCGGCGGGTTTACCGACTGCCTTCTGCAGCATGGCGCGCGGCAGGTGTATGCGGTGGACGTGGGGCGCGGGCAGTTGGCCTGGAAACTCCGACAGGATCCGCGCGTGGTGGTCATGGAAGGCATCAATGCGCGGCATCTGACACCTGCCATGTTTCCGGCGCCTTTCGAGCCGGTGGACATGGTCGTGGCCGACTGTTCCTTCATCTCGTTGAGACTGATTTTGCCCGTTGCCGTTGCTTTGCTGCGGCCGGGGGGTAGAATCGTGGCGCTGGTCAAGCCGCAGTTCGAGGCTGGCCGGCAGGAGGCCAGCCGGGGCCGCGGGGTGATTCGGGACCCCGCCGTGCACCGCAAGGTGCTGGAGGGACTGCGCAGCTTTGCCGCCGAGACCCTCCGGCTCCGGTGGCAGGGCGTGATCGAGTCGCCTCTGCGCGGGCCTGCGGGCAACCTGGAATTCTTGGTATTGCTTGAAAAACCGTGCTGAACGCATCCGCTGCGTGGGTCTGCTGGGCAACGTGGCAAAGCCGGCCTGTGCCCGGGTCGTGGCGCAGGCCGCGCGCCTGATCCGGGGGGCTGGACGGCAGGTGGCCACCGACGCGGCCACGCATCGGCTGGTGCGGACCGACGGGGCGGTCTACCCGGACGCCGCTACCTTGGCCCGGCAAGTGGATCTGCTGCTGGTCTGCGGCGGGGATGGTACCATGCTGCGGGTGGCCAGGGAGATTGCCGGCCGGCCCACCCCCATGTTGGGCATCAACATTGGTGGCCTGGGCTTTTTGACCGCGGTTTCTTCCCGGCAACTGGCCGGGGCGCTTGAGCGTGTGTGGAAAGGCCAGTTTTGCTTCGAACAACGCACCCTTCTGCAGGCCACCGCGCGACATGCCGGCCGGCGGTATCACTGCCTGGCGCTCAACGATGTCGTCATCAGCCATGGCAGTGAGTCACGGTTGATCGATCTTGAGGTTCGCATCGATGGTGATCCTGTCACCTGCTATCGCGGGGATGGGCTGGTCATCAGTTCGCCCACCGGTTCGACCGCCTATTCGCTGGCGGCCGGCGGGGCCATTGTTCTGCCTACGGCTGCGGTCATTGCCCTGACCCCCATCTGTCCGCACACGCTCAGCAACCGGTCGCTCATTTTGAACCACAATGCCCGCATTCAGGTGCAGGTTTTGACCCAACGGCCCACGGCCGTTCTGAGCGCCGATGGCGAGGGCATTACCGAGCTGGTGGCGGGCGATCAGGTGGTGGTACTGCGGAGTCGTGCCACCGTGCGGCTGATGCATTTGGAAGGCAGCTCGTTTTTTGAGGCGCTGCGCTCCAAACTCCATTGGCGGGGGACCACTCTTTGACCATGGTGCGGCTCAAGGACATCGCCCAGCGTGCCGGCGTCTCGGTCATGACGGTTTCCAAGGCGCTTCGGGACGCGCCCGACGTGGCCGAGGCAACCCGTGCGCGCATTCAAGCGCTGGCCCGTGAGCTGGGCTACGTGCCGGACTCTTTGGCCCAGGGTCTGCGCACCCGCGCCACGCGATTGTTCGGCGTCATCATTCCCGCGGTGACACATCCGGTGTATGCCCGGGTGTTGCTGGCCTTGGAAGAGCGAACGCACGAGTTGGGTTACGATTTGCTCTGTGCGCACACGTTGAACCTGCTGGAACGCGAGGAGTATGCGATCCGCCGGATGCTTTCCCGCCGGGTGGAAGGGCTGTTTCTCTGTCCCGTGCCCCGTTTGCAGGCCGAGGCACGCATCTATCAAGAATTGGCCGTCAGCCGCACTCCGGTGGTGTTGCTGAGCCAGCCCCCTCCGTACTGCGCGCAATTCCCCAGTGCGGCGGGGGACGATCTGACGGGCGCCTATTTGGCTACCCGGCATTTGTTGGAATTGGGCCATCGCCGGATTGCTTTTCTGGCCGGGCCCATTGCCGCTCCCTGGGCTCAGGAAAGGCTGGACGGCTACCGGCGGGCCCTACGCGAGGGGGGTATCGAGCCGGACGATCGCCTGATTTTTCCCGGAGGCACCACGATCGAGGACGGTGCCCAAGCCGCCGAACAACTTTTGGCAGAGGCACCGGATGCCACCGCGGTGTTCGCCTCCAACGATTTGACGGCCATCGGCTTCGGGCATTCTTTGCTGGATCGGGGTGTGCGAATTCCCCAGGAGGTGTCTCTGGTGGGCTTCGGGAACACCCTGGCGGCCAAATACTTCCGGGTGCCGTTGACCACGGTGCGTCAGCCCAAGCGCCGTTTGGGTCACGCGGCCATGAACCTGATGTCTCAGTTGTTGCGGCATCAGAGTGCTGAGTCGGTGCGGCTGCCGGTGACCTTGGCGGTGCGCGCCAGTACGGCGCCGCCCCGAACGGGCCCTCTTGCAGTGGGTGTCTGAGCCCTGGCGGTTTGTCGCGGGATTCGCCTCGTTGGCGGTGTGCGTCTTGAGTCCGGGCCACTAGCAGGGCTCACGGTCACTGGTGGCGGCGCATTCCTGGGAAGGCTCTGTTCCTTCGAGCTATGGCGCTTGAGGAAAGTGTAAGGCACCCCGGATCGATGGCCGGTGGCGAGGGAGCTGAGCCTGCTGGAAGGGAGGCAGCGGCGGGGGCAGAGGCTGGCGAAACGGCACTGTCTCGGCGGCACATGGCTTTGTGGCCGTATCGGGCGCGGCGGCCCTTCCCAAGGTGGACCGGTCAGGCGTTGGGACTTTGAAAAATCCTTTTGTCCGTTCGTAAGTCGGAGCGCTGGAAGCTAGCCGTCTTGCCCACCACTCGACGCTGACGGAGCGAGCTGTTGCCGTTGGGGGCTGCTGCCCTTCTTCCGGAGGTTGCTGGACGGACACCAGCTGCCCCTGGCCTGTTGGCCGTGCCGGCTTCGCCTGCCGCAGCCCGCACAGCCTACCCAACGAAAGGGGGCGCCCTTGAACGTTGCTGTTTCGAGCCTGATTCCGGGCCTGGATGATTGGGATCCGGAGGCCTACCTGTGGTTTCTTCCCGTCGCCACCGTTGGACCTGAACGCTGTCTTGGAAGGCACGGGCGGGCTTCTTTTCACCCGGGTCGGTTTCGGGACTGGTGGACAGCACGCGCGGGTGGTGGCTCGACACTGCGCGCCATATGGTCCATGGTGAATGTCCCCGCGTCGGAAGAGCGCGGAGGTGAAGGCCGCCCCAAGGCTATGAACGAACCGCCTGTCCTGGAACCAAACCCGACCCCTACGGGGTCGTCGGAACCGGCATCGTATTCGGTGCTAGCGCGCATGGTGAACGTCTTTGCCGTGCCGGGTGACGTGTTCGAAGACGTGCTTCGGTCCCGGCCGAATGTGGGCAACTGGTTGTGGCCGGCCCTGTTGGGAGCCTTGGTGGGCTTCATGGCCGGGTGGTTGTTGTGGAGCCAGCCGGCGATCCGGCAGGCGGTTCTTCGCCAGCAGGAACAAGCCCTGACCTCACAGGTAGAGTCAGGCCGGCTGACACGGGAACGCGCCGATCAGGCTTTGGAGCGGATCCGACGAATGTTGGAGTCGCCGGCGATGCAGGTAGCTGCGGCCGGCATGGCGGGGCTGGGCGGGGGAGTACGATTCCTCGCTTGGGCAGTGGCGCTGTGGGGTGTGGGCCGGTGGGCTTTTGGGGCTATGGTTCCGTTTGGGCGGGCTTGCGAGGTGGCTGGGTTGGCCAGTCTGGTGGGGGTGCTGGGGAACTTTCTGGAGCTGATGTTGTGGGTGCCGTCCGAGGGATCGCCCGGTCCTGTGGCGGACCCAGTGTCGGAAACGCGGCCGGCGGGTGGCCAAGGGCTTACAACCATGGTTGTGCTCCAGAGCGTCTTTGGATTTTGGCAGGTGGCGGTCATGTCGGTGGGCCTATCCAAGCTTGCGGGAGTGCCCTGGGTACGCGGGCTGTGGGTTCTCATGGGGCTTTGGCTGTTTTGGATGTTGGCGTTGGCAGTGTTGGGCTGGGCCAGATGAGGTGTGGCCAGCTTGGGGAGTTCCGCTTTGAAACCCGGAGGTGGGGGAAGGCGTAATTTTAGGAAAGGGATTCGATGCCATGGGTGGACAAGGGAGCAGACGGAAATGGTGGTGGGCGGGTGGGTTGGCTCTGGCCCTGGT
>Ga0308399_1000501_pt1 | contig 13931 bp, 10 predicted proteins | sample HotsprSampOS1260_FD_202367 | JGI IMG/M metagenome (GOLD analysis project Ga0308399, IMG submission 202367) | Hot spring phototrophic mat microbial communities from Octopus Spring, Yellowstone National Park, Wyoming, United States - 20060914_OS12-60 ... | reverse complement strand
ACGCCCGCTGTACGAGCAACTCCACGCTTGGGCCCGCCGACAACTGGCACGGCGTTACGGCCAACCGGTACCCCGATTGATCCCGGCCCACTGGCTGCCCAACCGCTGGGGCCAGGAATGGCCCGGGCTGGTGGAGGGTCTAGACCTGGATCCGCTGTTCCGGGATCGGTCGGCCGAATGGATTGTGCGCCAGGCTGTGGCCTACGGAGAGTCCCTCGGGTTGCCCCGGGTGCCGGAGACCTTCTGGACACGATCCGACCTTTACGAATTGCCGGCGGACAGTCCGCGCAAGAAAAACACGCATGCCTCCGCTTGGGACATGGATCTGAAAGGAGACGTCCGGTCGCTCATGAACGTGAGGCCCAATTTCGCCTGGTTTGCCACCGCCCATCACGAGCTGGGCCATGTATTCTACGCCCTGGCTTATGGCCGGCCAGAAGTCCCCTATGTCCTGCGCCGAGGGGCCAGCCCCGCCATGCATGAGGCCATGGCCGAAACGCTGGCCACCCCCACCGTCCAGCCGCCCTACCTGAAGCAACTGGGCCTCTGGCCGGAGGGGGTGCCCCCGGACGACCTGCGATGGCTGTTGAACGCAGCCCTGGATCAGGTGGTCTTCATCCCTTGGGCCGCCGGGGTCATGGCCTCTTGGGAACACGATTTCTATGAGGAGAATCTCCCGGCCGACCAACTGAACCGGCGCTGGTGGATGTACGTGGAGCGTTACCAGGGCATCGCCCCACCGTCGCCGCGCGGCGAGGAGTTTTGCGACCCGGCCACCAAAACGCACATCAACGATGATCCGGCCGAATACTACAAATACGCGCTGGCCTTCCTGACGAAGTACCAGTTGCACCTGCACCTGGCCCGGAAACTGGGCCAGGACCCGCGCCAGAGCGATTTCTACGGTCGACGCGAGGTCGGCGCGTTTCTGTTGCCCCTCATGCAGGCCGGGGCAACGCGCGACTGGCGCACGCTGATCCGCGAAGCAACTGGTCAAGATCTCACCGCCCGGCCGATGCTCGAGTACTATGCGCCCCTGAGCGATTACCTGCGGAAGGAAAACGAGGGCCAGCCCGTGGGCTGGTAACATCCACCCCGCTCACCGGCTTGCCCGGAGTTTTCGGACCATCCTCAGGCCCGTGTCTCTTGTCCTATCGGTGCCCCACCAAAACCACGGCCAGCTTCAGCGCCAATGCACAGAGCCACGGGCCGCAACTCAAAGCCGTTTGAGCAACTCCGCCCGACTGCGCTCGTAAATTTCCTCGTGCAGCGATCGGCCGTGTGCATCCATGGTGACCACGGCCGGAAAAGCCTCCACTTCCAACTCCCAAATCGCCTCCGGGGCACCAAACTCCTCCAGAAAATAGACGTTCCGAACCCGCTTGATGCGCTCGGCCAACACCTGCGCCGCCCCTCCCACGGCGTGCAGATAGACCGCACCGCATTCCTTGCACGCCGCCAGGGTGCGCGGCCCCATTCCCCCCTTTCCAATCACAGCACGAATCCCGAATTTGCGGATAATGTCGGCTTGATAGGGTTCTTCCCGGGCCGAGGTGGTAGGACCGGCAGCGGCGCAGCGCCACGAACCGTCCGGCTCGCGCAACATCACCGGCCCGCAATGATAGAGAACACCGTCCCGGAGCTGAACCCCCGGCGGCAATACACCGCCTTCGTGCAGATACTTGTGCACCGCGTCGCGGCCGGTGTAAACGACGCCGGTCAGACTCACCTCGTCCCCCCCTCGGAGGCTGCGAATCTGTGCCTCCGTCAGCGGTGTTTGTAGCTCGATCATCGGCTGGCTCCATCACCTCGGGTGCGATGCGCGGACGTGCCCGGCGCAGGTTGCCCGGACCAGCACAGACCCACTCCGCTGGCCCGGCCAGCATGACACTCCACACGAGAGCACACCCGGTTGCCTACTCATGCTTACGCTTCGGGGGGCTCCACGTAAAGGGCGGAATCGTCCGGCTCGAAGCATATGCCGCCCTTTTCCTGCGGCCTGTGGCGGCTGTCAACCCGGGCTACCGGGTTTCGGCCCCGGGGCACCCGGGCGCTTCTACTGGGGCCTTTGATCCGGCGCCCGTGGCTGTGGCTGGGTGGGCGGGAGACCGAAGATCTGGCTGGCACCAAAAACGCGCCCCTGGCGGGCCGCCGGCCGGGCCCGCGGTCGCCCAACCTCCCAACCACCAGTGCATCCTCAGGGTCAGGAGCGTCCTAACGGTGCCCTGACCGAAGAGCTTTGATCCACCCAGGTCAATCGGCGGGCAAACTCCGAATGGAAGGTGGGACTTATCTTGGGCCAGGAGCTTCGCAAGTGCCGTGGCAAACCAGGCCAGACACGGGGCGTAAGTCCCACGCCGCCCCACTGCCACTGGCATCGACAGCGCCCACTTTCCAACCGCTGGCCGTTCTGGCCCCTTGGGATCACGGCCCGAACTCTGCGGCACGCCCATGCAGGTGGCAGAAAAACGGTTGCCCTGAGCCGACGGCGGCTTCTACCGTCAAAAGCGTGGCTGTGCAATTGACCATTTTGGGCAGCGGTTCGGGCGGAAACTGTGCGTATTTAGAGACCGAGCAAACGCGACTGTTGATCGACGCGGGGTTCAGTCCTCGACAAATCCGGCTGCGCCTGGCGCAGATCGGCCGGGCTCCAGAGAATCTCCACGGGATCCTGGTGACCCACGAGCACACCGATCACATCGCCGGTTTGGCCGGGCTGGCAGGGAAACTGGGCCTGCCCATTTACTGCAACCGAGCCACAGCTGAAGAGGTGCAGCGCTATCATGGGATGACGTTTGACTGCCGACTCTTCACCACAGGGGCGACCTTCAAAATCGGGGACCTCGTGATCGAGACCTTCAGTCTGCCGCACGATGCCCAGGATCCGGTCGGGTTTGTGCTGCGCACGCCGGCAGGGCGGATTGCGTTTGCCACGGATCTTGGGCACTTCACCCGCCTGGTGGCCGATCGGGTGCGTCAAGCGCGTGTGCTGGTGCTGGAGACCAATCACGACCTCCGAATGTTGCAGGAATGCCCCCATCGACCGTGGAGCTTGAAACAACGCATCCTGAGCCGCCACGGGCATTTGTCCAACGAGGCGGCCGCCGAAGGCTTCGAACAGGTGGTGACGGAAGAGCTGCAGCATTTGTATCTGGCCCATCTGAGTCGGGACTGCAACCGACCCGAACTGGCGCTGGCCACTTTGCAGCAGCGGATCGACCGCGTAGGCGCAAAGCACGTAAAGTTGGTAGTCACCTCCCAGGACCAGCCCTGCGCCCCCCTGATCCTGTAAGGTACACGGCCGTTCCACGTCGCGAGGGTGAAATGCCGCAATTCGAGTTCGATCTGGCACTAACCCCCGAGCAATTCCTGGAGTACTACCGGGGTCACGCCCGCATGGTCCGGGCACGGGCTACCAACGGCCTGGTGGTGGAATTTCCGGCCGCACTGCTGCAGCGGTTCCTGACCCCGGAGGGTATTCGAGGCCGATTTGTCCTTACCTGCGACGAGCAGTTCCGGCATCCGCGGATGGAACGGGTTCCTTCACCGCCCGCGGACCCTCCGCCCGGCAACACGCACCGACCCTGAGCCCATGTACCGCGTGGAGCCCATCACCGACTTCGAGCGACCCGAACTGCGCCCCTACCGCACACTGCGTTGGGACGCCACACACCGGGCGCTCAACCTGTTCGTGGCAGAAGGGGAAAAAGTCGTGCGCCGGCTGTTGGAAACGAATTTCGAGATCCTCTCGATGCTCATGCCGCCCAAATGGTTGGACGTGCTTGCCCCCCAAGTGGAAGCCCGACCCGAAATGATCCGGGTGTTCGTGGCCGAGAAATCCCTGTTGGAAACCCTGACCGGCTTTACCATGTACCAGGGGTTGCTGGCCGTGGCACGGATCCCGCCGCCCAGGCCGCTGGAGGAACTGCTGGCCCAGAGCGCCCGACCGCGCCTCTGGGTCGCCATGGAAGGCTTGTCCAACGCGGAAAACGTGGGTGTGCTGGTGCGCAACAGTGCTGCCTTTGGCGTGCAGGCCCTCGTAGTGGGGGAAACCTGCAGCAGCCCTTGGTTGCGCCGGGCCGTGCGAACCTCCATGGGCACCATCTTTCGCATGCCGGTGGTCGAAGCCGTCCGACTGACACACACCCTGCGCGAACTGCAGGCACAGGGAATGCGGTGTGTGGCCGCTCACCCGCGACCAGAAGCCACCCCCTTGTCTCGCGCGGACCTGAGCGGCGACTGTTGCGTGGTCTTCGGCAGCGAGGGCAGTGGCCTGTCCGATGCCGTGGTAGCCGTCTGTGACGAGGCGGTGGCTATTCCCATGGCCGGCGACGTGGATTCTTTGAACGTAGGTAGTGCCGCGGCGGTGTTTCTCTACGAAGCTTGTCGACAAAGGGGCCGGGTCTAACCCGTGCAGCGACCCCTCTCCACCGGGCCCCCGCAAAGGTCCTGTCGCGGGGACCCGGCTCACGAACTAGCGCTAGTGTAGCGGCGCAACGAGACGCGCCAGCCCCATTCCGAAACGATCAGACATCCCACCGCCAGCAATACCAGTACGCACGGCCAGAACACCGAATCCAGCTTCTCCGCCAGGACCCGTACCGGCACGTTGGTCACCAGCAACACCGGGAAAACAAACGTAAACGCAAACCGGAACAGGCCCCGAAACGCCTCGTCCGGCATACGGGCCAACTGGAACAGGTTATAATATCCCCAGACAATGCCCTGGGCCTTGACGGTCCAAAAACTGATCGACGCCAGCAGAAACATCAGCGCGTAGTGCACAAGAATGCCGCACAGACAAAGCGCCAAAAAAGCCAATAGCCGTCCCACGGTCAGCGAGAGGTCCAACTGGTCGGCGGCATACACCATCACCGCCACCGCCGTGCCCGCATTGACAAAGCTGCCCAGGTCCACCTGCCGCAACGACACCAGGAACCGGGAATTGGCCGGCAACAGCAACAAAAAGTCCAGCTTCCCTGTGCGAACCAACTCGCTCAAATTGGCACAGTTGATCAGGAAAAAGGCCTGGAAAATCTCCTGAATGAAATGACTGGTGCCCACCAGCAACACCACCTCCCACCGCGTCCAGGTGCCGATGGCTTCGGTGTGAAGATACAGCACCCCAATGAAACAAAGCTGAAGGCCGAACCAGAGCAGTTCCACCACGATCCAGAGCAGGAAATTCGTCTTGAAGGTCATTTCCCGCGTGACCGAGTTGGCCCACAGCGCTGCATAAATGCGCAAATAACGGCGCAGCAAAGCGAGGAGACCTATCGGAGCTACGGTTGCCGTGCATCAGCCCGAAAGGATTTCCATTCTACGTTTCATCCCCCAACAGCACCGTAACGACGAAGCCCACGGCTCCAGGCCCAGCGGGCCAACCACCAGGCGGTCAGCGTCCAAAAGGCCTGAATGGCCAGGCCCTGCATCAGCTCCGCACCGGTCGTCTTGCCCAGGTAAATGCTCACCGGAAAATACAGCTCATAGGGGAACGGCGTGTATTGCAGGACCTGCTGCAAGGGCACGGGCAGCAAATCCAGCGGAAACAAATGGCCACTGGCGATGTATTCAAAGGCGTAGACGATGAAGATGAAGGTCGAGACCTCCAGGACCCAGAAGGCCAGCATCGCCAGTGCAAAGGAGATGAAAAACTGGAGCAGCGCGGTCAGAACGACAGACACAAGAAAACAGAGCCAGGTCCCAGGGTCGGTGGGCCGGTAAAGAGGCACCCCCACGGCCCATACAAACAGGACCAGAGGCAGCAGCGCCACCGCCATGTAGACGATCCGACCCGAGGCGAACAGGCAAAGTCGGTAGCCCAGGTAATCGAGCGGTTTGACCAATAGATGATTGATGTTGCCGTCGCGGATGTCGGCGGCGATCTGCCAATCGTCCTCCGTAACCGCCGTTAGCGCGTTGACCAGGGCGGCCACCAGGTAATAGGTGAGCATTTCTTCCAGCGAATAGCCCCCTACATGGCTACCCGGCGGTTTGCCGGCATAGATGGTGCGCCACAGCATCAGCAGCGCCGTCAGCGGGATTAGACTGAAAAGTACCCGGGCCAGAAAATTAAACCGATAGGCCAAATGCCCCTGGAGACCTAGGGCCAGTACCTGAAGGTATTTGCGCAGGCCGGCCGCCATCACGCCCGCTAGCATAGCTCATGCCGCCGCAGCCGACCAGCACCCGCGTAATGAAGACCCCTCCCGGCTGTGGCTCCATCAATCGAAGCAACCCCCGGACACGGAAATGGTTCGGGAATGCGCCCGAGCCGCAAATGTTTTCCGGCGCAATGGCGGCCTATTGCGCAGAAGCGCCCGACCAACAAAAGCCCACCGGGAAGCCCCGAGAGTCACTGCATAAGGAAACCAGTCCCGGATGCCGTCCGGGTCTTCACCGACGCAGCCGGTGCCCTGGGAAAACACGACCTTTGTGACCTTCTGCCTCGCCTGCGGTACTATGCCGGATCGGCCGGGTCGGTACCCGGCAACGGGTTGAGGCCCGGACAGCTCCTTCCGTCATTTCAGCCCTACATGGGGGTGCCAAGAGCCTCTCTACGCGGCCAAAGTCAAGTTGCTCGAGCGCCGCCGGCGGAGAGTCATCTACGTCGCTGTCCCGACCCCAATCAGTGCCAGCCCTGCGGGTTCCGGCACAATCTGGCCCCGTATCTCGCCTCCCGGGAAGGCCGTACTGTGGATGTTGATGTACCAAAGACCCCCATGGAGTTGGGCCAGTTGCGTTGCGAGGCTGAACCCTGCCTGTCCGTCCACCAGATTCAGCGTCCCATTGATCGAGCCCGAAGTGCTGCCGCTCTGCGTGTAGGTAGGCATGAGGTTGTAGATCACGCCAGCGTCCACGCCGGGCCCGGCCGGGCCGTGGATGTGGGCGGCCGTCGCCGGTGCCGACAAACCGCTCCAAACAATGTTGTTGAAGGTCAGCGTGAAGAGCGCGTCATCAAGCGTGAGGGTGCCCGCACCCGAGCCGGTCCGGGCGCCTCCGCCCGCCTGTGCGGCGTCAAGTGTGTGCGGCGTCGAGTGTGATAGAGAAGTGGTACTGCGCAGCCGAAACACAGGCCAGGCCGGCAGCCAACAGCGTCGTGGTCAAGAGCAGTTTCATGGAAGGGATGTAGTGGTTGGGTGTTTCGTTGCTCACAAAATATTGGAATCATGTGCATCTGTCAAACGAATATCAGAATCCAATCCGTTTTGAGGGTTGGATGTCCGACCATGGTGCGAGGACCAAAGCTTGGGAAGTCTCCCGGGGGCGATTGTGCGCGCGGTTTTGGGCAGCGGTCTTCGATCGGTGTGCCGGCCCCCGAACTTACCGGTAGGAATATGTGCGGGAGCGGGAACCGCAGGGGCGGAGCAGGACCCCTACGGCGAGTCCAAGAGCCCCTTGCGTGATTCAGCAAGCTGCAGAGGTGCGGGTAAGAGCTCGGGCGAAAACGAGCAATTTCTCCCCAGTCGCCTCCATAGGCCTTAAAAAACGAGGGAGATCTGCATCGGCGGGCGAAAAATCGAAACCCTCGCCCGCCTCGCCATCGATGAGCACGGGCATTGGGGCGATCCTAACTCCCGGCCCGGAGGTGCGGAGCCAGTGGACCAGAGCCACCGGGTGGCTCCCCTCGGGTCCATGGACGGACGGTTCTCACGCCATCCTGTAGTCCGTGGCCACGGCACTCAGGCGAGCGAGGCCTGCAGGGCGATCTCCGAATTGTTCCATCCGCGATTTTGCCTGAAGTCGGCGGCGCTGCAGCCTCCAAGAGGGCAGGCTACCAACTGGCCGTTGGTCCGTTCCCAGGGGGTAGGCGCGCCGTTACGAAAGACGCTTGGAACCTGGGAGGACCTGCGAAGGTTTTACCGGGCCGACCTTCTGGGCCGTGCTGCGGATGCAAAGGCTGGGTTTTGCTCCTGACGCCATGCCGCGTTGCGGCTTGTGCCGTTCGGCGGCGGGGAAGCCATCTTCGTCTGCCTTCAGGGGGCCGCTTGGCGGGTGACAATGGGCACGTAGCCGACCTCCAGCCCCGGAGGCGGCGTGACCAGCAGGGCGGGATCCAACGCGACCAGCTTGCCGCGAGTGGGGGGTGGCATGTAGTCACGATCGATCGGCCATGCCGCGTGCAGACGTTCGACGAAGGCCTGCAACTTGGCCTTCTTTTCTTCGCTCCACTTGTATTGCTGGAACGACGGCTGATCGATGAACCGATACCACCAGTAGGTGACCACCGACCCGTCTCGGAGTTTGACCGTGAACGGGCCCCGGGTGGGCCCCGGCTGCGCCCAGGCGCCCGTGGTGGGCGAGGTGTAGGGCCGGCCCGGGCGAGCGTGTCGAAACTGTTGCTGATGTAGTTTGGTCTCCGCAGGGACAGTGGCCGCCGATACCACTACCCGTCGTTCGCCGATCTGTTGATAGTATTCAGGGAACACTCCCTTGGGACTGAGGTTGGTGGAGAACCACTGCAGCCCCCAGACGTTTCCCTCGAAGACGCGGGTGTCGACTACTTGCTCCACCCCGGCGATGCGTTGGCCGGCCTGGCGATAACCCGGGGTGTGGGTGTGGAGCCGGGGTTTCCAGGCCCCCCGTTCGTCGAAGCGACCTGTACAAGGGGGACCGCCGTCGCGCCAGACCTTGAATGCATCATAGAGGGCCGCCCTGGAGTAGTAGGTTACGTCCTGCACAAGAAACGCCCGGCCTTGGGCATCCACCGGGAACTGTAGTTTGGGGATCCTGGAGTAGCGGTTGCCCTCGGCGTCCGTTACCTCGAGCCTGGGGACGGTGTTGATCTCCATGGCGCCGCCACCCATGATCCCGGGGCGGGCGTCAAGTCCGCGACCGTAAAGGAACGGATCATTGAACAACTTGCCGATCTTGCTCCAGGTCTCCGGGATGTAGAAGGCAATGGGACCTTTGAAATTGGCGGCGTTCAGAAAACAGGTCCAGCTTTGCTCGCCGGTGGGCGGTTCTCCGGAAGTGGGGTCCGTAAAGGGCAGGGCCATCCAGGTGTAACCGAGGAACTCCCCATTGGGGTTGCCCTGGAACGTCAGACCATCCGGCGGGATGAGAAGCCGGTTGCTCAGTTGAGCGATACCCAGCCGATCATCCGGCAGGGCTTCGTCGCTGTAAAAGAAGGACCATCCGGGCGAGCCGATCTCGTAATCATAGCATTGCGGAGTGCCGTTCATGCTGAACTTGGGCGGACCATATCGGAAATGGTTGCCCGCCCAGTAGCCCAGACCGCCTTCGATGGTCTGGAACACGCTGCTCCAGGTGGGGCCGCGCTCTTTCCATGTGCGGGCCAATGTACCAGGGGGGCAGAGCGGCCTGTCCGGATTGTCCGAATTGTCCGGCAGAATCCAGGCACTGGGCAGGCCGATCTGAAAATTGGCTAGCGGCCGGTCAATCAACGACCAAACTGCGGCATAAAAGCCCATGCCCACGTTGTAGGCGGTCCCTGGGGGAGCGGCCTCGTGCCCGAAACCGATGTAACCATGGAGACCTTCGGAGTGGAGGGTCACCTGGCCGGTGGCCGTGGGCAACAATGGGCCATGCACCAAACCAGATGCCGTAGAAAGCAGCATCGCCATACGAAGCTGGGTGACAAAACTCATACAGTTACTTTTTCACCAAACCGACCTGGAGTTGAATGGAGCTTCTTCCAATGGATCGCAGTGGGCCACGCAGATTGCGAAACCGGTTGGCAGCGCTTGGAAAGGCGGGTCCATCGAACCGGAGACCCTGCGGGGGAGTGCACCCCGAACAGGGACACGGTCGGAGGGCAAAGGCCCGGAGGCGGATGGACCCACCGGTAACCTCGCCGCAGGGCTTGGCGCCGCAGAGACCGGAAAACAAGCGGCTTGTCCGGCTCCGCGGAGCACCCGCTTGGACATCTCGCACTGCGTCAGCGGATGAGGACTCACTGCCCTACGTTGTCACCAAACCGGGGCCTATCACAAGACCTGAATGAGGCATGAAACTGCGGGGGCGTTTTTTAGTCTTTGGACACGTTTGGGGGGGGCCGGCAGGGGAAGAGCAGTTGCCTATGTTTGTTAGAGGTGGGGTATGACGAAGTGGATGAGGGCAGTTAGTAGAGGGGCTGCGGCGTCGCCATAGCGCCCAGCCGCGCCCTTGCGGATTCAACAACCGTCACGGGCTCGCCGGGGCTGCCGGCTGATTTTTCCGTACCGCCAGCTTGCAACTGGCAGAGTGTCAAAGTCGGCCAAACGATTGGAAATCGGGTAGGGGCGCACATGGGAATTTTGTAGTGATTCATAGTGGCCGAGGGGAATCGGCAGACTGTGTGCTGCGCTACTGTGTCGACTCCATGACTTCGGGGGCCGGGGTGGCAGTCGCCTTTCCAGACCGCATGCTTTCGCTACGGATGAACCAAGGGCACTTGATTTTCGAGCTGGAGGAACGGCTTTCAAGCTGTCTCGCCTTTTGACGGCGCGGAGCAGACAGGCAGAGCCGCTTTGTAGGGGGTTCGGGGGAGCTTTCTGCATGGCCAAGACGAGGTTATCAGCCTTGCCAAAGCCTTCAAAGCGCCCGCAGACAGGCGCAGTTCAAACGCTGCGCAAGTTCGGCAGGCGCCGTGCGGAAGGCGCGGCAGAGCATGGAGTGCAGCGGCTGGCTGCCGCTGGGAATGGCTTCGGCGGCGTAGCGGAGCTGCTGGGGAGGGCCGGCGGATGGTCCGTCGCCTGCCTTGCGTGGGCTTCCTTGGGATTCAGGCCCTGGCCGTCTCATTGGGACTGCGGCTGGTGTGGATCGTCTTGGACGCTTTTTCCTTTCCTTGTGGAAGACTGTTAGTTTCACCAGTGCCCCGGCCGCTTTACCTTGCTCAAAAACGGAAATGCGCCCCGCTGCGGGCTCGCCCCAGCGCCGGATTTCGGGCACCCGAGGCGATCGTTTCCGCGATTCTCCGCCGGTGGCAGCCGAATCGGCACTTCGGCAGGACCCCCTCGGCTGACAAGATGCGGATGAAAGCTTGACTTCTCTGCTTGGGTTTGATGTGCGTGAGCGCGGCTGACACCGGGATTTTCCGAGCAAGGGCTGTGGGCGGGTGAGGGGGAACCGCTGCCCGAGGTGCGGCAGGCCGGCAGTCACGAGGCGGAGTCCAGGTCAGCCCCAAACCAGGTCCGGGTCCATGAACCATCGCATCTTTTTCTGGTCACTTACGGCCGCGCTAGCGGGATTTTTGTTCGGTTTTGACACCGTGGTGATCTCGGGCACCGAACAGACCATCCAAGGGTTGTGGGGATTGAGCGCGGGACTGCACGGGCTGGCGATGGGGTCGGCCCTGTACGGTACCGTGATTGGGGCGATGGTGGGAGGGTGGCCAGCTGATCGGTTTGGGCGCCGGGCCACGTTGCTGGGGGTGGGCCTGCTGTACCTTGTGTCGGCCTTGTGGTCGGCTCTGGCCACAGGTGTGTATTCCTTCAGTTTGGCCCGGTTTTTGGGCGGACTGGGCGTCGGGATTTCGACCGTGGCCTCCCCGTTGTACATAGCGGAAATTTCTCCTCCGGCGCGACGGGGCCGGCTGGCCGGGATGTTCCAGTTCAACATTGTCTTTGGCATCCTGGCAGCCTTTCTGTCCAATGCCATCATCGGCCGCCTCGGAGGGGAGCATGCATGGCGGTGGATGCTGGGGGTGGAAGCGGTGCCAGCCCTGCTGTACACGCTATTGTGTTTCGGGATTCCGGAAAGTCCGCGCTGGTTGCTGGTGCATCGCCGGGACCGCCAACGGGGTCTTGAGGTGCTGCGCTGGATCGAACCGGAGGCGTCCCCCGAACAGTTGGAGGCCCATGCGACGGAGATCGAAGCCTCCGCACCGGTAGCGACCCGCAGGGAGCGGTTTTGGTCGAAACGCCTGTCTCGACCGATTCTATTGGCGGTGTTGATCGCGTTTTTCAACCAGCTCTCCGGCATCAACGCTGTGCTCTATTTTGCCCCCCGGATTTTTGAATGGACGGGACTGGAGCGACAGGCGGCATTGCTGCAATCGGTGGGGATCGGTCTGACGAATCTGATTTTCACGCTGGTGGGTCTGTGGTTGATCGATCGGCTGGGCCGCCGAACATTGCTTTACATCGGATCGGTCGGTTACATCCTCTCACTGGGCGTGGTGGCCGCGGGATTTGCTACCGAGCAGTACGGCCTGGTGGCTCCGTTCCTCTTTGCCTTCATTGCCGCCCACGCCGTGGGCCAGGGCGCGGTCATCTGGGTCTTCATCTCCGAAATCTTTCCCAACCGCCAAAGGGCCGAAGGGCAGGCTCTGGGCAGTTTTACGCACTGGTTGTTTGCTGCGCTGCTGACGAGCTTTTTCCCGAAGATGGCCGAGGCGCTGCCGCCGGCGGGCATTTTTGCCTTTTTCTGCGGCATGATGGTGTTGCAGTTGCTCTGGGTGCACTGCATGGTGCCGGAGACCAAGGGAATCCCTCTGGAGAAGATGCAACAGCGACTGGGCATCCTGCCGGAGGGGCACTCGGCTGATCGGGGGGGCGAGGAGACATGAGGCGGGCGGCCGTGTGCTTTGACCGTCAGCGGGTTGGCTGCCCTGGCCCAGCCGCAAGGATAGGGCGTGCGGGGTGGTCGTGGCGTGTGTTGGCGGCTGTGTTGGCCGCAGGTGTGCTCTTTCCCGGCAGTGGCGGGGAGACCGCTCAATTTCGGGAACGATGGCGGCCACAGTTCCATTTCACACCGGAACGGAACTGGATGAACGACCCCAACGGCCTGGTCTTCTACCGGGGCCGCTACCACCTCTTTTACCAACACAATCCGTGGAGCGACCGCTGGGGTCACATGAGCTGGGGCCACGCGGTCAGCCGCGATTTGGTGCATTGGGAACATCGGCCCGTTGCCCTGTGGGAGGAAAACGAGACCATGATCTTTTCGGGGAGCGCCGTGGTGGACTGGAGAAACACCAGCGGACTGGGCCGCCCGGGACAACCTGCCCTGGTCGCTCTTTACACCGGACACTCGACAAAGCGGCCGCACCAGACCCAACACCTGGCTTGGAGCTCGGACGGGGGAGAAACTTGGACCAAGTATGTGGGCAACCCGGTGCTGGACCTGGGAGAGGCCGATTTCCGAGATCCGAAGGTGTTCTGGCACGAGCCCACCCGGCGGTGGATCATGGTGGTCGCCTGGCCTCCGCGGCGGCAGGTGCGGTTCTACGCTTCGAACGATCTGCGCAACTGGTGGCACCTGGGCGACTTTGGCCCGGAGGGTTGCACCGACGGCGTGTGGGAATGCCCAGATCTGTTTCCACTGGTCGTGGAAGGTGTCAAGGGACGGAGCCATTGGGTGCTGGTCGTGAGCGTGAGCAGCGGTGCACCGGCGGGCGGTTCCGGCATCCAATACTTTGTGGGACATTTCGATGGCCAGCGGTTCAGTCTGGATCCTTCCTATCCCCGGCCGCAGCCTGAATGGATTCCGGAGGGCCGACTGCTGGCGGACTTCGAAGGAGACGATTACGGCGACTGGGTCGCTACCGGCAGCGCCTTCGGTTCCGGACCGGCACGGGGCACACTGCCGAACCAACAGATGGTACACGGCTTCCGCGGGCGTGGTCTGGTCAACACTTACTTGGGCGGCGACACAGCCGAGGGTACCCTGACTTCGCCCTCGTTCGAAATCACCCACGATTTCCTGAGTTTCTTGATCGGCGGCGGGGCCCACGAGGGGCGAACCTGCCTGAATCTGAGGGTCGACGGGCAGGTCGTACGCAGCGCCACCGGAGAGAATTCCGAGCGACTCCGTTGGCACTCATGGGACCTGCGGCCATGGCGAGGTCGATCGGCCGTCCTGGAGATTGTGGACAAGCACTTGGGCGACTGGGGCCACGTCAACGTGGATCACATCCTGTTGGCAGACGCGCCGGTGCGGCCGGCCACGCAACCGGCACTCTGGGCGGACTTCGGCCGCGACTTCTA
>Ga0308399_1000498_pt1 | contig 13954 bp, 9 predicted proteins | sample HotsprSampOS1260_FD_202367 | JGI IMG/M metagenome (GOLD analysis project Ga0308399, IMG submission 202367) | Hot spring phototrophic mat microbial communities from Octopus Spring, Yellowstone National Park, Wyoming, United States - 20060914_OS12-60 ... | reverse complement strand
ATCGCGCCCTCGGTGAGCCGTTCTCCTGCGCGCACGATATCGCCCTCCTGCACCAGGATGTGCCGGCTGGCAGGGACGCGGTACTCCTTCTGCGTGCGCCCGTCGAAGCTGGTGATGGTGATGATGCGCTTGCCCTGGTCACGCCCCTCGCCCAGGCGCACCGAGACGGTGCCGTCAATCTCGGCAACGACGGCGGGGTTGTGCGGATGGCGTGCCTCGAAGAGCTCCACCACGCGCGGCAAGCCACCGGTGATGTCCTGGAGCTGGCGGATCTCGCGCGGGATCTTCGCCACGATTTCACCAGCGGTGACGCGCTCACCATCCTCGACCATCAGATGTGCCCGCGCCGGGATCACCTCGGTGTGCAGCACCGTGCCATCATCGCCGAGGATCTCGATGCGCGGCGTCAGCCCCCGCTCGCGCGGCTCGATGACGACCTTGGTCAGGTGCCCGGTCTGCTCATCGGCCTGCTCGCGGTAGGTGATGTTGGGTCGCAGGTCACGGTAGCGCACCTGTCCGGAGACACGCGCCAAGATGAGCGAGTTGTACGGGTCCCACTCGTAGAGCCGCTCTCCGCGCTGTACCGGCTGCCCATCGCGCACGTAGAGCTTGGCACCCACAGGCAGCTCGTGGCGCACCAGCTCCCGATTCCCCTCCGGTTCGACGATCAGCAGCGTTGCCCCGCGCGCCAGCACGACCTCGACATCCATGCCATCGTCGGACTCCTGGAGTGCCGAGACCAAGTTCTGCAGGCGCACAATGCCGGAGAACTTCGCCGTAATCTCCGACTGTGCCGCTGCCAGCAGCGCTGCTCCTCCCGTGTGGAAGGTCCGCAGCGTCAACTGTGTTCCGGGCTCTCCGATGGACTGCGAGGCGACCGTCCCCACGGCTTCGCCTATCTCCACCAGCCGTCCGGTTGCCAGGTTGCGCCCGTAGCACTTGGCGCACACCCCACGCGGCGCCTCGCAGGTGAGCACCGAGCGGATCATCACGCTCTCGATCGGGCTCTCCTCGATGCGGCGTGCGGCTTCCTCATCGATGAGCTCACCGGCTCGCACCAGCACCTCTCCGGTCAGCGGGTGCACAACGTCCACCAGGGCAACCCGACCCAGCACGCGCTCGTAGAGCGAGATCTCCAGCTCGCCGCTCTCCTTGATCTCGCGCACCTCGATGCCGCGGATTGTGCCGCAGTCCTCCATCGTAATGGTGACGTCCTGGGCTACATCGTGCAGCCGGCGCGTCAGATAGCCGGCATCGGCGGTCTTGAGCGCCGTATCTGCCAAGCCCTTGCGCGCTCCGTGCGTGGAGATGAAGTACTCCAGGATGCTCAACCCCTCGCGTAGGTTCGAGATGATGGGGTTTTCGATGAGCTCGGCTCCGCTGCCGTAGGCGGTCTTCTGCGGCTTTGCCATCAGCCCGCGCATCCCGCCCAGCTGCCGGATCTGCTCCTTGGAGCCGCGCGCCTGCGAGTCGAGCATCATCCAGAAGGTGTTGAAGCCGCCCTGGTCCTGCTCCAGCTCCTTGTACAGGTAGTCAGCAATGCGGTTGGTCGCCGAGGTCCACGCGTCGATGATCTTGTTGTAGCGCTCGTTCGCCGAGAGGATGCCCGCCATGTAGGCTTCGTGGTAGCGGTCCACCTCCTGCTGCGTCTGCCGGATGATCTGCTCCTTCTCCTTGGGCACGATGACGTCCCCGATGGAGACGCTCAAGCCCCCGATCGTGGAGTAGTGGAAGCCCATGTCCTTGAGGGCATCCAGGAACTCCACCGTGCGCGCCAGCCCAACGGTGCGGAAAGCTTCGCCGATGAGCTGCCGCAAGCGCTTCTTGGTGAGCAGCTCGTTGACAAAGCCCAACTCTGGCGGCACAATCTGGTTGAAGATCACGCGCCCGACCGTTGTCTCGATAAGCTCACCTCGGATGCGTACGCGGATCTTGGCATGCAGCTCCACGTGTCCGGAGTCGTAGGCAAGGAGCACCTCCTCCGGTGAGGCAAAGACCTTGCCCTCGCCCTGGGCACCGTGGCGCACCTTGGTCAAGTAGTACAGCCCCAGCACCATATCCTGGCTGGGCACAGCGATGGGCTCGCCGTTTTGCGTGTGCATGATGTTATGCGGCGCCAGCATCAGCAGCAGTGCCTCCAACTGCGCCTCGTAGCTCAAGGGCACGTGCACTGCCATCTGGTCGCCGTCGAAGTCCGCATTGAACGCTGTACACACCAGCGGATGGAGCTGGATGGCTTTGCCCTCGATAAGGCGCGGCTGGAACGCCTGAATGCCCAGCCGGTGCAGCGTCGGGGCACGGTTGAGCAACACCGGATGTCCATCGATGACCTGTTCGAGCGCATCCCAGACGACCTCCTCCTTGCGCTCGACCAAGAGCTTTGCCCGCTTTGCCGTCCGGGCGTAACCGCGCTCGACCAGCTTCCGGATGACAAAGGGCTTGTACAGCTCGATCGCCATATCCTTGGGCAAGCCACACTCGTGCAGCTTGAGCTCGGGTCCAACCACGATGACCGAGCGTCCGGAGTAATCCACCCGCTTGCCCAAGAGGTTCTGTCGGAAGCGCCCCTGTTTGCCGCGCAAGGATTCCGCCAGCGACTTAAGCGGGCGCTGCCCGGCGCTGCGCACCACACGGCGCGAGTTATCAAAGAGCGCATCCACCGCCTCCTGCAGCATGCGCTTCTCGTTGCGCATGATCACCTCCGGGGCGCGGATGGCGATGAGCTTCTTGAGCCGATTGTTCCGAATGATGATACGCCGGTACAGCTCGTTGAGGTCGGAGCTGGCAAAGCGCCCGCCCTCCAGTGTGACCAGCGGGCGCATATCGGGCGGAATGACCGGGATGACCTCCAGGATCATCCACTCGGGCTTGTTGGGCTTGTGCCCCTCGCGCGGCAGGAACCAATCCAATACGCGCAGCCGACGCAGGATGTCTTCGCGCTCCTGCTTGGAGATCGGCTCCTCGGCGAGCCGCTTGCGCAGCGCCCAGTACTCCTGCTCCACATCCAATCGGCGCAGCAGCTCGCGCAGCGCTTCAGCTCCGGTCATTGCCAGGAAATGCTCCGGCTCCTCCGGATGCTGCCGCTCCCGCTCTGGGAGACTCTCCAAAACCTGCAGGTACTCCTCCTCGCTGAGCAGGTCGCCGGTGCGCAGCCCTTCGTTCTCCTTCGAGCCCGGCTGAATGACGACGTAGGACTCGTAGTAGGCGATGCGCTCGACGTCGCGGCTGGGCATGCCCAGCACCAGTGCAATTTTGTTGGGCGTATAGCGCATAAACCACGTATGCACCACCGGCACTGCCAGATGGATATGCCCGAAGCGCTCGCGCCGCACCGAGCGCTGCGTCACCTCCACCCCGCACCGGTCGCACACAATCCCTCGGTAGCGCACTCGCTTGTATTTCCCGCAGGCGCACTCCCAGTCCCGAATCGGTCCGAAGATCTTCTCGCAGAAGAGCCCATCACGTTCGGGGCGGAAGGAGCGGTAGTTGATCGTCTCCGGCTTGAGCACTTCGCCGTAGGAGCGCTCCAGGATCGTCTCCGAGGATGCCAACGAGATGCGCACCCCGGAGAAGCCCTTGCGCGGAATCAGCCAGCTCTGCAGTGCCTGCATGGCATCCACGATATCAGTGCAACGGACTTACGGCAGAATCTCCATCTCAAGTCCCAGCCCTTGCAGCTCGCGCTGCAGCACACGCACGGCTTCGGGAACATGAGGATTGGGCGTTGGCTTGCCGTTGACCAACGCGTTGTACAGCTCCGAGCGTCCGACGACGTCGTCGCTCTTGAGCGTGAGCATCTCCTGTAGCGTAAAGGCTGCACCGTAGCCTTCCAGTGCCCAGACCTCCATCTCGCCCAGGCGCTGTCCACCCATGCGGGAGCGCCCGCCCAGCGGCTGCTGTGTGATGAGCGCATAGGGACCGGTCGAGCGGGCGTGGATCTTGTCCTCGACCATGTGCACGAGCTTCATCATGTAGATGTAGCCGACGGTGACCCGCTCGTTGAGCGGCTCTCCCGTGCGCCCGTCGTAGAGGATGGTCTTGCCATCGGGCGGCAACCCGGCTTTGCGCAGCCACTCCTGCACATCCTCCCAAGAGGCGCCATCGAAGACCGGGCTGGCGAAGTACACCCCCAGTTTAGCTGCTGCCCAGCCCAGCGCCGTCTCCAGGAGCTGCCCCAAGTTCATTCGCGAGGGCACACCCAGCGGGTTGAGCACGATATCCACCGGCGTGCCATCGGGCAGGAAGGGCATATCCTCGACGGGCACGATCTTGGCAACCACGCCCTTGTTGCCGTGGCGTCCCGCCATCTTATCGCCGACCTGGATCTTGCGCTTCTGCGCCACATAGACCTTTGCCATCTTGAGCACCCCGGGAGGCAGCTCCTCTCCGGCTTCCAGGCGGCTCAATTCGGCTCGAATTCGCCGTTCAATCTCCTCGCGCTTGCGATGGTAGTTCGTCAGGAGCTGCCGCACCAGGTGCATCACGTGCTCATCCTCCACCCATGCATCGCCTTCGCCGGGAATGGGGAGCTTCTCCGGGTGGAATTTGCCCTGCTCGAAGCGCTTGAGCAGCTCCTCCTCCGAGAGCTTCGTTCCGGCGCGCAGCACAACGCGCCCGTCAATATCGGAGATGCCCAGGCAGCGCTGCCCTTGCAGGAGCTTGCCCAGGCGGAGAACGCACTCACGGTCGAGCCGTCCCAGCGCCTCCCGGCGCTTCTTCTCCATCTCCTCCCGGCGCTGCCGCTCCGAGCGGGTCCGGCTCTGCCCGTCCTCGTAGAAGTGGCGGCTGAAGAGCCGAGTGTTGATCACCACGCCGTGTAGCCCTGCAGGGGCGCGCAGCGAGACGTCCCGGATATCTCCGGCTTTATCGCCGAAGATTGCCCGCAGGAGCTTCTCCTCCGGCGTTGGGTCTGCCTCGCCCTTGGGCGTAACCTTCCCGATGAGGATATCCCCCTCGCGCACGCGCGTTCCCACGCGCGCCAAGCCATTGGGGTCCAGATGGCGAATTTCCTCCTCGCTGACGTTGGGAATATCGGGCGTGAACTCCTCCTCGCCGCGCTTTGTATCGCGCACCTGCAGCGTGAACTCCTCAATGTGAATCGAGGTGAAGACATCCTCCGCCACCAGGCGTTCCGAGATCACGATGGCGTCCTCGAAGTTGTAGCCCCGCCACGGCATAAAGGCAACGAGCATGTTCCGCCCCAGTGCCAGTTCGCCCCGGTCGGTGGCTGCCCCATCGGCAAGTGGCTGTCCTCGGCGCACCCGCTCGCCCACCCGCACCAGCGGACGCTGGTTGATGCAGGTATCCTGATTGGTCCGCACGAACTTCTTGAGCCGGTAGGTGACCACCTCCGGTTCGTCGAAGCTCACCAGGCGCTCCTCCTCCGAGCGGGTATCATCGTAGCGCACGCGGATCTCATCGGCGCTGACGTATTCGACCACGCCATCCCCTTCTGCCAGGAGCAGTGCTCGGGCATCGCGCGCAATTCGGGATTCCATTCCCGTCCCCACCAGCGGCGCCTCCGGACGGATGATCGGCACCGCTTGGCGCTGCATGTTCGAGCCCATCAGCGCACGGTTGGCGTCGTCGTGCTCCAGGAAGGGGATGAGCGCAGCCGACGCGCTGGTGATCTGGTCTGTGGATACATCCATGTACTCGACCTCCTCCGGCGATACCAGCACGAAGTCGCCGGAGCGGCGTGCATGGACTCGCGGGACGGCGATACGCCCATCGGCATCCACCGGCGTGGATGCCGGGGCGATGATCTTGTCCTCCTCCTCGTCGGGGCTCAGGTAGTGGATCTCCTCGGTCACCCTACCATTGACCACGCGCCGGTAGGGCGATTCGATGAAGCCGTACTCGTTGATGCGCGCGTGCAGCGCAAGGGAGGAGATAAGCCCGATGTTGGGTCCTTCGGGCGTCTCAATTGGGCACAGGCGCCCGTAGTGGGTGTAGTGCACGTCGCGCACCTCAAAGCCGGCGCGTTCACGGTTCAGACCACCCGGACCCAAGGCAGAGACACGCCGCTTGTGCGTGAGCTCTGCCAGCGGGTTGGTCTGGTCCATAAACTGCGAAAGCTGGTTGGTGCCGAAGAACTGGTTGATGACGCTGTTGATCGTGCGGGCGTTGACAAGCTCGGCTGGGGTGAGCGGCTCCTCACCCGAGTAGATGCTCAGCCGCTCCTTAATCGTGCGCGCCATGCGCGACAGCCCCAGCATGAGCTGAGCCGTGAGCTGCTCCCCAACGGTGCGCACTCGGCGGTTTGCCAGGTGGTCCTGGTCATCCACATCGCGCCGGTCTTCGCGCACCTCCAGCAGGTAGCGGATTGTGGCAAGCACGTCTTCGGTGGTCAGGTGCGTTACCTCCAAGGGGACGCTCAGCCCCAGCTTGGTGTTGAGGCGGAAGCGCCCGACGGTATCGAGCTCATACCGCTTCGGGGAGAAGAAGAGCCGCTCCAGCAGTTGCGCTGCGCTCTCCAGATCCGGCGCTTCGCTGGAGCGCATTTGCTTGTAGATGTACTCCAGCGCTTCCTCTCGGCTCCGCGTGGGATCCTTGGAAAAGGTGCGTACCAGCACGGGCTCGTTGTCCAGGTCTTTGTGGCAGAACATGCGCACCGACTCGACCGTCGCGCGCTCGATTTGCTCCAGCAGCTCCTCGCTGAGGATCTCGCCGCGGTGGGCAAGGATCTCGCCCGTGCTCAGATCCACAACCTCCCCGGCGATGCGCCGTCCAACGTACTCGGGAAGCTGCTCCACTGGAACGATTTCGGAAAGCCCGAAGAGCTCGTCGATCTCCTCGTCCGAGGAGAACCCCAACGCCCGCAAGAAGGTGGTCACGGGGAACTTCTTCTTGCGGTCAATGTAGGCGTACATGATGTCGTTGGTGTCGATGACGAACTCCAGCCATGCGCCCCGCAACGGAATGATGCGGGCGCTATAGATGGGCAATCCGGTCGCATGCAGCACGCGGTCGAAAAGCACCCCTGGCGAACGGTGGATTTGCGAAACGATGACGCGCTCGGCTCCGTTGATGATGAAGGTCCCCCGATCCGTCATCGCCGGGATGCTTCCCAAGTAGACCTCCTGCTCCACCGGCTCGATGTAATCCTCCGAGTCGGGCGAGACCTTGCTGGACAAGCGCAGCCGTGCCTTGAGCGTGTAAGCGTACGTCAGCTCACGCTCTCGGCACTCCTCTTCGGTGTACTTGGGGGGCTCGATGGTGTAGGAGAGGAACTCCAACTGGTACACGCCGGAGGCATCTTCGACGGGGAAGTTGCTCAGAAATGCCTGCTGCAGTCCGACCGGTCGCCGCTGCTTTGGCGGCACATCCGCTTGCAGAAACTCCTGGTACGAGCGGAGCTGGACCTCCAGCAGGTCTGGGTACTCGACCGCCCACTTTGTCTTGGCAAAGCTTATGCGCTCGCGCAACTTCACCTCGTTGGCTTGCCCGTTATGGGAAGCTACTTCAGTGTTCGGCGTCAGCGGCTGAACACCGTTGGAGTTCTCTCCGGCACGGTCACTGCGTCGGCGCGCCATTGTGATGCCTACGGCGATGCTGAAACGACCTACTCACAGAGCAATGCGCACGGCACCCCTCCCCTGTATCCATCCAGGAGGAAGGACAGCCGTGCTGTTGGAGCCTTCACAAGTGCCAGCATATGGATTGGGGGAGCTCCCCCAGGGAATGCTCACTTGATGGTCACCTTTGCTCCGACCTCTTCGAGCTTCTTCTTGATGGACTCGGCTTCCTCCTTGGAGACCCCCTCCTTGAGAATCTTCGGGGCAGCCTCTACAAGGTCCTTGGCTTCCTTGAGTCCCAGCCCGGTGAGCTCCCGCACGACCTTGATGACGTTGAGCTTCTGCGGACCGATCTCGGTCAGCTCCACGTCGAACTCCGTCTTCTCCTCAACAGCCGGCGCTGCCGCAGCCGGCGCTGCTCCCGGCGCTGCTGCCACCATCACAGGAGCTGCGGCGCTCACGCCGAAGCGCTCCTCGAGCGCCTTCTTCAGCTCGGCAGCTTCCAGCAGCGTGAGGTTGCTAATCTTTTCGACCAGTTCTTCCACAATGCCAGCCATTGCGATGGTCCCGTGAACAGTGAGACTTCACCCTTGCGTTGATTCAGCTCGCTTGCGAGCGACTTCCTCAACCAGGTATGCAATATCGCGCAGCAGCGCCGACACGGCTCCAACGATCCCCGAGATCGGCGCCGCAATGCTTCCGGCAATACTCGCCATCAGCTCCTCCCGCGTCGGCAGCGAAGCCAGCCGCTCCAGCTCCGTTCCGTCGAAGAGCTGCCCTTCGACCACCGCAGCCTTGAAGCGCGGCTTCTCCATGCGCTTGATAAAATCGCGCAATACCCGCGCGGGGGCAATCGCGTCATCGTAGCTCAGCACCAGCCCGGTCTGTCCGTTGAGGTAGGGCTCCAGCTCCGTGTGATCACCGATGGACTGCAGCGCACGCCGAATGAGCGTGTTCTTGGCAACGCGGTACTCCAGCCCCTTCGGGTAGAGCTCCTTGCGCAGCTCGCGGGAGTCTGCCACAGTCATTCCGACAAAGTCCACAAGGTAGATTCCGCGCGCACGCTGCAGCTTCTGCTGCAGTTGCTCAACGATCTCCACTTTCCGCTGCCGTGTCAGCATCGTCTCCTCCGCTCTCAAGGCTCACGCGCGTGCTACTCACGTGCCCGCACCAACGAGGATTCGCTGATGGGGATGCTGGGTCCCATCGTCGAAGTCAAATACACCCCACGGATGTACTTCCCACGCGCTGCTGGCGGCTTGGCACGCAGCAAACTTTCCACAACAGCGCGAACGTTTTCCACAAGCTTCTCCACAGGGAAGGATGCCTTCCCCACAGCAACGTGGACGTTGCCACCCTTATCCACGCGGTACTCCACCCGTCCGGCTTTGGCTTCCCGCACCGCCGTTGCAACGTCGAAGGTCACCGTTCCGCTCTTCGGGTTGGGCATCAACCCACGGGGTCCCAAGATGCGCCCCAGCTTCCCCACCTCCCCCATGACATCGGGGGTTGCGATGGCAACGTCGAACTCCAGCCACCCGTTTTGGATCTTCTCGATGTACTCCTGCAGCCCGGCGTAATCGGCACCGGCTTGCAGGGCTTCCTGGTCCTTGGGGGGCTTTGCAAAGACCAACACGCGCACCGGCTTCCCCGTCCCATGCGGCAGGACAACGCTCCCGCGCACCATCTGGTCGGCTTTGCGTGGGTCCACTCCCAGCCGTACGGCGAGCTCAATTGTCTCATCGAACTTCGCCGTGGCAACCTGCTTGAGCGCCTCGACCGCTTTCTCCAACGGCACTGGTCCCTCCGTCTGCAGCAATTGCTTGAGCGTCTCCACCGCCGCTCGATACCGTTTGCTCCGCTTCTTCGCCATTGCGCTTGCCCTGATGGGGTCACCCTTCCACCACAATGCCCATGCTGCGGGCAGTGCCCTCCAGCATGCGGACGGCGCTCTCCAGGCTATCGCAGTTGAGGTCCGCCATCTTCTGGCGGGCAATCTCCTCCAACTGCGCTCGCGTGACCTTGCCGACCTTGACCCGATTGGGCTCAGAGGAGCCCTTCTCGATGCCGGCTGCCTTCATCAGCAGCACCGAGGCTGGCGGGGATTTGACCACAAAGGTGAAGCTCTTGTCCGAGTAGTAGGTTACCACCACTGGCACGAGCATGCCCGCCATCTTGGCGGTGCGGGCGTTGAACTGCTTGACGAACTCCATTCCGTTGAGCCCGCGCTGACCAAAGGCGGGTCCCACCGGTGGCGCCATCGTTGCCTCGCCCGCTTTGAGCAGCAGCTTGAACGTACCGACGACCTTCCGTGCCATCGCCCTACCCTGTCGCTGCAATCGCCTTGTGACGAATCATCTCTGCGCTTGAGTGTTACGAGCTCCCACTCTGCACCGCCAACTCCACCTGTCCGATATCCAGCTCCACTGGCGTTTTCCGCCCCAGGATACCAACCTCGACCTTGAGCTTCTGCCGCTCGAGATTGACCTCCTTGACCACACCGACGAAATTGGCAAAGGGACCCTCGATGATGCGGACCGGATCGCCCACGCTAAACTGGGTCTCGATCGTTGCCGTGTGCTTGCGCTCCTCAAGCCGCGCCAGGATGCGCTCCACCTCCTCCGGACGCAGTGGGACCGGCTGCGTTCGGGTGCCGGCAAACCCCACTACGCCGGTAATCCCCTCGATGAGCTGCTGGAGCTTGCGGTCCATCGCGGCTTCGATGAGGATGTAGCCCGGAAGGAAGCTCCGCTTTCGGGTGCGCCGCTTGCCGCTGCGGATCTCGAAGACGGTCTCCTCCGGCACCAGAATCGTGCGCACTCGGTCGCTCATGCCATGGAGCTTCAACTCATGCTCCAGCCGCTGCTTGACCCGGTTCTCCTGCCCGCTGGCGGTGTAGAGGGCATACCAGCGAAACTGCACGGGGCTCTGCTCGGTGCTACGCTCGGGGGAGACCATCGGGGGTGTCAGAAGATGAACCGCAGAATCGCTGTCACCAGCGTATCCACAATCCAGGCAAATCCTGCCATGAGCAGGCACGCAACAGCAACGACGATGCTGGACTCGCGCAACTGCTCGCGCGTCGGCCAGGACACCTTCTGCATCTCCCGGACGACCTCCTGACCGAACGCCTTGATCTTGGCTATCATTGCCTTGGTTCCTACCGCTCGCCACACGTTGCGGCACGGGTGGAGGGACTCGAACCCCCAACCTGCGGTTTTGGAGACCGCTGCTCTACCACTTGAGCTACACCCGTGAGCTGATGGCCGGATTTGAACCGGCGACCCCGTCCTTACCAAGGACGTGCTCTACCACTGAGCTACATCAGCCCGATGGAGAGCGGGAGACGGGACTCGAACCCGCGACCCTCGGCTTGGGAAGCCGATGCTCTACCAACTGAGCTACTCCCGCACTCAGAGCGGGAGACGGGACTCGAACCCGCGACCCCGAGCTTGGAAGGCTCGCGCTCTACCAACTGAGCTACTCCCGCGCTCAGAGCGGGAAACGGGACTCGAACCCGCGACCCTCGGCTTGGGAAGCCGATGCTCTACCAACTGAGCTATTCCCGCGTGGGCAGGGGAGGATTCGAACCTCCGAAGGCGTTCCGCCAGCAGATTTACAGTCTGCCCCGTTTGACCGCTTCGGTACCTGCCCGGCAGCTTGCAAATATAGAAACTTTGCTGCTGCCTGCAGGCAAACTCAGGCTACCTCCGCACGCGCAACCCGAACAAGCCGCAGGAATTCATCGAAGATGTACGTGGCATCGTGCGGTCCCGGCGCCGCTTCGGGATGGTACTGCACCGACATCACCGGTAGACTCCGATGCTGCATCCCCTCCAGCGTGCCGTCATTGAGATTGATGTGCGTCACCTCCAGCTCCGGCGGCAGAGTGTCCGGGTCCACCGCAAAGCCATGGTTCTGCGACGTAATCTCCACCACACCCGTGTGCAGGTTCAACACCGGATGGTTGGCTCCATGGTGCCCGAACTTGAGCTTGTAGGTCCGCGCCCCAAGGGCAAGCCCCAGGAGCTGATGCCCCAGGCAGATCCCCAGAATCGGATATCCCCGCGCCACCAGCTCCCGAACCAGTGGCAGCGCGTAGGTGATTGCGGCCGGGTCCCCCGGACCATTTGAGAGCACGATCCCATCGGGCGCGCACGCGAGCAGCTCGTGCAGCTCCACCCGCGCTGGGAACACACGCACTCGGCAGCCGCGCCGCGCCAAATTCCGCAAAATGTTGCGCTTAACACCGAAATCCACCACCGCAATCAGCGCTCCCGTCTCCAATCCCTCATCCGTCCACCAGTACGGGGCGCGGCACCCTACGCGATCGGTCAAATCCTGCCCCTCCATCGGCGGCAGCGAACGGGCACGCTCGACTAACTGCTCCGGCGACGCCGTTGCCGAGATCACCCCGCGGAGCGCCCCATACTCCCGAATCATCCGTACCAGCATGCGCGTGTCCACCCCTTCGATCCCCACTACCCCCTCCCGCTGCAGGTACTCCTGTAGGCTCAGCTTCGCCCGCCAGTTCGAATAGACCGGCGAGCACTCGTGCACGACGATTCCTTCAACCTGCACCCGCTCCGACTCGCCGTCCTCCAAGGTGATGCCGTAGTTGCCGATGTGCGGGTAGGTGAAGGTGACGATCTGCCCGCGGTAGCTTGGATCGGTCAGGATCTCCTCGTACCCGCTCATCGCGGTGTTGAAAACCACCTCTCCAGCAGCCTCCTGCTCCACAGCTCCGATGGCATATCCGGCAAAGACGGCTCCGTTTTCCAACGCCAGGTAGGCTCGAACTCGTCGGTGCATGGGCTTGGCCGACTGTGTCGGGGACGCAAATTAGCAAAGACTGTGTAATTTGCGGTGCGTTGGAACCTGTCCAACCGCTCAAGAGGCGCTCCCTTCGCGGCGCACTTTCAGCCCATAGGTGTTCGCAACGGAATGCCGCATACGGCACCGGCGCACGGCAATCCGCTCAACAAGCGGGTGCTGGTGCTGAACCGAGGATATGAGCCCGTGAGCATCTGCACGGTCAAGAAAGCCGTGGTGCTGCTGGTGCTGGCAAAAGCCGAGCTTGTAGAGGCGCGCACGGAGATGCTGCTCCACAGCGTCTCGGCAGCCTATCCGGTGCCGAGTGTCATTCGATTGCTCTCCTCCATTCGCGTGCCGTACCAGCACATTGAGCTGACGCGGCGCAACATCATGCGGCGCGACGGCTTCCAGTGCCAATACTGCGGGGCAACGGATGTCCCGTTGACCATTGACCACGTCCTGCCGCGCTCCCGCGGAGGCACCGACAGTTGGGAGAATCTCGTCTGCGCCTGCATCCGGTGCAACAACCTCAAAGGCGACCGCACCCCGGAGGAGGCTGGAATGCGCCTGCTCCGCCCACCGCGGCGCCCCCACCCCATCCTCTTCCTCAAGCAGTTCGTGGGGAAGTTCGAGGAGAGCTGGCGCCCCTACCTCTTCATGGATTGAGCACATGCTGCTTCCGTACGCGGTACTACTGCTCCCCGGGCTTGCCGCGGCTGCCCTCCTGCGGTGCAGCTCTTCGGAGGCGGTGCCCGCTCCTGCGCTCCCGACGGTCGCACGCCATCCCTGGTACACCCGCGAACACCATCGAGAGGGGAGATTCGCCAACCTGGAGCCTCCGCTGGAGCGCCCCTTCTGGCGCAGTGTGCGCTGGATTGCCCGAAAGCTCCTCTCCCCACAGCGCCAGCATCCCCCAACCCCGTTTGAGCCGCTCTCGCCGCATCGCCTCCGCGAACCCTCGCCAGGGCTGCGCTTCGCATGGCTGGGGCATAGCACCGTGCTGCTCCAGCTTCCAACGGCGACGCTGTTGACCGACCCCATCTTCAGCCAGCGGGCAAGTCCGGTCTCCTTCGCCGGTCCACTGCGCCAGGTCCCTGTACCGCTTGCGCCGGACTCACTCCCCCACATTGATATTGTGCTGCTCTCGCACGACCACTACGACCACCTGGACCGTGCATCGGTGGAGTTCCTCGCCCGCCGGTTTGACCCGCTCTTCCTTGTGCCCCTGGGGGTCGGCAAGCGGCTGCGCACCTGGGGCATCCGCCGCGTCGTGGAGCTGGACTGGTGGGAATACGTTGACTACGCTGGGCTGCGGATCCACTGTACTCCGGCTCGCCACTTCTCCGGACGGGGGCTGACCGACCGCAACCGCACCCTCTGGGCAAGCTGGTACGTGTATACACACGGCGACGACGCCCTCCGCATCTACTTTGCCGGCGACACCGGCTTTGGAGTGCACTTTGAGCTCATCCGGACCCGCCTTGGGGCTCCGCTGCTCTGCCTGATGCCCATCGGGGCATACGAGCCGCGATGGTTCATGCGCGAGGTCCACGTAGACCCAGCCGAAGCGCTCCGCGCCGCCGTCCAGCTCGGAGCGCGCCACCTGCTTCCCATCCACTGGG
>Ga0308399_1000496_pt1 | contig 13965 bp, 15 predicted proteins | sample HotsprSampOS1260_FD_202367 | JGI IMG/M metagenome (GOLD analysis project Ga0308399, IMG submission 202367) | Hot spring phototrophic mat microbial communities from Octopus Spring, Yellowstone National Park, Wyoming, United States - 20060914_OS12-60 ... | reverse complement strand
CATGCCTAACCCGCCGATGAGGCGAGGAAAAGCACAGCTAGCAGACATGCGTTTACGGCTAGGACTACGCAGGTCTCTAATCTGCTTCGCTCCCCTAGCTTTCGTGTCTCAGCGTCAATTCCCTCGAGGGGACGCGCTTTCGCCACTGGTGTTCCCTGCGGTATCAACGCATTTCACTGCTCCTCCGCAAGTTCCCGTCCCCCTTGAGAGAATTCTATCCCGTCAGTTTTTTACCCCTTCCTATGGTTGAGCCATAGTCTTTGAGGTAAAACTTGACGGGACGCCTACACGACCCTTTACGCCCAGTGACACCGGATAACGTTTGGGGCCCACGTATTACCGACGCTTCTGGCACGCAGTTAGCGGCCCCTTTCTAGTAGGGTACTGTCATCCCCGACGTAACGTCGGGGTTTCCTCCCCTACCACAGCGGTTTACACTCCGAAGAGCTTCTTCCCGCACGCGGCGTCGCGCGGTCAGGCTTTCGCCCATTGCCGACGATTCCTGATTGCTGCCTCCCGTAGGAGTGGGGGCCGTGTCTCAGTCCCCCTCTGGCTGACCACCCTCATAAGGCCAGCTACCCGTCATCGGCTTGGTAGGCCATTACCCTACCAACTACCTGATAGGCCGCAGGCCCCTCCCTAAGCGGACGGTTAGATCCTTTACCCCTCCGAATCGGAGGGGACCATCGAGTATTACTCCGCCTTTCGGCGGACTATCCTCACCTTAGGGGCAGGTTCCTACGTGTTACTCAGCCGTTCGCCGCTGCCTTCCGAATCGGAGGGCTCGCTCGACTTGCATATCTCAGGCACGCCGCCAACGTTCATCCTGAGCCAGGATCAAACTCTTAGGAAAAAAAGGTTCCTAACCCGATTTCTAAACTAAATCCAAAATTTTCAAAGTGCAAAAGAGATGATATAAATTTAAAGGAAGTTATAAATTATTATAAACTTGTTTTAAATAAAAATCAAGAGGTTTTTAAGAAGTTTTTTCTCTTTTTTATCCAATTCTATAAGTCCATTTATAGTGGCATCTTGAGGATTATGACTTAGAAAAACATCAATCTGAAGCTCTTTGGTAAAAAATTGATCTAATCCTTTTACTTTCGCCATTCCCCCGGTTAAAATGATTCCCTTTTTTAAAATTTCATCAATGATTTCCGCCGGTGAACTTTCGATGACTTCTTTGGTTGCATCAATTATTTGATTAAAATAAGGAAGAAGCGCTTCTTTAATCTCAACGCTTTTTACTCTTAGAGATTTAGGTAGACCAGTTTCCAACGATTTTCCTCTAATCGTTTCTATTTTTTCTTCCTTATCAAATACTAAAAGATTCTTTTTTAATTCTTCACAAGTGTTTTCCCCCAAAATAATTCCATGCTTAAGATAAAGATAATGACCAATTACCTTATTAAAGTATTCGCCCCCCATTTTTAGTGTTTTTTGGCGAATGATATTCCCACTACCAACAATAGCAATTTCTGTTAACCCGCCACCCATTTCAATAATTAAATTGGGATGAGAAGAAAAAATATCAATTCCGCTGCCACAAGCGGTTGCTAAAATTTTTTCCAAAAGATAGACCTGAGAGACATCAGTTTTTAAGACAGCTTCTTTAACTGCTTTTTGTTCAATTTCGGTGGCAATTGTTGGTACTATCGTTAACGCTTCAATAATTGGTTTTATAAGTTGGTTTTTAGTATAAAGTTCAACCGATTGCTGAAGAAAATTTTTAAGAAGGACGACTTCACTGTCAAAATCAGAAATCACCCCAGAAATAATTGGTCGAATAATTTTTATAAAGTCAGGAGTTTTGCCAACAGTTTCTTTTGCTTCTTTGCCGATAAAGGCAATAAGATCTTTTTTAGTGTTATAGGCAAGGTAAGTAGGTTCTCGAAGAATAATTCCTTTTTCTTTGATGGCGATTTTTGTTACCGAAGTCCCCAAATCAAGGTAAATTTTAAAATAAGGAAAAAAAGGGATTTTAATTTTTTTAATTTTTTCGATAAAATTAAAAATCATGGAAGGAAAAAAAATAATAATACTGCTAAATAAACTTTTAAAAATGCTTTATCTTTCCTTATTTTTTCTTACTCCCCTTTTAATGTCTCCTTTTACCTCTGAGCTTTTTGAGTTTAACAAAATGCTTTTTATTTATTTTATCGCCTATTTAGTTTTATTTTTTTGGCTTTTTAGAATAATTCTTCTTAAAAAAATTATACTAAAAAGAACAAAACTTGATTTACCGATTTTTATTTTTTTGGCAAGTCAGCTTTTTTCTACTTTTTTTTCTTTAGATTTTCATACTTCTTTTTTTGGTTATTATGGACGGTTTAATGGCGGGCTTTTATCAATAATTACTTATCTTATTTTATTTTATGGATTTGTTTCCAACTTTAGTGGCAAAAAAGACGAAAAATTTTTTCTTTTATTATTAAAAACATCGCTTATTTCCTCAACGATTGTTATTCTTTGGGGATTGCCGGCAAAATTTGGTTATGATCTTTCGTGCTTAGTATTTACCGGTCAATGGAATAACTTCTGCTGGACTGAGCAATTTAGACCAAAAGAACGAATGTTTTCCACTTTGGGTCAACCCAATTGGCTTGGCGCTTATTTGGTGATTAATTTTTTTATTGGTTTATATTTCTTTCTTAATCAAAAATCAACATCTAAAAGTTATTTTTGGTTTTTTTATTTAATCTTGAATTTTACCGCCGTTCTTTTCACTCGTTCTCGGTCAGCTTTGGTTGCTTACATTTTTGGTTTATTTTTTTTAATTGTCTATTTATTTTTCTCAAAACGCTATTTCTTAAAAAGAAAATTGTTAATTTTATTCCTTTCAATTTTATTGCCAATTTTGGTGTTTAAAACTGGGATTGAGAAAGTTGATAAATATTTAAACTTTTGGCAACTTAACATCTTTCAAAAAACCAATTTTAAAAATTCTTCCTCTCAAAACTTTTTACCTTCAAAAATCAAAGTAACCGAGTCGTTTGATATTCGAAAAATTGTTTGGAAAGGGGCGATTGAACTTGGCAAAAAATACCCTTTTTTTGGGACTGGTGTTGAGACCTTTGCCTATTCCTATTTTTTTGTTCGTCCAAAAGAACACAATCTTACCTCTGAATGGGATTATCTTTACAATAAAGCCCACAATGAATATTTGAACTACTTGGCTACCACGGGTTTTTTTGGTTTAGCAAGTTATTTATTGATGATTTTTTGTGTTTTTTATTTGTTTAAATTCAATTTTTTTCAATCAGGTGGGGAAAAATTAAGGGTTGCTGATTTTAAACTAATTAATTTATGTTTAATAATTTCTTACTTATCAATTTTGATTACCAATTTTTTTGGTTTTTCAACCACCACCATCAATCTTTTTTTCTATCTTATCCCAGCGTTTTTTATAACAATTAATCCATCATTTAATTATCAAGAAAAAAATGATAACGAAAATAATTTTTTAAAAGAATTAACCAATAAGCAAAAATTGTTTTTGGGGATTTTAATATTTTTTATTTTTTATTTTTTATTTTTTATTTTTAAATATTGGTTAGCCGACTATTATTATGCCAAAGCCGATGTAGCTTTTAAAAATAATCAGTATCAATTGGCCGCTTTTTATCTTAAAGAAAAAGCGTTAGAGCTAAAGTATGAACATGTTTATGAAGATAAATTAAGTTATATTTTAGCTAATTTAGCTTTTTTAAGTTATTATCAAAAAGAAAAAGCCTATGCTTCTTCTTTGAAAGATCTTTCGATTTATTATAATAATCATTCTCTTTCTTCTTCTCCAAAAAATGTTTTGTATTGGAAAACCAAAGCCAAGATTTATTATCTTTTTTATCAAATGGATTTGGAGCAAAAAAATCTTAAAATCGCCATTGAGGCGTTAAAAAAAGCCCAAATTCTTTCTCCCACCGATCCAAAAATTCCTTATACTTTAGCCTTTTTTGAGTCAATTTTGTCTGAACAGGTAAAAAATAACGAAGAAAAAGATTATTATAAAAATGAGTCTTTAAAAGCAATTGATTATGCGATTGACCTTAAGAATGATATGATTGAAGCTTATTTGCTAAAAGGAGAGCTTTTAAAAAAATATAAAAAGATCAATGAAGCTAAGGCAGTTTATCGCTACATTCTTGACCACTTAGATCCCCAAAATCAAGAGGCAAAAAGGGAGCTTGAGGTTAGATAATCAGTTTTTATTTATGGAAGAGTTGTATTGTAACTTGAAATTCCATATTTGCAAACACCACAAGATCCACAATTGGTACCCGCATAACCAGTTTGTTTTACACCCGGTCCTTGATCTAAAGTATTTTCTATACAAGAAAAAAGACGATAATAAGCACCATCAGATTGGTATTGATAAGAGTAGGAACTTACTGGATCATTGGGCACTTTTTGCATATAGATCTTTTCATTAGAAGAACAGGTTGGAGTTTCACAAAATTTACCACCAAAAGGAAATCCCGAAGCAGCTGCTTGAGTAGGATAAGCTCTTTTGTCTTCATAATACATCTCAAGCGCCCGCTGAATTTGTTCTAAGTCGGCTTTTCTTCTTGCGTCTTTTGACTTTTTTAAAGAAGTAAAAAAATTACCAGAGATTAACGCCGATAAAACGCCTAAAATAACTATGGCAATCATTAATTCCAACAAAGTAAATGATTTTTTCATCTTAATGTTTATAATATAATAAATTAAAATTTAATTCAAATTTATTATTTATGTTTTTTAATTTTAAGAAGAAAATAATTAGTAAAAATTCATATTTTTGGAACTTAGCTTTCTTTCTTGTTTTAATTTTTTTATTTTTAAAATACTGGAAAAATCAATTGGTTATCAATTATATTGATTATGGTGAAGGATCTTATCTATATGAATCTTTCTTAATCAATAAAAATTTATTGTTATATCGAAATTTTTTTGCTCCTCAACCGCCATTTATTTATCTTATTGGTAGCTTTATTTTAAAACTATCAAACAATCCTTTGATAATAAAATATTTTTTGTTTTTTTTATTTGTCTCTTCTAATATTTTATCTTTTTATCTTTTTAGTATTTTTTTTAAGAATAAAAAGTTTTCATTTTTGACGGTAATAATTAGTACATTTTTTACCAATACCATTCATTGGTGGCCAACCTTTACCGGTGAAACGTTTTTACGTTTTTTTCTTGTTTTATTTTTATTTTTTTTTCTTCCCTTTGAAAAAAATAGTAAAAAAAAATTATTTATTACAAGCTTTCTCCTCAATTTAATTATTTTTACCAAATTTACAGCCATTTTTTTTATAGTTTTTACTTTTTTGTTTTTATTAATAATCGATAAAAGATTATTTTTTAGTTTTATAAAATATTTTGTTATTTTATTTCTTATATTCTTTGGATTTTTTTTATTTATTTTTGGTAAAGATTTTTTATATCAAACGATTTTTATAAGGAAAATATTGCCCATTAAAAGTCTATCATTCTCTATTCCTTCAGTAACTTTTTTTTTAATAAAATTTTTACCATTTTATCTTTTAAATTTTTTTTTGGCAATTATTTTTTTTAAAAAAAAGCAATACTCTCAAAGTTTTTTATTTTTTATTTCCTGTTTTTGGTTTCCATTGATTATTTTTAATTTTTTTGAAGGAACATATCTTTACATTTTTTATCCAGTTGAATTATTTTTGCCGTTGGGATTTAGTTTTTTAATTTTTAATTTTAAAAAAATTAAGTTTACGATATTCTCAAAATTGGTTATTTTAATTTCTTTTTTTTGGTCAATTTTAGTTTTAATTTATCAACTTCAACTTTTAGAAAGTAATTACTTTTTAGCCAGCAATTATTTAGATCAAATGACAGCTCAAAAGATACTAAAGATAATAAAAGATAAAACTAAAAAAAATGAAACGATTATAGCACCACCTTTTTTTGCTTTTTTTTCTTCCCAACCATTAATTGATAATTTTCATGATCCTTTTATATTTTATTACTATCTTTTGAGCAACAATCGATATCAATTGTTTGAAAAAACTTTAAATTTAATAAAGAAAAAAAAGCCAAAATTGATAATTGCTGATTGGCGAATAAAAAATGTTTTGAGTTTAATCGATGAAAATTATTTTTTGGAATATAAAAAAATTAATTCATTTTATTTTTTAAATAACAAAGATGAAATTTTAGAGATTTATATTAAAAATCATTAAAATTATAAAAATTATAAACAAAAAATTCTTTGATTAATTGGCGACAATTTTTGACAAATTTTTTCTTGTTTAAAATATTTTTTTGCTAAATTAAAAAAATATTGATGGTCTTTATAGTCATAAATCTTGTCAAATTGATTTAAGAATTCATTTAACTTTTGATAGTTTTTAATTTCAACAAGATAAGCAATAAAATTCATCAATCTTTCTTGGTAAAACTCCGATAATGATTGAAAAAACATTATTTTTTTTAAATTTTTATTTATGATTGGAAGATTTTTGTGTTTTAACCAAAAATCAAAATTAAGTTTGACGACTAAATCTTGACTTTCTTTTGTCTTTTTTGTTTGGTAAAACCATAATATTCCTACCGGGACAAAATTATCACCGTAAGGAACTTCTGTATATATTGATTGACTTTGATTACTTTTAATAAAATCTATCAATGAATAATTATTATTTATTTTTAGGTCCGGAAATTGTTTTTTTACTTTTTTGCGATAATATGCACGGGAAAGCATCGGTGGAAATACTAATTTAATATCGGATCTTAGTTTCATGTAATAGTAAAAATAACTTACTGGAAAATAAGTTAAGTCGGATTTTAAAAGAAGAATCGAGTTTTTTTTTGGTATTTCTAAAATTGTTTTGGCAAATTTTTCAAAATGATTCGCGGTTTTTAATGAATAAATTACTTTAAAATTATTGAAAAAATTAATCAATAAAAACAAAATTAATATTAAATAGTAAAATGGAATTATCAATTGACTAGTTTTAAAATTTATTAGTTTTTCTTTTAAATTCGAAATTAGTTGGTAAAAATAATCAATTCCAAAAGCAAAAAAAATTAAAAGAATCAAGTATAAACCGATGAGATATCGTTCAAATGTGGCGAGGGAAAAACTGTAGCTTAAATTAAAATTGGTTAGATATAAAAATATTAGATATAAAAAGAAAGTAATTAAAAGATAGTTAAATAAAAAACGATTTTTTTTAGTTAAATTTAAAATACCAAAAAGAATTAGAAAAACTCCCAATGGTTTAAACTCACCAATAATTAAAATAAGTGATGAAAGTAATGTCGTTAATTGATTAACTAAATTAGGAATAGATCCAAAATAAGCGGAAAAAGTCCCATAAGAATAACGAGTAAAAAGACGAAGCAAACCGCTAATGCTTTGAGAATTTTCCCAATCAATCGGAGGATTAAAATAGCTAGAGACTACCGGATATAAATAAAAAGGGATAAAGACTAAACTAAATAATATGTCGAAACTAAAAAAATTTTTTTCAAGAATTAAAAATGGAATTAAAAAAATAATGATACTATGATGGTGAGATAAACCAAGTCCAAAAAATATAAAAAATAAACGTCGATAAAAAATTTTTTTGGTTTGATGAAATTTTAAACCAAAAAAAATTAAGCCAGAAATTAAAGCATTATTTAAAGCATAAACCTCGGGAACAACATTATAAAGCCAAACGATCAAAAGAAATGAATAAAAAAATAAGGTTAAAACAACAAATAAAGTTTTTATTCTTAATCCTTTTAAAATTTTGAAGATAAAATAAAGAGTAACTAAGTGAGAAAATATTGATATAAGATTTACCGCTTTTAAAGGTGAAAAAAAGAAAAAAAATTTTATAAAAATTATTTCCAAAATGGTATACAAAGGATAACCAGGCGGATGAGGGATGCTGTAAGTTAAGGCGGTGGTTAAAAATTCAGGGGAGTCACCACCGAAAATAAATTTTGATTGAGAAAAAAAGTAAGTTAAAAAAATAAAAATATATAAAAAAATCATGAAAAAATTTTATCAAAGAAGATGTTTTTTTTAAATATTTTTATTGCACACACCAATAACAAGAAAAAGAATTACTGTTAGTTGGACCACAATTATTTGCCCCTGTTCCTACTTCTATCCCTGAAGCGTTATATTTGGTATTTGGATCACTTCTAAAAGATTTTGATTCTGGGCGAAAACAAACGGTAGCACTTTCTTGGCTTCCTATAACAATGATTTTCCGCAATCTATCACCGGCTAAGGTACTAAAGTCACTTTTTAATTCACCCGCGTTGACAATGTTATGTAAACCTACTGTACTATAGCCGGTGGAAAGATCAATTGGACCAATTGAAGTTGATGGATCCCAAGGCATGTTATTACCAGCAACGGCGTAGTAACGAATAATTGCTCCATGAACTTCAGAAACCGTATTTCTTACACCAGTGTCGGTTCCTTTTTTCAATTGTTCAAAAGGATCTAATGCAGCAAGAAGTCCAACAGCTAAAGCACCAAGAAGAGCAATTACAATTAGAAGTTCGATTAAGGTAAAGGCTTTGTTTTTCATATAAAAAAAGGTTAAACAATTATTTTTTATTTGTCAAGAGGTATTTGGTTTTTTAATTTTGACTTGTTTTTTATAATCAATTTGATATACTATTTTTTATATGACACCACTACCAAAAAGAAAACATTCAACTCAAAGAAAAGGCAAACGAATGGCGACTAAAGTTAAGAAATTATCTAATTTAGTAATTTGCTCTTCTTGCGGTAAACTAAAATTGCCTCATCGAGTTTGTAAATACTGTAGTAAATAAAATGGATCCACGACATCAAAAAAGAATTAAGATTTTTCAGCAACTTTATGGTTATTTTTTTTATCCCCATCAACGATCCGACTTTGATAAAAAAACTTTAGAAATTATCAATCATCAAGAGGAAATAAATCAGTATATCAATAAGTTTAGCTTAAAATTTAAAGTTGAAAAAATTGCTAAAGTTGATTTGGCAATTTTAGAACTGGCAATTTATGAACTTTTGATTGAGAAAAAAGAACCTCCCAAAGTGATTATCGATGAGGCGGTTGAGTTGGCAAAAGAGTTTGGTAGTGAAAAGTCTTATTCTTTTGTTAACGCGGTTTTGGGAAAAGTTTACTCACATATTTTAGAAAAAAGTTAAACATTAAACGTTCAACGTGAAACATTAATGAAAAACCAATATTTAGATTTAGAAAAAAAAATTGCTATCTCTTTTAAAAATAAGTCGTTATTGGAAAATGTTTTTATTCATCGATCTTACTTAAATGAACATCGAGATTTAAAATTAACTTCCAATGAAAGGCTGGAATTTTTGGGAGATAGCGTTTTGTCGCTTATCACTTCAGTTTATCTTTTTAAAAATTATCCTTATCTTAAAGAAGGGGAATATACCGATATTAAGGGAACAATTGTTTGCGCAGAAAGTTTGTCTTCAGCGGCAAAAAAATTAGATTTGGGGAAATATCTTCTTTTATCTAAAGGTGAAGAAAAAAATCAAGGACGGGAAAATAAAAATATTTTAGCCGATTGTTTTGAAGCTTTGATTGCGGCAATTTTTTTAGAAAAAGACTTTGAAACTGCCTATAAATTTGTGGTTAAATTTTTATTTGCAGAAAAACTTGATTTTATAATTAAAAACCGTCTTTACCTGCCAGCAAAAACTCAGCTTCAAGAATGGTTGCAAGAAAAATATAAAGCTCTTCCAGAATATAAAGTAATAGAAGAAAAAGGACCGGCTCATAAGAAATTTTTTAAAGTGGGCGTTTATTTTAAAGAAAAACTTTTAGGATTTGGTACTGGCTTTTCAAAAAAAGAGGCTGAAGAACAAGCGGCCAAAATTGCCATTGAAAAATTAAAAAAAAGAAGTTAAAATATAAATTTATATGGCAGTAGCTATCAGACTTTTTCGACTTGGAAAAAAAGACAAACCTTTTTATAGAATTGTTGTTGCCGATAAAAGAAACAAACGACAAGGAAAGTATATTGAAGAGATTGGATACTACAATCCTCTAAAAGAGCCGGCTGAGATGAAAGTTAATAAAGAACGTTTAGACTATTGGCTAACTCGGGGGGCAATCCTTTCTGAGGGTTTCCAGAAGCTAAGAAAATTTTTTTGAGCTTTTTTATTCTAAAGAAAACGGATTTTGTTTTCGAGGGTAATTAAGGTTAAAACTTGCTTCTTGACTAGTTTCTTTAAGAGTGAATTCTGTTTTTGCCATTATCTTTTCTACTTCTTTTGGAAACGTTGGTGGAATAAGAAACGAAGAAGACTCAACGGCAACTTTCTTTTTACTATAAAAAGACAACTCAATTTTAAACTCTGACTGTTGTAGGCTTAGAGAAAGATTATTAGAAGTAATTAGCCTTTCCCCGCCAAAATTATATTCTTTTAAAAAGTTTAAAAATGAATCGGTTGATCCAGTACCTGAAACTAATAAGCGAAGCCTACCAGGACTGCTTTCTGAAAGATTAACAGCATAAGAAGTAATCTGAAAACCTGTTTTTTGAGAAAGAGTTTCTAAGGCATAAATGATTGAAAAATAGTCTTCTTCTTCTGGAATAAGTTGGTTAAAAATTTTTAATGTTTTTTCAAAGTCAAGATTAGTGTTTTTTAAAAGATAAAGATTGTTTTGTTTTTCGGTTAAAGTTTTTATTTCTTCTTTAAGACTATTAACTTTTTCATTATTTTCAATTGTTTTTTTTATACCAAAAGCAATCATAAAAACAATTGCTAAAAAAAGAATAAAGTTAGCTAAAAAATACAAAAAATGAGTTTTAAAAAGAATTTCTTGATAGCGATTTTTAAAAAGTTTCATTTTTTTAAAGAAATAAACTTCCCTTTAAATAATAACTCCATTTTGGAGGGATTTAATGAAAAACCGTTTAAAACAAGGGTTTCAAATTTATTTAAAAAATCTTCATTTTCAATAAAGCTTAAAAAATTAACCATTTGGTCAAAGTTAGAAAATCCTAAAATAAATTCAGTATTTTTTTGGTTGTCAACTTTAAACGATAAAAGAGCAGGTTCTGGCGTTGCGGTTTTTAGACTTGCGATTAAAAGTTGATAATAAGGTAAGAAATGAGCATCTTCTTTTAAAAAATTTTGAATATCTTGGTGTTTATTGAAAAGAAGTTTTATTTTTGCCTCTTCTTTAACATTTTCTTGTTGATTTTCAAGAAGGACTTTTTTTTGAGCAAAAGTCTGATCTAATTGTTTTTTGTCTGCCAGTAACTTAAGATTAGTAAGAAGAAAGATAAAAAGAAAAGCAAAAAAAAGAACAACGGTAAGAAGACGAATATAATAAAACTGTTTTTCAATTTGAAGATATTCAAACCTACTGCCAAAAAGATTAATCCGTTTTTTTTTCATTCTATTCCCCCACCGATGGCGGTAACAAAAAATGGTAACCTCTCTTTATAATGTTCAATTTGCTGATCTTTTTTAAATAAAGAATAAGGATTAAAGATAGAGAAAGAAATTGGTATGTCGATACTTTTTTTTAAAATTTGCGTCAAAGCCGGAAATTGGATAATATCACCGATGAAAAATACCAAAGCAGGCGGGGTAACGATTTTTTTAATTTCAAAAACAAATTGTTTGGTAATTGGAGAAATAATAGTTTCAACATCGATATTTCCTTGATTTTTGGGATCAAACATTTGTAAAAGATCACCAGTTTTTTTTTCATCTAAAGAAGTATTAATTTGAATTTCTTTAGAAAAAAGATGATAACCTAAGTTAAAGGTATGAATTTTGGAGATGAGAGAAATATTTGGATCAAATAAATATAACGAGGTACTGTTTTGGCCTAAGTTGATAAAAAAGGTTTTTGAAGAAGAGTTTTGTGTAGAAATAAGGGAAAATTTATTGAGAAAACGACCAAAGGCAGAGAGTTGATTTTCCAAAAAGACTGGAATTAGACCAGCAAGTTCCACTGTTTCTTCAATTTTTTGAGCGAGTTTTTTAGGAACAGCCGCCACCAGAACTAAAAGAGTTTTCTCTTTTTCATTATGGTGAAGAATTTCTAAGTCAATATTGATTTCATCAATAGCTAATGGAATAAACTGATCGGCTTGATATTTAATGGCAGAAATTAATTCTTTTTCATTTAAAGAAGGCATTGGAAGAATTTGACTGTAGGTATAGGCATCGGGAATAATGACATTGACTTTTCTTTTGCCGATTTTTAAATCAGAAACTAATTTTTTAATCACATCCGCCAATTTTTGAGAAACGTCAGGGGTGTCTTGGGTAAAAAAGGAAAAAGGAAGATTGTATAAAAGACTAATTTTTTTTGTGACAATCTCTTTGGGCAAAATTTCCCCATCAAAAATTTTTATCGCATTATCGGTAATTTCCAAACTAAAAAAATCAGTGTTACTCATAAAATTAATATAAACATTTTTGACTAAAAATTGCAACCGCTTTAATAACTTCTAAGCTTTACTTTTGTTTGATAAGTTAATGGGGTGACTTTTTCTTCAACCCGTAAAGATGTGGTATTGTATTCGATAGTAAAACTAATATTTACCACCGGTGGTGAATATAATGAAGTTCGATAACATTGAATACTGAAGTTGGTTATTTTTGTTTGAGAAGAGTTTAACGAAACCGAACCTGGCAAACCATTATTTAATACCGATGACTCTGAACTAATTGAGTTGGTTGTGTTTAAATAAAATCTAAACCAATTGCCAAACTTATCTTTAAAATATGAAGCGTTTTCCAAAGAAGACGATTGACAAATTTTATTACTTTCAGTTGGTGGCGTAGCAGAATGAATACTTTCTCCATAATTTCTAATAGTGTTTTCCATTACATTTAATACATAGTCCCCTTCTCTTTTAACAATCGAAAGCCGTTGGATTTTTACTTGTTGTTGAAGAATGGAAAAAATAATGGAAAAAAGAGCTGGTAAAACCAATCCAATTGTCGCAATAACTACAATCATTTCAATTAAAGTAAAGCATTTTTTTTGCCGTATAGAGTTAATTTTTAATTTATTTATTATTCCCATACCGTAAAAACAGTATTAATAGGAATTTGATAAGTTTGGGCAAGTTCTTGCCATAAAACAGTTATTGAAACATTGACTTGATATGCTGGGTTTCCTTGAATAGTTAATGTGACTTCCCGTTTGTATAAATTATTTAGACCATAGCCTGAACAATTGCCACGGCTTCCCCAGCCAGTTATTATCGAATAATTAAAACAGTATGTTCCGTTATGAGTAACAAACTGATTCCAATCGGCTTCTTTTTCTCCCCTAAGCCATTCAAGTAATTCTTGAGCGTAGCGAGTGGCTAAAATTTTATGTTCTTGGACTTTTAAATTTCGCAAAGAAGCAATCGTTACCGCGGCAGCAACAACAAAAAACAGCGATAAAATAGTAACAAAAATTAAAACTTCAATTAGGGTAAAGCTTTTTTTGGAATTGATCATTAAATTAATTCTACTTTTTTTATTCTTTCATTGCAAATTTTATACACACTGTATTAATATGAAAAAACAGTTATTAGTTTTTTCTTATTCTTAAGTTGTTTAAGTTGAAAATCTAATATTGACGATAATTAATGTATACACTTTCCAGCAATACACGGCATCCCATCACAACAAGGCCTAGTTTGGTTACAACCAAAACCACCAGGAGGGATACATGAAGTAGGTGTAGGTGTAGGTGTAGGCGGTAGGCAATTATTTTTTTGATTTTCTACTACGCCTGCTTGATTAATAGATATTTGTTCACATTGATTTATATTATTATTTTTTAATCTAATGGATCCAGGCGTCACTAACAATGATAATGGTTTAAACATTGTTACGAAACTATTTAGAGAGTTTATATTTGAGGGTAAAGAATATGTAATTATAGGAGTTGGATTAGCACAGTTCCCATTGGTATCGCAAGTGCAACAAATGTTGACAGCGTAAGAATTAGAATTGACTGA
>Ga0308399_1000494_pt1 | contig 13985 bp, 12 predicted proteins | sample HotsprSampOS1260_FD_202367 | JGI IMG/M metagenome (GOLD analysis project Ga0308399, IMG submission 202367) | Hot spring phototrophic mat microbial communities from Octopus Spring, Yellowstone National Park, Wyoming, United States - 20060914_OS12-60 ... | reverse complement strand
TTTCACCTCCTTTCAAATAATAACCTCAGAAAAATGTTTAATTTCTTTTAAAGATAAATCGGAATTTAAAACTACGGAAACTATCTCTAAAGAGAGTTTATATTGAAAATAATTCTTTGTCAAGAGGTAAAAATTGATTGCTCGTTTTAAATCTTTTATTTTATAAAAATTAACCGCCTCGTAAGGTTTCCCCTTTTTATCACCAACTCTTGTTTTCACCTCAACAAAAATAATTTTATCCTCTTTTTTAAAAATCAAATCAATCTCTCCCCATCGACAATAAAAGTTTTTTTCCAAAAGTTGATAGCCTTTTTCTTTTAAATAAGAAAGAGCCATTTCCTCACCAATTTTTCCCACTAATTTTTTTGAAGAAAGAGGCATTTTTAGTTGGCGTTATTTTGGCTTTTAGATTTTTTTGATTTATAAAGTCGGCGGCGGATCTCCGCTTCAGAAAAATTGCGGATAAAATAGGCTTTGGCTTTTTTATAGGTAGTTTTTTTAATCAGTTTTATATCTTCTAAAAAAGGAGAGGTTAAAGGAACTATTTTTTCCACCCCGATTCCAATATTGCTTATCTTCCTTACGGTAATAGTTCTTGTTTGGGGTGTCTGACCTTTTACACCAATAAGAATCCCTTTAAAAATCTGGGTTCTTTCTTTGTCGCCTTCTTTAATTTTATAATGAAGGCTTATCGTATCACCAACATTAAAAGTATGATCCTTATAAATAAAAGAGTTGGCCATTTTTTTATTTTAACAAAATTTTTAACTCTTAGCAAGGGATATTTTATTCTCAAAACAAGCGTTAATAAAATTCACAAAAACCGGATGGGGCTTAAATGGCCGACTTTTATATTCAGGATGACCTTGGATGCCAAAATAAAAAGGATGATGACTTTTTGGCAACTCAACCATTTCGGCCAAATTTTCAACCACTGAACGACCACTGATAATCATTCCTGCTGATTCAATATCTTTGGCAAATTTATCATTAAACTCATAACGATGACGATGCCGTTCTGAAACAATCTCTTTTTGATAAATCTCATAAGCTAAAGTCCCTTTTTTTATTTTTGCCTCCCAAGCACCCAATCTCATCGTTCCTCCATACGCCCGCTTTTTCATAAACTCTTTTTGCTTGGGAATAAGATGAATAACATCGTGGGAAGTAGTTGGATCATTTTCGGTAGTATTGGCATCCTTCCATCCCAAAACATCACGGGCAAAAGCAACCACAGCAAGCTGCATCCCATAACAAAGACCAAGATAGGGAATTTTGTTTTTCCTTCCGTAAGATGAGGCTTTAATCATCCCTTCTGCCCCTCTTTTCCCCCAACCAATGGGAACAATGATTCCATCGGGCTTGCCAATAATTTTTTCACCCTCTTTTTCCACTTTTTCCGCATCCACCCAAATGGTTTTAACTTCAATATCGTTGGCCCAAGAGGCATGATCAATGGCATCAAACAAAGCCGCATACGAGTCTCTTAGTTGATAATCACCGGTGCCAAAATATTTACCAACAATAGCGATGGTGACTGTTTTCTTTTTCTTTTTTAAAATCTTTTTCAATAAATTTTCCCATGAAGAAAGATTGGGCTTTTTTACCGGTAATTTTAATCGCTTTAAGATTTTTTCGGCTAAATTTTGTTTATTTAAAACTAAAGGAATCTCATAAGGATGAGAAACATCAGGATTGCAGATAATATTTTCTGGCAAAACATTACAAAAAATCGCGAAACGGTTAATCCGTGGTTGATCTAAAAATCTCTCCGATCTGGCAATAATAAAATCAGGTTGAATTCCCATGGAATTAAGTATCTTTACTGAAAGTTGGGTGGGTTTGGTTTTTGGTTCACCTAAATGTTTGGGGGTGGGGACATAAGACACATGAATATGGGTAACATCGTTGGGATACTTTAAAGTCAAAAGACGGGATGCTTCGTAATAAAAAACATTTTGATATTCACCGGCGGTGCCTCCAAGTTCAACTAAAACAATATCAGCTTTGTTTTTTTCAAAAACATTTAAAATTCTTCGAATAATCTCATCAGTGACATGAGGAATTGCCTCAACGTCTTCTCCCTCATATTCAAAACGTCTTTCTTTATCAATCACGGTTTTATAAATTTGGCCCATGGTCACAAAGTTATCTTTTCCCATATCTTGATCCAAAAACTTTTCATAAGTACCAATATCCATATCGGCCTCAGTCCCATCATCACACAAAAACACATCGCCATGCTCAACTGGATTAATCGTTCCCGCATCCAAATTAAGATAGTTTTCAAACTTTATTGGCACTACTTTAAAACCAGCCGATTTTAAAAGAAGACCAATGGAAGCAGTGACCGTCCCTTTTCCAATTCCAGAAATTACCCCGCCTGAGATAAAAATGTATTTGGGATTTAACATAAAAATATATCAAAAATCAAAAATTAAAATGCGAAATGACATATTAAATATTAATAATGAACAAAGAAACAAAGTAATTTTTTAAATTTTTTTTTAATTTATTTCTTTTTAAATTTTAATTTGTAATTTTGATATTTGATTTTTGATATTTGATTTATTTTAACCTCCACACCACATAATCACACTTTGGCCAATGACTACAACTGTAAAAACGTTTTTTATTTTTACTAAATTTTATCACAATCTCACCACCACATTTTGGACACTTTTTTCCCGCAACTTTCTGATGAAATGATTTGGTGTATTGACAATTCGGATAGCGTGAGCAAGCTAAAAACTTCCCAAATCGAGAATAACGAACCACAAGGTTTCCCCCACAATAAGGACATTTATCAGTAATTTCTTCTTCAACATCAATTTTTTCTTTTTTTTCTTTTTCTAAATTAAGATCTTTTGAAAACGAAGAGTAAAATTGAGAAAGAAGAGTGATAAAATCGCTATTCCCTTCAGCCACCAAATCTAACTGATCTTCCATTTTTGCGGTAAAATCAATTTGAAAAATATCAGGAAAGGCTTTTTTAAGATAATCAACAATAACCATGCCAAGTTTTGTTGGTTTAAAATAACGATTTTCTTTTTCAACATAATAACGATTTTGAATGACTGAAAGAATTGAGGCATAAGTTGACGGCCGACCAATACCTTTTTCTTCAAGAATTTTAATTAAAGAGGCTTCATTATACCGGGGTGGGGATTGAGTCGTTGACAAAATTGATTCGATTTTAGAAAGGTTGACTTTTTCTCCTACTTTAATTTCACTTAAAGCAATATTTTTTTCACTAAAATCCGGTTGTAAAAGTTTTAAAAAACCATCAAAAATGACTTTCTGACTTTCTGATAAAAAGGTATTACCTAAATCACTCCCGATGGTTATTTTTATTGTTTTAATTTTGGCTTCTTTCATCTGAGTGGCCACGGCGCGATTAAAAATCAGTTGGTAAAGTCTTAGATGGTTAATAGTCAATCCATCTTTTTTTTCAATTTCTTCCAGTCTCGTTGGTCTTATTGCTTCATGAGCCTCTTGGGCGATTTTTGATTTGGTTTTATATCCTCTTGGTTTTTCTAAGGTATAGGCTTTACCAAATTTTTTTTCAATATAATCTTTGGCTTGAAAAACAAATTTGGTTGATAAATTAAAAGAATCAGTTCGATGATAAGTGATATATCCTTGTTCGAATAAATCTTGGGCTAACTTCATTGTCATCTTTGAAGAAAATCCAAAACGATAAAAAGCCTCTTGCTGTAAAGTGGAGGTAATAAAAGGGGGTGGCGGATAACGGTAAACAACTTCTTCTTTAATCTCCAAAACTTTATAAGAATCATTTTTTAATTCACAAACTACTCCCTCGACATTTTTTTTATCAATGATTGTTTTTGAAAACTGATAAGGTCCAGCAAAAAGATCTAAAGTTTCTTTTTTCTCAATCGGTTGATGATGAAAGGTTATTAATTTTGCTTCAAGATGATTTTTATCAATCTCAAAAAAACCCTTAATTCGATAAAACTCCTCAACTAAAAAATTCTCAATCTCTTTCTCCCGTTCAACGATTAATCGCAAAGCAATTGTTTGAACTCTTCCGGCCGAAAGCCAGTTTTTGCCAGCCTTTTTCCACAAAAGAGGCGACAGTTCATACCCAACGATCCGATCCAAAAGACGCCTGGCCATTTGGGCTTTTACTAAATCCATTCGTAAATCCATTGGGTTTTTCAAAGCCTCCTCTAATGCCTTTTTGGTAATCTCATGAAAAACAATTCTTTTTATTTTTTTTGGAGTTTCCACTTTTAAAAAATTTGGCCACTTTTCTTTAAAAAAACCCAAAAGGTAAGCGATATGATAAGCAATTGATTCTCCTTCCCGATCAGGATCGGTGGCTAAAATTATTTCATTATCTTTTTCCGCTAACTTTTCTAATTGATCAATCACCTTTTTTTTATTTTTAATAATTTCGTATTTTGGTTGAAAGTTTTTTTCATAATCAATCGCCAGTTCATCACTTGGTAAATCACGAATATGTCCCATGGTAGCAAAAACATAAAAATCTTTTTTTTGTTCTTTTAATAAACGATTGAAAGTTTTGGCTTTAGTAGGTGACTCAACGATAATCAAAGACATAAAACCTGCCTTTCTTTAGGTAACTTAAGTAACCGATGAACTTCTTTTTCTTTTTCTAAGAAGCTTGCTATCAATCAAAGAACGACGAAGAAGAGCAACCGCTTGTTGCTTTTGATCATCGGTCTTGGCTTGTTCTAATAGTTTTTTTGCTTGCTCTTTTGCCTCTTCAATCATCTTTTCATCAATCTCATCTTGCCCATAAGCCCGAGAAACCAAAACATTAACCATTTCACCATCGGTTTCCAAATACCCTCCGCCAATTGCCAAATAATCTTCATTACCATCATATTTTATTTTGACAATCCCTTCTTTTAAAATAGCAAATAGATTGGCATGGTGAGGAAGAATGGTAATCTCTCCTTCTTCTGTTGGTAAAGTAATTGACAAAATCTCTTTTTCCAAAACCACTTTTTTGGGAGTAATGATTTTTAAATGCAAAGCGCTCATTAAAATTAATCAAATTGATTAAATTTCTAATTGACAAATTTTTTGTCATTCCTGACTTGATCAGGAATCTATATAATTTTAACCTCTTATTTTAAGGTATGATTATATAGATTCCCGCCTACGCGGGAATGACAAAAGTGGGTTATCTGTCATTCCTAGCTCCAACAAAAAATCTATATAATTTTTACCTTGTTTTTATATTAATCTTTGTAGAGACACGCCATGGCGTGTTTTACCATAAAATTAACCCAATCTCCCAATCTCCATTAATCTCTACTTATCTCTATTTATCTCTATTTATCTCTCTTTCATATTCGCATAATTCGTATTATATCTATAGAACCTCATCAATCGTCCCCTTCATATAAAAGCTCATCTCATTTTTATCATCATGTTTTCCTTCTAAAATTTCAGCAAAACCTTTCACTGTCTCTTCAATTGGGACATATTTTCCTTCTCTTCCCGTAAATGGTTCGGCGACAAACATCGGTTGAGTTAAAAATCTTTGGATCTTTCTTGCTCGAGAAACAACTAACTTATCCTCATCAGACAGTTCCTCCATGCCCAAAATGGCAATAATATCTTGCAAATCCTTATATCGCTGCAATGTCTTTAAAACCTCCCGCGCCACTTTATAATGTTCCTCACCAACAATTTCTGGATCTAAGGCTTTAGATGAGGAAGTTAAAGGATCAATCGCCGGATAAAGTCCTTGCTCTGCCAAAGACCGCTCCAAAGTCAAAGAAGCATCAAGATGGGAAAAAGTAACAACCGGAGCCGGATCAGTATAGTCATCGGCCGGCACATAAACTGCTTGAATTGAAGTAATTGATCCCGTGGTTATTGAAGTAATTCTCTCTTGTAAAGCTGCCATTTCTGAAGCTAAAGTTGGCTGATAACCAACAGCTGAGGGAATTCTTCCCAAAAGGGCCGAGACTTCACTTCCGGCTTGGGCAAAACGGAATATATTGTCAATAAAAAGTAAAACATCCATCCCTTTTTCATCGCGAAAATACTCAGCAATCGTCACCCCAGTCAAACCCACCCGCAACCGGTTTCCTGGTGGTTCATTCATCTGACCAAAAACTAAAGCAGTTTTATCAATTACCTTCGACTCTTTCATCTCTCGCCAAAGATCATTCCCTTCTCTTGAGCGTTCTCCAACACCGGTAAAAACCGAAACTCCTTGGTGATATTTGGCCACATTATGGATTAACTCTTGAATTAAAACTGTTTTTCCAACACCAGCGCCACCAAAAACAGCCACTTTCCCTCCTTTGATAAAAGGCACCAACAAATCAATCACTTTAATCCCGGTTTCAAAAATTTTTCTTTCTGCTGATTGTTCTTCTAAAGTTGGTGGTTTTTTGTGAATTGGAGAATATTTTTTTGCTTTTAATGGTTTTTCATCAACCGGCTGTCCTAAAACATTTAAAATCCGACCCAAAGTCTCCTCACCAACTGGCACTTTTATTGGTTCACCGGTATTGACCACTTTCATCCCCCTTCTTAGACCAAAAGGACTACCCATAGCAACACACCTTACCAATCCATAACCCAAAACTGCCTCAACTTCCAAAGTTAAAGGTGTAAAATCTTTTTCAAAAACAACCAAAGCATCATACACTTTTGGGGTTTCCCCCTCATTAAATAAAACATCAACCACTACCCCTCTTACCGCAACAATTTTTCCTTCCTTTTTCATATTAAAACAATAAAAATTTATAACAAAAACTAATTTTCCTCAACTGATTGTTTGGCCGTGACCATATCCAAAAGTTCGTAAGTGATTTTTTCTTGGCGGACTTTATTTCGCAAAAGAGTTAAGTTGTAGATAACATCGGTGGCACTATCGGTGGCATTTTTCATTGCCATCATCCGGGCCGAATGTTCCGCTGCTTCTGACTCAATCAAAGCCCCATAAATCTCAACCTCAATCATGTTTCTTAAAGCACTATTGATAATTTTTTCCGGGGAGGGTTCAATTATATATTCTTTTTTAACTTCTTTGTCTTCGGCAACTTTAAACTCTTCCTTTTCAAACTTTATTGGGAAAATTCTTTTTTTTACCGGTTCAAAGTGGACAGTACTTAAGAAACGATTATAAACTAAAAAAACATTTGCATACTCGCCTTTAAGAAAAGGATTAATAGCGGTTTTAAAAATCGCTGAGACTTTATCTTCTTCATAGGGAGAAGAGAAATCAGCAATCACAACCCCCCCCATTTTTTTGACAAACAACGCTCCCTTTTTGCCAACCGTAATAAAATCCACTTTTTTAAAATCAACTTCTTTGACTAGAAAACGAAAAAGATTAAAGTTAAAACCACCGCATAGACCTTTATTGGAAGTAATTAAAATTACCAAATCTTTTTGGGCCAAAGGATTAGTTTTTGACAAAAGGGGAGAATAACTTTTTTCGATGAGAGAAGCAGCGACTTTTTGAATGATAAAAGAAAGAAACTCCCGATATGGTTTTCCCTCGAAAGCTTTTTGTTGGGCTTTTTTCATTTTAATCGCCGAAACCAACTGCATGGCGTTGGTGATTTTTTTAACGTTTGAAACTGCACGAATTTTTTTTCTAATTTGTCGAAGGTTCATAGCCTAAGCGCCTTAAAACATTTTTAACTAATTTCTCCATTTCTTTTTCTTCTTTTTCGCTAAAGTCTTTGTTTTTATTAATGGCGGTTAGAATATTTTTGCCTTCAGTGGCAAGACTTCTTAATAACTCTTCTTCAAAATTTAAAATTTCATTTAATTGAATGTTATCGGAAAAACCCTTATTAACCGCCCAAATGACCACTACTTCTTCGGCTAAAGAATAAGGGGCGTTTTTCTTTTGGGTAAGAATCCGGGTTAATTTTGCCCCTCGATTTAAAAATTTTTTTGTCTCCTCATCGAGTTCTGATTCAAACTGAGAAAAAGCGGCCATCTCCCGATACTGAGCCAGATCCAGTTTTAGTTTTGATGATACTTTTTTCATCGCTTTAGTTTGAGCCGCACCGCCAACGCGAGAAACAGAAAGGCCCACATTAATTGCCGGTCGAATTCCGGAATTAAATAAATCAGTCTCCAAAAATATCTGACCATCGGTAATGGAAATAACATTTGTTGGGATATATGAGGAAACATCCCCTTCCAAAGTCTCAATGATGGGTAAAGCAGTAATCGACCCACCCCCATATTTTTCATCTAATCGACAAGCTCTTTCCAAAAGTCGAGAATGTAAGTAAAAAATATCGCCCGGATATGCTTCTCGCCCAGCCGGCCGGCGAAGAATCAAAGAGATTTCTCGCCACGCCCAAGCATGACGTGTTAGATCGTCAAAAATCACCAAAACATCTTTTCCCAAATCCATAAAATACTCAGAAATAGCCATTGCCGAATAAGGAGCAAGATACTGAAGTGATGATGGTGATGAGGCTGAGGCAGAAACAACAATCGAGTATGCCATTGCTCCTTTTTTCTCCAAAAGATCAACTACTTGCGCCACTTTGGCATTGCGTTGTCCAATGGCGCAATAAATACAGATTAAGTCCTCATTTTTTTGATTTAAAATTGTATCAATGGCTAAAGTGGTTTTTCCTGTTCCTCGATCACCAATAATTAGTTGTCGCTGCCCGCGGCCGATAGGAATTAAGACATCAATTGCTTTAATCCCAGTCTGAACTGGGACAGAAACCGGCTTTCGGTAAATAACCCCTGAGGCAATCTTTTCAATTGGATAAAATTTCTCTTCTTTTATCTTTTCTTTTCCATCTAAAGGATTAACCAAAGGATCAACTACTCGTCCCAAAAGCTTTGAAGATACGGGAATAGAAAGGATTTTTCCCAAAGCAAAAGCTTTATCATTTTCTTTTATCTTTAAATAATCACCTAAAACAATTGCCCCCACTTCTTCTTTTGTCAAATCCACCACATACGCCAAAACTCCATTCTCAAACTCAATTAACTCACCATAAGAAATTGCCTCTAAACCTGAAAGAATCACCACCCCATCCTTTACTTCTTTTACATACCCCACCTCATAAACCAATTTTTTTTCTTTTTTTTCTTCTTTTCCAAAAGAGGAAATTTTTCCTTTTAGGGAAAGATCGATAATTTTTGAACCATACTCAATAATCAAACCCCCAATGATTTTAGGATCAACTTTATTTTCAACCGTAACTTGCTTTGGAAAAAATTTCTTAACCTCTTCTTTTTCCTCATTACTCAAAGGATAGGTGGAGGTAATTATCAATTTTTCTTCCTTATCAACTTCTAAAAAAGAAAGATATTTTTTAATATTGTTAATAATCTTTGGGTCAAGCATAAAAAATAAAAATTTTAAATCTTATAATTAATTAATAGTCTTTTCTAGTTCGGTTTTAAGCTCTTTTAACGAATGAAGAATCTTTTGATTGACCTCTTTTTGTAATGATGGTGTTAGTACCTTTCCCAGAACTTCCGCCACAATTTTTAAGCTTAGTTCTTTGACCTTTTGGTCAATTTCTTGGGTAACTTTTTTTTGATAATTTTCCGCTTGTTTTCGAGTTTTTTCAATGATAACCTCACTTTCTTTTTTCGCCTCCAAAATCATTGCTTCTCGCATTCTTTTCATTTCCTCTTTTAGTTCTTTAATCATTCTTTTTTGCTCTTCTTTTAATTTTTGAACTTCTTTTTCTTTCTTTTTATTAAAGTCCTCTTCTTTTTGTTTTAAATCAGCCAAAATCTTTTCTTTTTCTTCTTCTTTTTTCTTTTCGATAATTAAAAATTGAGAAAAAGGTTTAGCAATAAATTTTTTAAAGATTAAAAAAAACAATAAAAAATTAACAATCTGAGCGATTAAAAGTTTAACATCAACCCCTAAACTTTCCATAAATTAAAAATTTATAAAAATTTTTAAACAAACTTAATAATCAAAGCCACAACCAATGCATAAATCGCCACCGCCTCAGCAAAAGCAATGGCTAAAATCATCGTGGTTCTAATTGCAGATTCGGCTTCAGGATTTCTTCCCAAAGCCTCAACTGCTTTGGAGCCAATCATTCCAATACCAATAGCTGGACCTAGCGCCCCAAGACCAATGGCTAAAGCAGTGGCTAAAAATTTAGCGGCTTCCGCTGCCATTTTTATCACCTCCTTCTAATGATGTTTTGCAATGGCAACACTAATAAAAACGGTTGTTAGCATCGAAAAAACCAAAGCTTGAATGAAACCAACAAAAAGCTCTAAAATTAAAAACGGAAACGAGACTAAAACCGGAATTAAAAAAGCAATAATCGTCAAAAGAACTTCTCCGGCAAAAACATTGCCAAAAAGCCGAAAGGCAAAAGAAATAACTTTAGAAAATTCAGAAATGACTTCCAATGTTCCAATAAAAAAACTCATCGGATCTTTTAAGCGATAAAACTTATTAATATATCTTTTAAATCCCAAATATTTAATGGCAAAAACCTGACTTAAAAAAACAGAAATTGCTGCTAAAGCCAAAGTAGTGTTTAAATCAGCGGTGTTGGCGCGAAAAAGAGGAACAGCGATTAACTCACCATGTTCTTTAATCTTTATTAAAAGACTGCCTACTCCTGGCAAAAGTCCTGCCCAATTTTGGAGTAAAATAAAAAGAAAAAAAGAAGCCAAAAGGGGAAAAAAATAATCGGTTTTTTCTTTCAAAACGGAATAGAAAAGATTATAAAGACTTTTAACGATAAAATTAACAAGATAATAAAAATTACCTTTTTTCTTTTCTTTTGATTGATGATAATAAATTAAAGCTCCAAGAGTAAAAATTAAAAAAACGATGAAAGATAAAAAAAAAGAGTTGGTAATTGGAAAGCCAAGGATTTCAAAAATTTTTTCCGCTTTAATACTGATATGTGGTTTTTGACCTTCTTCCATTTTTATTTTTCTTTAGTTAATCGATAAAGATTATAAAAGGAACTAAAAACTCCCAAAAACAAAAAAAAGATAACCCAAAAAGGCTTTGTTTTAAAAAAATTATCAAAGTAAATTCCAATTAGCAAAAATATAATAATGGGAATTAATAAATAATAACCAATATCAAAATATTTTTCAAGAGGATTTTTATCCCAAAATGATTTTTTTGAAATATTTTTGACTAATTTTTTTTCAAATTCAATTTTATCAACTTTTTGTAAATAAAAACTTTTATCGATCTTAAAATATTTTGTCATAGATAAAAATAAATAGAAATTAACCTAATTGTCATTCTTTGCCCCCCCCGAATCGGAGGGCGGGTTTAATCAGGAATCTATATAATTTTTACCTCTTTTAAAGGTATGATTTTATAGATTCCCGCCTTCGCGGGAATGACAAGTACTAACTAAATGAAATTAACACATCCGAGGTGTTATATATTCGTCACCTTGGGATATTTAGAAAATATCCTTACAGAGACACACCATGGCGTGTCTCTAACTACAATTAACCCAATCTCCCAATCTTTATTTATCTCTATTTATCTCTTTTTCATATTCGCATAATTCGTGACATTCGCGTATTTATTCGTATCATTCGTATTATACTTTTATTTTTTCCAAATCCACCGCATTTTCCAAAATTATTGTCAATCCTCCCTCTTTTTGATCAACCTTTCCTTTAAACAAAATCACCCGGTTAATTTGTAGAATTGATTTTAATTTGGCATAAGTTTTGGGAAAGGCAATTAAATCAATTGTTCCCGTTTGATCATAAACGGTTAAAATCGCCATTTCTTGGTTATCTTTTTTTGTTTTTACCACCTTTTTGCCATTGACGATTCCGGCCAAAATCAAAGATTTCTCAACATCCGTTTCTAAAATATCACCGATGTTTTTGCTTATTTTTCTTTCAATAATTTCCTTATATCGAGAAAGAGGATTTTTACTAATCAAAAAACCAATAATTCTTCTTTCCATCTCAAAAATTTCTTCTTCTGAAAATTCGGCAACTTCTTTAAAGTTATCAACCAATTTCTTTTTCACATCGCTTTCCCCAAAAAGATCAAATTGGCCTTTATCTTGTTTCATTTTTTCTTTTTGAACTTCTTCAAGTATCCTTGGATAATTGGCAAGCAGGGTGGCGCGGTTGGCAAAAGAAAAAAAAGCTCCAGCAGCAATTAGACTCTCAACAGTTTTTTTATTTACTTTTCGCAAATCCACCCGAAAAAGAAAATCTTTAAAGGAAACAAACTTTCCCTCTTTTTCTCGCGTTGAAAGAATCGACTCAATCGCTGCTTCACCCACATTTTTAATGGCCGAAAGACCAAATCTGATTGCTCCTCCCTCGATCGTAAAACCGGAAAAAGAATAGTTAATATCGGGTGGTAAAACCGCAATTCCCATTCTCTGACACTCTTCAATCGCTTGGGCCATTTTTATCTCCCGCTGCGGTCCGGCCACCCCTGAGAGTTCTGCGGTTAAAAGAGCAGTCATAAATTCAACGGGAAAATTAGCTTTAAGATAAGCTGTCCAATAAGCAATTAACGCATAAGAGGCCGAATGGGGTTTATTAAAACCATAACTAGCAAATTTTTCCATAAAGTTCCAAATCTTTTCTGCTAAGTTTTTTTTATAACCGTTTTTGATACAACCGGCAATAAATTTTTCTTTTTCTTTTTTCATTAGTTCCTTTTTCTTTTTGCCAATGGCCATTCTTAAATTATCAGCCTCACTCATTGTGTACCCGGCCATTTTATTGGCAATCTGCATCACCTGTTCTTGATACACTAAAACCCCATAAGTTTCTGCCAAAATCTCTTTTAAATCCGGATGAATATATTTAATTTTTTTAGGGTTATTTTTCCCTTCCAAAAAAGAAGGAATAAGATCCATCGGTCCTGGCCGATATAAAGCCACCATGGCTGAAATATCCGAAAGTTTTTTGGGCTTTAATTCTTTGGCCAAATGTCTCATCCCCGAAGACTCAAGCTGAAAAACGCCAATGGTATAACCCGATGAAATTAAGTCATAAGTCTTTTTGTCGTCTAAAGGTATTTGATGGATATCAATTTTTTGACCGGTGTTCTTTTCCACATAACGTAAAGTATTCTCTATAATCGTCAAATTCCTTAAGCCCAAAAAATCCATTTTTAAAAGTCCAATTGCTTTATTATCAGAAACAGCATTTAAATCTAAACAATACATATCATATTGAGTAATGATTCTTTCTTCTTTGGGATCTTTTTGAAGAGGAACGTATTCGGTTAAAGGCTTATCAGCAATAATCACACCAGCAGCATGAACTGAAGAATGACGGGGTAATCCCTCAATTTTTCTGGCAATATCCAAAACTTTTTTTGTCTCTTCTTCATTTTCATAAGCAAATTTTAAGGTAGGTGATTCCTCAAGGGCTTGGGCGATGGTCATAGCAAATCCTTGACGAGGTGGGGGGATCATTTTGGCAATTCGATCACCTTGGGAATAAGTCAGCCCCAAAGCGCGGGCCACGTCTCTTACTGCCAATCTTGCTTCCATCGTCCCAAAAGTAATAATTTGTGCCACATGATCATGACCATATTTTGAAGAAACATAGTCTAAGACTTCATCGCGACGGGTATCAGCAAAGTCAACATCGATATCAGGAGGAGTGGGTCTTTCGGGATTTAAAAACCGCTCAAAAGGAAGATTGTGATCTAAAGGATTAATATCGGTAATCCCCAAAATATAAGCAACCAATGACCCAGCTACCGACCCTCTTCCTGGACCAACACCAATCCCTTTATTTTTTGCCCAGTTAACAAAATCAGAAACAATCAAAAAATAGGTAGCATAGCCTTTTTTAATAATAACCGAAAGCTCATATTCCACTCTTTTTTTTATCAAATCACTATCATAGCCTTGTACTCGGCATATTTTTTGATGAGTTAATTTTTTAAGATAATCCTCTGGGCTTTCACCGTTGGGAGTTTCAAATTTAGGCAAAATCCAGTTACCATAAGGAATTTCTAAATTACATTCAGAAGCAATTTTTAA
>Ga0308399_1000493_pt1 | contig 13988 bp, 14 predicted proteins | sample HotsprSampOS1260_FD_202367 | JGI IMG/M metagenome (GOLD analysis project Ga0308399, IMG submission 202367) | Hot spring phototrophic mat microbial communities from Octopus Spring, Yellowstone National Park, Wyoming, United States - 20060914_OS12-60 ... | reverse complement strand
GGCGGCGATCAGATCGTCGCTCAGTGCGTCGCCCGCCAGGAACGCGGGATCGGGTCCCAGCGACCGCACGGCGAGAACGGCGATGTCGGAGAAAATTATCTTCGCACGCCATGCATGCTGCGTCTCCGCCGGCAGCGCAGTCCAGACCTCCGGCGTGACGGCGGCGAAGAAGGCGCGGGCAGTCGCCTGCGTGATCGTGGGAGGAACGGTGCGATCCCCGCGAGCGAACGCGATGGCGGCGCAGACGTCGTCGCGGTTGGCGGAAGACAGGATAATCTTCTGCACATCCGCACGCACGTCGTTCCACGGCGCCGCTGCGACAACCCGGTCGGCGTAGTTCGGCGCGTCGCGCAGGAAATGTGCGACCGCTGTCCACGCGGCATCCATATGGGATGCCGCCGCCAGGCGCGTCAGCCGGGCGAGATGATCTCGTTCGGCACGCCGGATGAGCGCCGCGAGAATGGCGGCATGGCGGGCGTATGCGACCGGAGATGCAGCGGCGTAGGCGGCGAGCGCGAGGGAAAGATATTCGCGCCCAATACGATGAACAATGTCGGCTGCGTCCGCTTCCGGCAGCCAGGGCAGGCAGGACGCAGCGACAGAGGGATCGCCGTGCAACGCCTTCAGGAGACGATCCCGTTCTGCAGGCGTCACGTTGTCCATCCATGCGATGGGGGGAGCGTGTGTTGTCTGCCCCCAATGGTGGAGGGCAAAGGCGATCTCCCACGATGCATTCAAGAGTGCGGCGCTTGCGTCACAGGGTCCGATGAGCGCCGCCGCCGCCCAGGGGTCGCAGCGATTGCACTGAACGGCGTCGATCACGTCCGCAGCATGGGATGCGCCCCACCCGGCGGGCGCAACTTTCGCCCATGATCCCAGGATGTAATTGCCTGCATCCGTTCCGATCAAGGACGCAACAGCAGCGGCGAGGGCAGGTGAGGCGCACTCGTCGGGCGTGAGAAGGTCCGGCAGCCAGCTTCCCAGCGCGCCGAGCGCGCCGATGACGGGGTCAACACTTGGCGCAAGCGCCAGGATGCGGGCAAACTGCTGATCGCCGAGGGTGGACGCGACAACGTGCACGTCGGTTTCGCCGTGCAGCGCCCGCAGCGTCGCCGTGAGTGCGGGGGATGAAGCATGCATGGCGGATACTCCTCTCAAAAAAGCGTCAGATTCATGATAGGCGCGTTGGCGCGAGGCGGATAGTGATCCGGGAATGAATCGCCCGCAGCGGGACACGATCATCCCGTGCACGTCGGCGGCGGCGGTCTGGGGCGTGGTTCCGGCATCGCTGCGCCCCACGCTTGACGGTCGAGGGGAGCATCATGCGGTGCAGGCTGCATCGGCAGCGGCAGCGAATGGTCCGTCCCTCGCCATGGAGCGGCTGTGTCGTCGCATCCGTCCGACCATCCGCACCGTGGCGCTGCGCGTCTACCGCGCCTGTGAGCGCCGCCGTCGCACGGGCGCAGTCGGCGCCGGCAACGGCGATCGAGGGGGGGCACGCCAGCCGCTCCCACACGTCCTCGCGCAGGAGCGGCAGCAGCGCCGCCGCCAGGTTGGGACGCTGCGCCAGCATTGCCACGCCCGGGCCGACCCGTCAGGGTTGTCGTCGATCAGCATCCGCAGCGCCAGCAGCGGCAGCGGGGCGCAGGCGCTCCAGTCCTGCAGCGCCTGCGCCAGGTGGTCCGCACGTTCCGGCGCGACGGCGGCGGATGCGAGCGTGTCGATGTCGCCAGGGATGGTGCGTTGGAGCGCATCCGACATGAAACGCTTGAGCCGCCGCACATCCTGCTCCCCCGCCGTCTCCAACGCGTCGAGCGTGGTTGCGGGTTCAGACTCCTGCAACGCATGCGCCAAGCGATAAGCGACCGGCGGGTCGGCGGATGCCAGGGTGCGTATGTCATCCCGCGTCCCACTGTCCAGTACAGGGAGAACCTGCGCTTGATATTCGACAGCAAGCGCAGGGTGATCGCCAGAAAGCGATCACCCTGCGCCCACAGCGCCTGCGCCTGCTCCTCGCCCGCATGCCATTGGTCGCCGACACGCTGCATCGTCGCCAACATGTGGAGCGCGTGACGTGCAGGGATGGCGACCGACGGCGGCAGGGCAGCGAGGGGGTTAGCATCTGAAGGAAGTCGGTCCTGCAATGACGAAGCGTCAAGCGACACCCTGGAACGTGAGGGTTGGGGCGCAGGGCGGTGCGCACGTCATCCGGCAATGCATCGAGAAGCGCATGCGTTTCCTCGCCGCATGCAATAGGGATCGTCGCGATCCAATCGCACAGCGCGGGCGGGACCGCTCGTGCGCCGCCTGCGATCTGGACGAAGGCAATGGGGTCGGGCAGCGCCAGCAGTGCAGCAACAACGGCGGGAATGGCGGCGATGGGCAAGGAGCGCACGGCGGCGGCAGGGGACTTGCGCAGCGCGTTTAACAGCCAATCCCGTTCCGCCGACGCCAGATGATTCATCCACGTGATCGGATCATCGGGTGGTGTCTTTCCCCAATGCCGAATGACATGGGGAATATCTTCCGCCCGACGCACGAGCGCAGCGCTTGTAGCGCTGGAACTGATCAGCGCTGCCGCCACCCATGGTTCGCAGCGATTGCGCCGACCGACATCGATCAGCGCGGCGGCATGGGATGCGCCCCACCTGGCGGGCGCAACGTCCGCCCATATCGGAAGGATGTGTTCGCTTGCATCGGTTTCGATCAAGGACGCAACAGCGGCGGACAGCGCGGGCGATTCGAGCATGTGCAGCGGCAGGACGTCCGGCAGTGCTCCCGCCAGTGCGCCGAGCACGCCGATGACGGGATCGCCCCCCGGCGTGAGCGCCGGGATACGGGCGAACCGCCAATTTTCGAGGGCAGGCGCAACGACGTGCGGGTCGGCGTCACCATGGAGCGCCCGCAGCGTCGCGGTAACGGCGGGTGATGACGTCTTCATCATGGATACTCCTTCCGGCGAATCGTCAGATTCATACCGGATACACCGGCGCGGGTCGGACGCGGGACAACGATCGTTCCGCCGGAGCATTTGCTGCATACGGCGATCCGGGAAGATCCCGCCCGCCGCCGCACGGACAAGATGATCGGCGTGCGACGGCGGGCGGGCTGAAGTGCGACTCCGACATCGCCGTCCCCGCGCTTGCCGGTTGGGATCGGCGCCATGCGGCGTGCACTGCATCAGCAACGGGTGCGGATGGTTCATCCCACGCTTTCCAACCATCAACTTGCGCGTACGCGGCTGCCATTAGCGCCTCCGTCGTTGCACGGGTGCGGGCGTGGGGGAACGGAGCGGCGGCAGATCGGCGCCTGCGACGACAATGCGTGGGTCGCGCACCAACAACGCACGCAGATCCTCACGCAGGAGCGGCAGGAGCGATGCCGCCATGTCGGGCTGCTGCGCCAGGATCGCCACCCCCCGCTCCTGCCGTCTTGCATCGTCGTCGATCAGCAGACGCAGCGCCAGCAGCACCGTCGGATCATCCTCGTTCCATGCCCGCAGCACGTACGCCAGGTCGTTTGCACGTTCCAGCGCGGCGACGCCATGGATGAGCGTGTCACGGTCGCCGAGTATGGACTGCTGGAGCGCCTTCGGCAGGAGCCTCCAGATGCGCGCCAACACATCGAACGGCGCATCCGTCAGCGCGTCGAGCATGGCGGTCGGGGAGCGGGATTGCAGCGCATGCGCCAGGCGATGGGCGACAAGCGGGTCGGCGGCGGCGATGGCGCGCACTGCGGCGGCGCGCCGCCCGGATCGCGGGAGGGGAAGAATCTCCCTGCGCGGCGCGTCGGCGAGCGCGTCAACGAGCGCCAGGAAGCCATTGCCATGATCGCGCAGCGCATGGGCCAGTCCTTCGGCCGCCTGGTGACGTACATCAGGATCAGACGCTGCCACGAGCGCGCCGAGGGCATAAAACGCAGGCAGCTTCGCCGCACGCGGCAGTGCAACGAGGGCGTCCAACGCCTGACGGAAGGCGTCCCGCTGCGTGGGAGACGCGAGTTTGCTTACCAGCGCTGCACGGTCGAAGCGGAACGCGTTGTGGACGTTGTTCGGCAGTGCCGCGAGGAGCGCATCCATTTCCGCTGCATGAAGGTCCTTCAGCGTCTGCGCCAATGCTGCGCAACAAGCGGCGACATTGTCAGCAGGCGATCGCGCGACGACGCGCAGCACCGTCGTCGCCGCCGCCATCGCCTGCGGCGTCGGATGCGCCGCGATCCAATCGCGCAGTGCGGGGGGTATTTCCCGTGCGCCACCCGCGATCTGGATGAACGCGACGGGGTCGGGCGGCGCCGGCAGCGCGGCGATGATGGCGGGAACGGCATCGGGGGGCAGATCGCGCACGGCGATGGGCAGGAGCGTGTGACGCAGCGTGCGATCATCGCGGATGTGGCGGCGCACGGCGGCGACGAGCGCAGCATTCAGTTCGGCGCGCGCCAGGAACGCAGGATCGGGTCCCAATGACCGCACGGCGAGGAAGGCATCCGACATGTCCAGGGCATCGCGCCATTTCTGCTGCGTCTCCGCCGGCAGCGCAGTCCAGACCTCCGGCGTGACGGCGGCGAAGAAGGCGCGGGCGGCTGTCCCCCTGGTCGGCGGCGGTTGTTCGCGCACACCACGGGCGAACGCGATGGCGGCGCAGACGTCGTCGCGGTTGGCGGCGGATAGGATGGCGTCTTGGACCTCCCCAGGCACATCGTCCCACGGCGCCGCTGTGACGACATGGCGAGCGGCATCAGGATGCTCGTGCAGGATCTGCACAACCGTCGTCCATGCCGCGTCCATGCGGGATGCGACCGCCAGGCGCGTCAACACGTCAAGATGAAACCGGTCGGCGCAGTGCATGAGTGCCGACAGCATATCGGTATGCCGTGCGCGGGCAACGGGTGACGCGATGGCGTAGAAATCGAGCGCGAATTGAAGATACAAGTTGGTGGTGCGCCCAACGATATCTGCGGCCCACACTTCCGGCAGCCAGGGCAGGCAGGACACAGCGCCAGAGGGATAGCCGTGCAACGCCTTCCGGAGACGATCCCGTTCTGCAGGCGTGAGGGCGTTCATCCACGCCGTCGGGTCGTCGGGCGTCGTCTGCCCCCAGCGCTGCACGGCGCGGGCGATATCTCCTGCCCTCGTCAGCAGCGCGGCGTTCGCATCACAGGGACCGATCAGCGCCGCCGCTGCCCAACGCGGGCAGCGCCCGACACGCACGGCATTGATCAGTGCGTAGGCATGGGATGCGCCCCACCCGGCGGGCGCAACTTCCGCCCATGATCCCAGGATGTAATTGCCTGCATCCGTTCCGATCAAGGACGCAACAGCAGCGGCGAGGGCAGGTGAGGCGCACTCGTCGGGCGTGAGAAGGTTCGGCAATTCGCCCGCCAGCGCGCCGAGCGCGCCGATGACGGGGTCAACACCTGGCGCAAGCGCCAGGATGCGGGCAAACTGCTGATCGCCGAGGGTGGACGCGACAACGTGCACGTCGGTTTCGCCGTGCAGCGCCCGCAGCGTCGCCGTGAGTGCGGGGGATGAAGCATGCATGGCGGATACTCCTCTCAAAGAAAAGAATCGTCAGATTCATGATAGGCGTGTTGGCGCGAGGTAAGAGCCTGCGAACCCGTGATCATGAGGATCATTGTTCAATCAACTTGTGCAGCGCTTTGGAGCGCCGTCCTCGTTTTTTGGGAGGCTGCCGGCGTGGAGGCGGCACATGAAAGTGAAGCAATTCCGCAACCGTCCAGACGTGGCGGGTGAGGCCGGCGGCTATGGACGGTGTGCAGCGATGGCTCTGGGCGTTGGTCAGGGTGTCGTGGAGCGGACAGAAGTTGTCCACCGTGCCGACCGGGTACATACCCAGGGTCGCCATACGTTGGCGCCGGGCGCCATAGCGGGGACGCCGCACTGGGCCGGCCAGGCGGGTGCGGAAAGCGGCATGCAGGCGCTCGATGGAGGCGGTGGTCAAGGTCTGACCCCCGCCCGACGAGGCCAACAGCGAGGCCAACAGCTCATCCAGGTCAACTTCGGCGCCCTGCACCAGGCGGCGCACCACGCTCACCATGCGACCGCGCCCGTACTGCTTGACCGCCTGGCCGATGACGACTTGTTCCCAGGGCGCCAGGTGCGGGCGTCCGGGACCTTCCAGGGCGCCTTGCGTCGCAAGGCGCAGCGAAAGGCATTGACAGAGGCGGCCGGTACGCCCACGGCCACCGGCAGAGCCCCCGGCCGGGCGCAGGCCCGTCCCCTGTCGGCAAGCCGGCGCATGAGGCTCTTGTCTCGATGGGCGCTGACGACACCACCCAACCACAGCCGGGCGCTCACCATCAGCGCCATCGCCATCCACCCCATCCCCTTCTGCATGCGGACGCGCATCTCGTCCGCTTGCGCGTGCAGCAAGGACAGGCACGCCCCCAGAACCGGATGACGATGCCCCTGCGCACAATGCACACCGGACTCTGCCGCCCACGTGCGCACCGTCTCCGCTTGCAAACCAACGGACACCACCATCGCACTCACCGGACGGCCGTGGGCCGACAGGGTGACGACCGGCACGAGAAGGTCCACCGGCGTCTTCTTCCGGTAAACCATCGTCCCCCGACGGGCGCTGAAGGTCGTCGCACCAACCGTGCATCGAGAGCGGGCTTCCTTCCGGCTGTGCATCGTGATGGTCCCTTTCCCTCCCTGTCCTCTTGCCGGGCAGGACTCATTGGGGCAAAAGACCCGGGTGGAGGCCATCGCATTCCTCCCCGGTTGTCAAGAGATAAGGATACCTTGATTGCCGGTTCATGTTCGTACAGATGAGGGCAATGAGCGCGTATCACGGCGCGTTCAGTTCAAACCCGGCATTGGCGCCTGCCGTCAAGCGTCCGGCGCCCATCTTCCCCGGTTGACTGTTGACCGTTCGTCATCTCGATGCCACGACAATGCGCGCGCACTTCGATGGCGTCCATACACCGGGCGTGCGGACGCATGGTCGCCCGACGCACCGGAACCGGGCGACCCCCGTCTCCGCCGGGATGCCGGTCGCATCGGCGGCGCTGCTGTCGGCGTTCTCGCTCAACCGCCGCGCCCCAGCGGGCAGGACATACGCCGGTTCATGGACCGGGGTCAGGTCGTGCACCCCTGCGGGCCGCATCTGCACGCGCCCGGATGCGCTTGCTGCAGGCGGCAGACCAGATGCACACGCCATCCAAAGACCTTCTCCCGTTTCGCCGCGCCCTCCCCGCAGCATGCGCGCCCCGGCGCCGTCGGAAGGCGCCGGGCGCGCGCACACGACGGCAGACCGGCAGGGGGAGGCTCTCGATGATGAACCCGTCGCCCGTGGCGACGCTCCCCCGACGTTCGCGGGAATCCAGGCCATCCAATCGGCGATCTGATGCAGACGACGATGGAAGCGCGAGACGCCGGTCCGCCCCGACAGCCAGCCCAACTCACGCATCATCGGCGCCGCCCGTTCGTGATGACGGCCAACCTACGCGGCGGCGACGACGGCAATCGTCAGAATCTCGGAGTCGGGGACCTGCGCCCGCACATCACTGCGATGCCCCAGGTGTTCCATCAGCGGGTCGATCACGACAAAAGCAGGGATAATCCACGTGGCGTCCATCGGCTCCTCCCGGCGATGATGTTGGTTGGGCAACCGCGATCGTGCCGGAGGCGTTCGCACATCTGGTCGTCAACGAGCAATCAAGGTAAGGATATGCTATGGGTCCCGCCGGGTTTGTTCAACGTTCAGCCCCTGTCACGGTTTTGCGGACACCTGGCTACCGCGCGCGCACCGTTCTTCCCAAAAGAAGCCGCCCGCCGGCGCGTGTGGTGGCGCGCGCACCGGCACTCGTCCCCGCCCGCAACGCCGTTACGCGCCGATCTGGTTCGACCGCGCAGGAAGCCTGCAGAGACGCCGAAACCGTCAATCCGTAGGGGGAGATACGGGCAGGCGCGCTTTCGCTTCTTTCCAGACCTTTCCAGAAGCGATAACGCCGCAACGCCCGGGAACCGCCCGCACGGCGAGCGTGTGTACGACGAAGCGTACCGCTTTCCACTCTCGACCGGAGCCGCCCGCGATCGCGTCCCAACACGCCGGTTTGGCGCGGTTCAACCGGCGCTCGCGCATCGTGAACCAAATAACCCGCCCGTTTCCGGCCGGACTGCCATTGCGAACGATCTGCGCAAGCGGCAGATCGTTCGCAATGGCAGTCCGATACGATCGCGCCCGATTGCTGCGCAGGGACAGATACCGCGCCGTGGGCGCCATGGTGCGAAACCGCCAGGGGGCGAACCTGCCGCGATCCGCCTGCGGGATGGACGGTCCATCGGCGGGCATGACCGTGTGCATCCGGTGGTTGTCCCGCCGGTCCGCGCCACCGAAATGTCGCTGCCACGCATGACGACGGTGAGGAGACGGATGGTGCAGCATGGGAGAGCATCGTTCCGCATCACGGCATCCGGCGCCAACACGAGCGGGCGGACATTGGCAAGCGGCAATGGGAACGCACAGCGCGTGGCAGGCGGCAATGGGAACGCACAGCGCAGCAATGGCGTGAAGCAGGCGCGCCGCCCGCCACGCGTCGCGGTCATCCCGACGACGCACCGGGCATGAGGCAGGACAAGCGTGCTCCGTCATGCAAGCGCCGGCACAGCGCATCCAACAGAACGTCCACATCGGGGCGCGCTGTGCCGGCATCGATCATGCCAAAGGAAAAGCGAGCGGCTCTGCACCCATGCACGTCAGTATCGCCTCCATCCCGCATGAACAGCGCCAGCGCAAAGCGCGTCGTTCTCCTCGCCTTCCCGCAGCGTTCATTGGGCGCCGTCCGTCTCCGCCGTTCAGCGGCGTTCTCACCACATCGTCATCGATGCACCGGAGGCAAGCGCCGTATGCCCTCCGCATCTCTCCCCCACTGCGCCCCGGGACAATCAGCCCATGCATGGAGCGTTCATGATCGGCGCGGCGACGCGGGGATCCGTTGTCGGGCATGCCGTTCGTCGTCGGTTGCATGCGCGCCGTGGGTGTCGCGTCCGTTAGCGCCGCCGCCGTCGCACGGACGCAGATGGCGGCGAGGGCAGATCGGCGCCGGCGAACGCGATGGCGGGAACCGACTCCAGCGCCGCTCGCACGTTGTTGCGCAGAAGCGGCAGGAGCGCGGCCGCCAGATCGGGACGCTGCGCCGGGATCGCCGCGCCCCGCGCCCGCCGTCTCTCATCGTCCTCGATCAGCATCCGCAGCGCCAGCAGGGGAAGCGTGTCGTCCGCAGAACAGGCGCGCAGCGTCTGCGCCAGGGCGTCCGCGCCGCCCGGCGCGGCGGCGGCGGACGCCAGCGCATCACGGTCGCCGAGCACGGCGGATTGAAGCGCCTCCGGCATAAGGCGCCAGATGCGCGTCATCTCCTCCGCCGGCGCTGCCGCCGGCGCGTCCGGCGCAACGTCTGCGTCGCCGTCCTGCAGCGCATACGCCAGGTAATGGACGACCAGCGGGTCGGATGCCGCAAGGGAACGGACCTCAACGGCTCCGGGGAACATTGCCGCACGCACGTCGCTCGTGCAAGATTCAAGGATATCCAGAACGAGCGGGCCATGATCACGCGCTGCGGTTGCCAACCCTTCGCTTGCCGACCGTCGCATGGTGGAGTCGGCGTTGGTCGCCAGCGCGGACAGCGCGTGACGGACGGGGATGGCGACCGACGGCGGCAGGGCGATGAGGGACGCGAGGGCGCGGCGGAAGGCGTCGTGACGGTCGGGACGCGCCAGCATGAGGGTCATGGAATCAAGGTCGAGGTTGAGCGTCTGGCGCCTCTCGTCGGGCAACGCGGCAATGAGCGCATCTGTCTCCCCGGTCGTTCGCCCATCGAGCGCCGCTGCCAGCGCCGCACAGCGGTCGGCGACAGAGTCGGTCGCCAGGCGTGCTGCTGCGCGCAGCACCGTCGACGCCGCCGCCATGTCCTGGGGCGTCGGATGCGCTGTGATCCAGGCGCGCAGCGCGGGCGGCATAATCGGGCTGCCGCCTGCGATCTGGACGAAGGCAACGGGATCGGACGGCGGCGGCAGCGCAGCGACGACGGCGGGGAGGGCGGCGATGGGCAGATCGTGCACGGCGACGGGGAGCAGCGTGTGACGCAGATCGCCATCATTGCGGATGTGGCGACGCACGGCGGCGATCAGATCGTCGCTCAGTGCGTCGCCCGCCAGGAACGCGGGATCGGGTCCCAGCGACCGCACGGCGAGAACGGCGATGTCGGAGAAAATTATCTTCGCACGCCATGCATGCTGCGTCTCCACCGGCAGCGCGGTCCAGACCTCCGGCGTGACGGCGGCGAAGAAGGCGCGGGCGGTCTTCTGCGTGATCGTGGGAGGAACGGTGCGATCCCCGCGAGCGAACGCGATGGCGGCGCAGACGTCATTGTGGTTGGCTGCGGACAGGATGCGGTTCTGCACGTCTGCACGGAGGGCATCCCACGGCGCCGCTTCAACGACAAAGATGACGCTCCGGGGATTCGCACGGAGGAGACGGACAACCTCGTCCCATGCTGCGTCCATGCCAGATGCGACCGCCAGGCGCGTCAACACGTCAAGATGAAACCGGTCGGCGCAGTGCATGAGTGCCGACAGCATATCGGTATGCCGTGCGCGGGCAACGGGCGACGCGGCGGCGTAGGCGGCGAGTGCGAAGGGAAGAAAAGGTTTGTCGATGCGACTAATGATATCAGCGGCGATTGCGTCCAGCAGCCAGGGCAAACACGCTGCGGCGTTGCCGGGAACGAGGCGCAGCGCATGCACCAGGCGATCCCGCTCCGCCGACGCCAGATCGTCCATCCACGCGGTCGGGTCGTCGGGCATCGCCTGTCCCCACCATCGGATGGACCGGACTATATCCCATGTCTCGTACAACAGCGCGGCCGCATCTGCGGATGGGCCAATGAGCGCCGCCGCCGCCCAGGGTCGGCAGCGATTGCACCGCACGGCGTCGATCAGCACAGCGGCATGAGATGCACCCCACCCGACAGGCGCAACGTCCACCCACGCATCCAGGATGTCGTTGCCTGCTTCCGTCCCAATCAAGAGCACGATGGCGTTGGAGAGGTCGGACGAATTGCACTCCGCGGGGGCAAGAAGAACCGGCAATGCGCCTGCCAGCACGCCGAGTGCGCCGATGACGGGATCGACGTTCGGCGCAAGCGCCGGGATGCGGGCGAATTGCGGTTTGCACAGTGCGGGCGCGATAACGCGCAGATCGGTTTCGCCGCGCAGCGCCCGCAGCGTCGCCGTGAGTGCGGGGGACGAAGCATGCATGGCGAATACTCCTCTCAAAGAAGCGTCAGATTCATGATAAGCGCGTTGGCGCGAGGCGGATAGTGATCCAGGAATGAATCGCCCGCAGCGATCCACGATCATCCCGTGCACGTCGGCGGCGGCGGTCTGGGGCGTGGTTCCGGCATCACAGCGCCCCATGCTTGACGGTCGAGGGGAGCATCATGCGGTGCAGGCGGCATCGGCAGCGGCAGCGGATGGTCCGTCCCTCGCCATGGAGCGGCTGTGTCGTCGCATCCGTTTGATCATCCGCACCGTGGCGCTGCGCGTCTACTGCGCCTGTGAGCGCCGCCGTTGCACGGGCGCAGTCGGCGCCGGCAACGGCGATCGAGGGGGTGCACGCCTGCCGCTCCCGCACGTCCTCGCGCAGGAGCGGCAGCAGCGCCGCCGCCAGGTTGGGACGCTGCGCCAGCATTGCCATGCCCGGGCCGACCCGTCAGGGTTAGGGAAAGGGACCATCACGGTGCACCGCCGGAAGGAAGCCCGCTCTCGATGCACGGTTTGTGCGACGACCTTCAGCGCCCGTCGGGGGACGATGGTTTACCGAAAGAAGACGCCGGTGGACATTCTCGTGCCGGTCGTCACCCTGCTGGCCCACGGCTGTCCGGTGAGTGCGATGGTGGCGGCCTTTGGCTTGCAAGCGGAGACGGTGCGCACGTGGGCGGCGGAGTCCGGTGTGCATTGTGCGCAGGGGCATCGTCATCCGGTCCTGGGGGCGTGCCTCTCCTTGCTGCACGTGCAAGCGGACGAGATGCGCGCCCGCATGCAGAAGGGGATGGTGTGGATGGCGATGGCGCTGATGGTGAGCGCCCGGCTGTGGTTGGGTGGCGTGGTCAGCACCCATCGGGACAAGGACCTCATGCACCGGCTTGCCGACAGGGGACGGGCCTGCGCCCGGCCGGGGGCTCTGCCGGTGGCCGTGGGCGTACCGGCCGCCTCTGTCAATGCCTTTCGCTGCGCCTTGCGACGCAAGGCGCCCTGGAAGGTCCCGGACGCCCGCACCTGGCGCCCTGGGAACAGGTCGTCATCGTCCAGGCGGTCAAGCAGTACGAGCGCGGTCGTATGGGGGGCGTGGTGCGCCGCTTGGTGCAGGGCGACGAAGCGGTCCTGGATGAGCTGTTGGCCTCGTCGGGCGGGGGTCAGACCTTGAACACCGCCTCCATCGAGCGCCTGCATGCCGCCTTCCGCTCTCGCCTGGTCAGCCTGGTGCGGCGTCCCCGCTATGGCGCCCGGCGCCAACGCATGGCGACCCTGGGCATGTACCCGGTCGGCACGGTGGACAACTCTTGTCCGCCCCACGACACCCTGACCAACGCACAGGGACATCGCTGCACACCGGCCATGGGCGCCGGCTTCACCCGCCACGTCTGGGAGGACGGTGATCCAAAGCGCTGCACAAGTTGATTGAACAATGGGACTCATGATCACGGTTTCGCAGGCTCTTACCGCAGTCCCTTCTGGTATCCATAATTTCCTTCATGATAGTGACATGCTCTTTTGGTCGCCGTGCATCATCGTTCGGTATCAATCGTCCGCCCTTCCCGTGGTGCTGTCACCGTGCGTCTCGTCATCTTGCGCACCGTTCCATACAAGTACGCTCGTGCGCCTTCCTGATGCGCTCCGTACTCGAAAGCGGCAAGACCGTCGAGTTCGGTGCGTTGGACGTACGCCGACAAGACATCGGCATAACGGGGGCAGACAACGAGGAATACCGCAGCATAGGCGTCACACGTGAAGCGATAATGCACATCGTCAATCCGACGCGCAACGGCTGCCGCTTCCCCGCACGGTAGCCAGAGGAGAACGCACACGACCGACGCCAGATGATCTCTCCACGCCGTTGGGTCGTCGGGCGCCCTCTGTTCCCAATACTGGACGGAGTGCACGATCGTCTCCGATTCCGACAGCAGGAAAATGCTTTCATCACTGGAGCCGAGGAGCGCCGCCGCCAGATCGGGGCGCAACACCAGCAGCGCCTCGCCCCATGCCCGCTGTTCTGCATCGTCGTCGATCAGCAAGTTCAGCGCCGGCAACGTCCGCGAGACGTTCGCGTCCCATGCCTGCAGCGTCTGCGTCAGCGCATCTGCACACCCTGGCGCAGCGACATTGGTGAGCAGCGAGTCATGGTCACCAAGCACGAACTGCTGGAGCGTCTCCGGCAGGCGTCGTCATACGTGTGCTCCATCTCCTTCAGCAGCGCACGCCATACCTTTTGCGTGATGGCGACGAAGAGGGCATGGTCGGTCTTCCACGTGATCGCAGGAACGACAGCAAGATCTCCGCTGTTTAGACTGGTGCGCCAGTGCCGCGACACCCTATGTCCGCCATTCCTCGTCAACGTCCCACAGCATGTGCAGCGCCGACAATGGCAGCGAATCATCCACCCGCAGCGTCTGCGCCAGCACCGTACATTGTTCGACAGGGAACCATCCTGCGCTGCTGGACACAGAGCGATGATCGACAGGATAGCACACGACCATGAAGAAGTCTCTCTTGTATTCAGACACCGATTCCGTTAATCGCCAAAAGATCGTAAACACAACTGTAAAGTGTTTCTTGTTTCTCCAGACGCCCCAGGAGGCGCGAATCGCCCGCGATCCGATGCGCCCCTCGGATCGCCCGCCGTTCGACGCGCAGCGGGCGGCGGAGCGCGTCTCAGACGCCCCAGGAGGCGCGAATCGCCCGCGATCCG
>Ga0308399_1000490_pt1 | contig 14016 bp, 8 predicted proteins | sample HotsprSampOS1260_FD_202367 | JGI IMG/M metagenome (GOLD analysis project Ga0308399, IMG submission 202367) | Hot spring phototrophic mat microbial communities from Octopus Spring, Yellowstone National Park, Wyoming, United States - 20060914_OS12-60 ... | reverse complement strand
TCTGGACCAAGTTTCGTCTCCGTGGCGTCCGTCTGGTGACTCTCCAAGTGGATACTGGTGTAGGTGTCATCGTATAGCAGTCGCTGCGAGACGAACACGGCATCCTCGTAGTTGTAGCCGCCTGCAGGCAGGAACGCGACCAAGATGTTGCGTCCCAGCGCGAGTTCGCCGTTCTCGGTGGAAGGACCGTCGGCGATCACATCGCCCGCCCGCACCCGCTGCCCCAGCCGCACTTTCGGCAGGAAGGTAAAGCATGTACCCTTGTTCGACTGCACCATGTGCGGCAGTTTGTAGATGTCCAGTTGCCCGTTATCCTCGCGTTGGATGCGGATTTCGGTTGCCGAGACATACTTGACTCGTCCATCGGCGCGCGCAGTAATCAGGCTCTGTGCGTATTTAGCAGCGTATCGTTCGATTCCCGTATGCACCAGCGGCGCTTCGGGGTTGATGAGCGGCACGCCTTGACGCTGCATGTTGGAGCCCATCAGCGCGCGCCCTGCGTCGTCATGTTCCAAGAACGCAATCATCGTCGCTGAGGTAGAGAACACCTGCGCAGGGTCGACATCCATGTATTGCACCTGCTCACGCGGTACGATGGGGTACTCGTCGCGCCAGCGCACCTGCACCATCTCGGGCAGCGTGCCATCCTCACCAAGCGGGGTATCAGCCGGCGCGATGTACACGCTCTCGTCCTCGTCAGCGGGCAGGTAGACCACCTCGTCGGTCGCCTTGCCGTTCACCACTTTTCGATAAGGCGTGCGTAGGAAGCCGAACTCGTCGACTTTGGCGTACAAGGTCATCTGGGTGACCAGCCCGATGTTTTGTCCTTCGGGCGTCTCGATAGGGCAGATGCGTCCGTACTGGGAGGGGGTGATGTTGCGCACCTGGGGCGGGATGCTCTGGCGGTTTAGCCCCCCTGGTCCCAGCACCGACAGGCGTCGCTTGTTCGCTAACTCTGACAGCGGGTTCGTCTGATCCATGAAAGTGCTGAGCGGGTTAGTGGCAAAGAACGACTGCAGCGCGGTGGTGACGGGTTTCACGCTCAACACGACATTCGGCAGGATTTGACTGACATCCGCGGCTGCCATCATCTTTTCGCGGGCGGTCTTTTCGAGTTTGATAAACGCCGCGCGCAGGTGTGCCTGCAACAGCTCGCCGACGGAACGCACGCGCTTGTTCGCCAGATGGTCGGTGTCTTCGTACTCGTGCTTATCTTCCGCTATCTCCAGCAGGTGGCGCAGCGCAAGCAGCAGGTCAGGCACGGTTAGCCTGCGTATCTCCAGCGGAATCCCGTGACGCAGCTTACGTGTGATTTGGTAGCGTCCCACGCGCCCCAAGTCGTAACGGCGCGGGTCCAGCAACTGCCCATAGAATGTGCTATGCACTAGCTCCTGGGTTGCAGGTTCGCCAGGGCGCGCGCGGCGGAAGAAATCCAAAATCGCCTCACGCGAGTCGGTGGTCGGGTCAGCGTCCAGAGTCGCGCGCAGCAGCGGCGGCAGTTCGTACCCGCCGCCCTGCACTTCTACAAAACGCACACGCACTTCGGGCAGCTTGAGTTTCTCGATGGCTTTGGCGGCTTTTTCGTCGATGGTCGCGCCCGCTTCCACAATGACTTTACCGCGCGCGTTTGTGAGAGTCTCTGCAGCGATTTTACCGACCAGCTCCGCTGCGCGTGGCGCGCTCAGGGTCAACTCGTGTTCGATCTCGCGTCGTTCGCGCGGGCGCCCGAACATCGCGGCGATAGCGTCGTTTGTCAACCCAAGCGTCGGGTCATACGGTGGTTCGCACTTGACGCACCATATGCACCTGATGCGCAGCGTGAGCAACTCGGGAGGCAGATCCGCCAAACGGTCAGTTGTCAATACATCGCCCAGCTCCAGCAGCGTGCGCCCCTCGTGCTCCACGCGCTCCAGAACGCGGTAGTTGACCGCCTGCGCCAGCGTCAACTCGACAGGCGCACGGACTGCAGCGGGCAACTCTTCCAGCCGCTCGTAAGTTAGCAACTCGCCTGGCTCCAGTAGCGTGCGCCCCTCATACACGACAGGTTCCAGCATGCGCCAACCGACCGCGCGCTCCAGCTCCAGCACAGCAGGTACACGCGCCTCCTCATAGGCAGCAAACGCCTTGATAATCTGCGTAATCGGTAAGTGCTTCGACTGGTGAATCTTGAGCCGAATCACATTCTGCGGGTCGGTGCCGCCGTCCAGCCACGGTCCTTCGGCGGGGATGATTTGCATCTGCAGCACCTTGCTAAAGGCGCGCGACATCATCTCGCGCCCCGTACTGGAAAGGTAGGGCGACGGAAAATGCACTCCAGGAGTGCGATTCAGCTGGCTGATAATCACCCGCTCGCGCCCGTTCACGATAAAGGTGCCGCCCTCGGTCATCAGTGGCAGATCACCCAGATAAATCTCGCTCTCTTGGACTTCGACATCGGCTTTTCCGAAACGCACCTTTACGCGCAGTGGCGCGTTGAAGGTAATCTCGCGCTCGCGACACTCCTCAACCGAATATTTCGGCTCGCCCAAGCAGTAGTCGCCAAACTCAAGAAAGTAGTTGTTCGTAGGGTCTTGAATCGGCGAAAAGGTCTGAAACAGCTCTTTGAGACCTTCCTCTAAAAACCAGCGGTAGGAGTTGTATTGAATCTCAATCAGGTTCGGCGGCTCCAAAACTTCACGGATGCGTTTTCGGCTGTGTTGCACAATTCGCATAAATTACCCTCCACAGGCGTATATATGCCCAGCTTAACATTCTACCCCAGCAGAGCGGCTGATGTCAAGGGGTCGGGGCGCATGCGCCGACCCGTCGCCCAACTTCTGAGACACTGTGCCCCACACAACCGTTGCTATCGACACTTCCAACGCCAGGCGTCACTGATCAGGTGTAGGAGGCTGAATGTGCCAAAACACAGTCCGCTGCCCTCACCCGAAATATGCCACACGGCAGGAGATCTGCCAGCAAGGTAGAATCCCTATCCCACCCAGAGAGGAGGACACTCGTATGAAGATTCAGCTCTACCGAAAACCGTTTGACGACGCATTAGGCGTTGTGGCGAGCGCAGCGGCAGCGCGAGCTTCGCTTCCTATTCTAAGCCATCTTTATATCGAGGCGCAAAGCGACACTGTGCGCCTGCTGGGCAGCGACCTCGAACAGTGGGTGGAGTGCCGAATCCCTGCGCTGGTCGGCGAGGACGGCGCAACGACGCTGCCCGCGCGCCTGCTGACCGAGCTGGTCGGCTCGCTCAGCAGTGAAGATATCTACATTGAATCGGCTGAGCGACACCAAGCCGTCTTGACCAGCGGCGACTCGCGCTACCAACTGATGGGACTGCCCGCTGAGGAGTACCCACCTATCCCCGACATAGAATCGCCCAGCGAGCTTGCTTTGCCTGCCAAGTACTTTCTGGAGATGGTTGGCTCAGTCGAGTTCGCCGTGTCCAAAGAGGAGACACGCCAGACGCTCACGGGCATCCGCATGGAGTTCGAGGGCCACACGCTGCGCCTGGTGGCGACCGATACGCATCGGCTCGCCGTATGCACTGCGCGCATCGATTCGGGGGCAGGTGAACCGACCGCCGTGATTGTGCCCCTGAAGGCGATCCAGCTTGTGCAGAAAATCCCTGCAGGCGAGACGATTACCCTGCGGTTAGGGCAGCGTCGCGCCGCGTTTCTGGGCGAGAACGCCGCCGTCTACACTCAGCTAATTGAGGGGCAATACCCAAACTACCAGCGCGTCATTCCACAAGAGTTCACACGCCAGTGGACACTGATGACCCAAGACTTTCGCAGTGCGCTGCGCCGCGCTTACCTTGTGGCGCGTAGCAACTCGAACAAAGTCTACCTGCGCACCGACGGCGAGAAGCTAGTGATCAGCGCGCGCGGCGATGTTGGCGAGGCGACCGAGCGAGTGGACCTCGTGCGCGTGGGCGACGACCTCGAAATCGCGTTCAACGCCCGCTACTTGCTCGATGTGCTGGAGGTGATCCAAAGCGAGGGTGTCGTGCTGGAGCTGACGGAGGCGCTGCGCCCAGCTGTCCTCAAGCCCGCCGAAGCAGACGACTACCTCTGCGTGATTATGCCGATGGCGCTTTAATACCGACCGCACGGGCAGAAAGAGTTTATCAATCATCCCCCCTCCTCCTCAAGGTTCTCCTCACGAGGCGGGGGGAAGCCAAGCCACGCGCTTGCTTGAACCCCCCACCCGCAGGGGGAACCTGAGGAAGAGGATGTCCCACTTGCCCGCGTTTTCGTAAGGCTCGAAATTCGCTGCGGATAGAAGCGCGGGCATCCTGCCTGCCGAGAAGGACTTAACTCGCAGGTGACTCGCACCTAATTGTCATCCCTGCTCAACTTCTCCAGACGCTCGCGGCATAGCCTCAAAGCATACTCGAAGGTCTGCTCTTTACTCCAGCCATCGTTTTGAACAACAAGTGCATCTTCGGCGATGCGTAGAGGCGAGTTGGCGCGTGCGGCGTCGCGGGCATCGCGCTCCAGAATGGCTTGCAGCACTTGCTCATAAGGTTCTTCAATCCCCTGCTGCCGCAGCTGGTGTTGGCGTCGGCGGGCGCGCTCTTGGGGTGAGGCGTCAAGATACAGCTTGACCGCCGCGTCGGGAAACACAACCGTGGTGGTATCACGCCCCTCAGCAACGACACCGTGTGCGCGGGACGCTAATGCGCGCTGCAAGGTGACCATCGCGTGGCGCACGCCCGCATGCACCGCAATTCGCGAGGCGAGGTCGCTAATCTCAGGCGTGCGAATCGCCTCCGAGACATCCTCGCCGCCAAGCAGTACGCGCTGCACCTCGCCGTCGGCAACGAATCGGACATCCAGTCGCTGGGCAAGCGTGGTGAGTTGCGCGGCATCGTCGGGATCAATCCCCGCGCGCTGAGCAGCCAGCGCAAGCGCGCGGTACATCGCACCTGTATCGAGGAATACGAACCCCAGCGCGCGCGCCAAACGGCGTGCTAGCGTGCTTTTGCCCGACCCTGCGGGACCGTCAATAGCTATGACGGTCATCCCACCTCCGCGCGCACACTCTGCAACTGCTCAGCGATGACCTCCAACAACAGCTCGAGTTCCTCTTCCAGGGGCGGTAAGTGGCTGGGATGCAGGGCAGATACATCGAGCCCCTCCAAGTAGCGTCGGAATCGGCGCACCTCAATTGCAGGACCCCGCACCTCAGCAGCCGCAAGCACCTGCTCAGCGGGTTGTTCGAGAATCTCTTCGGCGCGTTCAGGTTCGTCGCGCAGGGTGCGCACGAGGGCAGCGGTCTCGTCGCTGGTGAGCGCCTCGCCACGAATCTTCTCGGCGACGCGCGCCTGCAGGTCGGGATCATCCAACTCCAGCAAGCTGCGAGCATGGCTTTCGGTGATACTGCCTGCAGGCGGGCGTCCGCTAACTGCGATTACCTGCTCGCCAACCTCTTCGGGCAGCTCCAGCAGCCCCAGCCAGATACCAATCGTGCGCTCGCTCAGCCCCAGCATCTGCGCCAGTTCGCGATTGGTAAGGCGACGGCTCTCCTTGAGGGTTCTGAGCGCACGCGCCTTGTCAATCGGCGCAAGGTCTTCACGCTGCAGGTTCTCAATAAGTTGCTCGGTAGTTACAGCATCTCGGGAGATGGACTTCACAATACAGGGAATCTCGGTCAGCCCTGCGCGTTGCGCGGCGCGCCAACGTCGCTCGCCCGTAATGATTTGGTAGTTCGCGCCGTCAGGCAACGGGCGCACCGTGATCGGGTTGATCAGCCCGTAGCGACGAATGCTCTCCGCCAGCCCCTGTAGGCTCTCCTCGTCGTAGCCCCGTCGGGGTTGGTCAGGATCTTCCACAATCCGATCAATCGGGATAAGCTTGACTTCCATACACTGCGCCTCCTAAGTGCATCTGCGTTAATTTTTTCAACAGATGACCCCTTCCTACCTTTCCCCCAGCAGAAGGGAAACCGCGACTCAATCCCCGTTGATAGGGAGAATAGGGGCGAGTAGCACCTAAGCATTCATTTTTCAGCGTCTCGAGCGGAAGTGTACCTGATTTAGAATGGCTGACGAGACACCTTGCAGTAACAACCACCCCGATGCAGCACGAACAATACCAGTCGTACAATCGCACAGATGACACTTGACCACTGACTGAACGGCGAACAACACACACCTGGAAACTCCGCCCTGCAAAGAATCTGCCAAACCACGAGCCCCTCGGAGTGTGGAGTGGGCGACGAGTATTTATCAGTATTGTGTAATTAGTAAATTATACGAAATCGTACTAATTTTCATTCCCTATATATATGGGGAATTCGTAGTAGTAGTAGGTCATTGTGGAATTGTGGATAACTTTGTCTACTTCGACCGCGCGTTCGACGAATTCGGGGCAATTCGCAAGCCGATTCTGAACTCAAAATGCAACTTTTGTCTACCGACTGGATGTTTAATTAGCCATGCTAAATTTCTGGGGTTTCGATGTGGAAAACTCTGTGGAAAACTGTGGATCGATTGTGGAAAACTCTGTGGAAAACGGGGCGGTTCAGGACTTTCCACAGGGTTATCCACAAAGTTATCCACAGAGTTTTCCACAACCAACGCAGCGGTTATTCACAATTCACTGCTTGGAGGTAGGCGTGCCATGTGCGTTCGGCAGTTGTGCGCCACGAGAAGCGCTGTGCTTGCGCCTTTGCTCGCATCGAGAGCGACTCACGATAGGCGTCGTTCGTGAGTAGGGTTCGTATGGCGTTCGCCCACAAGCCAGGTTCGTCTGGCGGCAGCAAGATGCCTCCTGAACCGACCACTTCGGGCAGCGCGCCGCCGTTGGAAGCAATCACGGCTGTTCCGCATGCCATCGCCTCTAACGGTGGCAGCCCAAAGCCTTCGTAAAACGAGGGATACAGAAGCAGTGCCGCCGCGTTATAGAGCCATACCAGATGCTCGTCAGGCACATAGCCTGTCTCGTGAAGCCAGCCATCCTGCACCCAGACTCGTTTCGCGTAGTCCAGTTGGCGGCGCGCCCAGCCTGCCTTGCCTGTTAGTACCAGTGTAATCGGCAGCTCATACTGGCTCCGCGCGAGAGAGACTGCCTCTATTGCCAGCTGCCAGTTTTTGCGTGGCTGCAGCACGCCAACAGCAAGCGCGAAGGGAGGCTCAACTCCGTAGTGATGACGAACCCAAGCCTGTGCCTCCAACGGAGGGATTGGATGAAAACCTGTTGGCAGCCCGTTCGGCGTGGCAATCACCTTTTCGGGGGGCAGATTGAGCATAGCGATTAAGTGCTCGCGCGAGGTCTCGGAAACGGTCAACACACGCTTGGCTCGTCGGCACGAGGAAGGCACAGTGAGCCGAAGAAGCACCCTGTCCTTAAGCGGAAACCAGCGCGGTTCTATCAAAAACGAGATGTCGTGTACAGTCGTCACGGTCGGAATCGTGAACCAGGGCGAGACCGTGTACTGGGTGTGAACGAGGTCGCATCGGTAGCGTTGCGCGAGCATTGGCAGGCGCAGTAGGCTCCAGAGTCGCCCCGAGCGCGCAGGCAAAACCACAGGCTCGTACAGTGGCGACTCGGGCAGCGTTCCATCGGGAATGGGACGGGTGGAAAAGAGAACAAGGCGACTCTCGGAGGCGCTCAGCAGCCTGCTTAAGGCTCCGAGTAGCCCGCGCCAGTAGGTGCGATCGCCTGTGTACGCACCCGTGAGCAACCGCGCATCGATTCCAATCCTCACGGTTTGTCCCCCAGCGGGCGGCTTAGAATCCGCTTCCATGCCCGCGGATACTGGTCGGGGGTAGGACGCTCCTTGTGTAGTTTCGCGATTGCCCGCGTGACCGCACCTTGCTCAGTCTCAAAACGCACAGTTCGCAGCGTGAGCGTAGCGCCCACCAGCTGGGCAGCGGAAGCTGCCAGTAGAATTTCGTCAGTCTCATGCACGCTCTTGAGCGCAAGTGCAATACCGCCCACTTTCAGAAAGGGTGTCATCAGCTCTGTAAGGATCGACATCTTTGCAACGGCACGGGCAACAACTACATCGAAATGCTCCCGCGCTTCGGGGGTGTGCGCCCACTCCTCTGCACGAGCAAGAAGGGGCGTTGCATTCAATTTCAGTTCGGCACAAACTCCCTGAAGAAATTGGACAGCCTTGCCGTGCGAGTCGAGCAGGGTCACCCGTAGGTCAGGACGCGCAATCGATAGGGGAATTCCTGGGAGCCCTGCGCCTGAACCGATGTCCAGCACATGGGCGCCTTCGGAAAACGATTCAACGGCAAGCAAACACAGCGAGTCGACCAAGTGTCGTCCGACCGCTTGCTCTGGGGGGACGCGCGTGAGGTTAAAGCGCTGATTCGCTTCGTATAGCTGCGTTAGGTAGCGTGTTAGCTGATTGCGCATGTGCGCATCCAGCACAACCCCCCAAGAGGCTGCTTGTTCCAAGATCGCCCAGTCGCCGATGTGTACCCGCATGGCCTCCACGATTCAAGCGCAGGAGTCCATAATACCCTGAGCGGGACATGTCGGTTGCTGGGCTAACGCTAGGAGAAGACGCACTCTGCTGCCCACTACTCGGGCAATCGCTTAGCCACCTGTGCCGAAGTTGATTAGCACCAGCAGTAGGTCTGCATCGTCCACTACTCCATCGCGGTTGAGGTCGTAGAAGCAGTACCCAGAGCAGGTCGTCCCAAACGCTATCAGTATCTGAAGCAGATCCGTGTCGTTCACGAGTCCGTCGCCGTTGACATCCCCTTCTGGGCGCACCTCAAAGTTAAAGTGCAGCTGTACACCATTGCGAAATCGCAGGACGATGTTATCCACTGCGCCGATGAAGGTTCCGTCCCAGCCTGTACCTGCGCCGACACTAATGCCACAGACGACACTATCGCCGTTGTAGCGCACGCCAACGCGGTCGCCGTCGCGTGGCTGGTAGCCCTCGTCAGATTGCCACACCGACAGGGGCTGCGCATCGAAGAAGTTGCCGCCCGTTGATCGGATTCTGCCAAAAACGCCGATTGGACGCTGCCAACTCCTCTGTGACCCACACATTCACAGGCACTGCCCCGTTGAAGCCGTTCATCGAGCGTTCGTAAATCAGGTAGCCGAGATCTTTCAGCCGACCGCGAGCGTCCAAATTAGCGACATAGATGCGCAACGGGAGGTGGATGTGTCCACCAGTTGTACTCTGAGCGTCACGATACCAGTCATACGAAAGCCATTCCAGATCGCGCAGGCGACCCCAGTAAGACTGCCCGTCCAAGAATCGGTACTCAATATCCGACTTGGCGAGTGCAGTCGGAGTGTAGAAATACACAGAGCCGTTGCCAGAGCGGGGATAGTTCGTGCGAATCCCGACCACGCCATCGCGTTGCACATGCCCGTAGTACCAGTTCTGCTGGTGGAAGAACGGAAAAAAGGCATAGTTTGACCCGCTGTGGGTGAACCAATCGCCTGGCGCGGCGAACAGCGAGTAGACTCGTGTCTCGGTTTGGGCATGCAACGCAAGCGTTGACACTAGCAATGCAGTAATTATCCGCATGGGTATCCAAGCCATCTTGCACCTCTATGCCCAATTATAGCCTAAGTTGGGCTATAATATGTGCATGCGACGCAGCTGGATGGTTTTGGGGCTGACAATTGGGCTGGCGACGGCAGTAGCTGCCCAGCTAAACTGGGTGGGCAACACGCGCCTGTACGCCGCAGGCTTCCACGCCCTGCCCAGTCGGCTGGGAATGATCGAGCCGTGGCAGGTGCTTGCGATTACCACGCAGACAAGCCCCATTGCGCCAGGGCAGTCCGTTCAGGCAATCGTCACCACAGATAACTGGCGCACCACGCGAGAATACGATTTCTCATTCGACTTCAACACTGGCGAAAATACCCAGTGGTACTTAGTGCTGCCCCCTTATGCCGCAGGGACTCATGTACAGTTTTACATTCGGGCGCGGGGCGCGAACGGGGAGGTGCGCTTTGACAATAACGGCGGTGCAAACTACAGCGTCTGGGTGCGCTATGCCCCCCAGTATCGCGAGACACCAATTCTGCAGTGGTTTCAGACTGATTATCGCACTATTATGCTACGCCTACCCGAGGTGGTGATGGCAGGCTACGGTGCGATCTACCTGCCGCCTCCCACTAAATCGGGGGGCGGTGAGTTTAGCACGGGCTACAATCCTTTTGACCTTTTCGACTTGGGCGACCGCTACCAGAAGGGCACTGTGCGCACACAGTATGGCACGACTCAGGAGCTGATAGCGCTTATCCAACTGGCGCACCGCTTTGGGCTTGAGGTCTACTGCGACTTGGTGACGAACCATGCCGACAACCGCGCCAGCACGGCAATCGACCGCTATCCTGGGGTGATTCCAGAAGATTTCCACATCCGTTCAACAGCAGACCCCACTAACAGCGAGGTAGACTTCAACAACGCGCCGCCCTTCGGCTTCAGCACTTTGAATCACGATGTGCTTGGGTTGGCGGACTACGCGCACGAAGATGGCAACAACACACGCACAGGCGCGTTCAACCTACCCAGTTATGCGCAGTTCAACGCGTTCGGTAAGCCAGCCTTTGTGCGGCATCCGCTGAACCCGCACTACTACCCGACGGGCCAGCCTTACGCGGAGGATGTCCGCGAATACTTGAAGCGGTGGGGGTGGTTCCTGACAGAAGTGATAGGATTCGATGGCTATCGAATCGACGCTGCACGCCACACACCACCAAGCTTTTTCGCACGCACCCCCCAGCAGCCTGGCGGATTAGCTAATCAGGGCGACCTGATTCCTTACCTGCTTGGTCTTAAACCCTCGCTATATGTGTTTGGTGAGGTCTACTCTAGTAATGCGCACGAGCTGCGTGAGTACGCCAAGACGGGGATGAACTTACTTGACTTCCCAATGAACTTTACGATGAAGAGTATTTTCAGCTCGAATGGCTTTGGTGATTTGGGGGCATCTCTAAGCAATCCACTGGGCGCAGATCCCGCCACAGGACTGCCCTACGAGTTGGGTGGGCTGGCACGGTACATCGGGGTAGGATTCGTACAGAGCCATGATGACGGACCCCCACGCTCGAGTAATCTCGCATATGCGTGGCTAATCACTCGCCCTGGAAGACCAAAGGTCTACTACGACGGCAACAACATTGACCCGAACGATTGGAGCCACTTCCCGCGTCCGGGACGCTACAACGCGCTGGGCAACGGTGACGACAGCCTGCTGCGCCTGTTGGATGTGCGTAAACGCTTTGCGCGGGGGACACTTGTGAACCGCTGGGTGAGCAGGAACCTCTACATCTACGAGCGTCAGGTGAACGGGCACAGTCTGCTACTGGTGGGGTTGAACAATCGTGGTGACCTAACCCCGCTCACGGCAACTGTGCAGACCAATTTCCCGCAAGGGACTGTGCTGGTTGACTACTCAGGGCAGCGTCCGCCTGTCACGGTGGGAGCAGGTGGACAGGTGACAATCACTGTGCCGCCCAATTCTGCGCCTGGCAATGAGAATAACGCCTATGGCTATGTATTGTATGCCCCGCGCACGCCGCAGCCTGTGGCGGACGAACGCCCCGTGCGTCTCTACGATGGGGCAACAGGCGTGGAGTACTCTTTCCAAACAATCAGGACGCCTGCAGGTGCCTACGCTTCCGAGCGCAGCTTTGAGGCGGCAACCGTTACAGGCGCACTTCTGACAATCCGAGTGCGTACGGACGCAACGGGCGTGCGAGCCTTCGCCAAATTCAATAGCGGAATCGCAATGGGCAACCTCCAACCGCTCAGAGACACCCCTGAAGGGTTGACGGACGGCTTTATCCCGATGAATCGCCTTGGCGACGGGCATTTTAGCTTGAATCGCGTGAGTCTATCCCATCTGCCGCAAGGGCTACACTCGATACAGATACGGGTGTTCTCGGAAACTGGCAGTCGTCCGGGGCTGTTCACTGATTTTTACGCTTTCTTTTACCTATGTCGCCCCGATCTGAGAATCGCTGTGGACGGCGACCTTAGCGATCTGGGCGAGCCGATAGCCACTCAGACCCGTGCGCCCACTTCCGATAAGAATCGGTTGGACGCGCTTTATGTGAGCAATGACCACAAGTACCTCTACATCGGGCTTGCAGGAAGGGTGGATCCCGCAGAGAATTTGCTCAATGGCGTGGTGATCTACCTCGATGTGGACTACGGACTGGGCACAGGTCTGGCCAGTCTCAACTTGCTTAATGACGACAGCGGCGCCTCCACGCGCCTCATCTCGAATCGCAAGCTCACGCCGCCTGTGGGCTTCGGTGCGGAAGCAGCGGTTGGCGTCTTTCGGCACAGAGGAATGCATTCGGCACCAGAGGCAGGCTTTGTTGGCGACCCCGTTGCACCTCCTGTAGTGGGAGCCGAGGCGGGTGTGTATCGCATCGATGGGGAGCAACTGAACTGGCTTCAGGGACTGCCTGCCCGAATGGTGTGGCGACCGCGCGAGGCGCCGACAGACCCACCGACGGGCTTGGAGGTGGCTATCCCACTGGAGACGCTGTTTTCGGGACGGAAAGCAAGTCAGCCGATAGGGCTATTTGCAACACTTCTGACAACGGGAGAGACGGGCGCGATTTTCTCGGCGTATGACCCGCGCCGTGCAACGCTTGGGGCACGCCCGCCGACTAATAGCTTCGTCACAAATCAGTTCCTGCCGCCACAGCCACACATTGTAAACAACCCAGGTACTTCGCCAGTGACCGTACAAACAGTCGCGACCTACCAGTTGCGGGAAATGCCTCTGCTTGCAACGAGTTATCGCTTATACCTTGAGCCGATGCGCTATGATCCGCGCGTGAACGCGTATCGGTTGCGCGGGCGGCTTGTGAACAGCAGTGGGCAGAGAGTGGTCGGACCAATTGCTCTTGTGGCGTTGCTCCCCAACGATGTGGAGTGGCTTAATCGAACGGGTAAGAGTATCCTGCGTGAAGGAGCTGCCTACCAGATACTCACGGAAGGCGATCTCCCCCCAGGTGGGGTGCTAACTTTCGAGGTGCTGTTGCGTTCTACGACGCTGCTGGCACGACCGCCGAAGATGGAGGTGCGCGCGGGAGTAGGCGCACTGTAACTCCTCATGGCAGCGGGTGACGCGGAGGAATGCGGTTAGCCCAGTGCCCGCTGGATTGCCTTGACCACTGGCTCTATAGCAGCATCCACGAGTTCTGGCGTCTCTGCTTCTGCCATAACTCGAATAAGGTCTTCGGTGCCCGAAGCACGGACGCTGAGCCGTCCCCGTGTTCCTAGAATGCGTTCCGCCTCTTGGATACACGCCAGAATTTCGTCGTTCGACTGCCAGCTATGCTTTTCCTTCACGGGCACAGAGATCAATCTCTGCGGATACGGCTCGAAGGGATGTGCAATTTCCGAGAAGGGTCTTTGATATGATAGCCACAAGGCGAGCGTTTCCAGCATTGTGATAAGCCCATCGCCAGTAGTTGTCCGCTCGCGAAAGATAATGTGTCCCGACTGTTCGCCGCCGATGAGTGCACCCGTTGCTCGTACAGCGTCGGCGACATAGCGGTCGCCCACCTTCGTGCGAAGGAGCTGTATCCCTTCCGACTCGAGGCGCTTTTGCATGCCCAGGTTGCTCATTTCGGTGGCAATTACCAGAGGGGGAAAAAGAGTGTTTTGCTGGTGGCGTGTGAGTGCCCACAGGGTCATCAGGGCGTCGCCATCCACAGTATCGCCTCGCTCGTCGCAGAAGAGTGCGCGGTCAGCATCACCATCGAACGCGACCCCGATATCAGCGTTTGTCTCCAGCAGGGCGTGCTGAAGATATTCTAAGTAGGTTGAACCGCAATTTCGGTTGATGTTGTCGCCGTCAGGCTCGCCCGCATAGAGGCTCACTTTCGCACCAAGTTCATGGAGCACGATAGGTGCAAACTGGCTTGCCGCACCGTTGGCACAATCGAGCACCACATGCACTCCGCGTAGTGGCTCGCGCTCGCCGGTCTGCTCGCGCATTATGTGCAACAGGTACAGGAGGTACTGCTCGCTTTCGCGCTCATCATACTTCCAAAGACCGATTTGTTC
>Ga0308399_1000483_pt1 | contig 14049 bp, 10 predicted proteins | sample HotsprSampOS1260_FD_202367 | JGI IMG/M metagenome (GOLD analysis project Ga0308399, IMG submission 202367) | Hot spring phototrophic mat microbial communities from Octopus Spring, Yellowstone National Park, Wyoming, United States - 20060914_OS12-60 ... | reverse complement strand
TCATCGAGGATGTGGCGCTGGGACAGCGCATCAAAGCGGCCGGCCTCGGCCTGCAGATCTGCCTGGGGGGGCCGCGGGTGCGCAGCCGCATGTACGCCAATGGGGCCGCCCTCTGGGAAGGGTGGACCAAAAACTGGTTCCTGGGCCTGGAGCGCAACTGGGCCTTGGCGGTGTTGGCAATGGGTACGGTCTTGGGGATCTGCAGCTTGCCCTGGTTGGGGGTGATCCTGGCTGGGGCTACGGGATCCCTGGAGGTGCTGTTGGCCAGCTTGGCAGGGATCCTGGCCCAATTGGCCATCCGGCTCTTGCTCCGGCATTGGGCGCATCTGCCCCTGCGCTACTGGTGGCTAACGGCAGTGGGGGGTTGGGCGACAGCGGCCATCATCTTGGCTTCGGCCATCCGCACCACCACCGGCCGCAACTGGACCTGGCGGGGCCGTTCTCTCGCCGTCCACAGTGTGCCAACACCCTAGAAACGGGGCAAGAACATGGTCTAATGGGGGATGTTCGGGAGACAGGCAAGCTGGGTTTAGAAACGGTGGAATAACACACTATGCAGGCTCTGGTCATCGGATCGGGGGGACGAGAACACGCCCTGGCCTGGAAGCTGTTGCAGTCTCCCCAGGTTACTCGGGTCTACTGTGCCCCCGGCAACGGCGGCATGCAGCAGATGCCCCGCTGTCAATCCGTGGCTTTGGCGGCTACCGACATTGAAGGCCTGGTGCGGTTTGCTACCGTACAAGGGATCCGCCTGACGGTGGTAGGGCCAGAGCTGCCCTTGGTGCAGGGGATCGTGGACGCCTTCCAGGCAGCAGGGTTGCCCATTTTCGGGCCTAGCCGCGCCGCTGCCCAACTGGAAGGAAGCAAACTCTGGGCTAAGCAATTGATGCAAGAGGCGGGGATCCCGACTGCTCGCGCTACCGGCTTTGCTGAGCTATCTGCCGCTGTGGCCTATCTCGACTCCCAGAGTTTCCCAGTGGTCATCAAAAAAGACGGACTGGCTGCCGGCAAGGGGGTAACCGTTGCCCAAAACCGGGAAGAAGCCGTGCAAGCCCTGGAAGCAGCCCTGGCCAAGCCGGGCGATCAGGTGCTGATCGAGGAGTTTATCCCCGGCCAGGAGGTGTCGGTTTTGGCTCTAACCGATGGCCAGATCTGTGTGCCGCTGCCACCTGCCCAGGACTACAAGCGCCTTGGCGAGGGCGATACTGGCCCCAACACCGGCGGCATGGGAGCTCATGCCCCTGCGGATCACCTGGTCACTCCAGAAGGGTTGGCCCGCATCCAAACCCAGATCCTGGATCCCACCCTGGAGGCTTTGCAACGGCGGGGCATCCGCTACCAGGGGGTGATCTATGCCGGTTTGATGATCACGCCCAGTGGGGATCCCTACGTGTTGGAGTACAACTGCCGCTTTGGGGATCCCGAAGCTCAGGTCATCCTGCCCTTGCTGGAAAACCCTTTGGACGAGGTGCTGCTGGCCTGTATAGAAGGACGGCTGGCCCAAATCCAGCTCAAATGGAAACCCGGCTATGCCGCCTGCGTGGTGATGGCAGCCCCAGGCTATCCCGATGCCTACGAGCGAGGGATCCCCATCTCCGGCTTGGATGCAGCTGCCACCACGGGGGCGTTGGTGTTTCATGCGGGTACCCGCCAGGCAGGCAAGCAGCTCCTGAGCGATGGCGGGCGCGTTCTCTGTCTTACCGGCCAAGGGGCAACCCTATCCGAGGCCCTGCGCCAAGCCTACGCAGCTGTGGAGCAAGTGCAGTTTCCCAAGGCCTACTATCGTTCTGACATCGGCAGCCACGCCCTGGGGCCTGCCGTCCGCCGAGGAGTGATCCCTACCCCATAAAGCCATCCCTTGCCCTCTCAGCTGCAGCCGGATGGAAGAAGCCCCAGAGGGGTCGCTCCTCCAGGGCCCATAAAGCAGCTTTGAAAAAAGCTTTGATGCTTAGACGATAGCGCTTTCGGTAACAAGACGGCAACAGTGATATCAAAAGCTCAACTTTACTTTAGATTCCTTAACAATAGCCCTCTGCTTTGACTAGGCACGGATATTGCTGAGCTGAGTCTCTCCCCTCTCGAGGGGGATCCCCCATTAGCCCACTTGAACTGTTGCGGACCCGGATCCCCTAGAGCAGGCATTTCCTCTCCCAGGGTGGAAGAGGGGTTGGGGGTGGTCGTCTGGGGCAGCGCATGGCAGAGGAGACTATCTCTCTCAAATAGATTCAGCTAGAAATCGCAGGAGCCCCGCACTGTACCCGTAGGGTCAGTGCCGGGAGGAATGCGCTTTGATGAAGTACAATGAACTTATGAGCCAAGTCCTGACCGTCTCCTGTAAGCTCAAGGCGTCCCAGTCGCAAGCCGCCAAATTGGACGCGACGATGGAGGCTTTTGGCCAAGCCTTGAACTGGGTCAACCAGAACACGCCGGAGAAGATCGTCAACGCGGTCAAACTGCAATCCCTTTGCTACTACGAGATTCGAGCCCGGTTCGGCTTGTCCAGTAATCTGGCCCAGCAGGTCTGCAGACGGGTGGCAGGCGCTCGCAAAGTGGCGAGACAGCGCAACCGTCCAGTTAAAGAGTTCAAGCGTAGGTTCGTTACCTACGATGCACGTATCTTCTCGTTTCGCGAGAAAGACTGGACAGTGTCGCTTGCCACGGTTGATGGAAGAGAACGCTTTGAGCTAGCCATTGGCAACTACCAGAGGGGAATGCTGGCTGGCTCTAACCCCAAATCGGCCACCCTATTCCAGCGGAAGGATGGCTCCTACTACATCCAGATTTGCGTAGAGAAAAAACCACCCAAGCAACAAGATACCGACAAGGTGATCGGGGTGGACTTGGGAAGGACAGATATTGCCCATACGTCAGAGGGGGACAACTGGAATGGACAGCAGTTGAACAGAGTCCGAGACCACTACTCCCGGTTGAGGGCGGTACTCCAACGCAAAGCCAGTAAGGGCACACGCAGTTCGCGGCGCAGATGCCGTCAACTGCTGCAACGGCTGTCTGGCAAGGAGAGACGCTTTCAAGTGTGGGTCAATCATCGCATCTCCAAAGCTATTGTCTCTAGGGCAAAAGCTACCAACAGCGCTATCGCCCTGGAGGACCTGACAGGGATCCGGGAAAGAGTCAATCAACAGCCACGCAGCAAAACCGAAAGGCGTAGGGCTAACAGTTGGGCGTTCTACCAACTACGTCAGTTTCTGGAGTACAAGGCGAGGGTTGCAGGGGTTCCCTTGATTCTTGTGCCGCCTGCCTACACGTCGCAGACCTGCCACCGGTGTTTGCACATCCATCCCGACCCTGCGCAATCCTATCGCAGTGGCAAGTCGTTCAAGTGTGGGCACTGTGGATGGGAAGGGGATGCGGATTTGAATGGTGCGAATGTGATTGCGCTCTTGGGGGCTGTCGTAAACCAGCCTAGAGGTTCGGGCTTGTTTTGTTCTCTGGTAGAGCAGAACAGGCTCAGGGCTACTGAAAGCCCGCTCCGTACCGCTTAGCGGTCGGAGCCGGGTAGTTTACAGTAACTGCAATCACCATCCCTCGCCATCTTCAGGCCAAACTCTCGCAGAGCGGGCAAGAAATTTTTATTTTCGTGATGGGATCGGCTCAACTTCAGCAAGGCAAATCTCTGGATATCGTGCAAGTTTCTCCAGAAATCGAGGGCAAGCCGGATCCCCAGGTCTTGAGCTTTTTGTTGGACAGCCATTGGGATCTGGTTGGGATTTTGCCATTCAGGCTGGGGATCAATGGGAATCTCTTGCGCCTCTTCGTGGCAGATGGAGCGAACCAAATGGCGCAGATGGTTGCGGAGTTCTTCTAGATCCTGTGGAGATTCAGAGGGCCAATCAACACACTTCCGCCGCTCTTCTAAGGAAAACTTGGCCCATTGATGGAGCTTGAGCTTGATCCCGCACAAATCCAGCTTTAGGCGCAAGGTCATGGGGATGCATCGCAGAGAGTCGGCAAAATCTTGCTCAAACTGAAACAGAGTCATGGGAACCTCGATTAGGAACCAAATCTAGAGTTGAGGGGATTGCTTGAGCGGTGGGTCGGCTTTCTCAAGAGCAACGGCACAGGCTTTTAATTCCGGCTGTCCGGAATCGGGACAACTGATGTCATGGGTAAGGGCATTACACTCGGCTTGTTCTGCCCAGAGGGATCCCCAGTGCATGGGTACAAATAGCGTACCGGGAGCAATGTTGGCAGTTATCTTGGCCGGGAAATAGGCCCGTCCGCGGGCAGAACGCACTTGAACCCAATCTCCATCTTGGATGCCCAGTTTTTCCGCATCGCGAGGATGGATTTCAATAAAGGGTTGGGGGTGCATGTGCTTGATTTTTTCAATCCTGCCGGTGCGGGTTTGGGTGTGCCAATGGCCGTAAAGCCTGCCCGTGGTTAATATGTAGGGAAACTGGGGATCCGGCGGCTCTGCTAGGCCACGGGAATGGTGGGGGATAAAGCGGGCGCGGCCATTGGGGGTCGGGAAACGCCAATCTGTGTAGAGGCGAGTGGACTTAGGGGCCGAGGTTCTTTCTTTGGGATAAGGCCATTGCTGAGGGCCTTGTTCTGCCAAAAGGGCATGGCTGAGGCCGGAGTGATCGCAGAGGCGATTTGCGGTAAGGGCGGCAAATTCTGCATAAACCTCTGCCGCGGTTTGGAAGGAAAATTGCGCTTCAAAGCCCAACCTGCGCCCCACTTCAGCAAAGATCTCCCAATCGGGTCGGGCTTCGCCAGGGGGGTCTCGAAAGGCTTGACAAAGGGTAACCCTGCGCTCGGAGTTGGTCATCACCCCGGTTTTCTCGCTCCACTGACAGGCAGGCAAAAGCAAATGGGCATATTCTGCCGTTTCCGTAGGGTAATAAGCCTCTTGATAAACAGTAAAGGGAGACTTTTTCAGGGCTTTTTTGACCCGTTCCAGATCCGGAAAGCTCACCAAAGGATTAGTGGCCACAATCCAAAAGAACTGCAGGGATCCCGTCTCCAGAGCGGCAATCATCTCGGTGGCCCTCAGCCCTGGGCAGGGAGAGAGGGAACCGCTGGGCAAACCCCAAGCCTGCTCCACCTCTGCCCGATGCTGGGGATGGCTCACCAGCCGATATCCCGGCAGCAGATGAGATAACCCCCCTGCCTCTCGACCGCCCATGGCATTGGGCTGGCCGGTCAAGGAAAAGGGGCCCGTCCCCGGTCGGCCAATTTGCCCAGTTAGAAGATGGAGATTGATTAGGCTGGTGATCTTGGCGGTGCCCTCGCTGGACTGGTTTAGGCCCATCGACCAAAGGGATAGAACTCTCTGGGATCCCTGCCAAAGCTTGGCTGCTTCGATCAAATCCTCGGTGGCAATTCCGCAGCGCTGGGCTACAATCTGCGGTTCATAATCGGCCAGCAAAGCTGCATATTCAGCAAAACCTTGGGTGAAGCCCTCGATAAAATCAGCAGCAATGGATCCCCACTTTAACAACAAATGGGCAATCCCATTGAAAAGATCGATATCCGTACCGGGGCGAATTTTTAAGTGGAGATCGGCAGCTTCTGCTGTCTGAGTGCGCCGGGGATCCACGACCACCATTTTGAGGGGGGATCCGGGCTTGTGCCGCTTCTTCAAGCGATTAAAAAGAATGGGATGGCACTCGGCGGTGTTGGTGCCCACCAGAAAAGCCAGATTGCAGAGATCGAGATCCTCGTAGCAGCAGGGGGGGCCATCGGATCCCAGGGATTGGGTGTAGGCCGAGACGGCTGAGGACATGCACAGGCGCGAGTTGGTGTCAAAATTATTGGTGCCCAGGCAGCCCTTAATGAGCTTTTGAGCAACGTAATAGTCTTCAGTGAGCAACTGCCCCGATCCATACATGGCTATGGAGTGGGGGTTGTCTTTGAGGCGGCGCAGCCGAGAAACCATCTCCTCAAAAGCCTGATCCCAAGAAATGCGACGAAAGGGCTGGCCCAAGCTCTCCCGAAACAGGGGATAGAGCAGCCGATCCCGACCAACTGCCTCCAGAACCGTAGCCCCCTTTACACAGACCATCCCCAAGCTGGAAGGATGCTCCCGGTCGCCTCTCATTTTCCAGTCACCTGAGGCTGTCGAAACCGCCTCCAATCCACATCCCACACCGCAATAGGGACATAGGGTTTTGATGACAGCTTTTTCCGACTCCATCGCGGTCACCATGAGTTGGGATCCCTGTCAGGATGGATAAGTGTCTTGCATTTTGGATCCCGATAGGCCATCAGGTTAAGGATCTCTTAGCCGAGGAGATCGGCCACTTGGATCTCAAATCCGGGCAATACAACCTGGCTTTTGGCAGTCTCTTGTTCGGTTAGCCAAAGGTGGCGATCCTGAGTCTGGATAAAAATAAATTTGCTTTTGGGAAAAACCAGCCAGACTTCCAGCGCACCGGAGCTGAGATACTCCTGGGCTTTCAAGAAAATGTCCTCTCCAGAGTCGGTTGGGGAGAGGATCTCTCCAGTGAGGGGATAGCTCTGCGGCAAAGTGGCAATATCCTCTCCAAATTGCTGGATTAAATCTGGAGATGAGTAGGCAGCATCAGGTCTTCTGACTCCGCCTTTCGTTTGGCCGGGAGCCTTCACCAAAACCATACCCCCCAATGGCTGACATTCAACATAACCGAGCCAACGGAAGAGAAGTCGGGTTTGGATCTTGGCATGCCCTAAGGTTTGCCCCACTTTCTCCACAATGTAGCCATCTACCCATTTGGTTTGGGCAACTGGATTGGCCAGATAGTCGGCAAGGGTTTTGGGCAAGCTAAAGACCCGCTCCTCCATTGGGAGATCGGTTGGAACTACCTGAACCGGAGCAGCGGCCATCAACTTCCCTCCCCAAGCGTTTTGATTCCTAGCTTAATCCTCCCTATGGGCAAAGCGACGATAGAGGAAGTCAAGGGCGCGGTTACGCAATTCGTAGAACTCAGGCATTTCCATAATGCGGGAGCGGATGCGCGGTCGCTCAAAGGGAATGGTCAAGATCTCACCAATATGGGCAGCGGGGCCGTTGGTCATCATCACCACACGGTCTGACAAGTAGAGAGCCTCGTCGATGTCGTGGGTAATCATCAAAACTGTGCAGCGGTGATCCCGCCAAATGGCCAGCAGCTCATCTTGTAGATCTTCCTTGGTAATGGCATCCAAGGCCCCAAAAGGCTCATCCAAGAGCAAAACTTGCGGACGAACGGCAAGAGCACGGGCAATGGCTACCCTTTGCTTCATGCCTCCAGAAAGCTGCTTGGGCCGCTTGTGGGCTGCCTCTGCTAAACCTACCAATTCTAGGTGTTCTTCAACGATTTCCCTTTTCTCCCGCCGGGATTTGTTTGGGTAAACCTGATCCACCACCAGATAAATATTTTCAAAGGCAGTCAGCCAGGGCAAAAGGGAATAATGTTGAAACACCATCATCCGATCTGGCCCTGGGGAGGTGATGGGCTGGCCCTTGAGGGTAATGGATCCCGAAGTGGGAGTCGAAAAACCCGCCACCATGTTGATCAAGGTGGATTTGCCACAACCCGAGTGGCCAATAATGCAAACAAACTCACCGGCAGCCACTTCCAGATTGATATTTTCCAGCGCAACGAAGGGCCCTGCTGAGGTGAAGTAGGTCTTGCCCACATTCTGAAGACAAAGAAGGGGCAGTCCTGCAACCGGAGAAGCAGAAGATAGCGGTGAGGAGAACGTGCGGGAGCTGGTCATCATGGTGTTTTCCAATCGAGAGTTTAAGGTAACAAAAGCTAAACTTCGCTGAGCCGGTACTCCTGCAGCTTCAGATCCTGCCGGATGGCCACAGACTCCAGGTAAGCAACGGGATCCTCTCCGTCAAAGCGGGATCCATCGGCAAAGAGCAAAGCTCCGCGGTCATGGGCCCGATCCGGCAGGCCCAGTTCTCTAGCGGCTAGGGCGTAGGTTTCGCTGTCCAGAACTTGGTCGAGAACCGAAACCCAATTGCGGGGAAAAGGGCAGAGGCCCCAGCGAGCCATCTGCGTCAGGATCCAGAGGTGTTCCAACCTTTCGGGACAGGTGTTGCGCCCGTTGGCAAACTGGTGAAAACCGGTGAGGGCTTGGGATTCATCGGCAATTCCCCGCTGCAGAATACCCGTCCACCCCGGCTGCAGATCCTCCAGGGCCACGCCCACATACTGGGGCTGAGCCAGCCACTCCAAGATCTCAGAACGGTGCTGCGGCTGATCGCAGTAGTGACAAGCCTCCAGTAGTGCTTTGACCAGAGCCACGTGGGTGCGGGGGTAGCTTTGGGCCCAATCCTGGCGCACCGTCAGCACCTTTTCGATGTGGCTGGGTAAGATTTCAGGGGTGGTGGCGACGATAACCCCCACCTGTTCCCGCACGGCGCGGGAGTTCCAGGGCTCGCCCACGCAGTAGCCATCGATGTTGCCGGCCTTGAGGTGGGCCACCATCTGCGGCGGCGGGATCACCGTCAACGTAACGTCCCGATCCGGATCCACCCCCGCGCCAGCCAGCCAATGGCGCAGCAAGAAGTTTTGCATTGAGGCCGGGTGCACCACCCCTAGGGTATGAACCACGTCAGGAGTTTGCCGGAGGTGTTGGCGCAGATCCCAGGGACTGAGAACACCCTGCAGGAAAAGTCTGCGCCCAAAGGTAATGGCGTTGCCGCCGCGGGAGAGGGTTAGCGCGGTAATCAAAGGCACCGGAACTCCCCCTACTCCCAAGGTGGAAGCCAACGGGATCCCGGCCACCACCATAGCCGCGTCCAGCCGACCGGAGCGGATCCCTTCCCAGATGGTCTTCCAGCCTGGCTCTCGCACCAGGGTGACCTGCTCCAGGCCGTACTTTTGAAACAGGCCCTTTTGCTGGGCCACCACCAGCGGGGCGCAGTCGTTGAGGGGCACAAAGCCAACCTCCAAATTGACCTTCTCCAGGCCGTGTTTGGCAATGGCCACGCGAACAGGCGTTTTTTGGCGAGCCCGCTTTTGCTGGTCGAGAAAGTAGATCATCTCTCCCCGCAGGCTGTAGTAGTCGGGGTGACGCACCACTTCCAAACGATGGCGGGGTCGAGGAAAAGGGATCCGCAAAATCTGGCCAATGCGGGCCTCCGGGCCATTGGTCATCATTACCACCCGATCCGAAAGCAGCAGCGCCTCATCCACATCGTGGGTAACCATGACACAGGTGAGCTGCTCCGCCTGGGCAATCTCCATCAGTTGCTCCTGCAGGTTGCCGCGCGTCAAGGCATCCAGAGCGCCAAAGGGCTCATCCAACAGCAGCACCCGCGGACGGATGGCCAAAGCCCGGGCAATGGCTACCCGCTGTTTCATCCCTCCTGACAGATGGGCCGGTCGCTTGTCGGCTGCCCCCTGCAACCCCACCCGGCGAATGTGTTCTGCCACAATCCGGTCCCGCTCCGCTTTGGGAAGGGATCCCAGCACCTCGTCCACGGCCAGGGCAATGTTCTCCCGCACCGTCAGCCAGGGCAGCAGGGAATAGTTCTGAAACACCACCATGCGATCCGGGCCGGGATCTGTAACCTGTCGGCCCTCCAGGAGAATGCCCCCTCGGGAAGGCTTTTCCAGGCCAGCAATGATGTTGAGCAGGGTCGATTTGCCACAGCCAGAGTGGCCGATCAACGAGACAAATTCCCCTTTTTGGATCTCCAGGTGGATGTCTTTCAGGACAGGGTAGATCTCTCCGTTGTCGAGGAGAAATTCCTTGTCGACATGATCCACTTCAATGTAAGGCTGGGTCTTCATGATTCCCCTGAGATGATTTCTGAGAGCATGGAGAAATTGTCAGCAACCAATCTAAAACTCGGCCAAGCTCATTTAGCGATCCTCAGCCACCACCAGCGAGCCAATCCAAGCCGTGATGCGATCCAGCAGAAGACCCACCATCCCGACATAGATCAAAGCCAGAATGATTTCGCTGATGCGGGAGCTATTCCAGGCATCCCAGATGAAAAATCCAATGCCCACACCGCCAATCAACATTTCCGCTGCCACAATGGCCAGCCAAGACAAGCCCACCCCAATGCGCAAGCCGGTAAAAATGTAGGGCACAGTTGCCGGGAAAACGATTTTGAAAAAGTACTTCCAGCCGGACATGCGCACAATTCTGGCCACGTTGCGGTAGTCCTGAGGGATCTGCTGTACGCCGACAACAGTGTTGATCAAAATGGGCCAGAGGGCCGTAATGAAGATTACAAAAATGGCGGAAGGGTTGGCATCTCGAAAGGCAGCCAAAGAAATCGGCAGCCAGGCCAAAGGCGGCACCGTGCGCAGCACCTGAAAAATGGGATCCAAAGCCTCGTACAGCCAGCGATTGACCCCGATGATCATGCCGCCCACAACCCCCACCAAGCCGGCCAGGGCAAACCCAATGAACACCCGCCGCAAGCTGGCCCAAATTTGCCAGAACAGCCCTTTGGCATTGCCGCCATAGTCAAAAAAGGGATCTTTAATGAGGGGATCCCAGGTGTCCTGCCAAACTTGGAGAGGGGTGGGCAAGTTGGCTCCGGGGCGGCTGTAAATGATTTGCCAGAGAATCAGGACGAGCAAAATGGCCGTAGCGGGCAACAGAATGCGACGCAGCGCTTTGTGGATTTGGACTCTTTGCCGCCAAGCAGAAGAAGGTGCAGAACTGGCGGGAGAACCGATTCCGGTACTGGACTGAAGAACAGAACCTTGGCCGGTTTTCAGCAGCCAGTGGCCTAGGCCAACCAGTAGGGGAAGCAGGATCCGAAAGAGGTGGTAGCCCAACTGTAGGGCAGAGTGGAAAATCCTCATGGCTTGCTGGGAGTAAGGTTGAAGTCAACTTAAGAGGATCCCAAGAGAGAAGGGGTTTCAGTTGAACACTCTTTGTGGGGATTCGGGGATCCCTTCTCTCCTGGACAGAGGGTTTGCAGCTAACTTGCTGGGGAAAGTTGGGAAATTAGGCCAGCTTCTTAATCGCCAATTTCTCCAGGTAGGCGGCAGGATTTTCGGGATCGAACTGCACCCCGTCGAAGAAGGTTTCCACTCCTCGAGAGGTGCTGGGGGGAATGGCTGCCCCCTGACCAATGGCTTTGGCAGCTTCTCGCCAGAGTTCTTCCCGATTCACCCGCTCCACCAAGGCTTTGGTATCGGTGTCGGCAGGCAGATAGCCCCAGCGGATGTTTTCGGTCAAAAACCAGAGATCGTGGCTCTTGAAGGGGTAGGAAGCGTAGTTCTGCCAGAACTTCATCAGGTGGGGGCTGTTTTCAACGACCTTGCCGGTGCCGTAGTCAAAAGTGCCCCGAGAACGGCCCAAGATATCGGGCACAGGCACCCCCAGCCAGCGGCGGTCGCCGATGATGCGACACATCTCCTCTTTGTTTTCCATCTGGTCGCACCAGATCTGGGCTTCTAGCACCGCTTTCAACAGGGCAAGGGTGGCTTTCGGGTGCGCATCCACCCAGTCGGCCCGCAGGGCAAAGGCCTTTTCCGGGTGGCCGTTCCACAGCTCGCCGGTGGTGAGGGCACTATACCCCTCTTTTTGGTTCACCAGCTGGGCATTCCAAGGCTCGCCCACACAGAAGGCTTCCATGGTTCTGGATTTCATATTGGCCACCATCTGCGGCGGCGGCACCACAATGATGGAGACGTCGCTAGTGGGATCGATCCCGCCTGCGGCCAGCCAGTAGCGCATCCACAGGTCGTGGGTACCGCCGGGGAAGGTCATCGCACATTTGGGATCCCCGCCGGCAGCTCGGACCTCGGCAAACTTGGCCTTGAGGGGGGAACTATCCAGGCCGATTTGCAAATCCCGATATTGGTTGGAAATGCTGATGCCCTGACCGTCCAGATTGAGACGGGCCAAAATGTACATAGGCACCGGCTTGCCATCGGTAACTTTGCCGGTGGTGATGAGGTAGGGCATGGGGGTGAGGATGTGTGCCCCATCGATGCCGCCGGCGGCGGATCCCAGCACCAAGTTGTCGCGGGTGGTGCCCCAAGAGGCCTGCTTGACCACCTCTACGTCCTTCATGCCGTACTTGTCAAAGAACCCCTTTTCTTTGGCGATGATCAGGGGGGCCGCGTCGGTTAGAGCGATGAACCCCAGCTTGGCGCTGGTGGTTTCGGGAGTATCGGCCTGCGCCACCCAGTAGCCTTTGCCCAAGGATTGCGATTGGGCGCGGGGGATCCCAGCCGTAGCTGCTCCAGCCGCAAGGGCAGCTGCCCCAGCCAAAAACTGGCGACGGGAGATGGGAGAGGAAGTGTTGAATAGCTTAGACATCACAACCTCCAAAATTTCGAACGACGAACTGCCTAGTAGGTCATCAAGGGGGAAGCAGAGGTCTGAGCAGCCGAGGGATCACGACGCGGCCTGGCCCCGAAGTGCTCAATCAGTAGCTCCACCAAGACGGGCTTGAGGTCTTCGCAAGGGATCCCTTTGCGCACACATTCGCCCAGCTTGGCGTCTTTGCCCACTTCTCCTCCCATGTAGATGTCCACGGCCTCCACCACCCTGCCGTCCTTGCGAGCAGTGGTGCCCATAAGGCCGATATCGGCTACTTGGGGTTGGCCGCAGGAGTTGGGGCAGCCCGTCCAGTGGATGCGCACCGTTTGGGGGATCTCCAGCTCCGCCTCCAGCTCCTCCATCAAGGCCACAGCCCGGTTTTTGGTCTCGATAAGGGCAAAGTTGCAGAACTGGTTGCCCGTACAGGACACCAACCCCCGCTGCAAGGGCCCTGGGTTGGGGGAGAACTTCTTCAAGAGCGGCTCTTTGAGGAGCGGGGCCACTCGGGAGTCGGGCACATTGGGGATGAGCACGTTCTGCTCCACTGTCAGCCGCAGCTCCCCGGAGCCGTACACCTCCGCCAAGCGGGCCAGCTCCATCATCTCCAGGGCGTTGAGCCGCCCCACCGGCACATGCAGGCCGACAAAGTTGAGGCCCGGCTGCTTCTGGGCATGCACCCCCAGCAGATCCCGCTTGTGCCAGACCACCTCGTCTTTTTCCGCTGCCCTGGGCAGAGGGTGGCCTATCTGGCGCTCCACAGCCGCCCGGAACTTCTCTAGGCCCCACTCGTCAATGAGCCACATCAACCGCGCCTTTTGCCGGTTGGCCCGCAGGCCGTGATCCCGGTAGACCAGCAGCACCGCCTCGCACAGGGGAACTACATCGCGGGGATCCACCCAGACATCTAGGCCAATTGCCTCGGCGCAGCGGCGAGCCGAGAAAAAGCCGCCCACCAGGACGTTGAAGCCCAGGCGGCCATTTTTGAAGGCGGGCACAAAGGCCAGGTCGTTGATCTCGGCATGCACGGAGTTGTCGCGACAACCGCAGATGGCGATGTTGAACTTGCGCGGCAGGTTGCTGAAGGAAGGGTTGCCCTCGCCGTTGTTGGTAACCATGTCCTGCACCTTGCGAGTGAGGCCGCGCACATCGATCAGCTCGTCCGGGTCAATACCGGCCAGAGGGGATCCCGTGATGTTGCGCACGTTGTCCATGCCCGACTGGATGCTGGTCAGGCCTACCTCCTTGAGTTGCCGCAGAACCTGAGGCATGTCCTCAATGGGAATGCCCCGCAGTTGCAGGTTTTGCCGAGTGGTGATGTCGGCTACGCCATCTTGGCCGTAGGGGCAGAGGATCTCGGCCAACTTCCGCATTTGGCCGCTGGTCAGGATCCCATTGGGCAGGCGCAGCCGCAGCATGAACTGGCCAGGGGTGCGCTTGCGAAAGAAGATCCCCAGCCACTTGAGGCGGTGATCCCGGTCGTCTTCAGGAATGTTCTCCCAACCCATCCGGGCAAACGCCTCCAGCTCGGCCTTGACCGCCAGCCCATCCTTTTCGCTTTTGAGGCGTTCAAATTGGTTCGCCATGATCGCTGCCGTGGGGTGAACACTAGCTACCCTAGCGATGACGAACCGTTAACTTTGGTATTGGCAGTTACACTTTGTAACAGGTTATGCAGTTTTGTCATTCTCGAATTGCGCTTTATGCATAAAGTCAGGCTTCCAGGAGCAGCAGACTCCTCTCTCCCCTTTGGGAAAGGGGCTGGGGGTGAGGAAAAGCTAGTTGAGAGGGTTGAAAGAGTTGAAAGGCTCCATC
>Ga0308399_1000479_pt1 | contig 14113 bp, 11 predicted proteins | sample HotsprSampOS1260_FD_202367 | JGI IMG/M metagenome (GOLD analysis project Ga0308399, IMG submission 202367) | Hot spring phototrophic mat microbial communities from Octopus Spring, Yellowstone National Park, Wyoming, United States - 20060914_OS12-60 ... | reverse complement strand
CTGGGGTTTACCTTCGTAGTCGTCCTCCGGCCCCAGTTCGAAATACACATTCAGCCCGTAACTCCAAGGGCGGCTCCGCCGATCGGACGGACAATGGTAAAGGCTGGAAATCAACTGGGTCCAGGTCTGACGACTGCTGCCCAGATAGGGAGCCAGCGCGATGCCCCACGGCTGTTGACGATAAGCAAAAGCGGAATGCTGGCTCCGCGGAAACTGATCTTCGTGCTCTTCGGCATAGAGACAGACGGCCAGCCCCAATTGACGCAACTGACCGGTGCACACCACCGCGTGCGCCCGATCGCGTGCCCTGGCCAGGGCCGGCAGGAGGAGTCCTGCCAGCACCCCCAAGATGGCCAGGACTGCCAGCAGTTCCAGCAAAGTGAAAGCGCGGGCCGGGCCGCTCACCGGCCCGCGCCGATGCCTCGAGGGCTTTCGATGTGGCTGAGTCACGGCGCTGGTCGCAGCCGATAGAACTTGGCACCGTTTGACGGTGCCACCCAGACTACCAGGGATTCGCCGAGCTGCATCGGTTCCACTCCCACGGGTTCCCACTGGCCGGAGCTCAGATCGCGGCTCTGCTCTAACACCCAGGAGCCACTTGCAGCAGGCCAACGAATCTGCACCCGCAACGCAATGTCCAGAACCGGTCGGCCGTCCGGGACGTTGGTCCACTCCAAGACGAAGGGGCCGGTAGAGCTTTGAGGGATGGGTTGCCCCGTGGTGCGATCCACCAGATAGGCCTCGAACACGGCCCGATAACGGTTCGTTCCCGGGGGTGCGGTCACTGCCGGGTGGAACATCATTCCGTTCCATTCCATCGCGTCCGGCGAGCCGGCCGTGCCGAAGATCGGTTGCCACAGTTTGGGCGTCGAGCCTGAGTAGCGAAAGAAACTCAGCTCTGGTGGTCCCTCCAACTTCCGCAGCCAGATAGCCACGCCGTCCGGCAGCGGATCGGTGCTGGAGTCCATCACAAAGCCGTAGCGGCGGCTGAAGGAGAGGCCGCGCCTTGTGGGATCCAGGTCCTCGAACCACGGATCTGCCGGATCAAACCGGTCGCCGGGGTGACTTACCAACAGCGGGGTCAACTGGGGTATTTCGCTCGGCATGCTCACGTGGAGATGCCCGTGCTCGGCGTGATACGCGATCATCGGCATGACCATGCCGCCTTGCATGGGCACCGTACTGAGAATGGCCCCCAACCCGGTAGCTGCTCCCAGAGCGGTTACCAGCCAGGCTGTCGCACGGGCTTTGGAGCGTCCCGGGATTCCGCCCCGGGACATGCAGTCGCTGATTATCGTAAGTTTCATCGGTCGCTAGCTTCGTGATTTCGGGCGGGCCGGATTTTGGTCTGGGATCGTTTTTGCGTTCCCCAATGGTTTCCGGTCCGGAGCTGGCCCGCCCGAATTGAGCGATCCGTCCCAAAGAAACCACCGGGGAGCCAAAGAAAGGGATACGATGCTTCGAGCCCCTGTTGGTGCCGATCCGCGAGTCCAGGCTCGTCGGGATCCCGGCGCTACCGCGGCGTTCATCCGCCACGGCTACTATAGAAATCAGGTTCTATTTCCGGGAACAGCTCCAGGTCCGGTGCGCCTTTTCCCCCCACGAGCTGATGGCCTTCGCACGGTAATGAAGCGTCGCTGTGCTTCGGCGGCGCTGCGCATTCGCAACTACCACCTAACAAGGCCAGTGATGTCCCCGGAGGATGGAGTCCAGGGAAGGCTCACGAGGGACCCGAACGCCTTAGCTGAGGTGGCGGGGGCGAGGCTTGGGAGGCTCCCAATTGCGCTCGCGGGGCGCGGGCCCATCCCGGATGACCAAGGGCCCCACTTGCGGAGGCCAACAGCCCTCCCAGGATCCTGCCAGCCAGGCAGGATCCAGCTTGGAAGCTGGAAACTTGGGCTGGTCTTTCTGTTCCTGCTTTTCACTGGAGCGGGCTTGCTCGATGACCTTACAGAGAGAACAGGGATGGCGCCCGTCAAAGGTTTTGGCGATGGCCTCGGCCAGGGTGGCCTGCTGCGAATAACGAAACAGCATGCCCGTCCAGGCTACGGTTTGAAGCAAGGCCCAGTGCAGCCCGAGGGACAGGGCCAACGCCAGACCGACCAAGACCTTCGACGGCACGCTCATTCAGGGCGGAAGATAGACCGGGAGGTGACTTTGTCAAGCAGCGGAATGCAGCCCCCACCTGGGTGACCCAAAACATGCAGGGCTGAAGCGATGAAGAACCCGGTGGCAGAAGCATCACCTGCTCCGCCCCGTCCTCCAAAACCCTCATCAAAACCACGGGGCTCTGGCTAAGCAACCGAACGTCTCGGTTCCTCCCCGGCTGGTGCCAAGCACGGGAATACGAGGACGTCCGTCGCACAGGCTACTCGAAGCAGCTTCCTAGAACAGGTGAGCGAGGTGGACCACGAACTGTCCACTCGCCGCCGGCTGATTGTTCCGCTCGGTTCGCCGAGCCTTTTGCTGGCCCCTCGGGCTTGGCGAACGAAAGGTTCCAAGCTGGTTTTACCTGCAACAGCGCTTGCCTTCGGGCACACTTCAAAGGCTCCGCGGCCTTTTGGGTGCCACAGCCATTACGGCAGGTCATCCAGAGCGGCCAGTTGCCACTGGGTAGACAAGGCTTGAACCAGCCGCATTGCCCTGTCACCAACGCCCGGCTCCCAGCCGTGCTCCACGTGGTCCCTTCTCATACGCTGGGTTGCGGGTCGAGGCCGTGCCAACGACTCTCGGCCGAGAGTGTAGCTGCGTTGGCTCCGGGGATTTTTTTCCCCATCACTACGCCGCTGGCCGTGCAATAAATCGATTCGGCAGAGTTGACGGTTCTTACCGGCACTCGGAGTGGCGGCACCCGGCTTCGACAGCATTGCTTCCAACTGGAAGCTGAGGTCCGTGTTGGTCGAAACCGCAACAGGAGCCAGGTCCGCCGTTGGGGGGCACGGCAGAAAGTGCTTGGGCTTTCAGCGCGTCCTGGCCCGAGCGATTTGTCCGGAATCGCAACATGATCGGAACCTCGAACCCATTTTCTTTCCCCTTTGTTGCGCAAGTGCTGGATGAGCAGCGATCCTGTGGATGCGCCGGCTGTTTCCACGCCTTGCCGCTGGAAGCCGGCGATACGGCAAGTTGGAAACCTGCGCTACCAACGCCGGGAATGTCGCGCCAGTTGCTTGTAGCGCAGACTTCTAGTCTGCCGTATCGCGGATTTCCAATCCGCAGAGGCAGCGACCCTGTGGAGGCGCCGGCTGTTTCCACGCCCTGCCGGCTGGAAGCCGGCGATACCGCAGGTTGGAAACCTGCGCTACCAACGCCGGGAATGTCGCGCCAGTTGCTTGTAGCGCAGACTTCTAGTCTGCTGTATCGCGGATTTCCAATCCGCAGAGGCAGCGACCCTGTGGAGGCACCGGCTGTTTCCGCGCCTTGCCGGCTGGAAGCCGGCGATACGGCAGAGTGCCCATGCGCGTTCTCGTCTCCGGCACGACGCGTTGGCAGCCGCTTCTGGCCGCGCTGGTCTCGGGCTTGTCCATCTTTGCGACCGCCGCCGCCGAGTTTACTTCGCCCACGCTGGGAACGTCGTTGAACGAGCCATCGGACTTGGAAATCCAAAACGTCCAGTTGCTGAACCAACTGCCCCTGGCCGACGGCCGGGTGTTGCTTGAGGCCAGCGCTACGGTCAGCAACCGCGCCGAAGGGCTATGGTCCAGAGTGGCGGTGGGTTACAGGATTTCCTTTGACCTTGGCCATATCAGGTGCTGGCCTCGACGATTGATTTTCCAGGGACGCTGGCCTCGAACAGTACACTCGTGGCCACGGGCGGGATGCACTTGCTGGTGTCCACGGCCAGCCTCAGCTCAGCGCGCGACGAATTGCTGTCCGGCGGACTGCTGGTGCTCTACGGCACGGATCAGAACGGCCAGCGCGTGGCCAATCCCACCAAGGATCTGGCCCTCATCAACCACCGCATTCTGGGCGAGCTGGCGGTCAGTGCGAACAAAACGCTGCTGGTCTTTGCGGCGGGCGTGCAGAACCTCGGCTCGAACCGCTGGACGCAGCTTTCCATCGGTCTGGACGCCGCGCTGGCCACGAATGAGTTTTCCGTCGCCGCATCGGCCGCCACGTTCCCCGCGACCCTGCCCCCAATGGGCAGCCTGTCGAACTCGCCGCCGTTTTACGCCGCCGTGGCCAGCAACGACGTCGCGACCGCCGTGTCCAACATCCTCAGCGGCGCGGCGCTCACTCGCTCGGGCTTCGAGTTGTTTGTCTTCAACGCGCCGCCCAGGGGAATTGATGCCGAGACCGAAGACGCCTGGCTGCCGCCGGCCAGCACGCTGTTGGGCGTGACCACGCTCAGCGCCACGCGGGACCTGGTGCAAATTACCGTCCCGGTGCGCGAATGGGTAGCTTTCTGGACCGTGGGCGAGACTCGTGTGCAGGCGTTGGGCCACTGAACCCGGAGGCTTGTCAGGCCCCATCAAGGCGGTGGCGGGCGACCTGTCGTCGAAGCGCCACGCCGCCGAAGTGGCACAGCACGGCTGACGGCCCGGTCTAATTACTATCTTCGTCAGAAGACCGCAGGCGTGTGGGGGAGATTTTGGGCTGGATTCAGACAGTGGGAGGCTAGAGACGGAGCCGGGATCGAGGGCGGCCGCGGACGGAAGCGTGGGGCGATTTTGCGGTGGCTGCCTCCAACTTGCTGCGGATGGCGCGGTTGAGCCTGGCGGCGGCTGGGTAAGACGGCGGCGGTGAGCTGGCCGGCGTCGCCGCAGGCTGAGGCGGGGCCCTCTTGGCGGTCTGCAAGCCCTTGGGACCTTGGCCGATCGGCTCACCTTGAGCATGGATCAGAGCAATGGGGCGAAGCCCTAGGCCCGTCTGGAAGGAGGGCTGTCAAGAGCTGCCGCGGGTTTCGTAGCTTGTTGGGTCTCATTGGCCTCAGTTTTGGTCGGTTGGAGTTGAATGGGCAGCGAAAGTGAGCAGGAGGCATGAGAGTTTGAGGGGCTTGGGCGGATTCCCGGATTGGCCCGGGCGCATGAGAGAGGGCCATGATGGTTCAAGAGGGTCGAGTGCTCAGGCGGGCCTGGGGCGAAGGCGCAGCGGGGTTCGGGCGGGGTGGCTGGGCCCGGGCGGGGAGGCGGCGGTGCGGGCGCGTTCGAGGAATTCGAACTGGCTGCGGCGTTCGGGTTCGCCGGGGCGGGGCCGTGCGTGGCGATAGGTGCCGTCGGGTTGGAGGAGTCGGGCGCGTGTGTTGTCGGCCAGGGGAAGGGCGAGCAATTCGTGGATGATGCGGTCGCGGAGAATGCCATCGAGGATGGGAAAAGTGGTTTCGATGCGGCGGTAGAAGTTGCGGGGCATCCAGTCGGCGCTGCTGAGGAAGACTTCGGGCTGGCCGCCGTTTTCGAAGTAGAGAATGCGGCTGTGCTCGAGGAAGCGGTCGACGATGCTGCGGACGCGGATGTTTTCGCTGATGCCGCGGAGGCCTGGGCGGAGGCAGCAGATGCCGCGGACGATGAGGTCGATGGAGACGCCGGCCTGGGAGGCGCGGTAGAGGGTTTCGATGATGTCGCGATCGACCAGGGAGTTCATTTTGGCGATGATTCGCGCCGGCAGGCCCTGGGCGGCGTGGCGGGCTTCACGTTCGATGAGGTTCTTGAGGCGGGTATGAAGGTCGAAGGGGGCGACCCAGAGTTGGCGGAGGGGTCGGAACTGTGTCATGCCGGTGAGCAGGTTGAAGAGGTCGGTGACATCCTCGCCGATGTCGGGTCGGCAGGTGAGCAGGCCGACGTCGGTATACTGTCGGGCGGTGTTGGGGTTGTAGTTGCCGGTGGCCAGGTGGACGTAGCGCCGGATGGCGTCGGGTTCACGGCGGACGATGAGGGTGGCTTTGCAATGGATTTTGTAGCCGACCAGGCCATAGACGACGTGGACGCCGGCTTCTTCGAGTTGTCGGGCCCAGCGGATGTTGTTGGCTTCGTCAAAGCGGGCGCGCAGTTCGACGACGGCGGCGACCATTTTTCCGTTGCGGACGGCTTCCATGAGGGCGCCGATGATGCGGGGGTCGCCCCCGGTGCGGTAGAGGGTTTGTTTGATGGCGAGGACGTCGGGGTCGGCTGCGGCCTGTTGGAGAAGGCTGATGATGGGTTCGAAGGAGTCGTAAGGGTGGTGGAGGAGGATGTCGTTGCGTCGGATGGCGGCGAAGAGGTCGGTGGTTTCGCGGAGGCTGGGGGGCACTGGGGGGATCCAAGGGGGGTAGCGTAGAGCGGGGGCTTGCTCGGTCTCGCAGAGGGTCATGAGGCGGTGGGGATTGAGCGGGCCGTCGATGAGGTAAAGGTCTTCCGGGCCGAGGCCGAGGTTTTCGAGTAATTGGCGGCGGACGTCGGTGGGGCAGTTTTTGGCGACCTCGAGTCGTACGGCGGCGCCGCGGCGTCGTCGTTGGAGTTCCTGTTCTACGGCGGCCAGGAGGTTGGCCACTTCCTCTTCGTCGATGTAGAGTTCGCTGTTGCGGGTGACGCGGAAGGGCCACCAACCGAGGATGGTACGGCCAGGAAAGAGGTCGGGGAGGAAGTGCCCGATCAATTCGCCCAGGAAGACATAGTCTTGGCGTCCGTCCGCGTGAGGTAGGCGGATCAGACGGGGTAGGACGCGTGGGACTTCGAGCACGGCCAGACGGGGGCCGGGTCGGGAGCGTGGGGGTGCGCCGAGGCGGACGACGAGGTTGAGGGCGCGGTTGACGAGCAGGGGGAAGGGATGGGTGGGATCGATGGCCAGGGGAGTTAATACGGGTCGGACGGTGGTGCGGTAATAGTGTTCCAGCCACTGTTGGTCTGCCGCGGAGACACTGTCGGGGCGGAGGAAGCGGATGCCGTGTCGGGCCAATTCGGGTTGGAGGCGTTCGCGCCAGCAGGCGTTGTGGTCATGGACCATGCGGGTGACGCGGCGTCGGATGGCGGCCAGGGTTTGGCGGGGGGTGAGACCGTCAGGACCCGGTTCGGTGACGCCGGTTTCGACCTGTTGTTTGAGGCCGGCGACTCGGATTTCGAAGAACTCGTCGAGGTTGCTGCTGGTGATGCAGTAGAACCTGAGCCGTTCCAGCAGTGGGTTGTCGGGCCGGAGGGCTTCTTCCAGGACGCGGTGATTGAATTCGAGCCAGCTGAGCTCGCGATTGAGAAAGTGTGCGTGGCTGAAGACCACGGGTGATGGGCGTGTGGAGGGGCCGGCATTGGCGGCCCCGGTTGGGCGGGGCTGGCGTGTCTGCGGGGGTCGGGCCACGGTTAAGGAAGGGCTTGGGCGCTGGCGGGCCATTGGCCGCGGGTTTGTGCGCAGAGTTGCGCGGGGTCAAGGAGAGGATGCCGGGCTGTGAGCTTCGGGGGCACGGTTTGATGGCATGGCTCTGCGGGACGGGTTTGGGGCCGAAGGCGGATGCGGTGGGTCAATCGACCACTTCCATGTCCATTTCGCGGCTGTAGTAGAGGATGCGACCGCAATTGGTGCAAGTGACGATCTCCTGGTCGGAACGGCAATTCACGATCACCTGTGGGGGGAGCCTCATGTGGCACCCGCCGCAGACGCCGTGGGCGATGCCGACGACGACGTTTCCCCCGCGGCTGCGTTGGAGGCGTTCGTAGCGTTGGCGGAGTGAGGGGTCCAGGGCGGCTGCCAGGGCTTCTCGTTCTGCGGTCAGTTGGGCTTCTTCGGCCAGCAGATTTTGCTCTCGTTGGAGGAGGAGGGCCTGTTGCTGTTGGACGGAGACTTCGGTTTGGCGGAGGGTTTCCTGGGCGGCGCGGAGTTGTTGCTGGGCCTGTTCGGCCTGCTCCATCAGGTCCAGCTCACGGTCCTCGATTTGGCGGATGGCGACTTTGAGGCGTTCGATTTCCTGGGCCAGGGCCTGGTATTCCTCGTTTTTGCGGGTTTGCATTTGCTGCTGGCTGTAGCGGTCGATGAGCTGTTGTTTGCCGGCTACGTCCAGCTCGAGTTGGCGGCGTTCGTTTTCGAGCTGACGGAGGTGCTGTCGGACCTGTTCGACCGCAGTTCGGGCTGCGTCCAATCGTTGTTGGAGGCTCTGGCGTTCGGGGCCGAGCCGGGCCAATTCGTCTCGGACGCGATGCAGGTGGCGGTCGCGGTCCTGCAGGATGAGCAATTTTTCCAGGGCTTCGAGCATGGTGCGTGTTCCCAGGCTGGGGATGCTAGTGCGGCGGGGTGGCTGCGTCAATGACGCGGGTCGGGCGTAGGGCGGTCACACCGTGGTGCTGGGCCAGCAACGGCAGGGGTTCGGGACAGAAGCGGTCCCGGTAGTCCTGGCTTTCCAAGAGGTGATGCTGGGAGTTGGGGGGCAAGTCGCGCGCGAGCAGGTGTTTGAGTTCTTCCAGGTTAGAGGACCAGCGGAAGCCGTTGAAGAATTCGACACCGGCAAACTGGGTTTTGTAGAGGGCGTTTTGGGAGTAACAGGTGCCGAGGTAAAGGAATTCGAAGCCGTGACGGGCGAACCAGTCGACTGCGAAGGTCATCATGAACATGCCCAATGAGAGGGGACGCCATTGCAGGTCGTAGAAGGCGTAGGAGTAATAGGCCATGACGGGCGGCTGGAGGTAGAGTGTGGCCAGGCCCACTTCAGTATCCTGGCGCCGGAGTTTGACCTGGAGCACGTGGGTGGTCATGGGGGAGAGGAAGAGCTCGTCGAGGCGTGCTTCGGTCATGATGTTGGGGCCGAAGGCGGCTTGGGCGTAGGCCAAGCAGAAGGATCGGCGTTGCGGGGTCCATTCGAGCTGGGCTCGGGGCAGGCAGACGGCTTCGAAGTGCTGGCTGCGGCGGAGGATGCGGCGGTTTTCGGAGGAGGGACGGAATCGGGGAAGGTGGACGCGGATGTGGCGGCAGAGGTAAAAGCGGTCCAGTTGTCGGGAGGAGGGCAGGAAGCCGGCGGCGAAGAGGTCGGCGGGGGTTTCGTCGGGCTCGGGGAAGGCCCAGACGACGTAGGGGAATTGGTAATGGGCGTAATCGGGTCGGGCTTCGGAGAAGAGCAGCTTCATGGTACCGACGGGGAGGGTGCGTTGGGGCTGTTGCGGTAGAGGCGGGGCAGCCGGGGTTGCCAGCGCACCAGGGCTTCGTAGACCACGGACTGTTGCCAAGAGGCAAGCTCTTGGGCGGTGATTTCTTCGTCGTTTTGTCGGCCCAGGATGACGGCTTCTTCGCCGAGCTTGGCTTCAGGGATGTGGGTGACGTCAACCATGAAGGCGTCCATGGCGACGCCGCCGACGATGGGGGCGCGGCGGCCGCGGATGAGGACGGCGCCGGCGTTGCGCAGGCGGGGCATGCCGTCGCCGTAGCCCAAGGGCAAGACAGCGATGCGGCGGTGGCTTGGGGCTTGATAATGCATGCCGTAGCCCACGGTGTCGCCGGGCCGGAGGTGTTGGAGGGCGACGATTCGGGCCTTGACGGAGAGGGCGGGTTCCAAGCCGGGGATTTGACGGCATACACGAGAGGGGTATACGCCCAGGGGCAGGAGTCCGAGGCGGACCAGGTCGAAGTGGGCCTCGGGGAGGTCGAGGTAACCGCCGGTGTTGCAGATGTGGCGCCATGGCGGACGGATGCCTTTGTCTTCGAGCGTGCGGAGCACCTGTTGAAAACGCTCCAGTTGGATGCGGGCAAAGGTTTTGTCGCGTTCGTCGGATTGGGCGAAGTGGCTGAGGACACCCTCGAGGCGGAGCGCCGGCTCGGAGAGGATTCTTTCGAACAAGGGCCAGGCTTCCTCCCAGCGGACGCCGTACCGGTTCATGCCGGTATTGATTTTGATGTGCACGGGCACGCGTTTTTGGGCGCGGTGGGCGTAGCGGGCCAGCTCGCCGATCAAGGCCAGCTCGCCCACTACACAAGTCAGCTCGTAGGTGACGGCCCAGGAAAGCTCGGTGGAATCTCGCTCTCCGAGCAGCAGGATGGGTGCGCGCAGGCCGGCTTGGCGCAGTCGGATTCCCTCTTCCAAGGTGGCCACGGCCAAGAACCGTGCGCCGGCGTTGAGGGCAAGATGTGCTACGGGTAGTGCGCCATGGCCGTAGGCATCGTCTTTAACGACCGAGAGAAACGAGAGGCCGGGCGGCGCGTCTTGCCGGATGCGTTCGAGGTTGCGAGCGATGGCGGCGAGGTCTACCTCGACCCAAGCCGGCCGCGGGGGCCGATCGGGGGGCCAAGCAGGGGTGGGGGATGCATGTGCTGGGCACTCCTGCGGTGTTGAGGCTTTGGTTTGTCGGGGCAGGTCGCAGGGTTGCGTTGCGGTCCCACTGGTGTTCATGGCTCCATGTGTACGTCGGAGGTTTGGGTGGGTTGCGGCCGCGGCTCAAGCGCGGAGCCTGGGGGCCAAAGCGACTGGCCGATATCGGTTCGGTAATAACTCCCTGGGCAGTGTAATCGGGCGATGTTGGCGTAGGCCCGCCGAAGGGCAGTTTCCAAGGTCGGTCCGAAGCCGATGACATCGGCTAGCCGGTGGCCTGTAGCCCAGAGTCGGCCTTGATCGTCCTGCCGGACCTCGTTCCACCAAAGGTCGGTTTCTTCGGTGTCCAAGGGCTCGCGGATTTCCAAGGGCAGTTCAGGACCGGACAACTGGACGTAGGGGTACCCGTAGCCGGCCAGTGTGACGGAGCATCCGAAGCGGCGATGGGGGATGAACTGCGGATGGAGTGTTTGGTCTTGCGCAGTGCGGAGCATGGTTTCCCACGGATTCTGGAGCATACGCAGCAGCATGGCACCCGAAGTGACGCCCAAGCGCACATTGTATTCAAGGACCCACCACCGGTCCTGGTGCCAGGCCGCGGTGACTTGCAAGGGGCCGTGGAAACGAACCTGGCGCAACCAGGGGCGCAAGGGGTGAATGAGGGCGCGAGCCAGTCCGTAGCGGTCCTCAGGGTCGGCTTCCACCAGCCCTCCCAGAGGGGCCCCGGCTACAATGCCCATGTTCCCGTTGAAGGCGCGTTTATATTCTTGGTTGGTCACGATTGACCAGACTTCTCCGTGGCTGACCAGGACGATGTGTCCTGCTTCGGCGGGTCCCAGATACTGCTGGAGGAAGAGGCCTTCGGAGTCATCGACTCGTGCCAGCCAGGCTCGAGTGGCTTCCGGGCTGTCGCAGACGATGGTATGGACGGGGCTGAACGGGCCGCAGAGAGGGTTTTTGATGACGTAGGGTCCCGGATGTTCGGACAGCCAGCGGAAGGCCTCGGCCCGGTTACGCGCGAAGACTGACAAGGGATAGGGGATTCCGAACTGTTCACAGAGGACACGTGCAAAGTCTCGTTCGCGTTCCAGGCGCAACGCTTCGCCGGTGGGGCAAAGAAAGGGGACGCCCGAGCGGACCAAGTCTGGGGCCCAGGGGGCCTGCGCCCAGTCGATGGACTGAGGGATGACGAGGGCAACGCGTTCGCGTTCGATCAGGGGCAGGGGGCTGGGGTGAAGGTCCCTACGGAAGGTGGGCCCGCAGAGTGAGGGTGGCCAATGGGCATAGTCGCGCGTCAGGTACGTCATGACGCGCGCGCCGTCCTGTTGCAGGATCCGCGTGGTGCTGTGGGCGAAACTTCCCACGCCCAGCACCAAAAGCGTACGATCTAGTCCCGTGTCTTGCAGCCCAATGGACATGATTGCCCTCGCAATTTCGAACCGAGGGGCAAACTCGGCTCTCCGGTCTGGAAGGTCAAGCGCGACTGCGCTCTTGCCGCCGAGACGCTGCAGGCTGAGCGGACAACGGTCTCAGGCGTGGGTGCAGGGCAGGGAGGGGTGGGCAAAGCCAGACGCAACAGATTGGTCCCTGGAGTTCCGTTTGCTAGAAACCGGACAGGTGAAGGGGGCATTCGCCGGGACACAGAGGTCTTCAAAGTCGACAGCTGGGCCGAGCCGCCGGGTCAAGGCTTGGGGGCCGGGTGGCGCGGGCCGAGCGGTCGGGGAAGGGTTCAAGACACCGAAGCGGCCCGGGAAAGCCGGAGCGTGTGCGCCTCGCGCGCCCCCGACAGGCCTCAAAACCTGAATTGTCCGGTCGTTTGGGGACGGGCGCGTGGGCACGTGTTTTCAACTGCGTGGCGCGCTGTGAACCCATGACAGCACTGGCGGTTAGGCGCTGAGGCAACCTGCGGGTATTTTTGCCGGCCCGGCTTGGCAGGAGCGCATGCAGTGGATGCGTCTGCGGGAGTTACGGGCTTCTGGTTTCCAGTCTCTTTTCAAGTCCATCAGCGACTTACGATGCTGCGCCGGGCTCGTGGGCGGGCGTGGCTCTGATGTGCCGATGTGGTGCGAGCGGCTTCGTGCGAGAGTGTGGATGTGGGGAGTCAGGCTGGCACTGGCGTCGCTTTGCGCTCAAAGAGCGCTCGAGTATGCGGGACTGTGACGCCGTCATCAGCCCGAGCGATCCCCAGGGCAATAAATTCCGTAGTGCGGTGTGGGCGGGGCTGGGTCGTTTGTCCCGAGCAGGAGGTCGCCTGAGGTCGTACGTGTGCGGGACCCTGTAGTGCGGCTCCGTCCGTGGTGTTTTGCCGCGGCCGGAAGTTTTGTCTGCTGGGAGAAAAGCCCTCCAAGCGACGGTTCGGCTGGGGAAGGACTTCCGCTAGGGGGCGAGGCGCTAGTACACGACTACGGAGCGGACCGGATAGCCTTCCAAGCGACTGCGCCCTTTGAGGTAGGTCAGCTCGATGAGGAACGAAATCTCGAGGATTTGGCCTCCGACGCGTTTGACCAGCTCCGCTGCGGCGGCCGCGGTGCCGCCGGTGGCCAGAAGATCATCCATCAACAAGACACGCGCGCCCGGCCGGATGGCATCCACGTGAATGGTGATGGTGTTGGTGCCATATTCGAGGTTGTAGGTCTGCTCGTGGGTGAGGTAGGGGAGTTTGCCCTTTTTGCGCACGGGTACGAACCCTGCATGAAGTCGGTAGGCGGCGGCTGCGGCGAAGATGAAGCCGCGTGCGTCAATGCCCACGACGGTGTCCACCTGGCCGGGTTGAAAGCCGGCAGTCAGCAACTCGATGCAGCCGGCGAAGAGCTCTGAATCGGCCAGTACCGGGGTGATGTCCTTGAACTGGATGCCCGGCTGGGGAAAGTCAGGGACGTTCCGGATGGCGCGCTGGATGTCGGAGGGGGTGACGGCAGCCATGGCGAGCGGCAATGGGTGTGGAGGCTCAATCCTTGACCTTTTCGAGTTTTTCGATCATACGGCGCAACTTGCGCAAAGCCATGTTTTGGATTTGGCGAACCCGCTCGCGTGTGACGCCGAACTGGGCACCGACCTCCTCCAGGGTTTGGGGTGGATTTCCGTCCAAGCCGAAGCGACGATTCAGGATGGCCGCCTCGCGTGCGTCCAAGCGCTGCAACAGTTCGCGGAGCATGGCGGTGACGGTTTTTTCTTCCAGCTCCTCGTAGGGTGTGTGGGCGGATTCGTCTTGGACGATTTCGCCGAAGCTGTTGGAGTCCTCCTCGCCCGACAAGGGCGCGTCTAGGGAAGCGGGTCGGATGGCGGCGGTGCGCATCTGGGCTACCCGGGCTGGCGTGGTGCCCAATTCGGCGGCCAACTCTTCGTCGGTGGGCTCGCGGCCCAGTTCTTCCTGCAGCTCCATGGCGATGCGCCGCATGCGGGCGATTTTATCCACCAGATGGACGGGCAACCGGATGGTCTTGGCCTGGTTGGCCAAGGCCCGTTTGATGGCCTGTTTGATCCACCAAGCGGCGTAGGTCGACAGTTTGCCACCTTTCTTGGGGTCGAAGCGTTCGACGGCTTTCATGAGGCCGATGTTGCCCTCGCTGATGAGGTCGAGCAGCGGCAGGCCCAGCCCCTCATAATCGCGGGCGATTTTGACCACCAAGCGCAGGTTGGCCTTGATCATGTGCTCGCGGGCCTTCTTGTCCCCGGCTTTGATGCGGGCGGCCAGCTCGATTTCCTCCTGCGGCGTGAGGAGTTTCACCTGACCGATCTCGCGCAGGTAGAGCTGGAAAGCTGTGTCGGTGTCGTGTTCCCCGGCCCGTTCGGTGTCGGGCTCTGCTACATCGAGGGCAAGGTCCTGGCGGGGTTCACGGGCCTCTGGCACTTCGGCCGCAGGGGGCTGGGGTCGTTGGCTTTGCGCCTCGTGAGTGGAGAGAGCCGTCGGCAAGGAAGGCTCGG
>Ga0308399_1000462_pt1 | contig 14399 bp, 16 predicted proteins | sample HotsprSampOS1260_FD_202367 | JGI IMG/M metagenome (GOLD analysis project Ga0308399, IMG submission 202367) | Hot spring phototrophic mat microbial communities from Octopus Spring, Yellowstone National Park, Wyoming, United States - 20060914_OS12-60 ... | reverse complement strand
GACGGCGCCGTCTCCTTCCGCCGCGAGAAGTTCGTGCCTAAAGGCGGGCCGGACGGCGGCGATGGGGGGCGGGGGGGGAGCGTCTACCTGAGGGCCAGGGGTAGCGTGGACTCCCTCTCCGAGCTATCCAAGCGCACCTACAGGGCCGAGGACGGGGAGCACGGCAAGGGGAGCGGCCAGCACGGTCGGGCCGGGCGGGACCTCGTCATTGAGGTCCCCCGGGGCACCCGGGTTTACGATGCCGACACTGGGGAGCTCCTGGCCGACCTTACCCAGGAAGGGGAGACCGTCCTGGTGGCCCGGGGCGGGGAGGGGGGACGGGGCAACGTCCACTTCGTGACCCCCACCCGCCAGGCCCCCCGCTTCGCCGAGGCCGGGGAGGAGGGGGAGAAAAGAAGGCTCCGCTTGGAGCTCATGCTCATCGCCGACGTGGGCCTGGTGGGCTACCCCAACGCGGGGAAGTCCAGCCTCCTCCGGGCCACCACCCACGCCCATCCCAAGGTGGCCCCCTACCCCTTCACCACCCTGAGCCCCCACCTGGGGGTGGCGGAGCTTTCGGAGGAGAGGCGCTTCACCCTGGCGGACATCCCGGGGATCATAGAGGGGGCGAGCCAAGGAAAGGGTCTGGGCCTCGAGTTCCTCAGGCACATCGCCCGCACCCGGGTCCTCCTCTACGTCCTGGACGCCACGGAAGCCCCTCTGGAGGCCCTTCGCACCCTGCGCAAGGAGGTGGGGGCCTACGACCCGGGCCTCCTCCGTCGGCCGAGCCTCATCGCCCTCAACAAGATAGACCTCCTCTCCGAGGAGGAGGTGGCCGCCAAGGTGGCGGAGCTTTCCCAGGAGGGCCTTCCTGTCCTCCCGGTGAGCGCCCTCACCGGGGAGGGGGTGCCGGAGCTTTTGGAGGCCCTCTACGCCCTGGTCCAGGCCGCCCCGGCCCCCGAGCTGCCCAAGCCCACTCCCCGCAGGGAGGTCCAGGCGGGGGTGGAGGTGGTCCCCCTGGGAGAGGGGGTCTACGAGGTGCGGGCCCCGGAAGTGGAGCGCTACCTTAAGCGCATCAAGGGGGACCTGGGCGAGGCCGCGGGCTTTTTGCAGGAGGTCTTCAAGCGCCACGGGGTGGAGGCCGCCCTCAGGGCCAAGGGGGTGCGGGCCGGGGACGTGGTGCGCATCGGCGGCCTGGAGTTTGAGTACATCCCGGAGGTGTAGGTGCGCCTGGGCCTCTTCGGCGGCAGCTTTGACCCCATCCACCTGGGCCACCTCATCGCCGCCAGCGAGGCGGCCAGCGCCCTGAACCTGGACCGAGTCCTCTTTGTGGTGGCGGCCCGCCCGCCCCACAAGACTCCCGTGGCGCCTCCCGAGGCCCGTTATGAAATGGTCCTCCTGGCCACCTCGGAGGAGCGGCGGTTTTTCGCCTCGAGGCTGGAGCTGGACCGCCCAGGCCCCAGCTACACCGTGGACACCCTCTTGGAGGCGCGAAGGCTTTTCCCCGAGGACGAGCTTTTCTTCATCACCGGGGCCGACGCCTACCGGGACATCCTCAGCTGGAAAGAGGGGCACCGGCTCCACGAGCTCGCCACCCTGGTGGCCGTGGCCCGGCCCGGCTACCCCTTGGAAGGCGTGCCCGTGCCGGTGGTCCCCCTTTGGGTGCCCGAGGTGGGCATTTCCAGCACGGAGATCAGGCGGAGGATCGCCGAGGGGCGGAGCGTGCGCCACTGGGTGCCGCGCCCCGTGGAGGTGTACCTTGAAAAACACGGCCTCTACCGATAGCCTGGCGGAGAAGGTCAGGGCCCTGGTCCGGCCCGAGCGCTTCGCCCACATCCTGCGGGTGGCCCAGCTGGCCCGGGAGATCGCCGAGAAGAACGGCCTGGACGGGGAGAGGGCCTATCTAGCGGGCCTCCTCCACGATGCGGCCCGGGACCTGCCCGAGGAGGAGCTCCTCTCCCTGGCCCCTCCGGAAAACGAGGTGGAAAGGGCCCACCCCCTCTCCCTCCACGGCCGGGCGGCCCGCCGCCTGGCGGAGGGGTGGGGGGTGGAGGACGAGGAGGTCCTGGAGGCCATAGAGGGCCACGTCTACGGCGTGGACCCCCAAAACGGCATCGGCATGGCCCTCTACATCGCTGACATCGCCGAGCCGGGCCGGGGGGTCAACGGGGAGATCCGGGAGCTGGCCCTGGCGGGGAGGCTTTCCGAGGCCTACCGCCTGGCGGTGGAGAACAAGGTGAACTACCTTAGGCAAAAGGGCATCCCCATCCACCCCCGGACCCTGGCGGTGTACCATACCCTTCTGGATGCGCCCTAGGTTCTCCTTTCTCCTCTTGGGTTTGGCCCTTTTCGCCCTCGGGAGCGTTCTTTCCTGGCCCAAAAGCCCAAGGGAAGAGGGTTTGCGCCCTAAGCGGGTGGGGGCTTTGCCGGAGATGGGGGTGGTGGTGGCCGCCCGGGACATTGAGTACTGCGGCCATCACACTCCTTGCGGCCCGGGAAGCCGCACCGACACCATCTTCTATCTGCGCCTGGTGGGCGGGGAGGTCAAGGGGGTGGCCATCCCCCGGGACCTCTACAGCCCTAGGGCCGGGGGCAAGATCAACGCCGCCTACGGCCGGGGTGGGGCGGAGGTTCTGAAGCGGGCGGTGGAGGAGGCCACGGGCCTGGTGGCCGAGAGGCACCTCATCCTCACCCTGGAGAGCGTGGCCCGGATCATAGATGCGGTGGGGGGGGTGGAGGTGGTCCTGGAGAGGCCTATGCGCTACACGGACCGGGCCGCTAGACTCTTCATTGACTTCCCCGCTGGCCGCCTGCATCTCACGGGGGAGGAGGCGGTCAAGTACATGCGCTTCCGCCACGAGGCCCTGGGGGACTACGCCCGCCTGGACCGCATCAAGGAGGTGATGGGGCAGGTCCTGAGGAAGGCACAAAACCCCGCCACCTGGCCCGCCCTTACCCTGGCCCTGCGCGCCGCCTGGCAGGAGCTGGACACGGACCTGGCTCTGGAGGAGCTCCTCCCCCACCTGCCCGCGGTGCGGGGGCTGAGGCTTTCCCTGGCCACCCTGCCCACCCGGGAGGGCCCAGGAACCTGGCTCTACGTGGACGAAGAGGCCAGGAGGGGGTTTCTCTCCGCCTTCTTCGGGGCGGTCCCACCCTCCTCCCCGCCCCAGGTGGCCGTGCGCCTCAAGGGGGCGCCGGAGCTTTTGGCCTGGGCCCAGGCCTTTTTGGCCCAGGAGGGGATTGGGGCGGAGGCTCTGGTGGCGGAGGTGGCGCGAAGCGGGGTCTACACCAAGGACCCCGAGGCTGGGGCCTACTTCGCGGACCTCTTCCACCTACCCCTCCTCGCTCCCCACGGGCCCGTGGCGGGGGTAGTGGTGGAGCTGGGGCGTGACCTGCTACAATGAGCCTTAGATGGTGAAGACCAAGGAGGCGTTGGATCTGGTCGGGCGCATCAAGGATCTCCTTTGGGAAAAGAAGGCGGAAGGCGTGGTGGCCCTGGACCTGAGGAAGGTCTCGGAGAGCCTGGACTACTTCGTCCTGGCCACGGCCACCAGCGCTCCCCACCTGCAGGCCCTGGAGCGCCATCTGGAGGAGAAGCTCAAGGAGGAGGGGGTTCGCCCCCGGCCCACGGAGGGGCAGAGTCCCCGCTGGGTGGTCCTGGACTACGGGGAGGTGGTGGTCCACCTCATGACCCGGGAGGCCCGGGACTACTACGACCTCGAGGGCTTCTGGGCCGACGCCGAAAGGGTCTAATACCACCCCATGCTGGCTTGTGCCAGCATGGGGGCCCCGGCAAAGGGTTCCTGGGGAAGCTACCAGGCATGGCGGGCCAAAGAAACAAGGGTATCACTTGATCCGGGGCGGGGCCAAGGGGCCCATGATGAAGCGCTGGAAGGCCAGGTAGAAGCCCAGGTAAACCAGGAGCTGGAACCAGAAGCTCTCCGCCACCTTTAGGCCCAAGGCCCCCAGGAAGAGGATCAGGGCCACGGCCGCCATCATGACCAAGGTGGTGCGGAGAAAGACCCCGGGGAAGTACTTTAGGGCCTCCCGAAAGGTCTTGGGACGCCTCTCTTCCCACTCCTTCAGGGCCTTCTTCTTGAGCTTTTCCTCGCGCTTCTTCTTGCCCACGGGGAAAGTATACTGAGGGCCGTGAAGCTGGCGCGCACCGTGGCCGAGCTGAAGGCTGCCCTGCCCCGGGAAGGGGTGGGCTTCGTGCCCACCATGGGCTACCTGCACCAGGGGCACCTGGCCCTGGTGGAGCGGGCCAGGCGGGAGAACGCCTTCGTGGTGGTCTCCATCTTCGTCAACCCCCTTCAGTTCGGCCCCGGGGAGGACTACCACCGCTACCCCCGGGACCTGGATCGGGACGCGGCCCTCCTCGAGGAGGCAGGGGTGGACCTCCTCTTCGCCCCCGAGGTGGCGGAGATGTACCCCACGGGCTTCGCCACTAGGGTCCAGGTGGAGGGCCCCCTCACCGCCCTTTGGGAAGGGGAGGTGCGCCCCGGGCACTTCCAGGGGGTGGCCACGGTGGTGGCCCGCCTCTTCCTCCTGGTGGGGCCCGAGCGGGCCTACTTCGGCGAGAAGGACTACCAGCAGCTTCTGGTGATCCGCAAGATGGTTAGGGATTTGGGCTTTCCCCTCGAGGTGGTGGGGGTGCCCACGGTGCGGGAGGAGGACGGCCTGGCCCTTTCCAGCCGGAACGTCTACCTCTCCCCAAAGACCCGGAAGAAGGCCTCCGTCCTCTACCGAGCCCTTATGGCCATGCGGGAGGCGGCCCTTTCGGGGGGAAGCGTGGCCCAGGCTTTGGAAGCCGGTGAAAGGGTTTTGGGGGAGGTGCCCGAGTTCCGCCCCGACTACCTGGCCATCGTCCACCCGGACACCCTCCTTCCCCTTTCCCGCCTGGTCCCCGGGGCCAGGGGCCTCGTGGCCGGTCGGTTTCCCGAGGCCAGGCTCATTGACAACCTGGAGGTGTACCCGTGAGCGAGGCCTCCTTGGAGGGCAAGCAGAGCCTTTTGGAGATGCTTAAGGCCATGGTCCAGGCCCGGGCCTCGGATATCCACCTGCAGGCGGGGGCCCCGCCCACGATCCGAGTGGACGGGAAGCTCAGGCCCTTTGGCAACCGCCCCCTCACCCCCAAGGACACCGAGGCCATCGCCAAGGCCCTCCTTACCCCGGAGCAGGTGGAGGAGCTGGAATACCGCAAGGAGATGGACTTCGCCTACACCATCCCCGGGGTGGCCCGCTTTCGCTGCAACCTCCTCAGGCAGCGGGGAAGCTATGGCCTGGTGATGCGGGTGGTCTCGGAGGTGATTCCCAGCTTTGAGGCCCTGGGCCTGCCCCGGGAGGTCCTGGAGGGACTTGCGGCTAGGGAGCGGGGCCTCATCCTGGTCACCGGGCCCACGGGATCGGGGAAGAGCACCACCTTGGCGGCCCTCATTGACCACATCAACCTGCACTACGCCAAGAACATCGTCACCATTGAGGACCCCATAGAGTTTCTCCACAAGCACAAGAAGAGCCTGGTGGTCCAGCGGGAGGTGGGCCTGGACACCGACAGCTTTTACTCCGGGATCAAGTACGCCATGCGCCAGGACCCGGACGTGATCCTGATCGGGGAGATGCGGGACAAGGAGACGGTGGAGGCCGCCCTCATGGCCGCCCAGACCGGCCACCTGGTCCTCTCCACCCTGCACACCCTGGATGCCTGGCGCACCATCAACCGGGTCATTGAGTTCTTCCCCCTGCACGAGCACCAGCAGGTGCGCATCCTCCTGGCCGAATCCCTCCTGGGCATCCTCTCCCAGAGGCTCCTCCCCCGGGCGGACGGGGCGGGGCGGGTTTTGGCCCTCGAGGTCCTCATCGCCACCCCCTACGTGCGGGAGCTCATCAAGGACGAGGACAAGACGCCCCAGATCAAAGAGGCCATGATGGAGGGTTCCCTCCACGGCATGCGCACCTTTGACCAGCACCTGGTGGAGCTCTACAAAGAGGGCCTCATCTCTTTAGAGGATGCCCTTTCCGCCGCCACCAGCCCCCACGAGTTCCGCCTCCTCCTCACCAAGGCCACGGGGCAGGCCTACTGAGTTTCCACGTTTCCACAAGGGCCCGGGTATAATCGGGGTCGGAGGCGCTTATGCTGGTGACAGGTTTGGAAATCCTCAAGAAGGCGCGGGCCGAGGGCTATGGGGTTGGGGCCTTCAACGTGAACAACATGGAGTTTCTCCAGGCCGTCCTCGAGGCCGCCGAGGAGCAAAAAAGCCCGGTGATCCTAGCCCTTTCTGAGGGGGCCATGAAATACGGGGGCCGGGCGCTGACCCTGATGGCGGTGGAGCTCGCCAAGGAGGCCCGGGTGCCGGTGGCCGTGCACCTGGACCACGGCAGTAGCTACGAGAGCGTGCTAAGGGCCCTGCGGGCGGGCTTCACCAGCGTCATGATTGACAAGTCCCACGAGGACTTTGAGACGAACGTGGGGGAGACCAAGCGGGTGGTGGAGGCGGCCCACGCCCTGGGGGTCACGGTGGAGGCGGAGCTGGGGCGGCTTGCCGGCATAGAGGAGCACGTGGCCGTGGACGAGAAGGACGCCCTCCTCACCAACCCCGAGGAGGCCCGCCTCTTCATGGAACGGACGGGGGCTGACTACCTGGCTGTGGCCATCGGCACCAGCCACGGGGCCTACAAGGGCAAGGGCAGGCCCTTCATTGACCACCCCCGGCTGGAGCGGATCGCCAAGCTGGTCCCCGCTCCCCTGGTCCTCCACGGGGCCAGCGCCGTGCCCCCGGAGCTGGTGGAGCGCTTCCGCGCCTCGGGAGGGGAGATCGGCGAAGCCGCGGGCATCCACCCCGAGGACATCAGGAAGGCCATCTCCCTGGGGATCGCCAAGATCAACACCGACACCGACCTGCGCCTGGCCTTCACCGCCCTCATTCGGGAGACCCTCAATAAGAACCCCAAGGAGTTTGACCCCAGGAAGTACCTGGGCCCGGCCCGGGAGGCGGTGAAGGAGGTGGTGAAGAGCCGCATGGAGCTCTTCGGCTCCGTGGGCCGGGCCTAGTCCCAGGGGATCCTCACCCCGGGGAAGGTCAGGGGCTCCGCCTCCTCCCCGGGGAGGAAAATCCGGTGCTCCGTGTAGACTCCCTCCTTGGGGTGGCGGAAGGCGTGGAGGAGATTGCGCCCCAGGTCCAGGACCCAGACCTCGGGGATGCCCGCTCTAGCGTAGATGGGAAGCTTCTTTTCCAGCTCGTAATCCAGGCTGGTATCTGCCATCTCCACCACTAGGAGAATGTCCTCTGGAGAGGGGAGGGCTTCCCCGTAGTCCTTGGGCCTTAGGAGGGCCAGGTCAGGATGGGGTTCCGAGTGGGGGGGAATGCGGATGGGGTTCTGGGGCCAGGCCACCGCCTGGTCCCCTAGGGCTTCCAGGAGGGCCCGGAGGAGCCTCGCCACCTTCCAGGCGTGCTTTGGGCCGATGGGGCTCATCTCGTAGACCTCCCCCTCCAGGAGCTCCACGTTCTTAACTCCCCGGAAGAGCCTCTCGTAGGCCTCCAGCCCGAAGCGGTACCGGGTGGCCATGCCCTTAGCGTAGCATGGGGCCATGAACCCCGTGCGCTTCATCCAGGCCAAGCGGGACGGCCTCGCCCACACCAAGGAGGAGATGGCGGCCTTCCTTCTGGACTACCTAAGGGACGAGGTCCCCGACTACCAGGTTTCCGCCTGGCTCATGGCCGTCTTCTTCCGGGGGCTTTCCTCGGAGGAGACCCTTTGGCTCACGGAGATCATGGCCCATTCCGGCAAGGTCCTGGACCTCTCCTCCTTGCCCCATCCCGTGGACAAGCACTCCTCCGGGGGAGTGGGGGACAAGACCACCCTGGTGGTGGGACCCATCCTGGCCGCCAGCGGGTGTACCTTCGCCAAGATGTCGGGCCGGGGCCTGGCCCACACCGGGGGGACCATTGACAAGCTGGAGTCCGTACCGGGCTGGCGGGGGGAGATGACAGAGGAGGCCTTTTGGGAAAGGGCGAGAAGGGTGGGTCTGGTCATCGCCGCCCAGAGCCAGGACCTGGCTCCCCTGGACGGGAAGCTCTACGCCCTCAGGGACGTGACCGCCACGGTGGAGAGCCTTCCCCTCATCGCCAGCTCCATCATGAGCAAGAAGCTGGCCGCCGGGGCCAGGAGCATCGTTTTGGACGTGAAGGTGGGCAAAGGGGCCTTCATGAAGACCCTCGAGGCCGCAAGGGCCCTGGCGGAGGCCATGGTGGCCATCGGCCAGGGGGCCGGGCGCCGGGTGCGGGCGGTCCTCACCAGCATGGAGGCCCCCTTGGGGAGGGCGGTGGGGAACGCCTTAGAGGTGCGGGAGGCCATCCTCGCCCTGAAGGGGGAGGGCCCGGGGGACCTCCTGGAGGTGGCCCTCACCCTGGCCGAGGAGGCCCTGAAGCTGGAGGGGCTGGACCCTGGCCTCGCCCGGAAGGTCCTGGAGGAGGGGAAGGCCTTGACCAAGTTCCAGGCCTTCCTCGAGGCCCAGGGGGGGGACCCCAGGGTGGTGGAGGACCTCGCCCTCCTCCCCCTGGCGGAGGAGCTTCCCCTCCTCTCCCAGGAGGAGGGGGTGGTCCAGGAGGTGGACGCCCTCAAGGTGGGCCTCGCGGTCCTGGCCCTGGGCGGGGGGCGGCGAAAGAAGGGGGAGGCCATAGACCATGGGGTGGGGGTCCAGCTCCTGAAGAAGCCCGGGGACCGCGTGGAAAGGGGAGAGGCCCTGGCCCTGGTCCACCACCGGAACCGGGGCCTGGAGGAGGCCCTGCTCCACCTCCGGGCGGCCTTCCGCCTGGGGCAGAGCGCCAGCCCTTCCCCCCTGGTCCTAGGCCGGGTCTAGGGTATACTCTTCCGGGATGAAAAGGCGGCCTGCCCGCTACACCCTCCTCCTCACCCGAAGCGGCGGGGGGAGCCGGGCCCTCCACCTTCCGGGCTGGGCCCTGGCCCTTCTTCTGGCCCTCCTCGCCCTTTGGACGGGGGCCAATCTCTACTTCTGGCACCGGGCCCGGGAGGCCAGGGCCTTGGAGGCCCGGATCCAGGCCCTCTCCCAGGAGGCCCGGCGGCTTTCCCTGGCCCTCGAGGCGGAGAAGGCTAAAAACGGGGCCCTCTCCCAGGAGGCGGAGCGCACCAAGAAGGACCTAGAGGCCCTGAGGAAGGCCATTGAGGAGCTCCGCCGCCGGGCGGGCCTCTCCCCCATCAACGCCCGTCCCGTGCGCCACGTGGAGGGGGGAAGGGGGGGCGGGGCCATGGAGGGCTGGGCAGAGATCCGCTTTCTGGTTTTGGACCTGCAGGGCCAGCTTCAGGAGGTGGCCCCTGCCCTGGAGCGCACCCTGGAGGTGGAAAGGAGCCTGCCCCTGGGCCTTCCCCTGAGGGGCTACCGGGGGGTAAGCTCCCCTTTCGGCATGCGGAGGAACCCCTTTGGCCCCGGGTGGGAGTTCCACGATGGCCTGGACTTCGCTGCCCCCTACGGCACCCCCGTCCACGCCACCGGGGCGGGCGTGGTGGCCCAGGCCGGCTGGATGGGGCCTTACGGCCTCGCCGTCCTCCTGGACCACGCAGCGGGTTACCAGACCCTCTACGGCCACCTCTCCCGCCTCCTGGTCCGCCCGGGACAAAGGGTGGAGCGGGGCCAGGTCCTGGGCTATGTGGGCTCCACGGGGCGTTCCACGGGTTCCCACCTGCACTATTCCGTTTACCGCCGGGGTGTGGCCGTGGACCCCAGGCCTTACCTGGACCCCGCCTGGGCCTCCCGGTAGAATGGGGCGGATGCTGGGTAGAAAGGAACGCGTCCTCACCTACCTGGGCCCGGACACCGAGGTCCTAGGGGATTTGAAGGCCAAGGGGCAGGTGCGCCTAGACGGCCTGGTGCGGGGCTCCATCCTGGTGGAGGGGGAGCTGGAGGTGGGCCGGACGGGCCGGGTGGAGGGGGAGAGGATTGAGGCGAAGGCCATCCAGGTCCACGGGGAGGTCAAGGCGGACCTGGTGGCGGAAAGGGTCTTTCTGGCCAGGACCGCCCGCTTCACCGGCAACGTCCGGGCCCAGGCCCTGGAGGTGGAGGCGGGGGCGGTCTTCATCGGCCAGAGCGTGGCTGGGGAAACCCGGGCCCTCGAGGCCCCCAAGGAGGCGTGAATGGCCCTGGAGAGGCTTTTCCGAAGGAGGCGGCCCAGCGGGGAGAACCGGGACGTCCCCGAGCTTTGGACCAAGTGCGAGGCCTGCGGGGCCCAGCTTTACAAAAAGGAGTTCAAGGAAAACCTCTACGTCTGCCCCAAGTGCGGCCACCACCACCGGATGCCTGCGGCGGAGCGGGTGGAGATGCTGGCCGACCCCGGCACCTTTCAGGAAATCACCCGGCTAAGACCCCTGGACCCCCTGGCCTTTCTGGACACCAAGCCCTACGTGGAAAGGCTTAGGGCCTACCAGGAGGAGACGGGCCGGCCCGACGCCATCCTGGGGGGGGTCTGCGCCATCGGCGGGGTGCCCGCGGTGCTTTTGGTCATGGACTACGCCTTCGCCGGGGGGTCCATGGGGAGCGTGGTGGGGGAGGAGATCGCCCGGGGGGCGGAGCGGGCGGCGGCGGAGGGGCGGGCCTTGGTGATCGTGGCCGCCTCTGGGGGGGCCAGGATGCAGGAGGCGGCGCTTTCCCTCATGCAGATGGCCAAGACGGTGATGAGCCTGGACCTCCTCTGGGCCAAGCGCCTCCCCTACGTCTCCGTCCTCACCGACCCCACCACCGGGGGGGTTACGGCCAGCTTCGCCGCCCTGGCCGACGTGATCCTCGCCGAGCCCGGGGCCTTGATCGGCTTCGCCGGGCCCAGGGTCATCCGGCAGACCATACGCCAGGAGCTCCCCGAGGGCTTCCAGCGCTCGGAGTTCTTGCTTAGGCACGGCCTGGTGGACCGGGTCACGGACCGCAGGAAGTTCAAGGGGGAGCTGGCCCAGGTCCTCCGCCACCTGCACCCGGGGGTTCCCTATGGCGCTGGAGTTTGAAAGGCCCATCCTAGAGCTGGAAAAGCGCATCCAGGACCTCAGGGAGACCGCCAGGACCACGGGGGTGGACCTCGAGGCGGAGATCCGCCTCCTGGAGGAGCGCCTAGAGCGCCTCAAAAAGGAGACCTACGAGAACCTCACCCCCTGGCAGCGGGTGCAGCTGGCCCGGGCTCCGGGTCGGCCCACCACCCTGGACGTCTTGGAGAAGGCCTTCCAGGACTTTTTGGAGCTCCATGGGGACCGGGCCTTCTCCGACGACTCCGCCATTGTGGGGGGGCTGGCCTACCTGGAGGGGGAGAAGGTGGTGGTGGTGGGGCATCAGAAGGGGCGGGACACCAAGGAGAACTTAAGGCGCAACTTCGGCATGCCCCACCCCGAGGGGTACCGCAAGGCCATGCGCCTCATGGACCTGGCGGACCGCTTCGGCTACCCCTTCTTAAGCTTCATTGACACCCCCGGGGCCTACCCGGGGGTCTCCGCCGAGGAGCGGGGCCAGGCCTGGGTCATCGCCCAAAGCATCCAGAGGATGAGCCGTCTCCGGGTCCCCGCTATCGCTCTGATCCTGGGGGAAGGGGGAAGCGGGGGGGCCTTGGCCATCGCCGTGGCCAACCGGGTCCTCATCATGGAAAACGCCTGGTACTCCGTGATCAGCCCCGAGTCCTGCGCCGCCATCCTTTGGCGGGACGCCAAGGAGGCCCCCAGGGCCGCCGAGGCCCTCAAGCTCACCGCCAAGGACCTCCTGGAACTTAGGGTGGTGGACGCCATTGTCCCCGAGCCCGAGGGCGGGGCCCACAAGGACCCGGAGGCCGCCATCAGGAACATCAAGGAGGTCCTTCTCAAGACCCTGGAGGAGCTTAAGGGCCTTTCCCCCGAGGCCCTTTACCAGGACCGCTACCGCCGCTTCCGTGCCCTAGGGGCCTTCGCCGAGCCTTAAGGTTTCTTGGCCTGGTTCCCTCAGGATTTTCACATCCGGGCTTTAGCCTTGGGATGGAGGTGAGGGATATGCGGAAGTTTCTCCTTTGGGTACTGGGTTTTGGGATGGCTTTGGCGCAGCAGTTGAGCCCCCAGGGCATCATCGTCAACCCGGTGCCCACGGACCTGCAGGTCAAGGTGTGGGTGGACAAGGACCCGGGCAAGCGGGGGAACGCCGTTTACCAGATCGGCGAACCCATTTTCATCTATGTGAGCGTCAACCAGGACGCCTACGTCTACCTCTTCAACATCAACGCCGACGGGCGCATTGACCCCATCCTGCCCAACGCTTACGAGCGGGATAACTTCCTCAGGGCGGGGGAGACCCGGCGCTACCCCCCGGCGGGGGCCCGCTACCGCTACACGGTGACCGGCCCCGAGGGGGAGGACCGCATCCTGGCGGTGGCCAGCAAGCGCCCCCTCTCTCTCCAGGAGATCCTGGACGTGGAGGGGAACCGGGTGAGGGTCCAGGGGGCTGAGGGGCTGGCCCGGGCCCTTTCCATCGTGATAGAGCCCTTGCCCCCCAGGGACTGGGTCACGGACGTGGCCCGCTACTACGTGGGCCGCATCACCCCCCCGGCCCAGGCCACCCTGGTGGTGGACTCGAGGCCCCCCGGGGCCGAGGTCTACGTGGACGGCCGCCTCCAGGGCCGCACCCCCCTGACCCTCTCCGTGAACCCGGGGCGGCACGAGGTGGAGCTCAGGCTTTCTGGCTACCAGCCCTACCGGGTCACGGTGAACCCCAGGCCTGGGGAAAGGGTCCAGGTCTTCGCCCAGCTGGTTCCAGAAGCCAGGCAGGGCGCCTTAAGCGTGGTCTCCACCCCCTCGGGGGCTGAGGTCTATATAGACGGGGCCCTCAGGGGCCGCACCCCCCTCTCCCTGGTCCTTCCCGAGGGGCGGTACGGGGTGGAGCTCCGCCTCGCGGGCTACGAGACCTACCGGGCCACGGTCCAGGTGCGCCGGGGCGAGACCACCCGCCTCGAGGTCCGCCTGAACCCCATCCCCCAGACGGGGACCCTCTACCTGGAGTCCAGCCCCTCGGGGGCCGAGGTCTACCTGGAGGGCCGCCTCCAGGGCCGCACGCCCCTCCGCCTCACCCTCAACGAGGGCACCTACCGGGTGGAGCTCCGCCTTCCCGGCTACGAGCCTTACCAGGCCACGGTCCGGGTGGAGCGGGGCCGGGAGACGCGGCTTGTGGCCAGCCTGAGGCCCATCCGCACCGGGGAGCTCTACCTGGAGGCCAGGCCCGAGGGGGCGGAGGTCTACATAGACGGCCGCCTGGTGGGCCGGGCCCCCCTTCGGGTGAGCCTCGAGGCGGGCCTAAGGGAGGTGCGGGTGGTGGCCCCCGGGTACGGGGAGTACCGGGCCACCCTGGAGGTGCGGCCCGGGGAGAGCGTGCGCCTTCTGGTGGAGCTGGTTCCCGTACGGGCCATTCTGGAGCTTTACCTGAACGTGGAGGCCCGGGTCTTCCTGGATGGCCAGGAGGTGGGGGTGGCCAAGGGCGGGTACCTGCGCCTGGAGGCCCCCTTCGGGGAACGGGAACTCACCCTGGTGGCCCCTGGCTACCGCACCCTGGTCCAGACCCTCCGGGTCACTGGCAACCAGGTGCTGAGGCTGGAGCTTAGGCCCCTCTAGGGCTACCCCATAAAAGCCCCCGGCCCCTAGGGGCCGGGGTTTCGCCTTCGCCAGGCTCGGTAGGCGAAGAGCACCAGGTCAAGGCTTCCCAGGGCCAAGGCCAAGGCCCAAAGCCAGAAGGGGAGCCAGCCCAAGGCCACCCCCAGGGCCAGGAAACCCAAGAGGCCGAAGACCGCCCCCGCCCGCAGATGGGTGGCCCGCCATACCCCGGGGTCCTCGAGGGTCCAGGGGGTGCGCACCCCGGCCAGGTAGTTGGGGGGAAGGCGGGGAAGGAGAAGGGCCAGGCCCAGGAAAAGGAAGGCCAAGAACCCCAAGATGGCACGCTCCACGGGGACGGGCGCGCCCAGGAGGTGCCGCCAGGTGGCGTAGAGGATGGCCCCCTGTAAAAGGGCGAAGGTCCACACCACCAGGGCCTCGAGCCAGGGCCAGACCCCAGGGGTCTGCCCCCGGAGCTTGGGGTCTATGCGGGGGGCCAGGTGGAGGAGGGGGTAGATGAGGAGGGTCAGGAGGAGGGGGAGGAGAAAGACCTCCTCCCGGGCTCCGTAGCGATCCACCTCCCCCTGGAGGTTCCAGTGGGCGGGGATCCTCTTTGGGAGCTGGAAGTAGGCGAACAAGGTGAAGGCCCAGGTGAGGAGGAGGCCCAAGGGGGCAAGCCACCGAGCCACGGGGAAAGGATAGCATAACCCAAGTTGCTACCTACCCCCTGGGCCAGAAAAAATAGTGGCCGCTATGCTTTCGCGCACCATAGCGGCCTTTTGCATTATAGACGATGCCCTCCAGGCAATGGGCCACAAGGACGACCCCCA
>Ga0308399_1000461_pt1 | contig 14425 bp, 9 predicted proteins | sample HotsprSampOS1260_FD_202367 | JGI IMG/M metagenome (GOLD analysis project Ga0308399, IMG submission 202367) | Hot spring phototrophic mat microbial communities from Octopus Spring, Yellowstone National Park, Wyoming, United States - 20060914_OS12-60 ... | reverse complement strand
CGCGCTTCTCGCGGCGCTGCCGGACGATGCGCACGCCGCGTTGCGCTTCGACTCCAACGCGCTGGCGCGCGCATTGGCGCATCCCGACCGGCGAGACGCTTTCCGCCAGGCGCTGGACGCGCTTGACGCCCTGCCGCCCACAGCGACGTTGCCCGCGCTCCTTGCGCTGGAAACGATGGTGACATCGCTCGATGACGATCGGCGCCAACAAGCGGGCGCTGCGCTGGCGCAGGCGCTGCGCAATCACGGGCGCATCTTTGCGGACATTGTCGGCGCGCTGAACGATGACGCACGGTTCGCCGTTCTGCCGCGCCGGGGTCATCCGCACGACGAAGCGGCGCTGTTCCCCCTCGCCGTCGCCGACCCGCTCGTTGCGCATCATCTGGCGCATGCGCTGTGGGCGGGCGACATGCCCGCCGCGCTTGATGCGCTGGCGGCGACGCCGTTGGACGAGATGCCGGGCATTTGGCGTCTCCTGCCGGACACGATCCGCAGCGCCATCCCTGGCGATAGGGATGCGCTGCTCCGCGACGTCGCCGCGCCAGGGCATGCGGACGCGCTGGCGCAGACGCTGCGGGGATGGAACGCGGACGACCTGCTGCCGCTGCTGGCGCTGCGGATGCTGATCGACGATGATGAGGCGCGGCGGGCGCGGGGCGCGGCGCTGCTGGCGCGGCGTCCCGACGTAGCGGCCGCGATCTTGCCGCTCCTGCGCGAGGATCTGCACATGCTGCTGGAGCACGACCCGCGTATTGCCGTCGCCGGCGCCGATCTGCCGCCGCCGTCATCGCCCGCGCCCACGCCCATGCTCCCTCGGAGACGGCGGCGCTCGCGATAAGGGAAGGCGACTCCTGATGACAAACGGCAGGCGCCGCGATCGCGGAAGGAAGACGCGCTCATCAACGCGATGTTCTGTGAACAAGAGGTCCCCCATGCATCATGGCCCATCTCCATCCCTTGCTGCGACGCTGCGGGCGCTGCGCGGCGAAACCGATCTGCGCGTTATTGCGCCCGCACTCGGCAATTGGAGGTTCGCCCGCATCCCGGCGCTTGCGCCGGACGTCGATCCCGTCGTCGGCGCGCTCGGCGCGCTGGCGGGCGGATTGCCGGACCTTCTCACGCCCGACGAGTGCGCCTCACCTGCCCTCTCCGCCGCTATCGCGTCCTTGATCGGGACGGAAGCAGGCAACAACATCCTGAAGGCGTGGGCGGACGTTGCGCCTGTCGGATGGGGTGCATCCCATACCGACGCGCTGATCGACGCCGTGCGGGTCGGGCGCTGCTCGCGCGGGGCGGCAGCGGCGCTGATCGGTTCAACGAATGATACCGCTGCGCTGCTGACGTGTCCGGATGATATCGCCCACGCCGTGCGGCGCTGGGGGCAGGCGACGCCCGACGACCCGACGGCGTGGATGGATGCCCTGAAGCCGACAGAACGCGACCGGCTCTTGGATGCACTGCGCGCTGCCCCCAACGCCGCCGACTTCTGCCTCCCCTGGCTGCCGATGCCATATGCAACGGACATTGCCGACGCCATTGATCGCTGGAATATCCCGTTCGCGTTCCTTGCCTACGCCGCCGCGTCGCCCGTCGCCCGCACACGGCATGCCGATATCCTGTCGGCGCTCATGCACCGCGCCGATCAGTATGATCTCGCCGAACTGACGCGCCTGGCGGTCGCATCTGGCATGGACGCAGCATGGGACAAGGTTGTCCGTCTCCTCCGTGCGAATCCCTGGAGCGTCATCTTTGTCGTTGAAGCGGCGCCGTGGGATGCTCTCCGTGCAGACGTGCAGACGCTCATCTTGTCCGCCGCCGATGCCTGTCACGTGTACGCCGCCATTGCGTTCGCCCGTGGTATGCGCGAACGACCGCCGCAGACCACGGAGACGATCGCCCGTGCGTTCTTCGCCGCCGTCACACGGGAGGTCTGGACCGCGCTGCCGGCGGAGACGCAGCGGGCGTGGCACGATGCCCTGCGCACGTTGGACGCCTCCCTCGCCGTGCGGTCGCTGGGGCCCGACCCAACGTTTTTGGCCCACACCCATCTCAACGACGGTCTGACCGCTGCCGTGCGCAGCCATGTGGCAGATGCGCATGCCGCACGCGGGGTGCTCCTCCCCGTTGCTATGCGCGATCTGCTCATCACCGCGCTCCCCGCCGTCATTGCTGCGCTGCCGCCGCCGCCCGATCCCGTCGCGTTCGTCCAGATCGCAGGACGCAGACGGGAGATGCCGCCCGCCCTGCGCGATTGGATCACGGCGCATCCGACGCCGCGATCGTGTAGCACAGCGGCGACTCTCCTCCGTATAGCGGCGCGACAAGATTGTACTGCCCTCGCCGATCATTGTACGGCGTTGGCAGCGGTGTTCACTGAATGGTCGTCTGAGGAGACGACGGCGCTCCTCGCGGCGCTGCCGGACGATGCGCACGCCGCGTTGCATCCCAACGCCGACGCGCTGGCGCGCGCATTGGCGCATCCCGACCGGCGGGACGCCTTCCGCCAGGCGCTGGACGCGCTTGCCGCCCTGCTGCCGTCGGTTGCCATCCCCGCGCTCCACGCACTCGGCAAACTGATGCAAGCGACAACGCCGTCTGACCAACGGCATGCGGGCGAGATTCTGGCGACGGTGTTGCGCAATCACGGGCGCATCTTTACGGACATTGCGGGAGCATTGCGCCACGACAAGCGCGCCGCGCTCCTCCCGCATTGGGATGATCCGTACGTTGGATCGTCACTGGAAACCCTCGCCGTCGCCGACCCGCTCGTTGCGCATCACATGGCGCATGCGTTGTGGGCGGGCGACATGCCCGCCGCGCTCGATGCGCTGGCGGACTCGTCGTTGGAGAAGACGCTGCATCTCTGGCGCCTTCTGCCGGAGGCGCTCCAACAGTTTGTGCGCGACGCCTGCGACGCGCTGCTCACCGACGTCGCCGCGCCAGGGCGTGCGGACGCCCTGGCGCAGGCGCTGCGGGGATGGAACGCGGACGACCCGCTGCCGCTGCTGGCGCTGCGGATGCTGATCGAGAACGACGAGGCGCGGCGGGCGCGGGGCGCCGCGATCCTGGCGCAGCAGCCCGACATGGCGGCATCGCTCCTGCTGCTCCTGCGCGAGGATCTGCGTGCGGTGCTGGTGCGTGACCCGCGCATTGCCGTCGCCGGCGCCGATCTGCCGCCGCCGTCATCGCCCGCGCCCACGCCCATGCTCCCTCCGAGACGGCGGCGCTCGCGATAAGGGGAGGCGACTCCTGATGCCAAACGGCAGGCGCCGCGATCACGGAAGGAAGACGCGCTCATCAACGCGATGCTCTGGAAACAGGAGGTCCCCCATGCATCATGGCCCATCTCCATCCCTTGCTGCGACGCTGCGGGCGCTGCGCGGCGAAACCGATCTGCGCGTTATTGCGCCCGCACTCGGCAATTGGAGGTTCGCCCGCATCCCGGCGCTTGCGCCGGACGTCGATCCCGTCGTCGGCGCGCTCGGCGCGCTGGCGGGCGGATTGCCGGACCTTCTCACGCCCGACGAGTGCGCCTCACCTGCCCTCTCCGCCGCTATCGCGTCCTTGATCGGGACGGAAGCAGGCAACAACATCCTGAAGGCGTGGGCGGACGTTGCGCCTGTCGGATGGGGTGCATCCCATACCGACGCGCTGATCGACGCCGTGCGGGTCGGGCGCTGCTCGCGCGGGGCGGCAGCGGCGCTGATCGGTCCAACGAATGATACCGCTGCGCTGCTGACGTGTCCGGATGATATCGCCCACGCCGTGCGGCGCTGGGGGCAGGCGACGCCCGACGACCCGACGGCGTGGATGAACCACGTGACGCCTGCGGAATTGAATCGTTTCCTGGATGTGTTGTGTCCCGCGAACATCATCGCCGCTCGCTGCCTGCCATGGCTGTCGGCGGAGCATGCAGCGAGGGTCTCCAAGTACATTTATCGTAGTGTGCCCGGGTACGCACTCGACGGCTATGCCGCCGCACCCCCGGTCGCACACGCCGGTCATGCCGGTATCATTTCATCACTCATGCGCTACACTACACGGTTTGATCTCGCCGAACTGACGCGCCTGGCGGTTGCATCCCGCATGGATGCGGCATGGACGGAGGTCGTGCGGATCCTGCATGAGCATCCTGATGCCGCTCGCCATGTCGTCGCAGCAGCGCCGTGGGACGATGTGCCTGGGGAGGTCCAAGCCGCCATCCTATCCGCCGCCGACCACAGCGACGTCTGCGCCGCTCTTGCGTTTGCGCGCGGCGAGCGATCTGATCCGCCCGCGATGACGCCGGACACCGCCTTCGCCTTCTTCGCCGCGGTCACACCAGAGGTCTGGACTGCGCTGCCGGCGGAGACGCAGCATGCATGGCGTTCGGAGATAATTTTCTCCGACATCGCCGTTCTCGCCGTGCGGTCATTGGGTCTCGATCCTGCGTTCCTGGCGTGCGCCGATCTCGATGCCGACGTGATCGCCGCCGTGCGCCGTCACGCACCGAATGAGGCGTCGCTGCGCTGGACGCTCCTGCCCGTCGCCGTGCGCGATCTTCCCATCGCCGACATCCCCGCCGTCGTCGCTGCGCTGCCGTTACCCGATCCCGTCGCGTTCGTCCAGATCGCGGGATGCAGACGGGATCTGCCGCCCGCCCTGCGCGATTGGATCACGGCGCATCCGACGCCGCAGGCGATGGCGGCGGCGTCGACGGTGCTGCGCGCAGCAGCGCGCCTGGCGACCGACCCCGTCGCCGACCGTTGCGCGGCGCTGGCGGCGCTCGCGGACCGGAGTCGGGAGGAAACGGACGCGCTCCTCGCCGCGCTGCCGGACGATGCGCACGCCGCGTTGCGCCCCGACTCTAACGCGCTGGCGTGCGCGTTGGCGCATCCCGACCGGCGGGACGCTTTCCGCCAGGCGCTGGACGCGATCAATTCGCTGCCGCCTGCAACGACACGTCCTGCGCTCCTTGCGCTAGGGGTGCTCGCGTCGGCGTCTGATCTGGGGCTCCGCATCCAAGCAGGACGTGCGCTGGCACACGTGCTGCGCGATCACGGCGATTGTTTTTTGGCGCTCGTCGACGCGCTCGCCAACACACTGCGCAAGGAGACTTTTCCGCGCCCGCGATCTGCGACATGCGTCGCTGCGGTGCGCACCATCGCCGCCGCCGACCCGCTCGCTGCATATCGCCTGGCGCATGCGCTGCGGGATGGCAACGCAGCCGTTGTGCTCGACGCGCTGGCGGACTCGCCGTTGGAGAAGACGCTGCATCTCTGGCGCCTCCTGCCGGAGGCGCTCCAGCAGTTCGTACGCGGCGACTGCGACGCGCTGCTCCGCGACGTCGCCGCGCCAGGGCGTGCGGACGCGCTGGCGCAGACGCTGCGGGGATGGAACGCGGACGACCTGCTGCCGCTGCTGGCGCTGCGGATGCTGATCGACGATGATGAGGCGCGGCGGGCGCGGGGCGCGGCGATCCTGGCGCAGCAGCCCGACATGGCGGCATCGCTCCTGCCACTTCTGCGCGACGACGTGCGCGTGTGGCTGGAAACCGATCCCTGCATCGCCGTTGCCTGCGCCGATCTCCCGCCGCCACGCCCGTCGGCGCCCGTGCGACGGCGGCGCTAACAAGGACAGCGAACGCACGGCATCGTACAGCGCTGCGGGCGTGGGACAGGACATCCGCTGCCGCCGCCGCGCACGCCAAACGCCGCCAATCCCGACCGGCAAGCGGAGCGCGCACACCGCAGTGCCGCGCCCTCCGCTTGCCGCCGCAGCGCCGTACGGGTGATCCACACACAGCATGGTTGTCGCCGCACGCTACGCTTGCCGCAGCTGCCGCCGCTGCGTGCATGGGACGATCAGCGTCCGCTGCAGTCATCCCATTCCTGGATCGCCATATGCGGCAAACGCTCCGTCAGAACGATCGTTGTCTCGCGTCCGACCAGCATCGACGTGTCTCTCATGAATCCAACGATACCGATGAAAAGGAGCATCCGCTCCTGCGCTCACGGCGGCGCTGCGGGCGTTGCATGGCGAAACCGACGTGCACGTCGTTTCCCCCCGCACCTGGCGATCCATGGTTCGCCCGCGTGCTGGCGCTTGCGCCGACCGTCCATCCTGTCGTCCGCGCGCTCGGGGCGCCGGCAGGCGCATTGCCGGACCTTCTTGCCCCCCGCTGAGCGCGATTCGCCCGATCTCTCCACCGCCATCGCGTCCTTGATCGGAACAGACGCAGGACGGTGCGTCTTGCCGACGTGGGCGAAGGTCGCGCCCGCCGGGTGGGGCGCATCCCATGCCGCAGACTTGATCGACTCCATGCGCTCAATGTTGCGCTCTTGGACGATTCGTGAAACATTGCTCTTGCCATCCGGCGCTGGGGGGAGGCGACGCCCGACAACCCGACGGCGTGGATAAACGACTTGACCCCGACGGAACGAGTGCGTCTCATGAGCGCACGCTACAATAGTTCTGCCCGTCGCTGCCTGCCCTGGCTGTCGGAGTCGTATGCAGCGAGATTTGCAACTGTGGAGACTGGCATGGCCATGATCGGTATTGCACTCGCCGCCTATGCCGTCGCGTCACCCGTCGCTCACGCCCGCCACGCCGCCATCCTGTCCGCTCTCATGCAACGTGGAGAACGAGGCAATCTCGCCAAACTGACGCGCCGGGCGGTTGCAACTGGCTTGGACGCGGCATAGACAACGGTCGTACCGGTTCCTGCGCGCCGATTCCAGTATCGCCAGGCGGCTCGGTGTCCTCATTATGTCTACGATCGCGTTTCCTTTTCGAGTACTCAAATGGGATTTGACAAAAACAAATGCTTTCGGTATCATGGTGAGTGGCACAATAGATGATAATCACGGCACTGGATTGGATGCCACCTCCGCCGCTCCGTTCTTTGCCTTGCGGCGGGATATGCGGGGAGGGAAGAAACGCACGGCGTGCGTCCGTAGCAATCGTCACTACATCGCACCAGAAACGGAGATGCTATGCTGCCCCTGACCCTGCTTGTGCGCCGCAACCTCGGCGTCATCGCCTTTGCACTGATCGTCGTCGCTTTCGTCGCCGTCATCGCCGGCGTCGCGCTCACCCCCGCCCGCGGCGCCACGCCGCTCGGCGACCCGAACGCCGCCGTCGTCGAACCGACCATCGCGCCGCCCGACTCGCTGCCTCCCGTGGCGCGTCCCGCCGCCGTCCCCATATCGTCCACCGAGCGCATCGATACATCCGGCGGCGTCGTCGAGATCGATCCCGCAACGCGCCGCCCCGACGCCAGCGTTGCGTCGCGCTTTCACGCCGCCATCGCTTGCGTCGCCGGACGCGACCTGACCTTCGATCCGTCGCTCGACGCCGCCGCCGCCGATTTCTGGTACGTCGAAACCGTCTATCGCGGCGACTTCAACCGCATGGAGCGCGTCGCCCGCGAACGCAACCTGATCCCGAAATTGAAGCGCTCCATGCTCGTTCCCGGCATTGTCGCCGCCCAACTCAATCATGCCGACCCCTGCATCGTCGGCGACGTCGACCTGCGGTATTTTCTCACCGCCGCCGATTTCGACGGCATTGACGCCGCAGGCGTCGCCTTCTTCCCGATGCCGGGGTTCGAACAGGAACCCGTATCGTCCTTTATGCTCATTCTGCTCGACTTCGATCCGCCGTCGTCAAAGTAAGCGCTGCTATCAATGAACCAACGCAAAGGACAACGAACCATGCACCGCACTGCACTGCACCCAACCATCGCGCTGCCGCTGGCGGCGATCATGCTTGCGCTCATGCTAAGCGCCGTCGCCGCCGCTCAGGACGCGCCGCCGCTTGATCCGATCCCGACGCCAACCGGCACGTCTACGCCGCTGCGCCCCGACGCCGCCCCGCCCGCCGACGAGATTGCAGGCGCAAACGCTGCGGCGTCGCGCGTCTACTTGCCGCTCGTCGTCCGCCCGGAGCCGTACCCGCCGGTCAACCGCCAGTGGGAACTGGAGTTCATTCGCCTGCTCAACGAAGAACGCGCCCGCCACGGGCTGCACCCGCTCCGCGAGCATCCGCTCCTCACCCTCGCCGCCCGCCGCCACGCGTATGACCTCGGCATCAACAAGGTGCCGCGCGGCGATTGCGGCGGCGGACGCGGGCACCGGGGCACCGACGGCACGTGGCCGTGGCATCGCATGGAGTGGGCCGGCTACCCCGGTCGCTACGATGGCGAGGCGATTAGTTGCGGCAAACACGACGTTGCGTCCGCCGTGCAGGGGCTGCTGAACAGTCCGCCGCACCGCGCCTTCCTGCTCAGCCCGATCCCGGTCGAAATCGGCGTCGGCGCGCATCCTGTGCTAGATGAGTTGGGCGGCTACAGCACCGTCATGCTCGGCGGCACGCCGCGCCCGTGACGCGCACGCGGCGGCGCGGCGATACGTTGTTGAACCATACGGAGGAATCATCATGCCCGAACATTCCAGTCGCTCCGCCGTTCCGCGCCGCCGCGCGGTCATGCTCGCGCTGCTCCTGCTCGTCCTCGCCGCGCTCGGCGCCGCTGCGACCGGCATTGCGCGGGCGGACGGCAGCACGACGCCCGGACCCGGATGGGTCGCGGCGGACGCCATTGTGTCATCGGAGTGCGTGCCGTCCGGTCCCAACCGCAGCGACTGCTTTTCGCGCGTCGTCCGCGCCGAAGGACTGTACGAGTTCGTCCCGCGGCGCATCCCGGTCGGCGCATCGACTGACCCGCAGCGCCCATCATCCCCGCCCGTCGTCATCGACCGCCCGCAGTGCCGCGTCAACGGCGAATTCATCTTCTATCCGCCGGGGAACTGGCATTACGGGCAGCGGTGGGTGAAAGCCGTCAGAGTCACCTATGAGGTCGACCCTACCTATGCCGATCTTCTAATCCAGTACCTTCGCTATAAAGTAGTGATCACATCGGAATGGCGCCCGACGGCAGGACCGACCTACGCCTTCTACGCCACAGAGGGGTGCGAGAAAGTTCCGTCCTGGGTTCCCACCGCGACCCCGGCGGGCGGCGGGAACGGCACGCCGACCGTCCCGCCGGGCACGAGCATGACGACCACGCCGACGAGACCCGCCGATCCGCCGCCGCCGACGACGCCGCCGCCGCCGACGGCGACGCCGCCGCTGTGCATTCCTGCGCCGATCGACCCCGTCCCGCTGACGCTCTTTGCGGGGAACACGAACCACTACAACAACAACGATCAGCCGTTCACGCCGTACAGCGGACGCTACTCCGGCGCCGACGGGTCGAAATACTATGATCGCGCCGCGTGGGAGCAGATGCTCCACGGCGACCTGACCGACCTCAACGGCATGGCGCAGGAGCGCCGCCTCTGGACGCAGGTTCCGGCGAACGCCGTCGTGGAGGCGCGCTACCACTTCGAGTTCGGGCGGCGCATGTTCGACGCCTCGGACGTAGCCCGTTCCCGCGGCGCGATGGTCATCCTCCAGGACCTCGGCGACGATATGCAGCCGGGCGGCGGCGATGACCGCCTGCTGGCGTTCCTGGCGATGGGCGATGCTAATCTGCGAGATGATCCGGGTAAGCGACACCTGGTAGTGCAGGGGTCGTCTCTTGACTCCTGGCCGCGCCTCAACCTGCCCGGACGCCCGTCCGGGTGGCAGGCGCTGCTGGCGCCGGGCGTGCAGGTCTGGAGCAACGCCTTCTTCTCCTGGCAGGGGAACCGGACGCCGCCGTACGCCTGGCGTCCGTGGCCGCAGCCGGAGCAGCGCGACGCCAACGGCAGGCTGACGCGATTCGCCGAAGACTGGCTCTATACCGACGGGAACGGAACCAACCACGGTCCGCTTCAACTGCGCTTCATCACCGAACGCGGGCGGGCGTACCGGATGGTGATGCTCAACTCCGTTCCGGGGTGCAACACCGATATCCTGTCCACCATCTCGCAACTCTACTTCTTCACCGACCCCGGCGCGAACGTGGCGGTGGAGAAGCAGGCGCCGGAGCGCGCGTCGCGCAACCAGATGGTCGGCTACAGCCTGACGGTGCGCAACACGTCGCAAACGACGGTCAACAACGTCGTGCTGACCGATACGCTGCCGGTCGGCATGCCGTTCGGCGAAGCCGACCTTGTGCTGCGCGACCCGAATACGGGTGCGGAGACGACGACGCGCGTGGCGGCGACATCAAGCGTTGCGCCGACGTGGACGGACGGACGGACGCTCGTGTGGAACCTCGGCAATCTGGCGCCGGGCGAAACGCGGTCGATTGCGCTGACCGTCCCGGCGACCAATGCCGCGCCGGACGCTGCGACGAATGTCGCGGTCGTCAGCGCCGCCAACGACGGCAACCCGAACGATAACCGCGCCGAAGCGACGACGGTCTTCGTGCGCACGAACGTCAGGGTGCGCATCACGACGCCGCGCATCGTGCGACCGGGGCAGGAGTTCGAGACGGTGATCTCCTACGAGAACACCTCGCCGGAGGACGCCACGAACGTGCTGCTCGACTATCAGGTCGTCCCCAACGTCACGATCGTCGGCGCGACGCCGGGACACCAGGAGATGAACAACGAACGCCCGGTCTGGCGGTTGGGGACGGTCGCCGCCGGGCAACGCGGAACGGTGCGCGTGCGCGTGCAGGTTCCGCCGGCGGACAGTCCGGCGCTGCCGGTGGCGGTGCTGCACCTGGCGCGCATCTCTGCGGACGCGGACGCAGACCCGATGGACAATGCGGCGCAGGCGACGACGACGGTGCTGGTGGTTCCGCCGCCGCAGCGCGGCGAAGAGCGCCTGCGCATTCACTCGGAGTTCGACCCGGAGCGCGGGGTGTACCTGAGCGAAGGGACGACGGTGACGTGGCCGGCGGGCGAAGTGATGGACTTCACGCCGTTCATCGCGCCGGACAACCGTCAGGTCGGACTGCCGTACTACCGGCTGGATCGGAAGATCGTGGCATGGAGTTTCGTCGGGACAGGGAACCTGAACCTGATCGGCGCGACGTGCAAGGCGCGTGAGGAGCCGACTGCGGAAGACGTGCAGCACGCCGACCTGTCGCGACTGAAGGGATGCATCTATCGCTATCACGTCAGCCCGTCGTCGGCGCAGATGCGCCGGCAGGGGCATCTGTTCTGGGGGCAGTACGCGCCGGAGCGCATGCGCCAGGACGTGTACGTGCGCACGCCGTTGCCGACGGGCGGAACCGACCTGCGCATCCAGTACGCGGTGCTGACGGAAGCCGTGGAAACAGGGTACGAGGACGTGGACGGCGACGGGCGCACCGACAGCGTGCTGGAGCGACGCACGGACGTGTTCGAGGCGACGTACCGTGTCGAACTCGTTGTGCCAAGGGATGCACAGTAGGGCGCGTTCTGCAATGGTGACGCCAGTGCTCCAGCACTGGTCGGGTTGATTGGCGCAGTGGTGCCGTAACTGACGGCACCACTGCGCTGTTGTTTTTGTATGCCATTGCGGATGGTAAAGATAAAAGCTCGCCCTCGATCAACACGTACAATGCGTTGCGCACGCTGATGCTGATCACCATTTTCTTCATTTTCTCCAGTGGGCGCTGGGCTCAGGCGCGATTTCCCGTTGAGCGTGGATCATGGTTGCGTGCTCTGATGGTGCGGGTGGACTGATGTGCATGTGGGCGGCGCTTGGGGACGCTGGAACTGGTGGTCTCGTTGGTACGGGCGCGCTCGTGTGTTCCAGTCCTGCGAGCGGAGTATCAGCGGTCGGGATTGTGGTACGGGCGCTCGGCGATAAGCACGATGCCGGGCTTGACGGAAGTCTCTCTTGCGATCACAACGTGTCAGACGCCGCGCCAGGACGTCAGGATCAGGACGCAGAGCGATGCGTGCGTCGTTCGGCAGGGCATCGAGGAGCGCATTCGTTTTCTGCCAACTCCATCCCTCCAGCGCGTGCGCCAGTGCGCGGCAATGGTCGGGTTGATTATCGCGCTGCATCGCGACCCGCAGTGCGGTGATCGCACCAACCGTTGCCTGCGGCGTCGGATTCGCTGCGATCCAATCACGCAGTGCGGACGGCATGGTCGGGATGCCGCCCGCGATCTGCACGAACGCGGCAGGATCGGGTGGCGGCGGCAGTGCAGCGATGGTGCGCGAGATGGCGGCAAGAGGCAGATCACGCACAGCGATGGGCAGGAGCATCCCCCGCATAGCATCCTCATCTGGCACGTGGCAGCGTACGGCGGCGATCAAGTCAACGTCGTGCGTGGCCTCCGCCAGGAACGCGGGATCAAGTCCCAGCGATCGCACCACACGATGCAGAACCGTTCCGCCAAGGGCGCTGCCCCATGCCCGCTGCTCCCCCTCCGTCAGCGTATTCCAGACCGCAGGCGTGACGGCAGCGAAGAAAGCGCGGGCGGTCTTCCACGTCATCGCGGTCTTCCGCGTCATCGCGGGCGGATCAGGGCGCGCACCGCGGGTGAACGCAATGGCGGCGCAGATGTTATCAGTGTCGGCGGCGGACAGGATGGTTTCCTGCACGTCTACGCGCAGATCGTCCCACGGCGCCGCTGTGACAATATGGAGGGCGCTCGTGGGGTTCGCGGACAAGAGCCGCACGACCGCCGCCCATGCTGCATCCATGCTGCTTGCGACCGCCAGGCGTGTCAGGTCAGCGAGATCGCCTGGTTCGGACCGTTGCATGAGCGCCGATAGGATATCGGCATGATTGGTGCGGGTAACGGGTGACGCTTTGATATAGGCGGCGAACGCAAGAAACAGCGTATTCGCCGCCAGGACTCTGGCTATCGTTGCTGCGCATTTTGTCGGTAGCCAGGGGAGGCAGGGTGCGGCAAAGAACGGTTCGGCGTCTAGTGTATGCAGGAGACGTTTCTGCTCGTTCGAACCTGGACGCTCCATCCACGCCGTCGGGTTGTCGGGCGTGGTCGGTCCCCAGCGCCGGACGGCGTTGGCGATGTCCCATGGTTTTGTGCAGCAGCGCGGCGCTCGCATCGCAGGGACCGATGAGCGCTGCCGCCACCCAGGATGCGCAGCGATTGCACCAAACGGCGTCGATCACGTCCGCAGCATGGGATGCGCCCCACCCGACGGGCGCCACATCTGCCCATGATCCCAGGATGTGATGGCCTGCATCCGTTCCGATCAAGGACGCGATAGCGGCGGCGAGGGCAGGTGAGGCGCACTCGGCGGGTGTGAGAATGTCCGGCAATCCGCCTGCCGGCGCCCCGAGCGCGCGGACGACAGGATGGACGGTCGGCGCGAGCGCGAGCACGCGGGCGAACCGTCGATTGCTGAAGGCGGGCGCGATAACGCGCAGATCGGTTTCGCCGCGCAGCGCCCGCAGCGTCGCCGTGAGTGCGGGGGATGAAGCATGCATGGCGGATACTCCTCTCAAAGAAGCGTCAGATTCATGATAGGCGCGTTGGCGCGAGGTGGATAGTGATCCAGAAATGAATCGTCCGCAGCGGGGCACGATCATTCCGTGCACGTCGGCGACGGCGGTCTGGTGCGTGGTTCCGGCATCACAGCGCCCCACGCTTGACGGTCGAGGGGAGCATCATGCGGTGCAGGCGGCATCGGCAGCGGCAGCGGATGGTCCGTCCCTCGCCATGGAGCGGCTGTGTCATCGCATCCGTCCGACCATCCGCACCGTGGCGCTGCACGTCTACCGTGCCTGTGAGCGCTGCCGTCGCACGGGCGCCGACGGGTGTGGCGGCGGGAGATCGGCGCAGGCCACGGCGATGCGGGGATCGGTTTCCAGCCACACACGCAGGTCGTCGCGCAGAAGCGGCAGGAGCGATGCCGCCATGTTGGGACGCCGTGCCAGCAGCGCTGCGCCCCGCGCCCGCCGCGCTTCGTCATTGTCGATCAGCATCCGCAACGCCAGCAGCGACGGCGGATCGTCCGCCTCCCATGCCTGCAGTCGCTGCGCCAGCGCGTCCGCATGCCCTGGTGCGGCGACCTCGCGGAGCAGCGCGTCGCGGTCGCCGAGCACGGACTGCTGGAGCGCGTTCGGCAGGGATTGCCAGATGCGTCGCGTTTCCTCCAACGACGCCGCCGTCAGCGCATTGTAAGCCGCGATTGAATCGTTTGCATGCAGGGCATGGGACAAGTAATGCGCAACGAGCGGGTCGGCGGCGGCGAGGTCGTCCAGCGCCGCTTCGTCGTGCGGATGATCCCGGCGCGGCAGAACGGCGGACCGTACGGCATCGGCCAGCGCGCCGACGATGTCCGCAAAGATACGCCCGTGACTGCGCAATACCGTCGCCAGAATCTCGCCTGCATACCTGCGACCCAACTGCCATGCCGTCTGCGCCAGTGCGCCGAGCGCGTGGCGTGCGGGGATGGCGACCGATGACGGCAGGTTGTCAAGCGCGTCCAGCGCCTGGCGGAAAGCGTCTCGCCGGTCGGGATGCGCCAATGCGCGCGCCAGCGCGTTGGAGTCGAAGCGCAACGCGGCGTGCGCATCGTCCGGCAGCGCCGCGAGAAGCGCG
>Ga0308399_1000459_pt1 | contig 14457 bp, 9 predicted proteins | sample HotsprSampOS1260_FD_202367 | JGI IMG/M metagenome (GOLD analysis project Ga0308399, IMG submission 202367) | Hot spring phototrophic mat microbial communities from Octopus Spring, Yellowstone National Park, Wyoming, United States - 20060914_OS12-60 ... | reverse complement strand
GTCCACACCCTCCCGCCTGAGCAGGAGAGCGATCTGATCGTCCGACAGGACATTGTCGGGGTCCTCGGCAGCGATCAGGTCGCGGATGCGGTGGCGCACCGCCTCCGCCGAGTGGCTCTCGCCGCCCGTGCCGGCGATCGCGGTGGTGAAGAAGAACTTGAGCTCGAGCGTGCCGCGCGGGGTCGCGATGTACTTGTTGGCCGTCACGCGGCTGACGGTGCTCTCGTGCATCTGAACCGCGTTCGCGATGTCGCGCAGGATCAGCGGGCGGAGGTGGCTCACGCCGTGGCGGAAGAACGCGTCCTGCTGGCGCACGATCTCCGCCGCGACCTTCAGGATCGTGGCGGCACGCTGCTGCAGGCTCTTCACGAGCCAGGTGGCGTTCGCCCAGTGCTCGGCGATGAAGCTCCTTTCCTCCTTCGTCCGCGCACTGGCGGCGATCCGCGCATGGAACGTTGCGTTGGCGAGAACGCGCGGCAGCGTCTCCGGGTTGAGCTCGACGGTCCAGCCGCCGTCGGGGGCGCGCCGCATCAGCACATCCGGCACCACCACCGTCGCCGCCTCCGCCTCGAAGGCGGCACCCGGCTTGGGGTCGAGGCGGCGGAGTTCGGCGATCATCTCCGCGAGGTCATCGGCATCGACGCCGCACACCTCCCTCAGCCGCCGCAGGTCGCGCCGCGCGAGCAGATCGAGATTGTCGAGCAGGGCTGCCATCGCCGGGTCGAGCCGGTTCTTCTCCTCGAGCTGAACGGCGAGGCACTCGCGGAGGTCGCGTGCGAACACGCCGGGCGGGTCGAACCGCATCATCCGTTGCCGTACCGCCTCCACCCGCTCGAGAGGGCAGCCGAGATTGGCGGCGAGCGCCTCGAGGTCGCCCGCGAGCCGCCCGGTCGGGTCGAGCATCGCGATCAGGCAGGAGCCGATCAGCCGGTCGGTCGCGTCGCCCGGCGAGAGGCGGAGCTGTTCGGCCATGTGCGCGCGCAAGGACCGGCGCTCCACCGCGTGGTCCTCGATGCCGCGATCATCGGCCTCGAAATCGCTCCGCCCGCCCGCGCCGATCCGGGCGCCGTCGAGCGGCGTCGTCTCCGCGCCGTCGGCGCTGCCGCCCGGGTCGTAGACATTGCTGAAATCGGCATCGAGCGGCGCCTCGCCGGGGGCGGCGAGGGTGTCGCCGGCATCGTCGAGAGCGGGCGCGGGCGCTTCCGCCTCGCGTTCGACGGGTGCGGGCTCGGGCCCGCCCTCGTCGCGCTCAAGCAGCGGGTTGCGCTCGAGCTCGGCCTCGAGGAAGGCTGCCACCTCAAGGTTGGAGAACTGCAGCAGCTTGATGGCCTGCCGCAGCTGCGGCGTCATCACCAGCGCCTGGCCGAGGCGGAGATCGAGGCGTGGACCGATCGCCATGCTGCGCCCCGAGGCCTAGAGGCTGAAACGGTCGCCGAGATAGACGCGCCGCACGCCCTCGTGCGCGACGATGTCGCGGGGGCTGCCCTCCATCAGCACCTGGCCGTCGTGGAGGATGTAGGCGCGATCGATGATCTCGAGCGTCTCGCGCACGTTGTGGTCGGTGATCAGGACGCCGATGCCGCGGTCCTTCAGGTGCGCGACGAGGTCGCGGATCTCGCCGACCGCGATCGGGTCGATCCCGGCGAGCGGCTCGTCGAGCAGGATGAAGCTCGGCTGTGTGGCAAGCGCGCGGGCGATCTCGACGCGGCGTCGCTCCCCGCCCGACAGCGCGAGCGCCGGCGTGCGGCGGAGATGGCTGATCGAGAACTCGGCGAGCAGGGCGTCGAGAGCGCACTCGCGCGCATCCCGATCCGGCTCGGCCACCTCGAGGGTGGCGCGGATGTTCTGCTCGACGGTCAGCCCGCGGAAGATCGACGCCTCCTGCGGCAGGTAGCCGAGGCCGAGCCGGGCGCGGCGATACATCGGCAGGGTCGTGATGTCGGCGCCATCCAGCGTGATCGTTCCGGTGTCGGGCGCAACCAGCCCGACGATCAGGTAGAAGCAGGTGGTCTTGCCCGCACCGTTCGGGCCGAGCAGCCCGACCGCCTCGCCACGCTGCACCGAAAGCGAAACGTTCCGCACCACGGGTCGCTTTCGGTAGCGCTTGCCGAGGCCGCGGGCGACCAGCCCGCCCCCGCCCGAGAGCACCTCGAGCGGCGGGCGGGAGGGCGCCGCTGCGGCGCGCGCGCTGTCGCCCCCGCTCACGGTACGAGGCTCCGTGCCGGGCGTGGTGCGGGGTCGGGCGCCGGCGCGAGCGCCGGTTGCTCGGGCCGGTTGCGCTCCTCCGGAACGAGCAGGCCGGCCACGCGTCCGCCGGGGGCGGGGATGAGGCGCGACACGCCGGTTCGGAGGTTCACCTCCGCCACCGCCCCGGAGAGATGGTTCCGCCCCCGTGTGATCCCGACATTGCCGGCAACCTGGGCGATGCCCGTCTCTGGCGTGTAGATGCCGCGATCGCCGCGCACGCTCTCCGTGGGGGTTCGGATCAGGACATTGCCGAAGGCCTCGACACGGTCGAGCCGCCCGGTGCCAGGGGCGAGCAGGATGGAGGGGGCGGCGTCGCGCGCCGCGCCCTGTTCCCGCAACGCTGGGGTTGCCGACGCCTGCCGGCCTCTCCCCTCCGCAGCGTCGCGGAAGAAGGCGACGAGGGTGTCGGCGTCGAGCTGTCGGTCGGCCGAGGTGACGGTGGCGGCACCGCGCGCCACCGCCATGCGGCGATCGACCCAGTATTCGACGGCATCGCGCGCGGTCACGACGTCGCGCCCGTTGGTGAGGCGGAGCGCGCGCCCCGTGAGCACCAGAACCCGCCGGTCGAGATCATAGACAGCGCGATCGGCCTCGGCCCGGTTTTCGCCCGAGACGATCCGCACCCGCCCATCCGCCTCGAGCCGCCAGATCTCGGCGCTACCCGAGCCGAAGGCCGCCTCGGCCGAGCCGCCGCCCTGGCGTTCCGGCGCCGCGCCCTCCGCGCCGCTCCGGGGTCGGTAGCGGGCGATCAGCCGATCGGCGAACACGGTCGTGCCGGCGCGGATCGCCCGAGCGTTTCCGGAGGCGATCACCACCTGTTCGGTGCGCCGCCACTCGATCGCCCCATCGGCGAGAACCTCGATCGGCCCCTCGCCGGAGAGCGCGAGCTCCTGCGCCGTTGCCTGCTGGCCGGCGAGCAGGAGCGCGGCGGCGAGAGCGCGCCAGTGCCTCATCGGTCGGCGGGCTCCGCCGCAGGCCGCGCGGAAGGCGTGAGCACGAGCCGTGCCGGGCCACCGAACACGATCACGTCTCCGCGGTCGATGATCTCGAAGCCGAGCGACTCGAGGGTGCCTGCAGGTCCCTGAGCGGAGACGGGACGGTCGCCACGCGCCGTGCCGGAGCCGAGGTCGATCTCGGCCGCGTCCGTTCTCACCTCGAAGCCGCTGTCGTGGAACAGCGCCACGTCGCCCGTGAGGGTGAGCAGGCGGCTCGCCCGACGGAAACTGCCAGAGGCCGACTCGAGCAGCACCCAGGCCCCGTGATCGAGCATGATGTCGCCGCGCGGCTTCGCGAGGTCGATCACGTCGCTGCCCGGCGGCTGAACCGCACTCTCGGCCGAGAGGGTGTAGGGGCGTCCGCGCTCGTCGGTTCCCCGGAAGCGGGGCTCGAGAACGCTCGCGGCGCCAGCGGGAACATCGAGCAGCGGCTTGCGGTAGGCGACGCGCACGCCCTCCTCGAAGCCGGCGATCTGCGGCCAGAGGGCGACCAGGGCGAGGGCGGCGAAGGCGGCGAGTGGCAGCAGCCGCTTCGCGAGCTGAACCGCGCGCCGGCGGCGGGCGAGACGGGCCGGGTCGGGCGTCTCGCGCGTTGGGCGGGCAAGGCCGAGGCGCGCGCGCCCCTCGCGCTGGCCCGCGGCCAGAGGCAGGCGTATCGGCTGCGTCTCCGCCATGCTCAGGCCACCCCGGCGCGAAGCAGGTCGTGCACGTGGATGATGCCGACGGGGCGCCCCGCCTCGGTCACGAACAGAGCCGTGATCCGGCGCTGGTTCATCTCCCGCAGCGCCTCAGCCGCCAGAGCCTCGGCGCCGATGGTGCGGGGAGAGGCGGTCATGACCTCGGCGGCGGTCCGCGACAAAAGGTCGGGCGACATGGCGCGTCGGAGGTCCCCGTCGGTGATGATGCCGACCAGCAGGCCCGCGCCATCGACGAGGCCGAGGCAGCCGAAGCGCCCGGCGGTCATGGCGATGATCGCGCGATCCATCGGCGTCCCGGCCGGGGCGAGCGGCACCTCGGCGCCGGTGTGCATCAGGTCGCGCACGCGCAGGAGCTTCCGGCCGAGCCGGCCGCCCGGGTGGAACAGTCGGAAATCGGCCGCCGTGAAGCCCTTCCGCGCGAGCAGAGCGACCGCGAGCGCATCGCCGAGAGCGAGCATCTGCGTCGTCGAGGTGGTCGGCGCGAGGCCCATCGGGCAGGCCTCAGGGGCTTCGGCGAGCAGGAGTGCCACATCCGCCTCGCGGGCGAGCGTGCTCTCCGCCCGACCGGTGATGGCGACGAGCGGGATCGCGAAGCGCCGCGTGTAGTCGACGAGGTCGGCAAGCTCCGGCGTCTCGCCGCTGTTGGAGAGCGCGAGCACGGCATCGGACGCGGTGATCATGCCGAGATCGCCGTGGCTCGCCTCGGCCGGATGGACGAACAGGGCGGGCGTGCCGGTGGAGGCGAAGGTGGCGGCGATCTTGCGGGCGACGTGCCCCGACTTGCCCATGCCGGTGACTACCACGCGCCCCGAGGCGCTGCCGATCAAGTCGAGAGCGGTCATGAAGCGACCGTCGAGCCGCTCGGCGAGAGCAGCAAGCGCCGCGGCCTCGGTCGCAAGCACGGCGCGCGCCGCAGCGAGATCGGCCGCGCCGGCGGGTGCGCCAGCGGCGGTCTCGGTCTTTACATCGCCAGCCTCTCCGGCGGCTCCGGCGGCGGGTGGGGGTGTCATGCGGTCTGCATCCGGTTCCGGACCACGCATGTAGGGCGTGGCCAGGAGCCGGGTCAACGGAACGTCGCGCTTGACACGCAAAAGATATGCCATGGCCCGCGAAGGTGTAGGCGCAGGCCTTGCGAAAGCGTCAACGCGCTCGCGGCGGTCAGTGGGCGAAGATGTCGGGGTCGTCGAAGCCGAGAAGGTCGAGCGCGGCCCGGGCCGGCAGGAAGGCAAAGCAGGCCTCGGCGAGCGCGGTGCGCCCCTCGCGTGCGAGCAGCCCCTCGAGCCGCGCCTTGAGCGCGTGCAGGTGAAGCACGTCCGCTGCGGCGTAGGCGAGTTGATCGGGGCTGAGGTCTGGAGCGCCCCAATCGCTCGACTGCTGCTGTTTCGAGACCTCGATGCCCAGCAGGTCCCTGCAGAGGTCCTTGAGCCCGTGGCGGTCGGTGAAGGTGCGGGTGAGCTTCGAGGCGATCTTCGTGCACCAGACGGGCCGCGTCTCGACGCCGAGGACGTGGCGCAACACGGCGATGTCAAACCTCGCGAAATGGAACAGCTTGAGAGTGGCCGGATCTGCCAGCAGGGCCTTGAGGTTTGGGCAGTCCTGACCCCGCCCGCCGAGCGAGGGCGGGGCGATCTGGACGAGGTGGGCGATGCCATCGCCAGAGGAGAGCTGGACAAGGCAGAGCCTGTCGCGACGCGGATCGAGTCCCATCGTCTCGGTGTCGACCGCGACGACCGGCCCGAGCGACAGCCCATCGGGCAGATCGTTGCGGTGGAGATGAATGGTGGCGCCGTGGGCGAAGAGGGTGGTCATCGCGGACGGGCTTGTAGCCGGGACGTCGGCCCCCGCCAACGCCCCTCGCTCCGGTACGTGCGATCCTGCCTCGGGCCGCTCGGGGCGGGGGCGGAAGCGAGCGTCGGCACGGGCATACGGCAGCGGCGAAGGGGAGCCGGGCGGCGTCGCCCCTCACCCACGAGGGCGGCTCCATCGGAGCAGAGGCGAAGACTGGACGACGCGTTCCAGCAGGTTTGCGGTTGGCGCAGGGGGGAGGTGCAAGAATCGCGGATGTACCGTACGCCCCGGCTCTGAGAACGCGACCCTCACCATGCCATCGTATGTCGATCCATCTTCGCGGATACCAGCGCGGACGTGGCTGCACCTCATCCGTGCCGTCCTGCAAATGTCGCGTGCTTGACGAGGAGGCCTCGATTCGCCAACGAGATGGTGCGCGCGATGGCAGCCGTTTCGTGACGTGTCGGGTGTCGTCTCGCCTACAGTAACGTTCGGTTTTGGCAAGGATGCGGAGGATGACTGACGGAATGTGGAGAGGAAACGGCCAGGGGAGCGGCGCTGCCGTTTGAACCGGGCCGCGGCCGCAGGGGGCGCGCCGTTTTGGTCGGTCATAGCTGCGCGCCTCGGGGGCGGCAGTACCGATGGCTGTGTGTGCGGCTCAGCCCGGCGCGACGGCCTGGGCGGCGCCGATCATCTCGCCGTTCGCGGCCGACCTGCCGTCGTCCAGCCACAGCGCGAGCGCCCAGATCGTTCACCCAACTCTCGGGCCAACTTCGGCCCAGAACGCGTTCAACGGCGGCTACTGGAACGCCGGCGGCCAGGGGCCGCTTTGATCCAGGCCGACATGGGCACGACGCAAACCCTCTCCCGCGTGAAGGTCCAGTACGCCGGTTCGGCGCCGACCCCGATCAGCGGGCCGAACGTCTACATCCGGGTCTATCTGTCCAACTCGCCGATCGGCAACGCCTGGACGAGCCTCACCCCGTCGTCTCCGCTCCGACCCCGATCGCCTCCGGGCCGCTGCAGCTCGACTTCAGCCCCACCTCGGGGCGGTATCTGCAGGTGGTGGTGAACGACGGGGGGGTCTCCTGGGTCGCCCTGGGGAACGCTCAGGGACGGCAGAACTGAATCGATCCGATCAGCGCCCAGGGAGGCGATCAGGGTGGCGGTCCGGGAGGCGGCCAGGGTGGGAATCCGGTCGTCTCGGTTCCGGAACCGGGGACCGGGGCGTTGATGCTTGCCGGTCTCGGTCTTCTCGGCCTCGCCCGTCGCCGTTCCGAGGTTGATCGCTAGGTTCCGCCCGGAGCGCGGGGACACGAGCGGCTCCTCGCGCGCCGGCGCCGGCCTTATGGAGCGGGGCCGAGGGTGGCGGCGGACGTCGGGAGCCGCCTCTCCTGGGGCGACCGGGTTTTGCCGGAAGAGCCACGAGCGCCTTCCGACGCTCGTGGCTCCGCTGCTCGAGAGGACGCGCCGCCACAGCCGGCGTGCGACCGTCGCCGCCAGAGCGCCTGTTACGAGTCCGTTCGCTCTCCGAGTAGGGTGTGCTGTCTCTGTCGCGCCACGGGGACAACGCGGCGCCGCCCCTCGGCATCCTCGTGGTCGTGGAACGACATGTTGCCTGCCGAGCGGCGCACCCGCTGGCCGGCCGTGCTCGTGGTGCCCAGGAGAAGACTCGAACTTCCACGGCCTCGCGGCCACAGGTACCTGAAACCTGCGCGTCTACCAGTTCCGCCACCTGGGCACAGGCGGGCGAGGCCGGAGGAGTAGCGCCGGGGCTCGGGCGCGTCAACGCCGCCTGCGGTGGGGCGTTGGCCCTCGCTTGAGCCGCAGCGACGCACCGCCACATCCTCGACGTCGCAAGAGGAGAGGGGGATGGCCATGGCGACGGCGGCGGGCAGTGTCGCGACGGTGTTCGGGGGCTCGGGCTTCATCGGCCGCTACATCGTCAAGCGCCTCGCAGCGCACGGCCACACCGTCCGCATAGCAGGGCGTGACCCCGAGCGCGCGCTCTCGCTCAAGCCGATGGGTTTTCCGGGACAGATCGTTCCCGTGCGCGCCGCCGTGACCGATCCGCGCGCTGTCGCCGCCGCCGTCTCCGGGGCGGCGATCGTGGTCAACTGCGTCGGCATCCTGTTCGAGACGCGACGGTCCAGCTTCGCGGCGGTGCAGGGAGAGGCGCCCGGGATCATCGGCCGCGCCGCCGCCGAGGCGGGAGCGGGGCGGGTCGTTCACCTCTCGGCGATCGGCGCCGATGCCTCGAGCCCGTCGGTCTATGCCCGCACCAAGGCGCAAGGAGAGGCCGCGATCCGATCCGCCTTCCCGGCGGCGACGATCCTCCGGCCATCGATCGTGTTCGGCCCGGAGGACGGGTTCTTCAACCGCTTCGGGGCGCTCGCGCGCCTGTTGCCCGCCCTGCCCGTCTATGGCGGCGGCAGGACGCGCTTCCAGCCCGTCTATGTCGGCGATGTGGCGGATGCCGCGATCGCGGCCATCGAGCGGCCGGACGCCGCCGGGCGCACCTACGAGCTCGGCGGTCCGCGGATCTACACCTTCCGCGAGCTCATCGAGTACATCCTCGCCGAGACTGGCCGACGCCGCCTCGTGATCGACCTGCCGTTCTCGGTCGGCGAGCTTCAGGCGCGCCTTTTCGAACTCCTCCCCTCGCCGCCGCTGACCCGTGACCAGCTCCTGCTCCTGCAGCGCGACAATGTCGTGTCCGAGGGGGCGCTGACGCTTGCCGATCTCGGGATCACGCCGAAGGCGCTCGAAGCGATCGTCCCGTCCTATCTCGCTCGCTTCCGTCCCTGGAGCCGTCGCGCCGCCTAGAACGGTCCGAATCGGACGTTTGTGGCCTGGTTTCTCCCCTTCTCGGCGGCGGATTAGCCTGTATCGCCGGCGAACATGGTCCGGACCAGCGGACAGAAAGGTCCGAATCGGACATGATTGTACGATTCCGTCTCGTCAGAGGCGTTGACCTACTGTAAAGCGTCGCCCTGCCCGCGGGGGGAAGAGATCCATGCCGGGCGCGAGAGACGGTCGGCCGCACGGCAGCGAGCCCCCGTCTCCTTGAGGGAACGGACCGGGGTCACATGGCCGAGCGGATGTTGAAGTTCGTCGCCACGCCGCAGCGCACGCCCGAGAAGCGCTCGGCCGCCGAGCGGGCGCGTGACTGGGGCGAGATCTACCGCGAATTCTCCGCCGAGCGCGCCGCCGAGCAGGCGAGCCGCTGCTCGCAGTGCGGCGTGCCGTTCTGCCAGGTTCACTGCCCGCTCGGGAACAACATCCCCGATTGGCTCAAGCTCACCGCCGAGGGAAGGCTCGAGGAGGCCTATGAGGTCGCCTCCGCCACCAACACCTTTCCCGAGATCTGCGGCCGAATCTGCCCGCAGGACCGCCTTTGCGAAGGCAATTGCGTGATCGAGAAGGGGTTCGAGAGCGTCACCATCGGCGCTGTCGAGAAATACATCACCGACACCGCCTTCGCGCGCGGCTGGGTGCGCCCGCCCCTGCCGGTGCGCGAGCGGCCCGAGAGCGTGGGCATCATCGGCGCCGGCCCTGCCGGGCTCGCCGCCGCCGAGCGCCTGCGCCGGCAGGGCTATGCCGTCGATGTCTATGACCGGCATGACCGCCCGGGTGGTCTGATGATCTATGGCATCCCGAACTTCAAGCTCGAGAAGCCGGTGGTGCTGCGCCGCTGGGAACTGTTCCGCGCGGCGGGCATACGCTTCCATCTCGGCTGCGCGGTCGGGCGGGACGTGTCGCTCGCCGAACTCCGAAGCCGCCATCACGCCGTCCTGATCTGCACCGGTGTCTACAAGGCGCGGGAGCTCGGCGGCCCGGGCTCGGGGCTCGAGGGCATCGTGCCGGCGCTCGACTATCTCACCGCCTCGAACCGCAAGGGCCTCGGCGACCACGTTCGCGCCTTCGACGACGGCACGCTGAACGCGGCCGGGCGGCGTGTCGTCGTCATCGGCGGCGGCGACACGGCGATGGACTGTGTCCGCACCGCGATCCGCCAGGGAGCGCTCAGCGTCACATGCCTCTATCGTCGCGACCGGGCAAACATGCCGGGCTCGATGCGTGAGGTGAAGCACGCTGAGGAGGAGGGCGTGCGGTTCGAGTGGCTCGCCGCGCCGGAGGCCTTCCTGGGCGATGGTCGGGTCACGGCCGTGCGTGCGGTGCGGATGCATCTCGGCCTGCCCGACGCGACGGGGCGCCAGCAGGTCGAGCCGATCCCGGGCTCCTCGTTTACCCTCGAGGCCGATCTCGTCATCAAGGCGCTCGGCTTCGACCCGGAGGACATGGCGGCGATGTTCGGCGAGCCGGGGCTTGCGGTCACGCGCTGGGGCACGCTGAAGGTCGATCACCGCACGATGATGACCTCTCTGCCGGGCGTGTTCGCGGCCGGCGACATCGTGCGCGGCGCCTCGCTCGTCGTCTGGGCGATCCGCGACGGGCGCGACGCGGCGGCGGCGATGCACCGCTACATCCAGTCGAGGGCACAGGAGAGGGCAGCGGCGCTCGCCGTCGCGGCGGAGTGACGCGCATGGACGGGATGATCCACGAGACCGGGGCCGAGTTCGTCGCGGCGCATGCCGCGAATGCCGAGGTGCTGCGCGGAGCCGGCATCGATCTCACCGAGCATGACTCCTGCGGTGTCGGTGTCGTTGTCGCACTCGACGGCAAGCCCTCCCGGCGCGTGGTGCAGGCGGCGATCGACGCGCTCAAGAGCGTGTGGCACCGCGGCGCGGTGGACGCCGACGGCAAGACCGGCGACGGCGCCGGCATCCATGTCGAGATCCCGCGCGACTTCTTCGCCGAAGCGGTGACTCGCGGCGGCGACACGGTTCGCCCAGGGCGGATCATCGTCGGCCAGATCTTCCTGCCGAAGACCGATCTCGGCGCGCAGGAGCGCTGCCGCCAGATCATCGAGACCGAGGTGCTCGCCTTCGGCTACGGAATCTATGGCTGGCGCCAAGTGCCGATCGACGTCACGGTGATCGGCGAGAAGGCGAACGCCACCCGGCCCGAGATCGAGCAGATCCTGCTCTACGACCAGGAGCTGCGCGACGAGGCGACGGTCGAGCGCGACCTCTATGTGATCCGCAGGCGTATCGAGAAGGCGGCGATCGCGGCTCAGGTGGCCGATCTCTACATCTGCTCGCTCTCCTGCCGCTCGATCATCTACAAGGGGATGTTCCTCGCCGAGGCGCTGACCCAGTTCTACCCAGACCTGCTCGACGAGCGCTTCGCCTCGCGATTCGCGATCTACCACCAGCGCTACTCGACCAACACCTTCCCCACCTGGAGGCTCGCGCAGCCGTTCCGGATGATCGCCCACAACGGCGAGATCAACACGCTTACCGGAAACGTGAACTGGATGAAGAGCCACGAGACGCGGCTCGCCTCGCCGCTGCTCGACCCCTACATGGACGACATCAAGCCGGTGATCCAGTCGGGCGGCTCCGACACCGCCATCCTCGACAACGTGTTCGAGCTTCTCGTGCGTGCGGGCCGCGACGCGCCGATGGTCAAGGCGCTGATGATCCCCGAAAGCATCGGCAGCAATGCCACCATGCCCGAGGCGCACCGCGCCCTGTTCCTCTACTGCAACGCCGTGATGGAGCCGTGGGACGGTCCGGCCGCGATCTGCGGCACCGACGGCCGCTGGGTGATCGCGGGCATGGACCGCAACGGGCTCAGACCGATGCGCTACACGATCACGAGCGACGGGCTGCTCGTCGTCGGCTCCGAGACCGGTATGGTGAAGCTGCGCGAGGACGAGATCGTCGCCAAGGGCCGCGTCGGCCCGGGCCAGTGCATCGCCGTCGATCTCGACGCGCCCCGCTTCTATACCGACGGCGAGCTCAAGGACCTGCTTGCGAGCCGCGAGGACTTCAGCGCCTGGACCAAGCGGACGCTGCATCTCGACGCCCTGATCCGCACCGACAGCGCCGAGGTCTCGCGGCTCTCGGGCGAGGCGCTGCGGCGCCGCCAGCTCGCCGCGGGCTTCACCCTCGAGGAGCTCGAGATGATCCTCCACCCGATGGTGGAGGAGGCGAACGAGGCCGTCGGGTCGATGGGCGACGACACGCCGCTTGCGGTGCTCTCCGACAAGTATCGGCCGCTGTCGCACTATTTCCGCCAGGCCTTCAGCCAGGTGACGAATCCGCCGATCGACAGCTTGCGCGAGACGCGCGTCATGACGCTCAAAACGCGGCTCGGCAATCTCGGCAACGTGCTCGACCAGGAGCCGGGCCAGTGCGACCTGCTCCAGCTCGAGAGCCCGGTCCTGACCACCGCTGAGTTCGAGGCGATGCGGGCGCACATGGGCGCCTCCGCCGTCGAGATCGACTGCACCTTTCCCGCGGCCGAGGGCGAGGCGGGGCTGCGGCGCGCGATCGACCGGATCCGGCGCGAGGCCGAGGAGGGCGTGCGCGCCGGGGCGGCCCATGTGATCCTCTCCGACGAGCGTATCTCGGCGGAGCGCTGCGCCATCCCGATGATCCTCGCCACGGGTGGCGTGCACACGCATCTCGTCAAGCAGTCACTCCGCACCTTCACCTCGCTCAACGTGCGCTGCGCCGAGGCGCTCGACGTCCATTACGTCGCCGTTCTCATCGGTGTGGGCGCGACCACGGTCAATCCCTGGCTCGCCCAGGAATGCATCGCCGACCGTCAGCGTCGCGGCCTGTTCGGCGACATGACTCTGACGACGGCCGTCCAGCGCTACCGCAAGGCGCTGGACAAGGGCCTGCTCAAGATCATGTCGAAGATGGGCATCAGCGTTCTCTCGTCCTATCGCGGCGGGCTCAACTTCGAGGCGATCGGCCTGTCGCGCTCGCTGGTGGCCGAGTTTTTCCCCGGCATGCAGAGCCGAATCTCCGGAATCGGCCTGTCGGGCATCGCGCGCAAGGTGCTCGCGCTGCACGCGCGCGCCTGGGACCCGGACGTCGTGACGCTGCCCGTCGGCGGCCTCTACAAGCTCCGACGCGAGGGCGAGGTGCATGCCTTCGCCGGGCCCTTGATCCACCTCCTGCAGACCGCGGTGGCGACCGACAGCTACCAGACCTACAAGAAGTATTCCGAGGCGGTGCGGAAGCTTCCGCCGATCGCGCTGCGCGACCTGCTCGACTTCAAGACCGAGGGGCGCAAGCCCGTGCCGGTCGAGGAGGTCGAGAGTGTCACCGAGATCCGCAAGCGCCTCGTCTCGCCGGGGATCAGTTTCGGTGCCCTTTCGCCCGAGGCGCACGAGACGCTCTCGATCGCGATGAACCGGATCGGCGCGAAATCCGACAGCGGCGAGGGTGGCGAGGACCCCGCTCGGGCGCGGCCTCGCCCGAACGGCGACAACGCCAACTCCGCGATCAAGCAGATCGCCTCCGGTCGGTTCGGCGTCACCGCCGAGTACCTAAACAACTGCCGCGAGATCGAGATCAAGATGGCGCAGGGCGCGAAGCCCGGCGAGGGCGGCCAGCTGCCCGGGTTCAAGGTGTCCGAGATCATCGCGAAGCTCAGGCACTCCACACCCGGAATCGCGCTCATCTCCCCCCCACCCCACCACGACATCTACTCGATCGAGGACCTCGCGCAGCTGATCTACGACCTCAAGCAGATCAACCCCGATGCGACGGTGTGCGTGAAGCTCGTTGCGCGTTCCGGCATCGGCACGATCGCCGCCGGCGTGGCCAAGGCCAAGGCAGACGTGATCCTGATCTCCGGTCATGCCGGCGGTACCGGCGCGTCGCCGCAGACCTCGATCAAGTATGCCGGCCTGCCGTGGGAGATGGGCCTCTCGGAGGCGCACCAGGTGCTGATGCTGAACCGGCTGAGACACCGCGTTCGGCTTCGCACCGACGGCGGCATCAAGACCGGGCGCGACGTGGTGATGGCCGCGATGCTGGGCGCGGAGGAGTTCGGCATCGGCACGGCGAGCCTCGTCGCCATGGGCTGCATCATGGTGCGGCAGTGCCACTCCAACACCTGCCCGGTCGGCGTCTGCACCCAGGACGAGGCGCTGCGGGCGAAGTTCGACGGCACGCCCGAGAAGGTGATCAACCTCTTCAGCTTCATCGCCGAGGAGGTGCGCGAGATCCTGGCAAGCCTCGGCTTCCGCAGGCTCGAGGACGTGATCGGGCGGACCGACCTGTTGCAGCAGATCAGCCGCGGCGGCGAGCATCTCGACGACCTCGACCTCAACCCGATCCTCGCCCAGGCCGACCCGGGCCCCTATGCGCGGTTCTGCACGCTCGAGGGGCGGAACGAGGTTCCCGAGACGCTCGATGCGCAGATGATCGCCGACGCCGCTCCGCTCTTCCGCGACGGCGAGAAGATGCAGCTGCAGTACAATATTCGGTCCACCTACCGCACGATCGGCACCAAGCTCTCCTCGCGGATCGTTCGCCAGTTCGGCATGAAGGGGCTCGCGCCCGGGCATGTGACGGTTCGCCTGCGCGGCTCTGCCGGGCAGAGCCTCGGCGCCTTCGCCGTGCAGGGGCTGAAGCTCGAAGTGTTCGGCGATGCCAACGACTATGTCGGTAAGGGGCTCTCGGGGGGCACGATCGTGGTGCGCCAGGCGCCGTCCTCGACGCTCCGGTCGAACGAGAACACGATCATCGGCAATACCGTGCTCTATGGCGCGACCTCTGGCTATCTCTTCGCTGCCGGCCAGGCGGGCGAGCGCTTCGCGGTGCGCAACTCCGGCGCGATCGCCGTGGTCGAGGGCTGCG
>Ga0308399_1000457_pt1 | contig 14519 bp, 6 predicted proteins | sample HotsprSampOS1260_FD_202367 | JGI IMG/M metagenome (GOLD analysis project Ga0308399, IMG submission 202367) | Hot spring phototrophic mat microbial communities from Octopus Spring, Yellowstone National Park, Wyoming, United States - 20060914_OS12-60 ... | reverse complement strand
ATATCAGCGGCGATTACGTCCGGCAGCCAGGGCAAACACGCTGCGGCGTTGTCGGGAACGGTGCGCAGCGCGTTCACCAGGCGATCCCGCTCCGCCGACGCCAGATCGTCCATCCACGCGGTCGGGTCGTCGGGCATCGCCTGTCCCCACCATCGGATGGCCCGGGCTATATCCCATGTCTCGTACAACAGCGCGGCCGCATCTGCGGATGGTCCAATGAGCGCCGCCGCCACCCAGGGTCGGCAGCGCCAGCCCCGCACGGCGTCAATCAGCGCAGCGGCATGAGATTCACCCCACCCGACAGGCGCAACGTCCGCCCACGCCTTCAGGATGTTGTTGCCTGCTTCCGTCCCGATCAAGGACGCGATAGCGGCGGAGAGGGCAGGTGAGGCGCACTCGTCGGGCGTGAGAAGGTCCGGCAATCCGCCCGCCAGCGCGCCGAGCGCGCCGACGACGGGATCGACATCCGGCGCAAGCGCCGGCACGCGGGCGAATCGTGGGTCACGAAGGGCGGGCGCAATGATCTGCAGATCGGTTTCGCCGCGCAGCGCCCGCAGCGTCGCAGCAAGAGATGGAGATGTGACATGATGCATGGGTGACCTCCTGTTTCCAGAGCATCGCGTTGATGAGCGCGTCTTCCTCCCGCTTGTCATCAGAAGTCGCCTGCCCTTATCGCGAGCGCCGCCGTCTCCGAGGGAGCATGGGCGTGGGCGCGAACGATGACGGCGGCGGCAGATCGGCGCCTGCGACAGCAATGCGCGGGTCACGCACCAACAACGCACGCAGATCCTCACGCAGAAGCGGCAGGAGCGATGCCGCCATGTCGGGCTGCTGCGCCAGAATCGTTGTTCCCCGCGCCCGCCGCGCCTCGTCGTCGTCGATCAGCATCCGCAGCGCCAGCAGCGGCAGCGGGTCGTCCGCATTCCATCCCCGCAGCGTCTGCGCCAGCGAGTCTGCACGCCCTGGCGCGGCGACGTCGGCGAGCAGCGTATCCCCATCGCCAAGGATGGCGCTGCGGATTGTGTCCGGCAGGAGGCGCCAGAGATGCAGCGTCTTCTCCAACGACGAGTCCGCCAGCGCGTCGAGCACAACGGCGGCGTTGCCATCCCGCAGCGCATGCGCCAGGCGATGAGCAACCGGCGGGTCGGCGGATGCCAGAGTGCGTATCGCGGCGCTGCGCGGCGCAGAGCGCAACGGCGGCAGAATCGCCGTGCGCGGTGCGTCGCGCAGCGCGTCCACGATCGCCAGAAAGCGTCCGCCATGCGCCCGCAGCGCCTGCGCCAGCCCCTCGCCCGCATACCGTCGGACTGACGGTGTCGTCGCCTGCATGAGTGCGTCGAGTGTGTGGAGCGCGGGGATGGCGACCGACGGCGGCAGGGCGTCAAGGGAGTCCAGCGCCTGGCGGAAGGCGTCTCTTCGGTTGGGATGCGCGAGCGCGTTCACCAGCGCGTTGGAGTCGGGGCGCAACGCAGCGTGCGCATCGTCCGGCAGCGCGGCGAGGAGCGCGTCCGTTTCCTCCCGACTCCAGTCCGCGAGCGCCGCCGCCAGCGCCGCGCAACGAGCGGCGACGGGGTCGGTCGCCAGGCGCGCTGCTGCGCGCAGCACCGTCGACGCCGCCGCCATGACCTGCGGCGTCGGATGCGCCACGATCCAATCGTGCAGGGCGGGCGGCATCTCCCGTCTGCGTCCCGCGATGTGCACGAATGCAATGGGATCGGGCGGTGCGGGCAGCGCAGCGATGATGGCGGGAACGGCATCGGGGGGCAGATCGCGCACGGCGATGGGCAGGAGCGTGTGACGCTGCGTGCGATCATCGCGGATGTGGCGGCGCACGGCGGCGATCAGATCGTCGTTCAGCGCGGCGCCCGCCAGGAACGCAGGATCGAGACCGAGCGATCGCACGGCGAGAACGGCGATGTCGGAGGAAACTATCTCCGCACGCCATGCATGCTGCGTCTCCGCCGGCAGCGCAGTCCAGACCGCTGGTGTGACGGCGGCGAAGAAGGCGCGGGCAGTCGCCTGCGTGATCGTGGGAGGAACGGTGCGATCCCCGCGAGCGAACGCGATGGCGGCGCAGACGTCGTCGCGGTTGGCGGAAGACAGGATAATCTTCTGCACATCCGCACGCACGTCGTTCCACGGCGCCGCTGCGACAACCCGGTCGGCGTAGTTCGGCGCGTCGCGCAGGAAATGTGCGACCGCTGTCCACGCGGCATCCATATGGGATGCCGCCGCCAGGCGCGTCAGTTCGGCGAGATCAAGCCGTGTAGCGTGGCGCATGAGTGATGAAATGATACCGGCATGACCGGCGTGTGCGACCGGGGGTGCGGCGGCGTAGGCGGCGAGCGCGTTCCGTATTTCCCACATGTTGCTGATAGCTTCGGCAATGTCCGCAGCAAGCGGGCGCGGGAGCCAGGGCAGGCAGCGAGTGGCGGCGTCAGCGTGGGTGCGCAGCGTGGACAAGAGCCGATCCCGTTCCGCAGGCGCCAGGGCATCCATCCACGCCGTCGGATCGTCGGGCGTCGCCTGCCCCCAACGCCGGACGGTGTGGGCGATGTCATACGCATGGGACGGCAGTGCGGCGCTCGCGTCGCAGGGACCGATCAGCGTCGCCGCCGCCCAGCGCGGGCAGCAGTCGCGTTGAACGGCATCGATGAGCGCGGCGGCATGGGATGCGCCCCACCCGGCGGGCGCGACCTCCGCCCACCACGGCAGGATGCGGGCGCCTGCATCCGTTCCGATCAAGGACGCGATCGCGGCGTGAAGGGCGGGCGAGTCGCGCCCGGCGGACGGGATCACGTCCGGCAATCCGCCTGCCAGCGCGCCGAGCGCGCTGATGACAGGATGGACGTTCGGCGCAAGCGCGAGCACACAAGCGAGCCGGGGATTGCAAAGCGCGGGCTCGATAACGTGTGGGTCGGATGCACCGTGGAGCGCTCGCGCCGTCGCCGTCAATAGGATGGATGGGGGATGCATCGCAGATGCTCCTTAGAAGAGAATCGTCGGATTCATGATAGGCGCGTCGATGCAGGATCGATGCAGATCGGACGCGGGACAACGATTGTTCCGCGAGAACGATTGCGGCGGTTCGTCAGCGCCGCCGCCGTCGCACGGACGCAGACGGCGGCGGCAGATCGGCGCCGGCGACGGCAATGCGCGGGTCACGCACCAGCACCGCACGCAGATCCTCGCGCAGGAGCAGCAGGAGCGATGCCGCCATGTCGGGCTGCTGCGCCAGAATCGTTGTTCCCCGCGCCCGCCGCGCCTCGTCGTCGTCGATCAGCATCCGCAGCGCCAGCAGCGGCAGCGGGTCGTCCGCATTCCATCCCCGCAGCGTCTGCGCCAGCGAGTCTGCACGCCCTGGCGCGGCGACGTCGGTGAGCAGCGCGTCGCAGGCGTCGCGCACAAACTGTTGGAGCGCCTCCGGCAGAAGGCGCCAGAGATGCAGCGTCTTCTCCAACGACGAGTCCGCCAGCGCGTCGAGCACAACGGCGGCGTTGCCATCCCGCAGCGCATGCGCCATGTGATGCGCAACGAGCGGGTCGGCGACGGCGAGGGTTTCCAGTGACGATCCAACGTACGGATCATCCCAATGCGGGAGGAGCGCGGCGCGCTTGTCGTGGCGCAATGCTCCCGCAATGTCCGTAAAGATGCGCCCGTGATTGCGCAACACCGTCGCCAGAATCTCGCCCGCATGCCGTTGGTCAGATGGCGTCTTCGTTTGCGCCAGCGCGTCGAGTGCGTGGCGTGCAGGCAGCGCAGCGGACGACGGCAGCGCGTCAAGGGCGTCCAGCGCCTGGCAGAAGGCGTCCCGCCGGTCGGGATGCGACAATGCGGCCGTCAGCGCGTCGGCGTTGGGATGCAGCGCGGCGTGCGTATCGTCCGGCAGCGCCGCGAGAAGCGCGTCCGTTTCCTCCCGACTCCAGTCCGCGAGCGCCTGCGCCAGCGCCGCGCAACGGTCGATGGGGATGCCGCGCTGCTCCGCTATATGCAGGAGGGTCATCGCTGTGCTGCACGATCGCGGCGTCGGATGCGCCGTGATCCAATCGCGCAGGGCGGGCGGCATCTCCCGTCTGCGTCCTGCGATCTGGACGAACGCGACGGGATCGGACGGCGGCGGCAGCGCAGCAATGACGGCGGGGAGCGCGGTGATGGGCAGATCGCGCACAGCAACGGAGAGGAGCACCCCGCGTGCGGCATGCGCATCTGCCACATGGCTGCGCACGGCAGCGGTCAGACCGTCGTTGAGACGGGCGTGCTCCAGGAATATCGGATCGGGCCCCAGCGACCGCACGGCGAGGGAGGCATCCGACATGTGCAGGGCATCGCGCCACGCCCGCTGCGTCTCCGCCGGCAGCGCGGTCCAGACCTCCCGTGTGACGGCGGCGAAGAACGCGCGGGCGGTCTTCTTCGTTATCCGCGGCGGTTGGTCGCGCACGCCACGGGCGAACGCAATGGCGGCGCACACGTCATTGTGGGGAGCGGCGGACAGGATGGTTTCCTGCACGGCTGCATGGAGGTCGTTCCACACCACCGCTTCGACAACCAAATCGGCATCGTTCGGCGTCTCGCGCAGGAGACGAGCAACGGCGTCCCATGCCGCGTCCATGCCAGATGCGACCGCCAGGCGCGTCAGTTCGGCGAGATCATACTGATCGGCGCGGTGCATGAGCGCCGACAGGATATCGGCATGCCGTGTGCGGGCGACGGGCGACGCGGCGGCGTAGGCAAGGAACGCGAACCGGATATGCCGGCGATCAATGGCGTCGGCAATGTCCGTTGCATATGGCATCGGCAGCCAGGGGAGGCAGAAGTCGGCGGCGTTGGAGGCAGCGCGCAGTGCATCCAAGAGCCGGTCGCGTTCTGTCGGCTTCAGGGCATCCATCCACGCGGTCGGGTGGTCGGGCGTCGCCTGCCCCCAACGGCGGATGGCAGCGGCGATCCCCCAGGGTGCGTGGAGCAGCGCGGCGGCGTCATTCGTAGGACCGATCAGCGCGGCCGCCGCCCAGCGTGCGCAGCGGTTGCGCTCAACGGCGTTGATGAGTGCGGTGGCATGGGCGACCCCCGATCCCGCGGGTGCGACATTCGCCCATAGCTCCAGGACGTAGTCGCCCGTGTCCGTACCGATCAACGACGCGACGGCGTCGGAGAGGTCGGACGTGTCGCGCTCGACGGGTGCAAGAAAATCCAGCAATGCGCCTGCCAGCGCGCCGAGCGCGCTGATGACAGGATGGACGTTCGGCGCAAGCGCCAACACGTAGGCAAACTGGGGATCGCCGAGTGCGGGGGCAACGACGTGCACATTGGGTTCGCCGCGCAGCGCCTGCAGCGTCGCCGTCAACACGGAGGATGGGGGATGCATGGCGGATGCTCCTTTCAGAGAGTCGTTGTCGGATCCATGATACCTTGATTGCTAGTTGACGACCAGATGTGCGAACGCCTCTGGCACGATCGCGGTTGCTAAACCAACATCATCGCCAGGAGGAGCCGACGGTCGCTCGCCCGATAATAGCCGCTTTTGTCGTGATCGACACGCTGATGGAACGCCTGGGGCATCGCAGTGATGTGCGGGCGCAGGTCCCCGACTCCGAGATTCTGACGATTGCGGTCGTCGCCGCCACGTATGTTGGCCGTCATCACGAACGGGCGGCGCCGATGATGCGCGCGTTAGGCTATCTGTCGGGGCGGATCGGCGTCTCGCGCTTCAATCGTCGTCTGCATCAGCTCGCCGATTGGATGGCCTGGATTCCCGCGAACGTCGGGGGAGCGTCGCCACGGGCGACGTGTTCATTATCGATAGCCTCCCCCTGCCGGTCTGCCGTCGTGTGCGCGCCCGGCGCCGTCGGAAGGCGCCGGGGCGCGAATTCTGCGGGTAGTGCGCGGCGAAACGGGAGAAGTTCTTTGGATGGCGTGTGCATCTGGTCCGCCGCCTGCAGCAAGCGCATACGGGCGCGTTCAGATGCTGCCCGCAGGGGTGCACGACCTGACCCCAGTCCATGAACCGGCGTATGGCCTGCCCGCCGGGGCGCGGCGGTTGGGCGTAGGGGCAGTAAGGGCGAATAATTATTCGCCCTTACCCGCAACAGCGCCGCTGATGAGGCCAGCATCCTGGCGGAGACGGGGGTGCGCCTGGTCCCGGTGCGCCGGGCGAACATGCGTCCGCACGCCTGGTTTATGGACGCCATCGAATTGCGCGCGCATCGTCGTGGCATCGAGATGACGAACGGTCAACAGTCAACTGGAGAAGATGGGCATTGAGCGGCTTTACGCACGTACCAATGCCGGGTTTGAACTGAAGGCGCCGTGATACGCGCTCATTGCACTCATCTGTACGAACATGAACGAGCAATCAAGGTATGATAGATGCGTTGGTGCGGGGCGGACGAGTCCAACGATTGTTCTGACGGAGCGTTTGCCCATACAGCGATCCAGGAATGGAACGCCCGCAGCGGTTGCCGACCATCACGTAGGGCGCAGCGGCAGCGAATGGTTCGTCCCGCGCCTACTACGGCTGCATCGCCGCATCCGTCCGACCATCCGCTCCGTGGCGCTGCGCATCCGTGCCCCTCGTTAGCGCCGCCGTCGTGCGTGCGTGGGCGAACGTGGCGGCGGGATATCGGCGCAGGCAACGGTGAGGCGGGGATCGGTTTCCAGCCACACGTGCACGTCATCGCGCAGAAGCGGCAGGAGCGATGCCGCCATGTTGGGACGCCGTGCCAGCAGCGCTGCGCCCCGCGCCCGCCGCGCTTCGTCATTGTCGATCAGCATCCGCAACGCCAGCAGCGACAGCGGATCGTCCGCCTCCCATGCCTGCAGTCGCTGCGCCAGCGCGTCCGCATGCCCTGGTGCGGCGACCTCGCGGAGCAGCGCGTCACGGTCGCCGAGCACGGTGGATTGGAGCGTCTCCGGCATAAGGCGCCAGATGCGCATCAACGCATCGGACGGCATCGTCGCCAGAACGTCGAGCACGGCGGTCGGGGATTGGGATTGCAGCGCGTGGGCCAGGCGATGCACGACGAGCGGATCGATGGCGGCAAACGTCGGCAGTGCGGTGGCGCACGTTGTGTCGTCCAGCGCCAGGAAAACACTCACCTGATAGTCGACGGTGAGCGTGTCCACGATCGCCAGAAAGCAGTCCTCGTGATCGCGCAGCGCTTGCACCAGACACGCGCTCGCCTGATAGCGTCGGACGGGGTCGGACGTCGCCAATGCGCCGAGCGCGTGGAAGGCGGGCAGCGCCGCCGCAGGCGACAGCGCGGCGAGGGACTCCAGCGCACGAGGAAAGGCGTCCCGTCGATCAGGGTGCGCTAATCGCTGCGCCAGCGCATCGGAGTCGGGACGGAATGCGGCGCGTGCGGCATCCGGCAGCGCAGCGAGGAGCGCCGTTGCCTCCTCCGACGACCATCCGGCGAACGCCAACGTCAGCATGGAGCAGCGATCGGGGAGCGGGATCGCCTTGCGCTTCCTGGATGATGCGCCAAGCAGGAGCGTCGTCATCGTCCCCGTCAGCGCCTGCGGCGTCGGATGCATCGTGATCCAATCGCGCAGTGCGGGCGAAAGCTCCTGCATGCGTCCTGCAATCTGCACGAACGTGGCAGGGTCGGGCGGCAGCGGCAGCGCGGCGACGATAGCAGGAACAACGGCAGCGGACAGGTTGCGCACGGCGATAGGCAGGAGCATCCGCGACACGGTGGCGTCATCGTGGGGATGGCAGCGCACGGCGGCGATCACGTCAGCGTTGAGATAGGCGCGCGCCAGGAACGTTGGGTCGGGGCCCAGTGACCGCACGGCGAGATGCGCATGCGCTTGATCAAGGCGGCTGAGCCACGTGCGCTTCTCCTCTTCCATCAGCGCTCCCCAGACCTCCGGCGTGACGGCGGCGAAGAAGGCGCGGGCGGTCTTCTGCGTTATCGCGGGGGGATCGGAACGCATGCCGCGAGCGTACGCAATGGCGGCACACACGGCATTGTGGTCGGCGACGGACAGGATGGTTGTTTGCCCCTTCGCATGGAGGTTATTCCACGGTGTCGCACCAACGACATGGACGGCGCTCCGAGCATCCGTGCGCAAGAGACGCATGATCGCCGTCCACGCGACATCCATGCGGGATGCGACCGCCAGGCGCGTCAACTCGATGAGATCGTCCCGTCTGGCGCGGTGCATGAGCGCGGACAGGATGGCGGCATGGCGGGCGTGAACGACGGAGGATGCAGCGGCGTAGGCGGCGAGTGCGGAGGGAAGAAAACGTCCGTCGATGCGACCGATGATATCAACGGCGATTGCGTCCGGCAGCCAGGGCCAACACGCTGCGGCGTTGTTGGGAGCGGTGCGCAGCGCATGCACTAAGCGATCCCGCTCCGCCGACGCCAGATCGTCCATCCACGCGGTCGGGTCGTTGGGTATCGCCTGCCCCCAGCGCCGCACGGCGTGGGCAATATCATCCGGACACGTCAGCAGTGCAGCGGCATCATTCGTTGGTCCGTTCAGCGCACCCGCTGCCCAGGGGGTGCAGCGGGTGCGCCGAACGGCGTCAATCAGCGCAGCGGCATGAGATGCGTCCCACCCGACGGGCGCGACCTCCGTCCACGTCGGCAGGACGTGTTGTCCTGCGTCCGTGCCGATCAAGGACGCGACGGCGTCGGAGAGGTCGGACGTGTCGCGCTCGACGCATGCAAGAAGGTCCGGCAATTCACTTGCCAGCGCGCCGAGCGCGCCGATAACGGGATCGACGCCTGGTGCGAACGCCAAGACGAGGGCGAACTGCCAATCGCCGAGGGCAGGCGCGACGATGGGCCCGTCGGTTTCGCCGTGCAGCGCCCGTAGTGTCGCCGTCAACACGGAGGATGGGGGATGCATAGCGGATGCTCCTTTCGGAGAATTGTCGGATTCATGATAGGCGAATCGGTGCGGGTCGGATGAAGGACAACGATTGTTCATTGATTGTTCATGACGATGGGGCGTTTGTCGCAGACGGCGATTCGGGAATGGAACAACCGCAATGAGCGCCGATCATTCCGCACGGGGCGGCAGCGCCAGTCGGGATCGGCGATGATCGAGCCGATCCCCACGCTTGCCGGTCAGGGTGAGCAGTATGTGGCGCGCACAGCGGCGGCGGCGGATAATCCTTCCCGCGCCCACTGCGGATCGTGTCTGGGAGAAGATGCCAGAGGCTCGCCGCCGAATCCGTCTCCATCACGTCCAGCGGGTTCAGCGCGGCGGTCGGGTTGTTGCTGTACAGTGCATGCACCAGATACCGCCGCATCGTCTGTCGCCCGTGCTGGCCACACTGATATCTTGTCCGCGCTCATCCGATGCGCTGAACGAGATGCTCTCGCCGCATTGACGCGCTTGGCGGTTTCCCCCAGCATGGACACGGTCTGGAACGACGTTGTTCGTCTCCTGCGCAAGGCGCCGAACTCCGCCGACCGGGTTGTCGCAGCGTCGCCGGGGAACCCCCTGCGTGCGGACATGCAGGAAACCATCCTGTCTGCCGCCGACACGGATAACATCTGCGCCGCCATTGCGTTCGCTCGCGGTGTGCGCACTCATCCGCCGCGGATCATGGATACGACCGCCTGCGCCTTCTTTGCCACCGTCACGCCGGAGGTCTGGACCGCGCTGCCGGCGGAGACGCAGCGGGCGTGGCGCGATGACGTGCCGGAGAGGGGGACGCTTGCCTCGCCGTGCGATCACCCGTCCCGACCTGCGTTTCTGGTGTGCGCCGAACGGAACACGGCGCGCGTCGCCGCCGTGCGCCGTCACATACGCGATGATGGCGATCTGCGGCACACGCTCCTCCCCGTTGCCGTGCGCGATCTCCCCCTCATCGCTGTTCCCGATATCGTTAGTGCGCTGCCCGCGCCACCCAATCCCGTCGCCTTCGTCCTGATCGCGAAACGCATGCGGGCGCTGACGTCCGCGCTGCGGAACGGGATCGAAATGCATCCTGCGCCGCACGCATGCAGGGACATCACCGCTGTTCTGCATGCGTGCGGCGCAGAACCGCGATACTATCGACTGTTGCACGGCGCCGGCGCGAGCGCTGGAGGGTTGGAGTTGGAAGGAAACGAATACGCTCCTCGCCGTGCTGCCGGACGACGTGCACGCCGTGTTGCATCCCAACGCCGATGCGCTGGCGAACGCATTGGCGCATCCCGACCGTCAAGACGCCTTCCGCCAGGCGCCGGACGCCCTTGACATGGCGCCGCCGTTCGCTGCGCTGCCCGCACGCTACACGCCCGATGCGCTCACGCAAGCGACAACGCTACTTTCTCAACGGCAAGCGAGCGAGGGGCTGGCACAGACGCTGCGTGCGCATGGCGACTGCTTTCTCGCGATCATGGACACGCTCGCCGACGCGCAGCAAGCAGTGGCGCTCCCCGTACGTGACAACGAAACGCACGCTGGTCTGCACGTCCTGGCCGTCGCTGCCCCGCCGGTCGTGCATTATCTGGCATATGCACTGCGGGATGACAGTGCCGCCGTTGCGCTCAACGCGCTTGCGGCAGCATCTCCGATGCGGTGACGCACATCTGGAGCCTTCTGCCGGAGACGATCCAACACGGCGAACGTCTCGCTTCCGTTGTTGGCGATGCGTCTGCTGATCGACGACAACCCTGACGGGCCGGCCCGGGCGTGGCAATACCGGCACTGCGTCCCAACCTGGCGACGGCGCTCCTGCCGCTCCTGCACGAGAACCTGCGCGTGCGGCGAGAGTCGGTTCCCGCCATCGCGTTTGCCGGCGTCAATCTGCTGCCGCCGCTCCCGTCCACACCCGTGCGACGGCGGCGCTCACGGGGCCGCAGACGCGCAGCGCCACGGAGTGGATGGCCGGACGGATGCGACGACATAGCCGCTCCATGGCGAGTGACGGGTCTTCCGCTGCCGCTGCCGATGCAGCCTGCACTGCATGATGCGAACCTCGACCGTCAAGCATGGGGCGCAGCGATGCCGGAACCACGCCCAGGCCGCCGTCACCGACGTGCACGGGATGATCGTGGACCGCTGCGGTCGATTCATTCCCGGATCACTATCCACCTCGCGCCAACGCGCCTATCATGAATCTGACGATTCTTTGAGAGGAGTATCCGCCATGCATGCTTCATCCTCCGCGCTCACCGCGACGCTGCGGGCGCTGCACGGTGATACCGACCCGCATATCATCGCCCCCGCCTTTAATAATCTCCAGTTCGCCCGTGTGCTGGCGCTCGCGCCGAACGCGCATCCCGTTGTCGGCGCACTCGGCGCGCTGGCAGGCGGATTGCCGGACGTGATCCCGCCCGCCGTGCGCGACTCACCTGCACTCTCTACCGCCATTGTGTCCTTGATAAGAATGGGCGCAGGCAACGTGGTTCTCCCGGCATGGGTTAAGGTTGCGCCTGTTGAGTGGGGTGTCTCCCATGTTGCCACCTTGATCGATGCCGTACAAAACAAACGCTGTGAACCCTGGGCGGCGGCGGCGCTGATCGGTCCAACGAATGACACGGCCGCGCTGCTGACGTGGTCAAAAGATATTGCCTTCGCTGTGCGGCGCTGGGGACAAACGACTCCTGACAACCCGACCGCGTGGATGGATCACGTATCGCAGACGCAACGGGATCGGCTCTTGGACACGTTGCGATCCCACTTCGATGGCGTCGACCATTGTCTGCCCTGGCTTCCAAAACCGTTTGCGGCAGATATTGCAGGTCACATCGGATCCTTTCATCTTCCATTCGCGCTCAATGCCTACGCCGATGCGTCGCCCGTCGCCCGCACCCGCCATGCTGACATCCTCGCGGCGCTCATGCAACGCGCTCGAACGGACAATCTCGTCGAGTTGACACGCCTGGCGGTCACATCCCGCATGGACGAGGCATGGAACACCATGGTGAATCTCCTACGCGAATATCCTGAATATGCCAATCTCGTCGTCACAGCGGCGCCATGGGATGCTCTGCGACCAGACGTGCAGACGGTCATCTTGTCCGCCGCCAACAATAGCGATATGCGCGCTGCTATTGCGTTCGCTCGCGGTGAGCGTTCTGATCTGCCCGCAATGACGTGGAGGTCCGCCGTCGCCTTTTTCGCCGCCGTCACACCGAAGGTCTGGAACGCGCTGTCGATGAAGATGCAGCGCGTGTGGTGCACCCAACTTGCCGCGTGGCATATGCCGATTGCCGTGCGGTCGCTGGGCCCCGCCCCAGCGTTCCTGGCGCGCGCCGATCTCGACGCCAACGTGATCGCCGCCGTGCGCCGTCACGCACCGAATGAGGCGTCGCTGCGCTGGACGCTTCTGCCCATGACCATACGCGATATCCCCCTCATCGCTGTTCCCGATATCATTGGTACGCTGCCCGCGCCGCCCGATCCCGTCGCGTTCGTCCAGATCGCGTGCGAGGAGCGGGAGATGCCGCCCGCCCTGCGCGATTGGATCACGGCGCATCCGACGCCGCACGCATACGGAACCGCGGCGACCATCCTGCGCGCAGCGGAGGAATCAGATGCTATCGCCGCTCGTTGCGCGGCGCTGGCGCAGGCGCTCGCGGACCGGAGTCGGGAGGAAACGGACGCGCTTCTCGCGGCGCTGCCGAAGAACGCACGCGCCATGCTGCGTTTCAATACCAACGCGCTGGCGCGCGCATTGGCGCATCCCGACCGGCGAGACGCTTTCCGCCAGGCGCTGGACGCCCTTGACGCCCTGCCGCCCGCAGCGACGTTGCCCTCGCTCCTTGCGCTGGAAACGATGGTGACATCGCTCGATGACGATCGGCGCCAACAAGCGGGCGCTGCGCTGGCGCAGGCGCTGCGCAATCACGGGCGCATCTTTGCGGACATTGTCGGCGTGCTGAACGATGACGCACGGCTCGCCGTTCTGCCACGCCTGGATCATCCGCACGACGAAGCGGCGCTCGACCCTCTCGCCGTCACCGACCCGCTCGTCGCGCATCATCTGGCGCATGCGTTGTGGGCCGGCGACATGCCCGCCGCGCTCGATGCGCTGGCGGACTCGTCGTTGGAGAAGACGCTGCATCTCTGGCGTCTCCTGCCGGACACGATCCATAGCGCTGTCCTCAGCCTTGGGAACACGCTCATCCGCAATGTCGCTGCGCCGGAACGTGCGGATGCGCTGGTACAGGCGCTGCGGGGATGGAACATGGACGCCCCGCTGGCGCTGCTGGCGCTGCGGATGCTGATCGAGAACGACGAGGCGCGGCGGGCGCGGGGCGCCGCGATCCTGGCGCAGCAGCCCGACATGGCGGCATCGCTCCTGCTGCTCCTGCGCGAGGATCTGCGTGCGGTGCTGGTGCGTGACCCGCGCATTGCCGTCGCCGGCGCCGATCTGCCGCCGCCGTCATCGCCCGCACCCACGCCCATGCTCCCTCGGAGACGGCGGCGCTCGCGATAAGGGGAGGCGACTCCTGATGACAAACGGCAGGCGCCGCGATCACGGGAGGAAGACACGCTCATCAACGCGATGCTCTGGAAACAGGAGGTCCCCCATGCATCATGGCCCATCTCCATCCCTTGCTGCGACGCTGCGAGCGCTCCACGGCGAAACCGACGTGCACGTCGTCGCGCCCGCTCTCGGCAATTGGCGTTTCGCCCGCATCCCGGCGCTTGCGCCGGACGTCGATCCCGTCGTCGGCGCGCTCGGCGCGCTGGCAGGCGCATTGCCGGACCTTCTCACGCCCGACGAGTGCGCCTCACCTGCCCTCTCCGCCGCTATCGCGTCCTTGATCGGGACGGAAGCAGGCAACAACATCCTGGAGGCGTGGGCGGACGTTGCGCCTGTCGGGTGGGGTGCATCCCATACCGACGCGCTGATCGACGCCGTGCGGGTCGGGCGCTGCTCGCGCGGGGCGGCAGCGGCGCTGATCGGTCCAACGAATGATACCGCTGCGCTGCTGACGTGTCCGGATGATATCGCCCACGCCGTGCGGCGCTGGGGGCAGGCGACGCCCGACGACCCGACGGCGTGGATGAACCACGTGACGCCTGCGGAATTGAATCGTTTCCTGGATGTGTTGTGTCCCGCGAACATCATCGCCGCTCGCTGCCTGCCATGGCTGTCGGCGGAGCATGCAGCGAGGGTCTCCAAGTACATTTATCGTAGTGTGCCCGGGTACGCACTCGACAGCTATGCCGCCGCACCCCCGGTCGCACACGCCGGTCATGCCGGTATCATTTCATCACTCATGCGCCACGCTACACGGCTTGATCTCGCCGAACTGACGCGCCTGGCGGCGGCATCCCATATGGATGCCGCGTGGACAGCGGTCGCACATTTCCTGCGCGACGCGCCGAACTACGCCGACCGGGTTGTCGCAGCGGCGCCGTGGAACGACGTGCGTGCGGATGTGCAGAAGATTATCCTGTCTTCCGCCAACCGCGACGACGTCTGCGCCGCCATCGCGTTTGCTCGCGGGGATCGCACCGTTCCTCCCACGATCACGCAGGCGACTGCCCGCGCCTTCTTCGCCGCCGTCACACCAGCGGTCTGGACTGCGCTGCCGGCGGAGACGCAGCATGCATGGCGT